>JAEAME010000750.1_pt1 | contig 28846 bp, 29 predicted proteins | sample 8958731 | NCBI WGS metagenome assembly JAEAME01 (sample SAMN16933194, study PRJNA681113) | bioreactor sludge metagenome | isolation source: anerobic bioreactor sludge (Control) | place: India:Bengaluru | collected 2018-10-24 | reverse complement strand
TAAACATTCATAGAATATAGAGAATTGTGATTGTATCTACACCACAACAACCTTCATTTTCTGATTAGGGAATCCAGCATACGCTTTTTTGAAGTGCTAAAAATTGTGCAGACGAAATGTTACGTATTCACAATTAAAAACCGCGACTGTGTTAGCGTACACGACGTGGGGAGCAGGCGACTGCAACGTTAAATTAGCAGAACATAAACATACATAATACAAAGGTTAAGATTTGCGATGAACGACGCACGACCAATCATATTAAAACTCGGCGGTTCAGCCATCACCGATAAAGCAGAGGAGGCATCTCCGAGAACCGATATCATAAACCAACTGGCTGAAGAAATCAAACGAGCAGACCTTGACAACCTAATCGTTGTCCACGGAGGCGGCAGCTTTGGCCACCCGACTGCAGCAAGATACGGCATCAAAGACGGCTACAAAGAAGACCCCCAACAAAAATTCGGTTTTGCTGAAACACACCACATGATGACCGTGCTCAACGGATTAGTCATGGACGCCTTAATCTTACACGAGGTCCCAGCATTAAGCATCGCACCCTCTAGCTGCATGGTAACCGAAAACGGTAAAATCAAATCTTTCGACGAAACCGTCTTCAAATCCATGTCAAAACTGATCTACACACCAGTCCTCTACGGCGACGTCGTCTTCGACGAAAAAATGGGCTTCACCGTATTATCAGGCGACCAACTCGTAGCATATTTAGCACTCAAGTACAAAGCCACAAAAATCGTCGTCGGAGTAGACACAGACGGAATATTTGACTCAGACCCAAAGGCAAACCCCAACGCTAAACCATTCAAGAGCCTAAACATCAAAGAACTAAAAGAACTACAACCCAAACTAGGCAAAGCCTCAGGCACAGACGTCACCGGCGGGATGGCAGGCAAAATCGCTGAATTAATACCCGCAATCGAAGCAGGAATACATGTTACCGTCACCGGAGCCACAAAAAGGTTATCTATTTACAGAGCCTTAACAGACCAAAGTGTGTTAGGCACTGAAATAGGTAAGGCGTAAAATGGCTGAGGAAACGGGCAAAAGAAAAGTAGACCATATTCGTATTTGTTTGGATGATAAAGCGCAAGCCAAGAAAGTAACCGCAGGCTTTGAAGACATCCAACTCGTCCACCGCGCACTGCCAGAAATCAATAAATCCAAAGTTAATCTTTCAACCAAATTTTTAGGAAAAACATTCAACGCCCCAATAATCGTTGGCGCAATGACCGGCGGCGCCGAGGAAGCAATTAAAATTAACACTTCTATCGCCGAAGCCGTGGAGAAACTCGGGTTAGGCATGGGTTTAGGAAGCCAACGCGCAGCTATTGAAAACAAAGATCTCGAGAGAACATACAAGGTTGCACGCGAAAAAGCACCCAACGCATTCTTAATAGCCAACGTCGGCGGCGTCCAACTCGTACACGGCTACGGCGTAAAAGAGGTTAAACGCATCGTTGAAATGATCGATGCTGACGCAGTAGCAGTACATTTAAACGCGTTACAAGAAGCAGTTCAACCTGAAGGACAAACCAATTTCAAAGGAGTCCTCGCGAAAATCGCCGAAATCGCAGGCACAATAGATCAACCTGTAATTGTCAAGGAAACAGGCGCAGGCATTTCAGCAGAAGACGCAAAAGCACTCGAAAAAGCAGGCGTAAAAGCCATAGACATCGGAGGCGTCGGGGGAACCAGTTTTGCAGCGGTCGAATACTACCGCGCACCCAAAAAAGACGGCGAAACACAACAATTCATCGGGGAAGCATTATGGGACTGGGGAATACCCACAGCAGTCAGCCTGATCGAAACGGCCCAAACCGTCAAGTTACCTCTGATCGCTTCTGGCGGCGTGCGAAGCGGCACAGATATAGCCAAAGCATTGACCCTAAACGCCAGCTTAGCAAGCCTTGTCCAACCGGTACTTAAAACAGCCATAAAAGGTACAAAGGAAACAGAAAAAAAGCTCTCAAACCTAATCGATGAGCTGCGCAACGTAATGTTCCTTGTGGGCGTTGAGAGAATTTCAGATTTATCAAATACACCGGTAGTTATTACTGGCAAAACTGCCCAGTGGCTGTCAGCCCGAGGCTTCAATTTGCAAAAATACGCGAAACGAGGAGCATAATAACTTGAATATCGAAAAGTTTCTAGAAGAAACAGCACCAAAAGTAGACAAAGCCATTGAAAAATATCTGCCAAGAAAATTCACAAAAAACTCGGTTCTCTTCAAAGTTAACCCACCACTCTACAGCTACAACCTTGAGCCGCTAAACAAGGCAATTGCTGACCCAATCTGGGATATGCTTGACCGCGGTGGCAAACGCTGGAGACCTGCACTCTTCCTAATAATCTGTGAAGCCTTGGGAAAGAAAACTGATTACTGTCTTGACTTCTCAATTATCCCCGAAGTAATCCACAACGGCACACTCGTCATCGACGACATCGAAGACGCCTCTGAAATACGCAGAGGCAAACCGTGTTCGTATAAGATTTACGGCAAAGACATAGCAATCAACGTAGGAAACGCCATGTACTATCTCCCTCTACTTCCACTAATGGTCAACAGGAGCAAACTATCAGCTGAAACCCAACGCGACGTCTACGAGATTTACGTACAGGAAATGATTAACCTCAGCATGGGACAAGCCATGGACATCGCCTGGCACAGGGGCATAGCTAACGCGGACGCATTGAGCGAACAGGACTACCTGCAGATGTGCGCCTACAAAACCGGCACATTGGCTCGCATGTCCGCAAAAATGGCAGCAGTCTTGGCGGGTGCTGACGAAAAACTTGTCGAAAAACTTGGACGACTAGCCGAATCAATCGGCGTTGCATTCCAAATGCAAGACGACATCTTGGATTTAACAGGAGAAGAATTCGCTAAAAGCAAAGGCTGCATCGGCGGCGACATAAGCGAAGGCAAACGCTCACTTCTAGTCATACACACACTCCAAAAGGCTAATGCCTCTGACAAGAAAAGACTCCTCGAAATTCTAGCATTGCATACGTTTGACCAGAAACTACGCAACGAAGCCATCGCAATCATCAAAAAGTACGGCGCATTCGAACATGTTAAAGCTTTTGCGGAACAAATGGTCATGGACAGCTGGACTGAGGTTGATAAGCTTCTTCCGACGCCTCAAGCTAAGGAAAAATTAAAAGCGTTCGCTGAATTCTTGATTAGACGAAACAAGTAAAGCGAGCGTAAATAGTTTGGCATTAGAAAATGACAGCGATTTAAGGGATCTTATCCGTAAAGCCGCACTTCTCAACGCTGCTTCTCACGACGGAAAAGCGCAAGCAGGCGCTATGGTAGGCAAAGTGCTCGGTGAGCGGGCTGATCTTAGGAGCCGAGTTAAAGAACTCTCAAGCATCATAAATGCAATAGTGAGTGAAGTTAACAGTTTATCACTTGATGAACAGAAAGCTATTGTAGAGAAGAATTGGCCTGAAACCCAGAAAAAACATGAGGCAGAAGAAAGAAAACTGCCGCCACTACCTAACGCAGACAAATACAAACTCATAACCACACGTTTCTCGCCAAATCCAGACTGCGTCTTACATTTGGGTTCAGCACGAGCAATAATTCTAAGCCACGAGTACGCTCGTATGTACGAAGGCAAATTCATCCTCCGCTTCGAGGATACTGATCCTAAAACCAAAAAGCCGCAACTTCAATTTTACGAAAGCATACGTCAAGACCTCAAATGGCTCGGGTGCAAAGTTGACGAAGAATACATCCAAAGCGACCGCCTTGAAATTTACTATGAAATTGTCGGGAAAATGGTCAGAGACGGCAATGCATATGTCTGCGAATGTGCCCCTGAAGAGTTCCGCAATAAAACTTTGGCAAAGGAGCCTTGTCCATGTCGCAACTTGCTGCCCACTGAACAGATGGAGCGCTGGAAAAAAATGCTTGCAGGCGGCTACCAAGAAGGCCAAGCCGTGGTCCGAGTTAAAACGGAATTAGATCATCCTAACCCCGCCATCCGCGACTGGCCAGCGCTACGCATAATCGACACCAAAAAGTATCCACACCCACGGGTCGGCAGCAAATACTTCCTGTGGCCTCTCTACAACCTTGCAGCAGGAATTGATGATCACCTAATGGGCATGACCCACATTATCCGGGGGAAAGAACACTACACTAACATGGTACGCCAAAAATACATGTACCAGCACCTCGGCTGGGAATACCCCGAAGCAATCCACTATGGCAGACTAAAAATCACAGGCGCCGCCTTGAGCAAATCAAAAATTGTTGCAGGAATAAAAGAGGGAGATTTCGCAGATTTCGATGACCCCAGACTTGGCACCTTCCAAGCACTAAGAAAACGAGGCATCACTACTCAGGCAATAAAAAAAGTAATCATAGATGTCGGCATAAAACCCAACGACGTCACACTCAGCTGGGAAACTCTAAACGCTTACAACCGCAAAATCCTCGATGCCACAAGCAACAGGTACTTCTTCGTGGCGCAACCAATTGAACTAAAAGTCACTGGGTTACCGAAGGTTTTCCATGCTAAGCACCCATTGCATCCTGAGCACCCAGAGAGGGGCCACAGAGAATACACAATCACTCCCAACGGAGAAGAGAAAGCGGTAAGCCTCTGGATTTCTAAGAGCGACACTGAAGCTATGCAGTCGGGGCAAACAATTAGGCTCATGGAACTCTGCAACATCAAAATCGAAGCAATAACCAGCACTGGAGTAACAGCGTCTTTTCTAAGCGAATCCTATGAGGACGTAAGAAAAATAAAAGCACAACTAATTCAATGGATACCCAAAGGCGCCGAGTACCAAGGAGAAGTAATCCAGCAAGACGCCTCAGTAACCGAAGGCTTTGCAGAACTAGCCTGCAAAAAGTTAAAGCCAGACGATATCATACAATTTGAACGCTACGGCTTTGTACGCGTAAACGAAGTCGGCGAAAAACTAATCGTTTACTACGCCCAAAAATAAGGTGAAAACAAAATGCGAAAACTCGACAAAGCAATAATTTGGCCGATATACTTCGACTGCAACAAAACACGACAGGAAGGACGTCGCGTCCCAAAAAACCAAGCCGTCATCGCGCCCAAAATCGTTGAAATCAAAGAAGCCGCCGACAAGCTGGGATTACAGAACGAGATAAACCTTGAAGCTCATTTTCCTAGGATGCCCTGGGCTAAGAGTGGCATGCTACTTGTCGAGAAAAAAGAATCTAAAGAAGCGATAATCAAAAAACTAGCTAAACAATTAATGAAAATTAAAAGCCAGCAAGCTCAACAGCCAGCTGGAAAACGTTAAAGTAAAAAAGAAAGTTTATGCGCTTTCTTTGCCAGTGAGTACGGCGTTGATTATGCCGTCTGCACCTGGGCGGCTAGTAACTTTTGCTAATCCAAGTCCGGTTTCAATTTCAGCGCCCTTGGTTATGACGCCCCGTCGGTTGTAGTCAACGTTCGCAACGTTTTTCACGACGCGAATAATTTCGGTTTTCTCTGTTTTGCCGCTTTTAGGATCGGTTACTGAAGCAAATTTGTCGCTTAATGCTTTTATTTTTATGTTGCCACCGATACCTTTTTTGATCTTTCTTCTGGGTTCACCAAGCGTTGTCTCGGCTGGATATCCACCTGCCTCGTAGAGTTTCTTGGTACGATAGGCGCGTTTTTTACCGCCTGTGAGCTTTCTTTTGCGTATGTGACTCTGAGATGACATATTCTACAGATCCTTGATTCGAGTAGTCACTAAAACTGTAGATTTCAATATAAACATATCCTTCTTAAGGATGATTAAAATGTCACACTTCTTGCGAATATATCCAACTTTTTTACCGATACAATAACTAACTAATGTCCCATTGCTGCCCAAACTAGTCCATAGTGAAGAGTTATCTGCCCAGACGACACAACCCAGTAGTCGACAGTCAATAAGAGGTTACTACTGAAAAAGAGGAAGAGGAACAACTTTTTCAGCGAATAACTCACGAATGCTTCTCTGAGCCTATAAAGTTAAAAAATACTTAATTATAAGCGCTAAGTCTAATGGTTTTCTGGTTTTGCCCTACATCCTACGTTGCCTGCTTCTCTTCGTCGACTTTCTTCTGCGCCCTCTCAACCGCATCTTCCTTGATAGCGTCGCCAAAGATCTTGCGTAAATCCTTCTTTAGAGTAGAGGTGTCTTGAGTTAAGCCGAAGTAATCCGCGAAGTAGTCAGTAGTCTTTAGTGCTAATGATCGCCCAGCTCTTTCGGACATAATCAAGCCCATGTCTTTTAGCAGCTTCACATGCCCATAAGCATGTTGACCACGAACTTGAATTACCCGCTTCTGAGTGATAGGTTGTCTATAGGCAATATAGGAAAGCGTCTTGAGTGGACCAGAAGACAGCAATGGCCGGTTCACTAATTTCTTGATTAAGGGTGTAAATTCTGCTTTGACCTGTAGAACATAGCGCTCGTCTTTTAGTGCCAAAATCTCTATGGAGCTGTTACGTGCTTGATACTGTTGCATCAGTGTTTCAACATAACCCATGACGCGTTTCTTGGAACGACTGCCAACGACTTGGCACATCTCGTTAATGTCTAGTGGGCGTCCTGCGACGTAGAGGGCTGCCTCAAGCAACCTTAGCAGGTGCAGCTTACGCTCGTTGCCCTGAACTTGCTCTGCATCAGGATGCGCGGTTTGTTTTGGTTCAATGGGTTGGTTGTTCTGGTTTTCCAACTTTTAGGTTCCCCACAGCTATGTAGAGTTCTTCGGTTTCTTCGTTCTGCCACAGGCTGACCATTCCATCCTGGGCCAAGAATAAGAGGTAGATAAACATTCTGAGCGCTTCTATTCGTGTCGCGCCCTTGGATAGGGTTGTGAAGTCGATGATACCTTGACCACTCGTTTTCTCAATCAGGATAGCGTAGAGTTTGTCGACTTCAAACTCGAGTTCAGCGATAAACTTGTCAAACTTGGGAAGCAAATCAGTAACAGCAGGCAAAATCGGGTGCTGCTCGACTACTGGTCTTAGGCCCAACATTTTCTCGCCTTTTAGCACATCGTCTAAAACTTCGAGCAGATGCTGAATTGTCGTGGATGTTAACTCGTGTCGTAATGGCAGAAAAAGAGGCGGCGGAACAAAGTCTGTGGGGATCTTTGGCTGCGGTGGTGGTGGCTCCTGCAATGTGAGTAGCAGCTTAGATTTCATTAAATAAATTAAGGCAGAAGAATCTAAAGCCATACCTGAAGCTCGAAAATCAACCTTCTCTGGACCGCTCTTCTCCATCTCAACCAGAAAAGTCCGCAACAAATAAGCAATGTTAACATTCCAGGGCGTAAGCTTCTCAAGTTTACTGATTTCAAATAGAATGTTCCACGGCGGACGAAGGTAGAAGGGTCGCCTCATCGGAACAGTCGATGCCGTTGCCATTAAGCTGTAGATACCTCCGCTGGAAACTTTGCTGTCACAACGTTTGAAATGCCGTTTCGTTCGTAGACTCCATAGACTTTTTGAGCTTTGTTAACCATCTCGGGTCTTAAACTGATAACAACGAATTGGGTTTTACTTGCCTCTTCAAGAAGGGTTTCTGCAAGTTTAGTTGTGTGGAAGGCATCTAAGTGGGCATCCACTTCGTCTAAAATATAGAAGGATACAGGCGAAAACTCTTTTAGCGCAAATATGAAAGCCACTGCTGAAATTGATCTTTCACCACCGCTTGCCCCGCTTACGATAATAGAGGGTTTGTTGGGGAACTGCACAAGCATGTCTATACCGCCCGAGAAGGGTTCCTCGGGGTTCTCGAGCTTTAATGAGGCGCTACCACCGCCAGTCATCTTCGCGAAGTAAATCGTTAGGCTGGCATTGATTTTATCGAAGGCATTCATGAAGACTTTGCGTTTCTTAGCTTCGATTTCATCCATGAACGCTACGATCGCTTGCTTTTCACGTTCCAACTCGTTGAGACGCACGGACAATTCACGGTACCGGGAGATTTGGTCAGCGTAGTGTACAGAAGCTAACTGGTTGATGGCGCCGATGCGGTCCATTTCAAACTGCATCATACGGATGGTTGTTTCGGCTTCCTGCACCTGACGCTCAGTGGTTGGCAAAGGCTGCTCGTATCCATACTGCTTAAGTTGAGTTTGCAACTGATTAAGCCGCAGCTGGGCTGTTTGCATACCGTAGTGAAGCTGGTTTAGGAGTCTGTCAGCCTGCTCGTACTCAACATCTAATAGCCGCAACTCGGCGTCGATAGAGTCAATTTGTGAAGTAAACTTTTTGGATTCCTCGCGGGCAGACAATACCGCATTGGAGAGTTCAACACGTGTCTTTTCTAACTCATCAATCTCTTTCTTAATCAGATCACGTTCAGCTGTGCTGTCAGAGACTTCCTTTTGCAGCTTAGTTTGCTGCTGCTCAACCTTAGTAACCTGAATCTTGGTGTTCTTGTAACCCGTGCGCAATACATGGTCGAACTGGGATTGGTTAGTAGAAATCTCGGTCTGCAATGAGCCTATACGCTGGCGCAGAGTGTTTGCTTCTTCCCCGAACTTCTCACGTTGTACCTCAAGCTCCTGAATATGAGCCACATCAGTCTTCAAACGCAGGGCGGCGATTTCTGTGTGGATTTTTTTGAGGTTTACCTGGATTGAGTTACGTTCGTTGCGGTACATTGCCATACGGCCCTTGAAAGCTGCGGCTTCACGCTCAAGCTTGCCACCCATCTTTTCGATGTGGCGAACGTTTAGTTGAGTCCTCTTTACGCCCCGCTTAACCCTGATTAATTCGCGTTCTAAGGTCGAGATGCCCTCGGATAGCCGAGTCATATCGATCTTGGAACGCTCAAGTTCTTCCTCGATTCCCATTATGTCGGTACCGCGCTGGGACAGGTGTGTTTGAAGCGCTTTAACTGCTTCATCGAGGCTCTTGAGTGCATTCTCACTGGGAATTATCGTTGAAAAGTCTATGGGTGCACGGTAGTAGCCGCTTTCAAATGCACCTGGCTCATAGAGGTCACCGTTTACTGTGACAGCTCGGTAGCCGTCATTTGAGAGTGCAAACCCGAGTTTGTCATTTGAAACAACCACTGTATCTCCGAAAACGTAGTTTATGGCTAGCTCAAAACTGCCATCATACTTCATGAAACTTGAAAGAGGACCTAGTACACCTTCACGTTTGGGCACCGGCTTATTTTTGGCGCTTATAGCTCCCTGAAGTGGGATAAGTTTGATTCGGCCCAGCTTCATACGCCTAAGCGTTTCAGTACAAGTGAAAGCTGTGTCGATATCTTTTACCACCAATGCATCAAGCCAACCTGTTGAGGCAGCTTCGATGGCTTTCTTGAAACTCCTATCGATTTTTATCAGTTCACGGAGCCTACCGTGGATACCGTTAATGGCGCCTACTTTACCCATTTCTTCTACGCCGCGAAGCGCTTTCTCCTCAGCAGCAATAGTCGCCGCGAGATCCCGCTGAGTGGCAAACTCTATCACCGCATCCTTGGCGGAACTCGCAATCTTCTCGGCTTCTCTTATTTCATTTTGTACTGTCTCTTTCTGGAGCAGCTTGCGTTCAATTGAGTGTTCTAAATCCTTTAAACGAGCTTTCTGGTCTCTCTGCACCTGCTCAAGCTCAACAAGCGATTTTTCGATTTCAGCTTGGCTCGCTATGAATTTTTCCTTGCGAACAGAAAAGCTCTTTATTCTGCCAACGCAAAGCCGTAATGCAGCCTTGTCTTGTTTGTATTCTGAACGCAAGTACGCTAGCCGTTTAACGTGACTCTCAATATGAGAATTCAGGGTAACGATTTGCTGGTTGTTACCATCAAGACCCTCCCAGAGCTGGGCAGTTTCCTTAGCTAACGTCTCATGCTGCACTTGCTTCTCAGACAATGCCACCTTAAGCTTCTCATGTTCACTACGCAGGTGGCGAATCTTTAGGCGGTTTGCGTGGATTTCTTTTTGGAGAACTTCATGCTGGGCAACGTTGTTTTCTCTAATCCGCTTGAAGCTATCAAGACTAGCTTGCCCCGCATTAATTTTGGAGTTTAACTCTGTTAGTTTAGATTTGAGTTCGCCGATTTTGATCTGGACCTTTAGAACTTCGGAGCCGCCTTGTTCTAGACCTTCGCCGCTGAGCTTTCGCCAGTCCCCCTCGATCTGATGGCGTTTGTTTCGCCGCAGATCGCGTTGTTCTTTGAGTTTGTCAACGCGTTCTTTGACCTTTTGCTCCTGTGCCATGTTCTCTGCGATTTTGGAGTTCTGCTGAGTTATATCGCTTGAAACTTTTATTGCTTCAAACTTTCTAGTTTCAGTTTGTATAAAGTTGTAGCGTTGGAGTTGGTTGCGTTCTCGTTCAAGGTCATCGAGACGTTTTTGGACTTCATCAATTCTGCCCATGGCAGTGCGAATGGAAATATCTGCGGCACGGAGTTTTTCTTCGGCGTCAGTCTTTTCTGCGTCATATTGGGCTATGCCGATGAGGTCTTCTACGATTTTGCGTCTTTCCTGAGACGTCAAATCAGTTAATCTTGTAATTGTGCCCTGGGGGATGATGTTGTTGCTCATGCTGCTGATTGCAGCCATGGAGAGGGTTTCTGTGATGTGGGTGCGGCTCATTCGGCGACCGTTTAGTCGATAAACGCTCTGGCCATTGCGGTAGACTTCACGGGAAATTGTCACTGTAGTTGTGTCCACAGGCATTAAGCCGTCGGTATTATCGAATTGGACAACAACCTTTGCCATTTTGGCTTTATCCATTCCTGCTTTTTCTGAGCCGTGAAAAATGAGTTTCGCGGAGTTCTCTGCTCGGAGCCTACGTGTGCTGAGTTCGCCTAGCGAAAAAAGCAGGGCGTCCATGATGTTTGTTTTGCCGCTTCCGTTGGGGCCAGTGATGGCTGTGAAACCCTTGTCTAGGTTAACCTTGACAGTTTGTGGCCCAAAAGACTTAAAGCCCTTTAACTCGATTTTCTTGATGTACGGCACTTAGTCTTTTACCCCTCACGGAAACACACACTACTATTTTTAACATCTCTCAGCATCATACGTATAAAAGCTTATACTTATGCTACTACGATTAACCAATTGAATTCAAAACATAAAAAACTAAAGGTCGAAGATTAAGCATGCAACCATTTCAAGAGCAAATAGACGAATATAGAAAACAACTAGAAAAAGGCACAATCAAACAGGCTTACAGAGGATTAATGGAGTACTTTGATGGCTTACGACTGCATCTACAAAAGAAACACCCAGACTACTTTCTATCAGGCAGCGTCCACCATGGATTTATGGATTACACATACTTCTACTTCTTCCCCAAAACACTAAAACAACGCAGGTTGAAAATCGTCATACTCTTCATCCATGACACTTTTAGATTCGAAGTCTGGTTAGCTGGATACAACAAAAAAATTCAAGAAAAATACTGGAAGCTCTTCAAAGAAAACTACTGGAACAAATATCATCTGGCTTCAACCACAAAAGAAGTTGACTCCATAATGGATTATACCTTAATTGAAAATGCAGACTTTAGCGATTTAGAAGCTCTAACAAAAACAATTGAGACAGGTACGCTAAAATTTATTGAAGATATCAATGTGTTCTTATCAAAGAACTCCAGTTAACAAATACGGTTTTATTTTTTACTCTTTGCGCACTTGATTCCAAAGAGAAAACTGGGTTTGCTGAGACGCGGGTATTACTTTCTTTAGGAGAAAAGAAAAAATGCAAAAAACGACGAACGGCTTTCCGTCGTAAATTTGAACCAGAGCCTACTCAGCCCCATTTCCTCTAAATTGAAACTAAAAAAGGGAGGGAAGATAGTTTTTATTTCTCTTCACCTTATGGTCGTTTTTTAAGCATCAGTATCGTTACTGCAAAACCAACTACTATCGCAATGATAATAGCAACGATTCCAGGTAACAAATACTGATCAGCAACAGAATCCTTTGGTGCTTCAGTTGGTGCTGGTGTAGCTGCTGCTTCGTCTACTGCAAACGCGGTTTCTGCGGTTGATCCGTAGTATGCGTTTGTGCCTGCAAATGTTGCGATGACTCTGTATTCGCCTGTGATGTCTGGTGTCCATTGCATGCTATAGAAGCCGTTTGCGTCGCTGACTGCAGTTCCGATTGTGCGGTAGTTACCGTTTGAGTCGATAACAGCCAAGTTGATTTCGACGCCTGTTGTGTCAGTGGGTTTGTTCTGTTGCATGTAGACGTATTCCATCCATTGTTTCATGCTTGTGTCAGATACGCATGGTACACCGTTAGGGAAGCGTGCTGCCTGCTCGTTCTGGGTTGTGCCTGCAGCTATGTCGGTGATGGTTCCTCTGATTACTAAGCTTTGACCTTGAGCCACTGAAGTCAATGGTGCATCTACGGTGAGTTTGCTTGCACTTTTGCCGACGCAGTAAACCTGCATGTCATAGATGTTTAGGTATGTGAAGTATCCGTCTGCTACAATGTCATACGAGCCGACGTACATGCCTGTTCCCATTCCAGTGAGGGTCCAGATTTCTTCGCCTGTAGTAGCATTTAGGCATCTGTATACTGCATCTTTGTAGAGTGGTTGGTCTGGTGAGTGCTCAGTTGTTCCAAGGTAGACTTTTCCGTCTGCGATGACGTCAACGAATAATGGATAGTGGCTGTAGACTGTGTTTGCACCTGCGTAAGTGCTGTTGCCTTCGCCGCCTTTGCCATAAGACCATAATAGTTCGCCTGTTGCATCGTCATAGCAATAGACTATGCCGTCGTAGCCTGCAGCGTAGATATTACCGTATGCAGAGAGAGTAACTCTTCTTAGTGTATCCCATTCTACTATGAGTGCTTGTGAAGTCCAGAGGTGGTTTCCGTTGGTAAGGCTAAAGCCGTTCAGCTCTAGAGTTTCTTTGTCTTCCGTGACAAATGTGTTTGCAATCGGATCGACTGTCACTATTACGCGTGTAGTATTTCCTGGTGCGGGTGCATAGTATTTGCTCCATAGAACGCTTCCGAAGCTACCTGTGTTGATGTTTACTGCAGTTATGGTTGCGCCAGATCCCTGTACTCTTGGACCTGTTCCTAAGCTGCCTTGGACAAGAAGTAGTTTGTCATTGACAACGACGTCTCGATAGATGGTCCAGCCTGTTCCTTTAATTGATGGAATAGAGACGTTAAACTCGAACAAGCGGGAGTCAGTTGCATTGAAAGTTCCTGGATACCAGTTGCCTGCGCCGATCTGACCGGGTGTAAGTTGCTGTATTTTTGAGAAATTCCATAGAGATAGGTACCAGTTAGGGTTTGAGGTAGTGCCGTAGTTTACTAGATTGTATATCAAGTATTCGCCTTTGGATCCTGCTGCGGATGCACCGGTTGCTTGGTTAGCTGCCAAAGTACCCGTTGTTGTTCCGGTTGGGATGTTGGTTATCTCCATCGATGTCAATACACCTGTTCGAGCGTCATATGCTTTCCAGACTGTACCTTTACCGGAGTATGCTGTGGTTGTTGCAATCAGAAGACCGTTAGGTAGGACACCGTGTTGGTTACCGTCGTGGAAGGAGAACATGTAACCAAAGGATGGTACAAGAGATACGCCTGTAGCTGATGCATTAATGCGCCATAGTTCTTCGCCGGTAAGCAGATCAACTGCGAGATAGTCTCCTCCGCCACCTGAGTTACCATAGGGTTCTTGATAGTAGAGGTTTCCATGCATGACGATAGCGTTAGCAAATCTAGTGTTATATGAGCTGCCCGTGTAGTATCCTTCACCTAAGTTTTGAGTTGAAGTACCCCCGACAACGCCTCCGAACTGAAGCGGTTTAGTCCACATAACGTGTGAAGTTTCAGGTCCTGAACCATCTGGTTGGTATCTTGCAAAGCCTGCACCGCCTGTAGCAGTAGCACCAGAGCGGATGTAGGGACCGTTTAGCCAGTGGGAGGAAATTGAGTACCAGTCGGTGTTTTCGCCGCTTATTGGTCTTGTCCAGTATTCGGTTGGAAGAGCAGCGCTCGGTGTTATACCTTTGATCTGTTCTTCTTGTACAGTTAGTGTCATGGTTACTTCAGCAGGTAGGAAGGTGTCGTTTTCGTAGAGTGCGTTTGCTGCCGAGAGGCCTGGAGTGTTAGCTTGGTTCCATCTGTGGACTTGCCCTGCATATTTGAATGTCAATGTGTAGTCTCCTACTTTGTCAGGTGTAAATGAATATGCTTGGATACCGGTGGTATCGTCTATGACGCCCCATGTTTGTGTACTTGTTGTTCCCTCTGGATTTTCGGTAATTAAAGTGTATCCAGATCGCCTGATATCGTTAGCAATTACTGCGCCGGCTATGGGAATGTCAACCCACATGTACACGTAAACCGTCTGACCGACACCCACGGGGTTTGGAGCAGCAGTTACGTAAGCATACGAAACAATTTCCCAAGCGGGTGTATGTGCACTAGCAGTCGAGAGAGTGGTCATAGGAATAGCTATTGATATAACTAGAAATAGAGTAACAATAGAGATTGCCGTTTTTGTAGATATTTTATTTTTCAGATTCATTTCTTTTTTTTCTCCTTTTTGTAGCCTATTATCCATCATTTAGATCTAATAAGGCACACTCACCTATCGTGAGTACAAAAACGCCGTTATTTTAACAAAAAGCAATGATGTAGTATGGATTGCGTATGTGGGGCTTCTATATAGATAAGGATAATGAAGGAAAGAAAAATGCAAACGATAATCTATGCAACATCGTAAACATTAACCCGCAAGCCCACTCAGCTACAGCTTAACAAATCATTAAAATGAAACTAAAAAAAGGGAAAGGAAACTGGTGATTTTATTGCTTTTACGGACGTTTTCTTAGCATTGAAACTATTATTGCGCCCACTATTGCTATAGCAATTATGATTGCGATGCCTAATGCTAAGACATAGGTTTCTGTCATCGGTTGGGCTGTTTCTGCTACTGGTGTAGTTGAAGGTGAAGGTACCTCATCGACTTGTATTGCTGTTTCAGCAAATGAGCTGCTATATGAGTCGGAGCCTGAGTAGGATGCGATTATGGTGTGTTTGCCTGGTATATCTGGTTGCCATGCATAACTGAATGCACCAGTTAAGTCGGTGGTTACTTCGCCGATGTTGCGATAGTTTCCGTTGCTGTCGATGACGTCCAATGAGACTGTTACACCTGTTGCGTTGGACGGTTTGGGCTGCTGCATATAGAGGTATTCCATCCAGCTTGTCATGCTGTCGTCAGATACTGCTGCGGCACCGTCTGCACTTGCTGTTTTATCGATTACTTTGCCTTCAATGAGTACGCTGCTACCGAATGTTGATACTTTAGGTGATGTAGTTAGGGTGGTTTCGCTTTCGCCCTTGCCAAAGCAGTAGACGCGTCCGTCATAGTAGTTGAAGGAAACTGCGTATCCGTCAGCAAGCACAGGGAACAAACCCCAGAAAGAAATGTCCCATAAGCTCTGCCCTGTAACTGCATCGATGCAGTACATTTTTGAGCCTCGATATAGTGGTGTAGAAGGCGAGTGTTCGTTGTTTACTGCGTAGAGTTTGCCATCGCAAATCGACAAGGCGCTGTCTTTGAACACGTAGTGACCGTATACGGTTTCTAATCCGCTATTGTCAGTCTGCCAGTTCCAGATGTTTTGGCCAGTGGTGATGTTGTATGCGTGGACCATTCCGTCGTAGCCTGCTGCGTATAGGATCCCGTTTGCGGATTGCCAGTCAGCGTATGGTTGGTAGACACCCCATGCGTTTTCGTATGGTGCTGTTGGACCCCAAGCGATTGCGCCTGTTCGAACGTTGATGCCGTACCATACCATTGGTTCTTTAACGAATATTGGTAGAATGTTACTGTCTACGAAGCCGTTTAGTATTGAGCCGTCGAATGTGCGATTTACAGGTGACCATAAATTGCTGATTGATGTAGGATAGTTACCGTTTGTGTCTTTTTTAATTGTTTCATAGCTAACGTCGTATGCTACGTCGCCGACTTTTGTTGTTCCAGGTGCACCGTCAGTATATGTTGCTCTTGCGTAGAGTACGCCGTCTTTGAGTTTTAGTATGCTTTGTGTGCCTGGCATGTCGGGTACTGTAACGTTCCATTCATATCCTTTGGTGCCATTAGCCGGTCCAACGGGTCTGTAGTACCAGTCACCTGACATAGTTGCTTCTAGTGTCTTAGAGGAATTCCATAAGGTTAATCTGTTGGTTGCTCCGGAAAGTGTATAGATTAGAATTTCACCGTTTTCTCCGAAAATCATGGTGCCTGAGGGTACATTCATTACATCGAGTATCCAGTCGCCTGTGAATGCATCATACATTTTGTAGGTTGAGCCAGAAACGCTCCAGAGATGTGGAATAATGCCGTGTACGTTGGGTGTTTGCCAGTTAAGAAGCTGACCAAAAGTGATAGTGGTACCGTTTTTGAACCAGATTTCTTCGCCTGTCTGTAGATCAATACAGTACAGACCTTGCCATCCAGCTACGCCTAAGCGTTGATTATAGTAGAGTCTGCCCTGCATTATGATTGGTGGTTGGAATTTGCGATCGTATGTTTCACCTGGGAAGTAGTTGGTGTCTTCAGTTTGTTCTCCAACGATCCCGCCGAAAGCTATTTCTCTTGTCCACATGACGTGAGGAGCATTAGGTGCTGTTCCGTATGGGTTAAAGTTACCGTTAGAATCATAGCCTCGTGGTCCATGTGGTCCTGTCGCTCCTGCTCCTAACCAGTTGCCTGCTAGTGCGTTCCACCCGTGATTTGCAGCGTTTATTGGTCTGCTCCAGTAATCTGTTGGTAGAGGAGTATAGGGTACGGGTTGTATTTGGTCTTCCTGTACTGTTAGCTGAACTTCTGCGCTTTCAGAAGGTTTGTACCAGTTGATTGCACTGCCTTGTGTTATGTTCTGCCCTGGAAAGCTGACTTTAAAAATGTAGTCTCCTGTTTGTGTTGGCGTGTATTTTATGATCCCTGAGCCAGCAGCGTCGGAGGCAGCAAGGGTTAATGTTTCGGTATCTCCGTTGGGAGAGGTGATTTCCATTTTCCAGCCTTGCCAGCGGTCACCTCTGGGGCCTGACGCGGTAGGTGGCGCTCTATCCATCCAGTAGACAACGTTGGCATCTTGACCTATACCTATTGGGTTTGGTTGAACGGTTAAGAATAAGTATGTTGGATAATCAGCAGCTGAAGTAGATGGCATATTCATTGCAATTGTAGATAGTAGCATTAATGCGACAATTGATGATGAAATTATTGTTCGTTTGATTTCTTGTTTTGTTTGCATTTGTTTTTTTCTCCATTCTGTGATACACGCAAGTTAACAAAAGTGCTTATAAAGATTGACTCACCTATCGTGAGTGTAAAATATTAGAACAAATATGCCTAAGGATTACCTTAAAAGCGGTGAATTCACACGGTAGACCCATATGCGTATCAAACATTCAGAATTGTCTACGAAGTTGTTTCAACCATCTTATGTTTCGTTCTTGTAAGATTCATGATTAAACCCTACCAGATCACTGGAGAAAGCCGATACCTCGGGTTACCTATAGGGTTTGGCATTCTTGGAGTGACCTACGCTGTATCTGCCTTTGTATTTTCTCAGATGTATATTTTTGGTAATGGAACAATGTACATCCAACTGGTTCTAAGAACGTTCGCATTTATTTTTCTTGTTATAACATATTATTTTTCAAGAAAAAGTGGGGAAAACAAGCGATGGATCTGGAATACAAGCATAGCCTTATTGATAATCGGGGTAGCAATTTCATTTGTACTCGTTAGCATACCTGATGTTGTTGCCTTAGTTGGATATCAAAATTTAAGCTTCTTCGTACGAGTCTTCAACTTAGTTTGCATTGGATATATCATTGCCCACACACTAAGAAGCCATATAGAAACCCCTGATCCAGAAACTATCTGGATTCCTTTAGGATATATCCTTTTTGCAATAAGCCAAGGTTTGCTTATAATTTACGCTATTGACACAACCACATCTGCAAGTAGCATGGCCGCATGGTGGAGCGCTCTAGCAATTCGTTGGGCTGCTCTGGCCGTTTTTCTCTTTGTCGCATACAGGTCTTTTTACAGTGCCAAAAAAGGGGTTGGTAAATGAAGAAAATCGCACGTAGAGACCGATTAAAAATTTACGGTGACCTTTTATCCATACTCTACGCGGAAAACAAGGAAGAAAAGATAGTCTTAACTCGTGTTCAAGTGCAGATTAAAGTTCCTTTTGATAGACTGAAAAATTACATTTCAGAATTGAATGACCTAGGTTTAATTCAGGATGAGATTTCGCTTAAGCTAACAGAAAAAGGTAAACAGTACCTTACTGAATATGGGAAGGTTCTTGATTTTATGAAGCGCATGGGTATTGCCTACCGATAAAGGATCTCTTTCGTTTTATCTGGAGCTAATTTGAATTTTTTGAATTTGTTGTGCAATCCTTTACTTTATTTGTATTCAGATTCCGACATAGTTAAAATAAATCTCTAATTTCACTCAGAATTTTGAATTCATAAGCCTTTACTTTAATCACACACTAAAGGCAGTATGAACGCAACAAACACGCTGTTCAAACCCCATAAAAGGGGCATACAACTCGAGGATGAAGCATTGGCCAAAACGAAAATGGAAGTAAAGTTTGCCACAATTCTACTAGACGCCATAGATGAAGCTCTGTCAGCCCTCGGTCAAAACGTGAAATTATCCATCTACTTCCATCTTGAAACTAAATTCTCGGTCCCGAAACAAGACATCCCCGACCGAATTGAAGATTTTTCAAATGCTCTCGAACAAATATTCGGTCAAGCTTCAAGGCAACTTGAAATTTTAATCATAAAACAGCTTCATCGAAAAATTAATTTAAATTACAGATGGGCTGGCCCAAATTGGCTGGTGCCAAACTTAACTTTTGAAAAATACATAAAATTGGCAAGGTTAAGCGTTGAAGGTTCAGGCAAAACGCAAGGAACAACTTTCACAATAAATTTACCCCTTGAACCAAAAATAGAAGAGAGAGGTGAAAATGTATGAATAAAATTCCCAGAATTCTCGTTGTAGACGACGATGACACAATAAGGACAACCATGAAAGCTATCCTTCAAGACGAAGGATACACTGTAGATTTGGCATCAACAGGAAAAGAAGCAATCCAAAAATCGCAACAAAACAACTACAACGTCGCATTACTTGACATCAGACTCCCAGACATGGAAGGCGTAGAACTACTCAAACTCCTAAAAGACGGCGTACCTAGGACACGAAAAATAATGGTAACTGGCTACCCATCATTGCAGAATGCTATTTCAGCTCTAAACAAAAACGCAGACGCGTACTTACTAAAACCAGTAGACGTGGAAAAACTACTCAACACTGTAAAGCAACAGCTTGAAGCACAAGAAAATGAACGCCAATTCAGTGAACAAAAAGTCGCCGAATTCATCGAAAGCCGCGTCAAGGAACTGTCCCCAAACAGCTTCTAAAGATGCGAAAAACCCCCCTTTTCCACTCATTTTATTCAAAATTTTACGAAGGGGTAATCAATCTGGTCCAAAGCACAGAGTATTTTGAGTATAAATCAACTTAAGAAAATTAGCCTTTAAGAGAGAAAATTAATATTTTACAATCGAACATTGACCATATTGAATGGTGAGTATACATGAGTTTTGGAAATCTAAAAGTCTTCAGCGGAATCCAAGAGGCTCTAATGCTAGCTTTAATGCTCGTAACCGTCTTAGCGCTCGTCTATGTAGAAATGGACATCATCTACAAAGTAACCCTCGGAGTATTCGCATTCACGATCATTTTCTTAGCAACCCTCGCATCGGCCATTCTTAAACAACAGAAAGAACTTAAAGAAAACCAACTTAAACAAGCATAAAACACTTCACTTTCACTCGCCTCCCCCCTGCACTAAACAGTCTTTTGATGGATGCCTTAAATAGGCTTAAGACCCGTAACCACTTCTCAATCAATAAACGGACCAAACAGCAATGATGCAGAACCTAATCATAAAACAAACTACACAACAAAAATTCGCCTTCAACACACCAGAAATCGACTACCTCTTCCCAGGATTCACACCAGGCGAATTCGCAGTCATCTACGGATCGCCCTCCGTCACCTCACTGACATCATTACTCTGTGTAAGAGCACAACTACCAACCCAACTAGGCGGATTAGCAAGTAAAGTCATCTTCATCGACGGCGGAAACACCTTTACTCCAGAAGAAATTACACGAATAGCCCAACAAAACCACCTAAACACAACAAATGTTCGCCAACACATTTTCAACTTCACAGCATTCACAGCATACCAACTAACATCACTAATAATGGACAAACTCGAAGAAAAAGTAAAGAACACCAACGCAAAACTCGTAATAATCTCAGACATAGCAAACTTATTCTTAGACAGCAACATCTCAAAAGAAGAAGCACAAAAGGTCTACGGCCAAATCATCACATACCTCGTGCACCTGGCAAAAAAGCATCAAATCATAATAGTAGCAACTTACCCTACCCACGAAGGTAGCGTAAGAAACATTTCACTAAAAGAAATGACGATAAGCAAAGCAAACACAGTACTATCCTACTTCAAGGCACCTTATACCGCAGAATTAAACTTAGAAAAACACCCAACATACACTTTGGGCACCGCCGAGCCCCCATCAGAAAACATGACATTAACAAGCTTCATGTAAGAAGCTACCCATAAAACCTCTTAAATATTCTAGCAATTCTAAGAGCCAGCCATAATTTTTCGCTTATATCACTAGCTTTTTCCTTGGCACCCTTGGAATAATCTAACTTCCATAAACCATCAGGCATTTGGTTCGCTATTAGCCAATCTAGTCCTTTTCTAACGTCTACGTCATCATTTGAGTAGCCCATCAACGAAAGCGAGTCAAGGGACGTTACGATGTTTGGCCACCAAAAAGCAAACCTCACCCAGTAACGTGCATCCTGATATGAAGTATAAGCATCAGGTTGGAAGAAACGTGACTTTAACAAATCAGCCGCTTTGTGTCCTTCTTTGGAATCACGGTATTTTGAGTGCGCAGCAAAGGCGCGAAGAACCATATCAGTCCCGAAATGAGAAAATGGCTGGGTACGGTCAGGTTCAACAGGCTCACCAAATTGCCCTGTTAATCTATACATGGTTTTTCCGTTGAAGTAGTGGGTTAAGATTGGAATTGACCATCCGCCATCATCCTGCCTCATTGATAGCAACCTACGTAAACCCTTTTCAACTCGAGGGTCATCTCCGTACCCTGTTTTAATGAGAAGGGCTAACATTTGCGCCCGTATAATATGTGGCATATTGGTTGGCAATCATACCCCTTATGTCGCCCAGACTTGTCTGGCAAGAAAAAAAGAACTCCGCAGCCCTCTTTGCACCCTCTAGTTTTTTGTTCACTTCATAGCGTTCGACTAACATGCGGAAGACTTTCCATGTGGAAACCAGCGAATGGTGATAGGAGGGGAAAGCTACGGTTTGTTTACCAATATGTTTCCATGAGCCATCTTGAAGCTGCTTGCGGAATGCTTTTTTGACCTCAGGCAATCCCCAGATAAACTCAATGGACTCTACAGTTTCATTTAGCAGGTCACGTTTAGTAAAGTATTCAATGGCTTTGTTGCCTGATGATTCAAGAGTTGGGAGAAGATTGTACTTTAGCTGAGATACCCATTTTTTCGGCATAAGTTCCCTTAAATAACATTGAAGAATCTGCATTTATTATTTAGCAGCAATAAACGATTGAAAAACGAAATAATTAAAAAAAAACTCTAAAAAGGTGAAATTAATAGAAGTTGCGGGCTTCTTTGCGTTTCTCTGCTTCTTCGTAGAAACGGAGAACTTCATCGATAATTTCCACGTTAGATAGCAGCATACGCCTGCAACAGTATCGCTTTAACCCTAAACTGTCGAGTACGTCGCTAGCGTTCTCTCCTGTCTTAATTCGACGAGTGAATTCGTCCCATCGGTCTCCAACCAATTTGCCGCAGGTGAAGCATCTTACGGGAATAATCACTTATTTTTTCTCTCCTTTAACGGTACGATTTCTGTTCTTTGGATCGTGCACCAGCTCCGCCGACTTTCTTTGTCTCTTTGGCTCGTGAGTCGCCTGCGATCATGGTGCGGTCATATTCGTTAAAGACTGTGCGCAGGTGAGTACTCTTTGTCCATTTGAGGAGCCCATTTGCGATTGCCATGCGAGCTGCTTCTGCTTGCCCCATGTAGCCTCCGCCGCTGGTCTTAACGTCCATATCTAGCTGTTGCCAAACGTCTCCGCCTGCTTGCAGGAGTGGCTCCATGACTTTGGCTTTAGCGATGTCGGGTTCGTAAATTTCAACCGGAGTGAGGTTAATGCGTACTTTGCCTACGCCTTGTTTAATTATTGCGCGGGCGACTGCAGTTTTTCGTTTTCCACTTACTACGAGGACTTTCTTTCCTGGCATAATTATTCCATCCTGTTTCTCCACCCTATTTCAGTTGCCAATTCGGCAAGGGTGAAGTGTGGCCCTTTCAGGTTAGTTGATTGGGCATCATCGAAAGATATCATTTTTTGATCTTTAAATTCTGCGGGTACACCCATGAATACTTTTAGGCGCTTATAGGCTGCTTTACCTTTTGGCTGTTTGAAGGGTACCATGCCGCGGACAGTTTTACGTAGAAAGCGGTCTGGTCTGCGGTAGTGGAATGGCCCGCGTTCTGGCGCACCGACTTCTAGAAATAGGTGTGCTTCAGCTATCTTGCTCTTCTTTTTGCCTGAGAAGACTGCTTTTTCAGCGTTAAGAATTATGACTTCTTCGCCGTTGAGGAGTAGCTTGGCGATTTTGCTACACATACGACCGACTATTTGACCGTCGGCGTTTACCAAGGTAACTGTGTGTTTCACTGTTGTTTGCATTTTGTTCACCGAATGATTTTTACTTTTGAGCCCTTCGGGTTTTTCTCAACGAGCTCTTGTATTGTGATGTATTTTCCTTTTGCATTTTCAAGCTTTACTTTTGCTGATTCAGACGCTTCAAACGATGCCACCGTTACAGCGTGGTCAAGCGCGCCTGAAGCTAGGATTTTGCCTGGAACAACCACCACATCGGCTTTTTCTGTGTGCCTATTGATGTTGCTTAGGTTTATGGCGATACGTTGACTGCGAGTATGCGCCAAGTAGTCTGCTACGTCAGCCCAGATTGGAGCATCTTGCTCTCTGCTTTGCTTGCGTAGAAGACTGATAAGTTCGATTAATTGCGGATTGGTAGTTTTAGTTTCTCTCATTTTTGTTCAGCCTTGATTTGTTTTTCAAACTCTTTAAGCTGTTTACCTAACAGTTTAGTTGCTTCTTTGAGCACTCGCTCAGCAGGAAGCGCACCTGTAGATTCAATATTCATAATAAAAGCGTTCTTCACCCACTCAACCTTCAAGGGCGAAGGCTTCTGTGGACAAGCTTCAACACAGTCCATACAAAGGTTACAATTCAAAATATCTCGAACATCCACCTTTTCATCCTTTATGAAGAGGACTTTTTTCGGGCAAATGTCAGCACATTTTGTGCAATCTGGACATTCTTGGTTTGGAGCGATAATTTTTGGATAATACTTGTATGTACACATTGAAACTGGCTGCCATTTGGCATGGGTTTTTCCTTTTCCTAAACGTGCATAAGCCTCAAGTTTTAGCTTCTGATTTTTTGCCAGTTTAATGATAGGTACTTTATCGGAAACTGGAAGAACTTCAGGGTTTTCAGAGACTATTTCGCCCGAGTAGACTGTTCTTGTGCCATCCTTTGCTTCAGCATCTAGAGTTAAGGTAACTCTGCACTTTTGACAGCCGAATTCGCTTTGGCACTCGCAGTCCTCAGGAAGACTGTATGCGTCTAAATCTGTCCTAAGAGGTGTGAGTCCTAACCTGTGGGCTATGATTTCATCTTGGAGAATTGATGAGTTTTCTATCATGACAACTTCTTCGATTGCCATGCAGGGAACCTCAGCAAGTGCTATGCGACGCAGAGCGTTCATTAAGGGCACATCCGCATCTTTAACGATTATACGGAGGTTTGTATCGTTTCTTTCTAAGATTTCTATCTTCACTTGCTGAGACACTCCAATAAGGTTACTATAATTGCTTTGCGGTCAATAGGATATTTCGGTGCATTATTTGTATTTTTCCCTTTAAATAGTGGGGGTTTAAGAGAGTTTAAACTCTTCTGCCTCTTCTGCCGCCAGGCCGTCTTGTGCCATCGTGTGGAATAGGCGTTACTTCTTCGATGCGTTCAATGCGGAAACCAAACCTTGCCAAGTGGAATAGGCGTTACTTCTTCGATGCGTTCAATGCGGAAACCAAACCTTGCCAAGGCACGGATAGCTGCCTGCGCGCCTGGTCCAGGAGTTCGAGGTCCTGCGCCGCCTGGTGCGCGAACTTTAATATGCACAGCTGTTATCCCTTTATCTCGGGCAATTTCTGCTGCACCTGTGGCTGCGCGCATTGCTGCATAGGGCGAAGATTCCATACGATCTGCTTTGACGAACATACCGCCTGTGGCGCGTGCGATTGTTTCTGCACCTGATATGTCGGTTATGTGTATCAGTGTGTTGTTGTATGAACTGAATATGTGCACTATTGCCCATTTCTCGTTACGTTTACTGTTGGCTGCGCTCAAAATCTACCGCCTCTTCGACCTCTACTAGGTTGCCTAACCTCTCGTTGCTTGACGACTACTGTTAAGCCGGTACGTAGTGGGTGTTCTTGTTTTGCAACTGCGCTTTCGGGTGAATAGATGATTTTTGATTCTTCTTCTTTGGGTACGATGTAACCGGGGATTGTTACTCGACGATTATCAATCGTTACATGACCGTGTGTAATCAGTTGGCGAGCTTGGAATGCGGTGCGTGCTAAACCTTTTCTGAAGACAATGGTTTGAAGTCTACGTTCCAGTATGTCTTCTATTGTTAAGTCTAAGACGTTGTCTAGGACTGCTGTTTCCTGCAGAATGCCCTTCTTTTTCAATTGGGATAGAAGTTCGTTTTCCATTTTTGCTCGTTCTTCACTGGTCTTGCTGATTAATGAACGGGCTATAGCTCTGGCTTTAGATAATGTGGTTTTGTGTCGCCAGAGTTCATGTTTGTTTCTTAAGCCATATTGACCTAGAAGTTTGAGTTCTTCTTGAAGGATGTCTTTGCGCCATCGGAAACGTGGCGTTTCGAACTTTTTACGTTGTTTCTTTGGATCTCCCATGATTATTTGGCTCCTTGAGCTGGTGCAGAGCCTGATTTCTGCATAAGGGTCTTCTTTTTGACGCCTAAAGATTTGCCTTGGCGACCAGTGGTTTTGGTTCTTTGACCTCTTACTTTCAGGCTGTAAGCATGTCGGTATCCACGCCAAGACCTTATGTCCTTGGCTCCGTCGATGTCAGTTTTGATTTTGAATGCAAGGTCTGAACCTAAAATATGCGTATCTTTTCCAGTATCGCTGTCTTTTCGACGGTTATACATCCATGCAGGGATGCCGTATCTTGCAGGATCCCGGATAACGTCCTCTATTTTGGATACGTCTGATTCTGTGAGTAAACCGACACGTAGGTCAGGGTTTACTCCTGCCTTCCTAAGGATGGCATTTGAAAGACTTGAACCCATGCCTTTGATATGCGCAACTGCATAAGATGTCTTTTGGGTACCCTGAACATCTGTACCCATAATACGAACAATATAGCGGTATTCCTGTGACATGCTGAATTTTCATCCGTTTTTTAGCTTGAAGCATATACGAAATGACTTGGTATTTATTTAAACCTTCCCTAGCAGATTTATCCATCATTGTGTAGGGAAAAAGCGTCCCACTATTTTTTCTGCTCGACCTCTTCTATTTGTTTTTTTAGTTCTTCAAAGTTCGCCGCGATTCGCTCAATCAAATCCGCATCTGCCACAGGATTCAAACCTACATACTTTGACTTATAGTATTCCCCGTTGTAGGTTAAAACATCCAAAACTGAGTGGTTTTTCTCGTAAAGTTGACAAATTTTTTGTGCTTCACGGTCACGTTCACAGTATTTCAAGGAGTACATGATTGCACATGCCGCCCCGAACTCTAACCCTGGTGTTTTCAAGTTGTGCTTCTGGGCAAGGTGGATAGCGCCAATGATACGTTCACCGCTTTCCAGTTTACGCAAGGGGTCTCTACCGACTCTTGCGCATTCATCTTGGAAGCTGGAACGGCACCGCTTAAAGAAGTTCAGCGTAATCGAGTTGATGTACTTTTTATGATGGGGATTCTCGATTTGAAGTGCGGGTCTAAGCTCATTGATTAACATGTTCTCGACTAGTTTGGATACACGGAGGTCACCCATGCCTTGTCCTATGGTGCGGTAACCCAAAAGTGAGGAGTACCACGCAATAACTGCGTGTGGTCCGTTATAGAGGCGGTTCTTTATTTCTTGCATCGATTTAATGTCATCCACGGTTACTACTTGGCGCAGGCGTTCCAGAAGGGGACTGCCTTTGCTGGCGTAAAGCGGAATGTCGGGTTCGCTGCTAAACAGAGTGATGTTTAGTTTTGAGAGTTCCTCCGCAAACTGCGTAACAAGGAGAACGTTGTTGGCGACATTGATTGTTTGCTCAAGAGTATCAGAGCCATTTTGCAGGAATGCGGCATTTAGATCTTTACCGTTTGTCTGAAAATAGTTTTTATAGAACTCAAAGACTTTGTCAATTCTCTCTGAATAGCTCATGATGCTGTTGTGCAATCCGGAGAGTTTTAGCTGAAGCCTCTGGAGCACCATTTCGTCAGCGAGCCGAGAAACCATTCGATTAACAACTGTTTCGGAGAAGTAAGTTTTCTTTATCACTTCCGCTGCTTTTTGTGGGCTAGTCAGGTCTTCAAGGGCACGGTGAACTTGGTTTTTGACGTATTTTGAGGCATTGATTTTGTTCATGATAATAAGTATGGTTAATGGTTCGCCGCCACTTTGGTATCGCTCCAGCAAGCCTTTAGCGATGGCTTTAGCTTGTGTTCGGACGGCTTTCTCAGGAATAGCCAAGCCAACAATCTGGCTTTTTTTATACATGTTCACAATTTGAGATTCGTTATTCAAGTCAATGAGGGAAACATGAGATATATTCTGGAAGTAAGCTAGACGTTCATAGTTAATCTGGTACTTACCCAAAGCGTTGATTAGCCGACGCATCGTAGCGTTAGAGGTAGCACCAATTATCTTCTTTGGTCTTGTGTAGCCGTCCCAATGGGAGAAAACCTGCGCCAAATAACCGCCACCCATTGCTCCGAAGCCATGGATGCCAGCTACCATATAGCCTATGCTTTGGGGGAAATGCTCGTTTAATGTGGGCATATCCATCTTGGGCATCTCACCGATTAAGTCATCAAGTAAATCAGTGAGTTTATTGTAAGAGCGATAAGCAAGAGGTTTAACTTCGGGATCAAGGTCTTTTATGTCTTTAATGAAAATGGGCACTCCGCCAGCTGCGCTTGCGGCCAAGACACCGTTTTGGCTATCTTCAAATATGAAGCAGTTGCCAGGTTCGCAGTTAAGCTCGCTTGCTGCTTTGAGAAAGATTTCTGGGTCGGGCTTACCTTTCTCCACCTCATTACCGCATACAATAATATCGAAGAACCTTAGCACTTTTGCGTTTAGTAGATACTCTTCAGCTATTTCTCTGCGACTAGAAGTTGCCAAGGCAATGAGAACGCCGTTCTTCTTTAAGCGTTCCAGAAGGTTGTACAAACCGGCTTTGACTGGAACGCCATGTTGGCGGACATGTCCGACTTCAATCTGGTTGGCGCCTTGCCGGATTTCTTTGTACGGGTAGTCAGGCCCATACCATTGTTTGGCGAATTCTTCTGCGGTGACTGCGGATACGCCTAGAGAGTTGTATAACAGTAGGTCGTCAATTTCTTGTCCCACTATCTCCTTGGAAGCTTGTTTTAGCACTCGGAAGCGTAGACGCTCAGTGTCAAACATGGTGCCGTCCATGTCGAAAATGGCGCCCTCTAAGTTTTTGTTCTGGAAAATCATTTAATTCTTCTCCGGCTTTTTCGGTTATACAGGTAGCCATTTTATTTAAATTTTTTACAGAGAAAAACCTAAAAAATTTAATTTTTTATTAGTTTAACGTATAGTTTTTGTAGCAATAACAAAATATAGAGGGCAAACATGTGCCTATACAGTTCTAAGCTTTTTCTCCCTATCAATAAATATACTAAGCAAGCCATAACCATAATTAAAGCAACCTCGATTTTGCTATCCATGATCTTCACCGAGACCCCGGCAAAGAAGGAATTCTATTTCGGCAGTGAAGTAGTCTATTGCAGCTTAGATGAACTCAAAGCCGGTAGTGAACGAAACAAAAACCTACTGAAACCAAGTCATCTTTGTCGTGCACGTATTCACCAAAGCGTAACATTTCTAAAAATGGGCTGCGACTACACTTATAACAGCGATGCACATAGCCTCTATTATATATTCGTTTATTGGATGGAACTGTAATACCCCCATAATTCACTCGAAGGAGGCTTATTCTTTTTCAACTACACCTATCACATTCAGGGTTGAGTTTATCCACCGCAGATAAGCGTTGAGTGTTGCTCTAAGTGCCACGGTATCTTTAGCTTCAACCTCTATAGTTAAAAATTCACCGTTTTTCTCTATTCGTATGTTGGCTCTTCTGGTTGGAGGTGCTTCTGCTTCAGGTTTCAATGCGCAAAGAAGGGAGGTAAGTTGTTTTTCAGAGTCAAATTTCAAGCGGACATTTGCTCTGGCGCTATTTGACATACTATTCCCTAAGGTAGAAATCAAAAATCAATTTAATAAACAAAAATTGAAAAGGAAAAGAAGGTTTACTCGGTTGTTTCTTCTTCAGTTG
>JAEAME010000757.1_pt1 | contig 28848 bp, 25 predicted proteins | sample 8958731 | NCBI WGS metagenome assembly JAEAME01 (sample SAMN16933194, study PRJNA681113) | bioreactor sludge metagenome | isolation source: anerobic bioreactor sludge (Control) | place: India:Bengaluru | collected 2018-10-24 | reverse complement strand
TTATTTTTATTATATCACATAAGGCTTGCTTACAGAAAAATTTTCACAGCCTCTTCTTTGAAAAGAAGCCTAGCAAGAAACTTTACATAATTTAACCAAATAATACACTTCATATCTATTGCTTTAAACGATATTATTGGTTAAATTGCTTAAAAGCTTTTGCGGAGCTTTTCTCGAAAAGCGACCGTAACCCTTATATCTACAAGCTGAAAACCCGCCATCGGCGGGTTTTTTTATTTTAATTATATTAAAGCGGTACACGGAATATAATTTATACATATCGGAGGTGATGTTTTGAAAAAATTCAGGGTAATAACAATTCAAGGCAAAGAAATTCTCAAGACCTTCATAACGGTTGTTTTTTGTGTGGTTTTTCTTACCTTGCTTATTACATATTTATCTGGCAAAAAATCTTCCCAAACCGGCAGTCTGACAGAAAATCCCGATTATATCATTCTTTCCTCGTCTAAAACAGGTATGACATGTTATCAGGAGGATTTTTCAAGTTTTTTAATTTTGCCGCCGGGAAATACGCTCCGTGTTCAGGTCTTCAGACGGAGTGATGAAGGAATTAAGTTGGTGACCACCGGAATTACCGTATATTACTCGATTATTGACAACACGACTTCGGCCGATAAAATAAATTTCTGGGATTATGCAGCGTACTATGGGTACAATCTGGCGCCTAATATCGGTATTACCGGAAACGGACTTTCAGGCAGGATGCAGCTCTCGGCCGATAAAAAGTATTTCGAAGCTTCCGCCATACCGGTAACGCCTTTCAATGACGGTAGCATAACATTGAATCCTTACCAGTTTGCCTCTATCACTGTAACGAGTACACAGACCGGTGAGATCCTCAGAAAAATAAACGATGTTGTAGTTCCGGTCTCAAACGAAATGGACTGTTCCATTTGTCACGGGGATGTCAATACTGATGCCAATATTCTCAGATCACATGACCGGCTTTCAGGCACAAATCTTACGGGTGACCTGGCAAAAGGGATAAGGTATAAATGTGCCGACTGCCACAAGGACAATGCACTCGGTACCACAGGCATTACCGGTCTGCCGGCTTTGTCTGAGGCAATACACGGATATCATGCTGACAAGATGTCGAGGAGCACTATTGAACCGAAATGTTACAGCTGTCACCCTGGTCCTGTTTCCAAATGCTACAGGGGAGCAATGTATGTCGCGGGGATCGGTTGTATCAACTCGCAGTGTCACGGAGATATGCAAAATATTGCTGATTCACAGAAACTGGGACGAGAGGCATGGATTGACGAACCAGACTGCTCAGAATGCCACGGAGCGCTTTACGCGGCAAACGACGGCGTGCTTTACAGCAGTTCTTTCCTTGTTAATTCAGCCGATTCCAGAATGAACAATATCGTTTTGTGTACATCCTGCCATAACAGCCCACACGCTGAATGGGTATCATCAAATAGAAAAGACAATCAGCTTCCGATAAGAATTCTCGGTTATCCCGATTTCATAAGGCCTTGTACTGTCTGCCACCGGGAAGGAAACCTTGGCAGGGCTCATAATACAGTGCCGACGGACAACACAAGTTAGGAGAAAACTGATGGGTGATATATTGATTTTGTCCGCCGCGCTGTGCTGCGGGGTATGTTCTTTACTTTCATTCATTTGCAGCAGAGACATCAGATTCCGGAAAGTTACGCTTGTCATATGGCTCGCGGCCATTTTACTTATAATGGCCGCAGCCGTATTAATGGTTGTAAATCTGATAGCAGTAAATTGTGAAATTCAGTATGTATACAGTCATACAAGCCGCGATACTGCTCTCATATACCGGATATCCGCTCTCTGGGCGGGGCAGGAAGGCTCGTTCCTGACCTGGTCTCTTATTATGTGTATAATGGGAATACTTGTTGTATGCCGGAAAGCGGAGCAGGGAAAAGCAACCGGAATTTATACTGCGGTAGCGTTTATAATTTTAACCATGTGTTTTATCTCACAGCCTTTTGGGGTTATATCTCCGGTTCCGGACGACGGACTGGGTATGAATTACGCATTATGCGATCCCTGGATGGTGGTTCATCCCCCGATGGTATTTATAGCCTACAGTGCGATGGCTGTTTTATTCTCGCTTTCTACTTTCATTAATAAAAACAGTACTGCTTATTCTGTCAAAAAAATAAAATTCTGGGCAAGGTTCAGCTGGTGGTTTCTTGGTGCTGGTATTCTGACCGGAAGCGTCTGGGCATACCGCGCGCTGGGCTGGGGCGGTTTCTGGGCCTGGGATCCGATCGAAAATGCTGCTCTCGTTCCCTGGCTGATTCTTACTGCTGATCTTCACCGTAATGACTACAAACGGCGTTCGGTATGTATCGTGCCTTTCACACTGGCATCGTTCGGGGTATTTCTTACCCGGAGCGGGATACTGTCAGGAGCGTCAGCCCATGCATATACCGAAGGAAATATAATTATTTCATCAATTATTGCAATATTTATTATTTGTATCATCGCTTACATAGTTGTTTCAGGACTAAAAAAATCAAATAAAAAAGATAAAATAAAACTCAAGCTGACTGACAAAGGGACAATTTGTTACAGCATATACATATATGCTGCGCTTATATTTACCGGGACAGTTGCCCCGATTATGTCCGGCGTCGAAACCCCCATACTTTATTATACGATTATCAGTACAGTGTTTGCTCTTGTTTACACAGCACTGCTTCTTTTATGGGACCGTGAAAAGCTTAAAAAGCGTAGTATATTGACTATATTAATCAGTACGGTTATTCTGACCGGCATAATCTTTGCAACGGGGTCAACGGATTATTTTTGGCTAGCTGTAATATGGATATGCCTTATGCCACTTTCGCTCTGGATTGTGAGCTTTTTCAAGACAAAAAGACCGGAATATTATTTACTGCACGGCGGATTAATCCTTATGATTGCCGGTATCATTACCTCGTGTGCGCTGAGCAGGGAGGTTTATGCTGATGCTGGTATTGATAACGATAATTTAATATTTGATAAAATAAAAATTTCAATTCAAGATATTTCAGAAAAAGACATGCTGATCGTAACCCTGCCGCAAAAAGACCTGATCATTCACAGCACGGATATCATTATCTCCCAGGATGGCGGATATATAGTTCGATATACTGAAAAACCGTTGATAATACTTTTTTGGATTGGTTGTGCCGCCGTAATAGTACAACCCTGTTTATCCCTATTTAAGCCGATTCATAAAAAGGAATAACCGGAATGGGGCGGATAAAATCCGTCCCCATTCTGTTGTCAGGGTATTACATACTATAAATAGTTGCAAGTCTACTTAATCGGATCGGTAATTGTAGCAGTTTATATGATAATAAACGGTATCATAACAATTAAAGGTATAAAAAAATCACCCTGTACGGCAATTGACTGAAAGAATTAATGTGTCATGTCCCGAACATCACTAATATTTGATATTGCATGAAGAGGGAAATAATGATATAATATGTTAAACCAGTTAAATATGAGAATTGGGAGAAAGCTAATGAACCGCAAAGGTAAACAGATAGAGCGTTTTGACATGAAAAAGCCCCCTATAAGGCAGCGGAGGTATTTGCAGCCAATAACCTGGCTCTTATCTTTCCCGGATGTGTGGAAACACCGCGTAAAGATAACAAAAATAAACTGCAAGGGTCTGAAGCCACCTTACATATTTCTCGGAAACCACAACGCGTTTTTTGATTTCAAGGTTGCCACCGCAGCGATATTTCCGCATCGGGCAAATTATGTCGTAGCAATCGACGGGTTTATAGGGCGTGAGTGGCTTATGCGCAACGTTGGATGTATCTGCAAGCGCAAATTTACAAACGACATCACACTCATACGCCAGATAAAGCGGGTGATCGAGAACGGTGATGTGCTCGTGCTCTATCCCGAGGCACGATACTCTCTCTGCGGTACAACAGCGTCGCTGCCCGAATCACTCGGTCAACTCTGCAAGCATATGGGAGTACCTGTCGTAACACTGATCACGCACGGTCACCATATCGACTCGCCGTTATGGAATCGGAAAAAGCGTAAAATCAAGCACACAGAAGCGGTCATGAAGCAGCTTTTCACAGCCGATGAAATAAAGAACGCCACTTCGGACGAGATTAACGAGGCAATAAGGCAGGAATTCATCTATGACGATTACCTCTGGCAGCGCGAGAATAATGTACTGGTAAAATCCGGCTGGCGCGCCGAGGGTCTGCATAAGGTGCTTTATAAATGCCCCGCCTGCCATGCCGAAAACAAAATGGACAGCAGTGGAACCGAGATTTTTTGCTGTTCCTGCGGGAAACGCTGGCAACTTGCTGAAAACGGTGTTCTTTCATCTGTGTCCGGGGTGACGGAATTTTCACATATCCCCGATTGGTACGAGTGGGAGAGGGCTGAGGTACATCGTGAGGTTGAGGAAGGTAAGTATTATTTCGAAGCCGAGTGCCATGTCGATTCGCTGCCCAATTCCGAAGGATATATACGACTCGGCAACGGAAAGCTGAAGCACGATATGGACGGTTTCCATCTTTCCGGTATCAGCTGCGACGGCGTACCTTTTTCCATGGAGAAACCTGTCGCATCTCTGTATTCCTGCCATATTGAATTCGATTATCTTGGTAAATACGGGGACTGCATCGACCTCAACACGATAAGCGATACTTATTATATTTACCCGCATGGTAATGATTTTTCTGTGACAAAGATCGCACTGGCTACTGAAGAGCTTTACTTCGATCACCTGCGCCGGCACCCGGTAAAGCGGGAGGGAAAAACAGCTGTGCACGAGGAATTATGTGTTAAAACTTCTTAATACACTGAAGCCGTCAACGGGACTTCCCATTGACGGCTTCTTTTATACGGAGTGTAATCAGGCGTTTCGGGAATTTAATCTATATCGGTGGCTTTAAGATTAAATAATAATTGATTTATGTCAACCAGAATGTTATAATAAAATAATATCATTATTATAAATGTCATCACACATACTGAAAAACTAAGGATCAACTATATGAAAGAAAAGCTAGACAAGCTAAAGCATATTTTCACATTATTTTTGGTGTTTTTAAAGATTGGAACATTTACCTTCGGCGGGGGGTATGCGATGATACCCCTGATCGAACGTGAAATCGTCGATAAACGGAAGTATATCGAAAAGAAGGAAGTAATCGAAATACTTGCAGTCGCCGGTACGATGCCGGGTTCAGTCGCAATTAATATCGCGACCTTCGTGGGGTACAAGATTGAAGGTTTTTGGGGCGCCCTGGCATCAATCTTCGGCAGTGTGCTGCCGTCATTTACAATAATATATATTATATCATTCTTCCTAAGACAGTTCGAGAGTCTTGAAGTTATAAAATTCGCTTTCAATGGCATCAGGGTTGGTGTAGTCGCCCTTATACTCAAGGCGCTTATATCACTTTACCGGCAATCGCCTAAGGGTGTCCTGCCTTATGTCATAATGGGAGCGGCTTTCATATGCGTCGCATTTTTCGGGGTTAATGCCATATACGTTATTATAGCGAGTGCCCTCGTTGGCCTTTCCGCTGCTTTACTGGTCACGTATGCAAACAGAAAGAAGGGGACACACAATGATATTTCTTGAACTTATGTGGGCCTTCTTTAAAATAGGGGCTTTTACCTTCGGCGGCGGCTATTCGATGATCACTCTCATACAGTCGGAAGTTGTGGCGCACGGCTGGATGAGCAATGAGGACCTTATTAACTTTATTGCGGTCAGCGAATCAACCCCGGGGCCTCTTGCAGTAAACATGGCGACATATATCGGTTCTGAGGTGGCAGGATTTCTCGGAGCATTGTGCGCTACATTTGCCGTAGTACTTCCGTCGTTTATAATAGTGCTGCTTGTTGCAAAAATTTACTCTTCTTTTGCTAGAAACAAATATGTTTCATCCTGCATGTCGGGGTTAAAGCCTGCTGTAATCGGCCTTATTGCAGCTGCTTTATTCTCATTTCTTAATGAGGTTTTCTTTCCGGATACGGTATCGTTCAGTGTTCTCACCGGTTCGGCGTTCTGGATCTCAGCAGGGGTCCTTGCTATTGACCTTTTAATGTCATTCAAAAAAGTACACCCGATTCTTATTATTATAATCTCAGCCGTTCTTGGAATCGCAGTCGGATACGCGGAAAAATTGTGTTTCTGATGTTAGCTAATAAATAATCATGCGGTCTTTATTAATAAAAAAGCGCGGTTCAGAATAAGGACTGCGCTTTTTGCGTTGAGGATGGAAAGCTGAGGATTTTTATGATATAATATAATTATCATGTTTGGCAACGTATATGAAAATAAATATAAAGGGAAACGTTATGGAATTCATGCGATTTGACAGCGACTATATGGAAGGTGCGCATCCCTCGATTCTCGCCCGCATCAGCGAAACTAATTTTGAGAAGAACACGGGGTACGGACTTGACCGTTATTCCGAATCAGCTAAAGAAAAAATACGCGCTGCCTGCGGTGTTCCCGGCGCCGATGTATATTTTCTTGTTGGCGGTACACAGACGAATTCGACCGCGATTAGCGCGCTGCTCTCGCCTGCTGAGGGGGTTATTGCCGCCGAAACCGGGCATATCAGCGTTCACGAGGCCGGTGCAATTGAGGCCGGCGGCCACAAGGTACTTACTCTTCCCCAGAGCTTCGGAAAGATATTGCCGGCAGTGCTTAGGGATTATCTAAAAAAGTTTTATGCTGATGGTACACGGAACCATATGGTGCAGCCGGGGATGGTTTATATCTCCCACCCCACCGAATACGGCACCCTTTATTCGGCGTCCGAGCTTCAGGAACTGCGCGATATATGCCGAAAATATGAAATAGCGCTTTATCTTGACGGTGCGCGGCTGGGTTATGGCCTTATGGCGGACGGAACCGACGTCACCCTTCCTCTTATCGCCGGATGCTGCGATGCATTTTATATAGGCGGGACCAAGGTTGGAGCGTTGTTCGGCGAGGCGTTGGTTATCCCACGCCCGGAAAAGGTAAAGCATCTTTTCACTGTAATCAAACAACACGGTGCCCTGCTCGCAAAGGGCTGGCTGCTCGGTCTGCAGTTCGATACTCTGTTCACAGACCGGCTGTACTTTAAAATATCGGCGAACGCAGTCAGAACGGCAAAGAAGCTTGAGGAAGGATTCAAGCTGCATGGATATAAGATTTTTATCGGGACAGATACAAATCAGAAATTTATAATACTTGAGAACGAAAAGATGCGCGAACTCGCAAAGATGGTCAGTTTCAGTGTCTGGGAGCAGTTTGATGATAAACACACAGTTGTCCGATTTGCAACAAGCTGGGCAACTACCGATGAGGAAGTGGCAAGATTACTTGAAATTATATGACCCCGGCACGGTTAAGAAATGATAGTATAAAAAAGCTCAGCTTCGGGATCGTTTTCCCGGCGCTGAGCCTTTTTTCTGTTATATGCTTTGGGATTTTCGGGTTTACGGGTTACGGGGTTTAGCGGGCCCCAGGTTATGCGTTTCTTTTGATTCAGCTCACTTTGCTGCTTTTTGGAGAGCTTTTCAAATGGGGTGAATTTATTCATCCAGATATTTTATCTCCTTTTCTGTATCAATTACAATTTATTATAACATAACATTTACTGGGTGTCAAGACAGGCGGAAGAGTGTGACTTTACTACCAAACATTAAATTTTATGTTGACATGAATCATTAAATATGCTATATTTAGATTGGTTAATCAGCAATAACTGAAGGAGGTAACCTGATGTACTGCACAAAAAATCTTAATAATGATCTTTTCTGGGTGGGTGCAAACGACCGGCGGCTCAGTATGTTCGAAGGCGTTTACTCAGTGCCCCGTGGAGTTTCATATAATTCATATATATTGCTTGACGAAAAAACCATTCTTTTTGATACTGTGGACAAGGCTGTTGGCAAGGTTTTTTTTGAGAACGTCACGCATGTCCTAGGTGGCCGGAAACTTGATTACGTGGTGGTCCAGCACATGGAGCCCGATCACTCTGCTACGCTGGCCGAACTTATTTTGCGTTACCCCGACGTAACTGTAGTTTGCAACTCAAAGACAGAAACTATGATACGCCAGTTTTTTGACTTTGAATTCACCCTTCTTGTTGTCAGCGAGGGAAGCACGCTTGTCACCGGCCGGCACACATTGCGTTTCATGATGGCTCCGATGGTTCACTGGCCGGAGGTAATGGTAACATATGATGAAACAGATAAAACGCTGTTTTCAGCAGACGCGTTCGGTACCTTCGGAGCGCTTTCAGGTGCGATTTTCGCCGACGAAGTAGATTTTGACTCCGACTATATGGACGAAGCACGGCGCTACTACTGCAACATAGTAGGCAAATACGGACCGCAGACCGAAGCGCTGCTGAAGAAAATATCGACGGTTGAAATTAGGATGATCTGCCCGCTGCATGGTTACGTCTGGCGGCGTAACTTTAGCGGATACATCGATAAATATAAGAAGTGGAGCAGCTACACCCCTGAGGAGACAGGCGTAATGATAGCCTATGCCTCGGTTTACGGTAATACTGAAAACATTGCCGAAATCATCGCCTGCCGCCTTGCCGATCTCGGGATAAAAACAGAAATTTTTGATGTTTCGGTGACCCCGGCGTCCGAAATCGTCGCCGCAGCATTCAGATACAGCCATCTGATTTTTGCATCTACAACATACAATACCGGTATTTTCGTAACCATGGAAGAGCTTCTCCGCGACCTGGTGTCGCACAATATACAGAACCGTACCGTCGCTTTTGTGCAGAACGGCTCATGGGCGCCGGCAAGTGGCAAACTAATGAAAGAAATTCTGGGAGGCTGCAAGAATATGGCATTTATTGAAGAGACGGTTACAATCAAGTCAGCACTCAAGGATAAGCAGAGCAGCGAAATTGACAAACTGGTTAATGCCGTTGCTGCTACAATACCAAAAAAGATCGAGCCTATTTCCGGCGAAGTTGATACTAAAGCTTTTTTTAAGCTGTCATACGGACTCTTTGTTCTTACGGCCCGGGAGGGGGAAAAGGACAACGGTTGCATTATCAACACTGCTGAACAACTGACAAGCACCCCGTGCCGTATTACAATTGCCGTAAATAAGCAGAACTACACGCACGACATGATAATGAGAACCGGGATTTTCAACGTTTCGGTTCTTACCGAGGAAGCGCCTTTCGGCGTATTCCAGAATTTCGGATTTAAGAGCGGCCGCGACACGGACAAATTTGCAGGATATGAAGGAGCCGAGAGAACTGCAAACGGCGTGATGTATACCACAAAGGATACAAACGCAGTGATGTCAGGGAAGGTAGTCGGAGTACATGATTACGGCACGCATACCCTGTTTGTCGCTGAAGTGACCGAGGCGAAGGTGCTGTCTGCAGCTCCGTCGGTCACATACGCGTATTATTTTGCTAATATCAAACCGAAACCCCAGCCTAAACCTGCCGAGGGAAAGGTATGGATATGCAAAATCTGCGGATATGTGTACGATGAAGCTAAGGAGGGTGTACCCTTTGAGAAACTTCCGTCTGACTGGGTCTGTCCGGTATGCAAACACCCTAAATCCGACTTTGAACTGCGGGGCAGCGAAGTAAAGGCCGGGGCAGCGAAATCCGAGGCTGTGAAAGCAGAGACACCAAAAGCCGAACCGGCAAAACCAACAATTAATAAAGTCTGGGTATGCAGTATCTGCGGATATGTTTACGACGAGGCGGTTGAAGGTGTGCCTTTTGAAAAACTGCCAGCCGACTGGACATGCCCGCTTTGCAAACACCCGAAATCAGATTTTGAGTTACAAAATAATTAAAAAATAAAAGGAGAGAGAAGCCATGGAAATGAAATTCTACATCTGCAAGCACTGTGGTAATATCGTAGCATATGCCACAAACAAAGGTGTGCCTGTTGTCTGCTGCGGTGAGAAAATGCAGGAGCTTGTCCCCAACACTACCGATGCATCAAAAGAAAAACATGTGCCGGTTATAATTGTCGAAGACGGAAAGGTTACCGTTAAAATAGGCAGCGCTCCGCATCCAATGACAGAACAGCACTATATCGAGTGGGTCAGCCTCCAGACAAAAGAGGGCAACCAGAGAAAGGCGCTGAACCCCGGTGACGCACCCGAGGTCTGCTTTATGATCTGTCCCGGCGATAAAGTTGAAGCCGCATATGCTTACTGCAATCTCCATGGGCTCTGGAAAGCCTGATTGCTGCCTGAATCCTGAGAATTACATTATTTAAAAGGAGAATATCATATGAAATACGTCTGCACAGTCTGTGGTTGGGAGTACGATGAAAAAGCCGGTGATCCCGAAAACGGAATCGCTCCCGGCACAAAGTTTGCTGATCTTCCCGAAGATTTTGTCTGCCCGCTTTGCGGTGCGACAAAGGACCAGTTCGAGAAGGCTGAGGAATAAACTAAAATCCGGCAGACTTACAGTCTGCCGGGTATTTTAAATATAAACCTTCATAGCGGAAAGCGAATCGATATATGCTTCTGGGTAGTGAGCCCCGACCGGCGTCAGATTTTTGCCTATTCCTATATTCAGGATAGAACCGACATGGCGGTATCCCATAGAGGCCGGGGGTACATGTGTTACGATATCCGGCCCGTTGCGGACTACCATGAACATGCGCAGTCTCCTTTGTACAACACCGGGAATAAAGCCCCAGAGTACGCGGGGGCAGCCGAATCCGACACCCCTGATGCTGAGCTTATTTCCGTACAGAAACGACATATCCTCAGTCGCAAAAAGTGCCAGAGCCGCGCCGTGTGAGTAGCCGATGCATACGATCCTGTTAATACACGCATCCTCTACAAGTATTGCGGCAACCTTAGCTTCAATTTCGTCCCGCATTGAGCGCCATACTCTGAGAAACCCGCGGTGGCAGAACCATAGGCTGTCCATACGGCGATAAGGCTTTGCAGGGAAGTCGAGGTTGTTGTACCAGTCCTGTCTGCCGTTTGACCACTGAAACAGGATGTATATTGTGTTTCTGTCCTTTTCTATTGCATAATCGCCATCTTCTGTGCCTGAGTGTACATATTTGACATTAAGACAGCGTAAAAACAAACCGAGCAGTGTCATAACTCCTCCTTTTTTATCATTTTATGATTAAGTGAGAAATTATGACACGCCGGTTATTTAAGCGGTTTGGTTGTTATCCGGGAAAATCAGAGTGAAGCGAGCAGGTTTTCATATTTCGGCATAAGCCAGGCGTAAGCTTCGGTGGAGAAATGGTGGTTGGGAGCATCGCCGCGGACAACGCCTTCGTCAATCCAGGGAAGCTGCGCCGGGTTCTGGAAGGAGATGCCGCTGTTATAATAGTTGTTAAAGCAGGGTAGAGCCCATCTTTTACATACACGCTCCATTGCTTCCACATAATCTATGTCCGAGAAGCCAAGCTTGTTCTTTGACGGCCAGCGGTTGTAGTTGGTCATGAAAAGGATTTTAGCTTTCGGATATTTGGCGCTAAGGCCGGCAATAAGTGTATTGAGCGCTCCACAGAAGGTTACTATATCGGTATCGTCGTCAGCTCCGATCGGAACGTCGAGCCGCTTATCGTTCGCGCCGCCCATGACTACGACATAATCCGCCGGCTCCTCCATTTCGGCGTAACGCACGCACATGGGGGGCTGCTTTTGTGTTTCCAGTATTTGTGCGGCGAGTGTGTTGCCGTTTTTACCGTGATTGTGAAGAGTCATATTATGCTTTGCGGCAAGCATCTCAAGCCAGGTGCCGCCCTTGCAGTCCTTGTTGCCGTTGAAAAGTGAGTCGCCAAGGGCAATTATGGTTTTGCCGTTGAGAATATCAGTGTAGGCCATGGTTTATATATTCCTTTCAAAATAAATTTTAATATTTATATGTGCTTTTGTTCTTCTTTTTCCGGAACTGTTGCACCAATAGCTTTCAGCGCCTGTTTAAGTTCGGTAAAAATCATATTTATGTCTTCCATTTGCTTCCCGCAGAACATTTAGTATATATTTTATCATCTGGGAAAAGAAATTTCAACACCCGGGAAAGAAAAATACATTGGACAGTTTGATGTTAAAGCAAAAACGCTCAGCTCACGGCTGACACATATGCAACGCGCCATATTGCATCCTTTCCGCATGTGTTACTAATTTCCTGCCACGGGATTTATTGTGCCCGCATCAATATTTTTAACCTGGCGAAAAATACCTGATGGCGTATCCGCTCGACAAGAGTTGGGGTGTTGCTTTAAGAGTAAAAATGTAATATAATTATCTTATACTTTTAAATTCTTCAAATGTACAACCATGATAAAGGCCAGTCGCATCACTATAAATGGAAAAAATTCAATAATTTTCTCCGACATCTTGATTTTATAAAAATATTCATGTATAATATATAAATCATGAGTGATAAAACAAAGAGGTGGCGACATGGAAAACGTGAAGAAAAACCGTGTAGTCAACACGGCTCTTCTTGACGAGATGGACAGTTCAGCGTCACATGTTCTTAAATCAATTTCAATAAAACAGAATTCGGAGGGCTGCAGCTTAGCACTGCTATATGTCAGAAGGATCTCCTGTCCGAAAAATTCCGATAACTTCAGGATCACCGACATTATGGAAAAATTCGGCGACGAGAACGGAGACACCGAGTGCGAAATGAGATTCCGCAACCTGAAAAACGAAAGTGAATCGGTCTGGGTAAAAACCAAACTGAGGACTGTTGAAAACAGTGATGTAAGCAGTCTGATTTCCGCCGAGTTTGAGAACATCACCACGAGAAAATCACTCGAAGCAATGCGAAAAAGCCAGGCTATGCGCGAAGCACTTGAGGCAGCGCACAGAGATTCATCCACCGGAGTTTACAATAAATATTTTACTGAGGATATAATAAGAGATAAACTCGCAACAGGTGACGGAGGTATAAGTATGCTTTTAATACTTGACCTCGACTGGCTTAAGAACATAAATGATACATATGGACACCCGGCCGGGGACATGGCGTTGAAAACTGTCGCCGGGATTATGAGAAGCCAATTCAGACAAGACGATATAATCGGACGCATCGGAGGAGACGAGTTCATGGCGCTGATTTCACGCGTGGGCGATGAAGCCTCAGCACGCGGGATTGTGGAGCGTCTGCTCAGGTGCATTACCGATGTCAATATATGCGGATTCAATCTCAGCGTCAGCATCGGATGCGTGCTGACCGAGACAGGCCGCGATGATTTTGATACTCTTTACCAGAAAGCCGATAAAGCCCTCTATCACGTTAAAAAGAACGGTAAGAACAATTACGATTTCTATACTTCAGAAAACGACTGATTAACGGGAGCGGACTAATTAAAGAGATTACCGCTCCTTTTTTATGTAACAAAATAACTCTGTCTGTGACGCACATTTACGTCCCTCATCCTGAAAGGTTAATATTATGCCGAAAAATAAGCTCTGGACAAAAAATTTCACAACTATAACCATCAGCACCGCAATAAGCATGCTAGGAAGCTCAATGAGCGGATTTGCCGTGGGTATTATGGTGCTTGATTACACCAATTCGGTTCTGCTATACGCGGTGTTCTCAGTATTATATACCCTGCCGATGATAATATGCCCAATAATCGCCGGTCCGTGGCTTGATTCGATTTCAAGAAAAAAAGCCATTTATATACTCGACTTCTTCTCAGCGGTCATGTATGCGGCTCTCTCGGCATTTCTATACCTCGATGTATTTAACTATACCATACTCGCCATAATGGCGCTTATACTCGGTTGCGTAGACAGCACTTACATGGTTGCATATGAAAGCCTGTACCCTAATATTGTTCCTGAAGGAAAAATGTCAAAGGCTTATTCAATATCAAGCATGATCTATCCGCTCGTTTCGCTAATGGTTCCGTTTGCTGCGTTTGTTTATGACAAAATCGGGGTGCTTCCCATATTCGTATTCAATGCAGTTGCGTCGCTTGTGGCCGGGATAATGGAAACCCGCATAGATATCAAAGAAACTCATGTTGCGGAAAATAACCAAGACAAGTCGTTTTCCCGTTATATAAAAGACCTTAAGGAAGGTCTTGCATACCTTGCAAGTGAGAAAGGGCTGATGATAATCACAGCTTATTTCTTTGTCTCCACCCTGACCGGTTCTGCGTCAAGTACGCTTATTCTGCCTTATTTCAAGTCTAACGAAAACCTTGGTGTTCAGCTCTACACCTTCGTAATGGGAGCAGCTCTTATCGGACGTCTTGTGGGCGGAGGCTTCCATTACTTAAAGAAGCTTCCGGTTAAATATAAGTTCTTCATAGCGCTCTGTGTGTATTTCACGATAACTGTTATTGACGCGTCATATCTGTTCCTTCCGGTTACTCTAATGATAATACTTAATTTTACAACAGGTATGTTGGGTGTGACCTCATACAACATCCGGATTTCGGCGACGCAGAACTATATTCCCGCTGTCAAGCGGGCAAGGTTCAACGGAGTATTCCAGATGCTGACCGCACTCGGAGGCATTGTCGGACAGTTGATTGCCGGCGGACTCGGAGATCAGATCGCTACACGTCCGCTTGTGGTAGGATTTATGGCCTTCAACATGCTCGCTGTTTTCTTCATAATGGCCGCTAATGCAAAGCACGTGAAAAAAATATATAATGTGGACATTTAAAGCAACATCGCAAACTCAAGGCCAACGCCTTTGCCGCTAGCCTCAAAGACTGTAGACGAAAGGATATGAGGCTTCTTTGAAATAGAAACAGATTTCTTCAAAATCGGCAAGAAACTTTAATATAAAAAACAAAATAAAACACTCTATATTTATTGGTTAGATTGCTTGAAAGCTTTTGCGGAGCTTTTCTTGAAAAGCGACCGTAACCATTATGTCTACAAGCTGAGGCGCGGAAAGGCATTTTCGCGCCTATTTTACGCGACTTTGCCGAAAAGACTTGAAATCTGGATCAAATTTAAATATAATATGATAGAATATATATTCCCGGGAAAGGGAGCAACAGATGAGAAAACTTCTTAAGTACATGAAAGATTATCGGCGCGAATGCATACTCGGGCCGCTTTTCAAGTTAACCGAGGCCACTTTCGAACTATTTATTCCGCTTATCGTCGCCGCGATAATCGACCGTGGCATCGGAGAATCAAACCACACTTACATTATTCAAATGAGCCTTGTTCTTCTGGGGCTCGGGGTATTAGGGCTTATCAGTTCAGTCACGGCGCAGTATTTTGCCGCTAAGGCAGCTTGCGGATTTACCGCGCGAATCAGGCAGGCTCTGATGGAGCGAATCAGCGGTATGTCCTATGTCGACCTTGACCGCGCCGGTGAGACAGCGCTCATAACCCGTATGACAAGCGACACAAACCAGGTGCAGACAGGCGTGAACCTCACACTGCGACTACTCCTGCGCTCCCCGTTTGTGGTATTCGGTGCGATGATTATGGCTTTCACCGTCGACATTCCGTCGGCGCTTATTTTCGCGGTGACAATACCTGCTCTCGGTATAGTTATCGCCGCCGTCATGTTCGCCACGGTTCCGATATACCGCCGCGTGCAATCAAAACTTGAGAGCGTTCTCGGAAAGACACGAGAAAACCTGACCGGTGCTCGAGTCATCCGTGCTTTCTGCCGCGAGGAGGACGAGATAAAAGACTTCGATGCGAGAAACTCCGCGCTGACAAAAGTCCAGAAATTCGCCGGCGGTATCTCGGGACTGCTTAACCCCGTTACATTTGTGATGGTTAATATTGCCGTTATCCTGCTAATACGCACCGGGGCTTTTCGTGTTGATGCCGGGGAGCTGACGCAGGGTGAGGTTGTCGCGCTGTACAATTACACAGCCCAGATTCTTGTCGAATTGATAAAAATGGCAAGCCTGATAATAAATCTAACCAAATCGATAGCTTCGGGCAACCGCATACAGGCTGTACTCGATAAATATGACAGTGAGCCGATAAACATGAAGGATATTATTGAAGCTGGACCGAATACAGATGCGGGCAGTGATTCCGGATACGCAGTTGAGTTCAGGGGCGTGTCGCTGCGTTATCCCGGTGCGTCGGCAAACTCGCTTGAGGGTGTGGATATCGCGGTCAGACGCGGGGAGACAATAGGAGTAATAGGCGGAACCGGATCAGGAAAAACGACACTTATCAATCTTATTCCGCGTTTATATGATGCAACCTGCGGGGAGGTGCTGGTAAACGGTATAAATGTCCGCAGTTATAATCTGGAAGAACTGCGCTCAAAGGTCGGGATAGTACCTCAGAAAGCTTCACTTTTCCGGGGCAGCATCGGTGAAAACCTGAGATTGGGACGCGATGATGCCTCTGACTCAGAGCTGAATGACGCTGCACAACTGGCTCAGGCCTTTGATATAATTGAGAAAAAGGGCGGACTTGACAGTGTAATTGAAGAAGGCGGACGAAACCTCTCGGGCGGTCAGCGTCAAAGGCTTACCATCGCCAGGGCGTTGGTCAGAAAACCTGAAATTCTGATACTTGACGACAGTTCTTCGGCGCTTGATTACGCCACCGACGCCGCCTTGCGGCGTTCTCTGCATTCGCTTGACTGGAAGCCTGCAGTTTTCATTGTCTCGCAGCGCACCTCGTCAGTACGGCACGCCGACAGGATAATCGTACTCGATGACGGCCGTGTCGCCGGAATCGGCACCGATCGGGAATTGTTTGATAACTGTCCGGTTTACCGTGAGATCTGCGAGTCCCAGCGGGAAAGGAAAGCTGAAGATAATGAGTAAAAATAAAAAACTTTCTACCGGCAATGTCAAAAAGAATACCACCCTTCAGCGCGGCAGAATTTTAAAAACCGTTCTCCGGCATATCGGGAAGTATCTGCCTTACCTGACTTTTTCGGTTATTCTTGCAGGTGTGTCGGTAACCCTTACACTTTATATACCAATACTTGTCGGGCAGGCGATTGATTTTATCGTTGCTCCGGGAAATGTATATTTTCCCGGTGTAATGTCGCTTCTGCTTTCCATCGGCATCTGCGCCGCAGGCGCGGGACTTGCCCAGTGGATTATGAACATTGTAAACAACCGTATAACCTATCATGTGGTGAGAGATGTGCGTCATGAGGCGTTTATAAAAATCGAGTCGCTACCGCTGTCGTATATTGATTCGCATTCGGCGGGAGACATCGTCAGCCGGGTGATTAACGACGCCGACCAGTTCTCGGACGGGCTTCTTCTCGGGTTCACTCAGCTTTTCACCGGCGTAGTCACCATTTTAGGTACGTTAATTTTCATGCTGACAATAAATCCTATTATCACTCTCGTTGTAGTAATTCTGACGCCGATATCTCTTTTTGCCGCACGTTTCATCGCTAACCGCACATATAACCTTTTCAGGCGTCAGTCTGAAATAAGGGGTGAGATGACGGGATATGTCAACGAACTTATTAAAAACCAGAAACTTGTACGCGCTTTTTCTGCAGAGGAAAAGACGCTGGGTAAGTTCGGAGAGATGAACGAGAGATACCGGAAAAGTTCGCTCCTGGCGATATTTTACTCGTCGCTGACAAATCCGGTCACACGCTTTGTCAACAGTATAGTTTATACCAGTGTAGCGCTGACCGGAGCGCTTGCGGCTGTATCAGGTTTTATATCGGTAGGGGGACTTGTCTCATTTCTCGCTTACGCAAACCAATACACAAAACCTTTTAACGAAATTTCAGGCGTCATTACTGAACTTCAGAATGCGCTCGCCTCTGCGGGACGTCTATTTGAACTTATTGATGAAAAGCCCGAAACGTCTGACAGCGGCAAAACACCATTGCCGGTACCGGTGACGGGCAACGTATCGTTTGATAATGTTAACTTTTCGTACCGTGAGGATAAACCGCTGATAGAGAACCTTTCGTTTGATGTAACCCCAGGGCAGCGTATAGCTATAGTCGGGCCGACAGGCTGCGGAAAGACAACTCTTATTAATTTGCTCATGCGCTTCTATGATGTGAATTCAGGTGCAGTGAAAGTTGAGGATAAAGATGTCCGAGAGGTCACCCGCCGCAGCCTGCGGGGTAACTACGGTATGGTGCTTCAGGAGACCTGGCTTAAATCAGGCACTATTAAAGAAAATTTGAGTATGGGTAAACCAGGTGCGACTGACGACGAAATCATCGCCGCCGCGAAAGAGTCGCGGGCTCACAGTTTTATCCGGCGCTTGCCTGACGGATACGATACTGTTATCGGCGAGGATGGCGGCAGTCTTTCAGAAGGCCAGAAGCAGCTGCTCTGCATTACCCGCGTGATGCTGCGCCGTCCACCCATGCTGATACTCGACGAGGCGACCTCATCGATTGATACCCGTACAGAAAAGAAAATTCAGGAAGCGTTCTCACTCCTGATGGAGGGGCGGACGAGTTTTATCGTAGCCCACAGGCTCTCGACTATACAGGATGCCGACCTGATTCTCGTAATGCGGGACGGAAAAATAATTGAACGTGGCAGGCACGAAGAATTGCTTATGCGCAAAGGATTCTACAGCAGTCTGTATAACAGCCAGTTCACGGCTGAATAACTGAATATATGCAAATTTTAAATCCTTAAAAATCATAATGATCTTTAAGGATTTTTATAATATTATTGACATAATCTAAAATTGTGTTATAATAAGCATGAACAGTTGAGCATATATTCAACTATGGGGGTGAATATGAAAAACGAATTCGCATTATCCTGCGACTGCGACAAGGTTCATGACGAAATCGTGGCAGAGTCACGGAAAACCATGCCTGAAGATGAAAGTTTTTTCCGCCTCGCTGACTTCATGAGTATGTTCTCTGACAGTTCACGCATCCGGATTCTCTGGGCGCTTGATGGCGGAGAACTCTGCGTCTGCGATATAGCGGCACTGCTTGGTATGACTAAATCTGCTGTTTCACATCAACTGCGCCTGCTTCGCGATAATGATCTTGTCAGAAACCGCAGAGCCGGCAGGGAGATATATTACTCTCTCGCTGACGGCCATGTCCGGGAAATTCTTGAGAAAGCCATGGAACATATAAATGAAAAAAGAAACTGATACCAGGAAGAACATACTGGCTGCATTTATACTTAATTTTGGATTTGTTATAATTGAACTTGTCGGCGGCATATTCACAAACAGCGTTGCAATTCTTTCCGATTCTATTCACGACTTCGGGGACAGTATAGCAATTGGCACCGCTTATTTTCTCGAGCGTTTTTCACATAAGAGGCCAACTGAAGGCTATACTTACGGTTATCGTCGCTACTCTATTGTATCAGCCATAATAAGCTCGTCTGTACTTCTCATTGGAAGTGCTGTGGTTGTCTATTCGTCAGTCCTCCGGCTTATCACACCCGAGGAACCTAAGTCCGGCTGGATGATAATCATCGCAGTATTGGGGGTCATCATCAATGGCCTCGCCGCCTGGCGGACCTCGCACGGCAGCAATATCAATGAACACTCCATAAGCCTGCATATGCTGGAAGATGTGCTCGGCTGGGTTGTTGTCCTCATCGGAAGCGTCGTGATGTATCTGTTCCGCGGATATGCCTTTGCTCTTTACGTTGACCCGGTGATGTCTCTTCTTGTTGCAGCTTTTATTGTTTACAATATTATTATTAATTTACGTGACGCCTTCAGGGTTTTGCTCGAAAAGGCTCCCGAAAATTTCGACTCCTCCGGATATAAGACCGCGATTGAGTCGGTTGAAGGTGTATCGTCGGTCCATCACCTACATGTGTGGAGCTTCGACGGAGAGTCAGCCATCGCTACTCTTCACATAGTAGTACCCTCTGACAGCAATATGTCATATATTTCATTGCTTAAACAAAAAATTTGCAAAATCAGCCGTAATTTCGGCGTTTCGCATATAACAATACAGACTGACGCTGATGGTGAGTGCTGTTCCGATTCAATGTGCCACATATGTGACTCCAGGGAAAACTGCGGGCATACCCATCATCATCATTAAGGCAGCTATGTAATACTTAACAAAACACGTGTTAACCCTGAAACGGGTTAACACGTGTTTTGTACAGACTGTAGACGAAAAGATACGAGCGACCGTAGCACTTATCGATATCGTATTCACATTCTTACTGTCTGCACAGCTCCGAGAAGCTCGGTATCAGATGAGGTGTGGGTTACAACGATGAGTGTGCGGCCGTGAAGCGAGTTCAGAATAAAAGAGACAGCAGCAGCACGGTTTACGTCGTCGAGGCCTTTGAAAGGTTCATCCATAATGACAAGCGAACTTTCTGCAAGCATAGCACGGGCAATGGCGACCCGTCGCTTCATGCCGCCGGAAAGATTGCGGACAGGTGTGTTTATATTTTCTGAAAGACCGAGGGCTGAGAGGGCAGAGGCGATATCTGCGGGAGTTATTCCTTTAGCGGAGGTGATTCGGATATTGGTTGAAGCAGAGAAATCCTCGCAGAGGCGATCCTCCTGAAAGACAGCTGAAATACGTTCGGGTACTCCGGTGATTCTGCCTGAATCGGGTTTTATAATACCAATGAGTATATTTAGCAGTGTGGTTTTCCCGCAGCCCGACTCACCCATGATAACGCTTATCTTCCCGGCGGGGAATACGGCGTTAAAATCGGACAGTACATGTTTTATTCCGAAGCTTTTGGAGATTTTTTCTACAGTTATTTCAGAGATATTCATAGTTTCTCAAGCCTCCGGAAAGCGAGTTTAAGCAGTGACATAAAGAATTTTTCAAAAATGACGCTTACCGCGACAATCACGACAGTCCAGGCGAGCAGGTCGGTTGTGTTAAAATATATTTTTGCATCATAGACAGCTTCTCCGAGTGAACCGGCAGGCAGACCTATCACTTCAGCAGCAACGCCGGATTTCCAAGACATTCCGAGGGCTGAGCCGCATGCCGATAATAAGTAAGGACGGACAGACGGAAACCATATATATATAAGGCGCCTGTGCCAGGACATATGATAAGTATCAGCCATAACAATCATCTCTTGCGGTATGCTGCGTATGCCGCCGAGAACGTTCGTATAAACCACCGGCAGCACGATTAGGAAGGAGATAAAGACAGAAAGCTCGGACGACGAGAGCCAGATCAGAGCAATTACGATGAAGGAAGCTACGGGAACTGATTTTACTGTCGCCATCACCGGTTTTAAAAATATATCCACGGCTCCGAATCTTCCCGCCGCGACGGCCAGAAGGACTCCCGTGATAAGCCCCAGTATAAATCCACCGACGATGCGTGCGAAGCTGAACCATATCGCTCCAAAAAATCCGGGTTCAGGTATAAGTGTAAAAAGGCGCGCTATAACAGCTATGGGGGAAGCGAGAAGAATCCGCTTCCCCACAACCATTGCGGCAAACTGCCAGACAGCAAGCGCCGCTAGAACGGCGCCTGCTGTCTGGAGATATTTATTTTTTATAAGTTGCTTAAGAACCATAATAGAAGTCGCTTTCGGGCAGTTTTCCACCGATTGAGGCAGGTTTCTGTGTGTAGAGAACAGACAGGTATCCTTCCATAAGGGGCTTCATGTCGGCACCGCCTATATATGTGATGTTGCAGTAAGGTATGGCTTTTTCGGCAATTGATGCGCTGAAAATATTGAATTTTTCGACCAGCTGCGCCGAGGCAGATACATTGCTGTTGACATATTCGGTGGAAGCGGCGTATTCTGTCAGAAAGGCGGCGAGAGCCGCGGGATGAGCTTCGGCGAACTCGCGGCGGACTACCAGCACACCGGTAATCATCTCTGTACCGTTTCCGATTTTATTCCACTCAGCGGTCAGGTCAAGTGCGATGGCAAGGCCGGGTACGCTGTTTTGTGCGATTGTTACAAAGGGCTGAGGAAGGAGTGCTATACCGCTTTCATTTGTGCTCAGTGCCGCCACAACTTCTGCGTGTTCACTCTTCCACTCAATATTTACGTCACGGTCGGGGTCAATGCCGTTTTCGGCCAGAATATAGCGGAGCGAGTATTCAGTTGTCGAACCCTTTACGGAGGCATAGATTGTCCTGCCCTTAAGGTCGGAAACAGAAGTCACAGTCGTGTTCTTTGTAAGGATATAGATAACTCCGAGAGTGTTGATCGCCAGCAGCTGAATCTTGCCGTCGGTGTTATTATAAAGAACCGAGGCGAGGTTGGCAGGTACGGCTGCGATATCAAGCTTGCCCTGGATGATCTGTGGTGTCAGCATATCGGGTGCCGCGGCTACGGTGAACTCGTATTTGTTGGCCGCTGTTCCGGCTTCATTGTCTTCCATGACCTTGACAAGACCAATGGAAGTCGGTCCGGCGAGCCCTCCGATTCTTATTGTGACATCATCTTTTAAGACAGTGGTTTCACCTGCAGTAACTGTCGTGGCTACGGTATCGTTGCCGTTTCCGGTTGTACAACCGGCGAAAAGAGTCAGAGTAAACAGAAAAACAAGCAAGATTGCGGTTGATTTTTTAAAATTCATAATGGTTTACCTCTTTTCCGTACGAAGCGGAATGTTGTTATGTTGATAAAAATATTATATACATTTTTATCAAATACTAGCGTTGCAGATGCAACAAAAAAGAGAAAATTGAAAAAAATAATAACCAATTATAATCTCTTTCGATGTTGATTTCCTTGTGTATTAAACAAACATATGATATAATACAAATATTGGCGGGTTATAAGGTTATGAAGAAATTACAGTAACGAGGTTAAAAGTATGTATTTACCGCTTATCTATATTGCAATCCTCGTTTTATGTATTATTTACTCCTTTTCAAAAATAAAAAAAATAAGTATAAATATAATCGCGACAATATTAATAGCAGGTTTTGGGGTATTCGGTACATTAATGTCCTGGCTTCTGGCTGGATTTTTTTATCCCAATAAGGTGTGGAGTGCAAATATTCTTGCAGCCGGACTCATAATTGCAAATGCAGCTGTATTATATCTGATCTGGAGTAAAAAGCACAGAAAACTTATTTTTATACCAATGTTTTGCGCAGCTTTGCTATGTGTTCTTCAGGTCGCCGGAGTTGTGATTTATCACGTTTATGACGACAGCATTCCTGTTGTCGGAGACGGAAACGATGTGCTTTATTACTACAAACCCTGGCTTGAAAATACAAAAGCCGTATCTCTTCCCGAAGAATCTTCATTAGAAATTGATTCAGACTTTCCGTCTTTCGACGGCGCGACGGCGCTTTATCCGGTCTACGCTGCTTTCGCCAAAGCAATCTATCCAGCTGAGGTGCTTGAAGACGAGCACATACTTGTATGTACAACGACGACAACGGCTTATGAAAAAATCATAAATGGCGAAGTTGATATGATTTTTGTTGCCTCGGCGTCAAAATCTCAGGCTGAAGCTGCTGCGGCAAAGGGGGTCGAACTGACCTTTACACCCATAGGCCGTGAGGCGTTCGTCTTTTTCGTCAACTCAAAGAACCCACTCGATAATATAACTGTTGAACAGATTCAGGATATATATTCGGGGAAAATTAAAGAATGGAGTGAGCTTGGGGTTAAGCGATTCGGGGATATCCGGGCATTTCAACGCGACGAGGGCAGCGGCAGCCAGACAGCACTGCAGAAGCTGATGGGTGATATTCCTCTGATGGAGCCTCTTATGGATAACCGTATTTCGGGAATGGGGGGAATTATCAATCAGACTGCCGATTACAAGAATTATAAAAACTCTATCGGTTTCTCGTTCCGCTTCTATTCAACCGAAATTGTGAAAAACAATCAGATAAAACTGCTGTCTATAAACGGAATATTTCCGAGCCGCGAAAATATTATAAATAATACATATCCGGTATGCACGCAGTTCTACGCTGTAACGTCTCAGAATTCGAATCCGAAATGTGCTGAAATAATAAAATGGATATTATCTGAACAAGGGCAGTATATTATTGAAGAGACCGGATATGTCGGCATAGGAAAATAAAATAATATTATTATACAGGAGATTTTATTAATGACAACCGAAAGAGCCGGGATACCGGCAAAATACAAATGGGATCTTTCCGTAATTTTCCCTGACCAAGCGGCTTTTGCTGCAGCTTTCGCTGAAACTGAGAAGCTTATTGCCGATTACCCGAAACATGAGAAAACGATGCTTACGGGGCCTGAGGCTCTAGCTGCCGCTTTTGCCGACCACTTCGTGATCGACCGTAGGATGGGAAAGCTCTACGAATACGCGGCGCGCAACTTCGATGTTGATACCTCAGTCAACAGCTGGCAGGCCGAGACCGCTAAGGTAATCGATCTCAACAGCCGTTTTGCCGCGGCGTCGTATTTTGTCAGCCCATATCTGCTCAAACTCGACGCCGGGAAGCTTGAGGAGTGGTATAAATCATATCCTGAACTTGAGAAATATCGCCGTACGATCGAAGTTGAGATGCGCCGCAAGCCGTATGTACTCTCAGATGAGAGCGAGAAACTGCTGGCAGGAATGAGCCAGGGGCTTGATTCACATGAGGGAATATACAGCATTCTCACAGATTGCGATATGCAGTTTGGAAAGATCAGAGGCGAGGACGGTAAACTGGTGGAGCTTACCGATTCAACTTATGTAAAGTTCTTAATGAGCAAGGACCGTCGTGTGCGCCGCACTGCTTTCACTAAGCTATACAAGGGTTACGGTCAGTTCGGAAATACAATAGGGACGATTATTAATGGCTTTGTCAAGGAAAAATCGACGGTCGCCAAACTGCGTAACTACGAAAACAGCCTTGCTGCATCTACCTTCCAGGATGAGGTCACCCCCGAAATATACAATAACCTGATCGATACCGTCGGCCGTCATCTCGACGTCCTGTTCGATTATTATGAGCTTAAACGCCAGGTGCTCGGTCTGTCCAAGCTGCATATGTATGATGTATATACTCCCCTTATCGCCGATTACGACAAAAACTACACTTACGAAGAAGCCAGTGACGAGGTGCTCGGCGCTGTAAAAATCTTTGGGGACGAGTATTATGAAACCCTCAAAACCGGAATGACCGAAAAAGGCTGGGTCGATGTGTATCCGAACAAGGGAAAGCGCGGAGGAGCCTACAGCGGCGGCAGCTACGACACCGAGCCCTACATTCTTCTCAATTATAACGGTAAGTTCGACGACGTTTCAACGCTGGCGCACGAAGCTGGGCACTCGATGCATTCATATTTCTCACGCGGTAACAACGAGTTCCACGTCTCGAACTATACTATTTTTGTCGCCGAGGTTGCATCGACAGTCAATGAGCTGATCCTTGCCGGCAAAAAGCTGCGTGAGTCGGAAAACGACATGGAAAAACTGTCGGTTCTCAATCATATTATGGAGACTTTCAAGGGAACTCTCTTCAGACAGACCATGTTCGCAGAGTTTGAGAAGGAAATTTATTCACTCGTCGAGTCGGGCGAACCCCTGACCCGCGAGCTTCTCTGCAACAAGTATTACGCGATGGTTAAAAAATACTTCGGAACACGTGTTGCCGTCGACAAGCAGATTTCTATGGAGTGGATGCGCATACCCCACTTCTATTACAACTTCTATGTTTACAAATATGCCACCTGCATATCAGCCGCCTCGAGCATCATGAAGAAAATCAACGAGCAGGGTGACGAATATATCGGGAAGTATCTTGATTTTCTTAAGTGCGGCGGCTCGAAGAGCCCTCTTGAGAGCCTTAAGGTAGCCGGTATAGATATGACAAAGCCCGAAGTCGTTGAAGATGCCTGCAACGCCTTCGCTGACACGGTAAAGCAGTTCCGCAAAATCGCCGGGCGAAACGGGATGCTGAAATAAAAACGCTCGGATAATACAACAGTTTTAAAGCAAGGGAACGAAGGATACGCGGCTTCTTTGAAATAGAAGCAGATTTCTTCGAAATCGGCAAGAAACTTTATATAAAATAAAACACTTTATTTTTATTGATCACAATTATATTATAGTTTAAATTATTTGAAAGCTTTTGCGGAGCTTTTCTCGAAAAGCGACCGTAATCCTTATGTCTACAACTGAGCCCCGGCGCGGCTTCTGGTAAAGAAGTTGCGCCGGGGCAGAATTTTATCTATTTTCCTCGTGCAAGAGGCCGTCCGTCATTCGGAAAATCCGGTCGGTATATTCAAGTATTCCATAATCGTGGGTAACAATTACGACACAGTAGCCCTTCTCGTGGGCGAGACTGCGAAGGATTGATACAACAGTCTCGCTCGACGCACTGTCGAGGTTGCCGGTGGGTTCGTCGGCTAGAAGGAGCTTCGCGTCGGATGCAAGGGAGCGGGCAATTGCCACCCTTTGCTGCTCACCTCCGCTCAGCATTGCCGGCCAGCGGTTAAATACACTCTCGGGGAGGCCGACCGACAGGATCAGCTGCTTAGCCCGGGCCAGTGAATCCTTCGGGTTCATACCTTGCAGTTCCATCGGATACATCACGTTTTCAGCGGCTGTCATAAGCGGGAAGAGCCTGAAGTTCTGATATATCACCGCCGCCGATTCACGGCGGTACAGGTCAAGGTCAAGAGATGAGGTCGGCTGCCCGCGGTAGAGAACGAGGCCTTGATCGGGCAGAGAAAGACCGGCCAGGAGAGAGAGCAGAGTGCTCTTGCCGCTGCCTGACTTTCCGATCACGGCATAAACGCTGCCTTCATCAAAAGCGCAACTGACTCCGCGGAGTGCATATACCGTCTGATATTTGGTTTTATATGTATAGTGGACGTTCTGAAGCTCGAGAATACTCATCGCTGGATTCCTTTCCGGAGCATTTAATATATACTTTTTGGGTTCGGTCGCTTCTTTAAAAAACATCGTTTTTTTTCTATTCGGCTATTCTTTATTTCTCAATATATCGGATACCTTTGAGCGGCAGAAGATCAAGATCGAAATGGCTGCGCCGGCAAGGTATAAGAGTATGAAACCGGGGAGGCAGATATAGAACCGGGGGCCAGCGCTACGGAAAATTATAAGGAAGAGGAGCCAGCCGGCGGTTGCACCGAGTGCTGACAGCAGGATTGATTCGCAGAAGAAAGAGAGGAAAGTGCGTTTTTTAGAGGCACCCATACCGCGCATTATGGCTATTTCCTCGCGCCGTGAACCGGTCATCAGGAAAGAGACGGCGATGCCTGCGGCGGCAGATACCGCGAAGAGCAGCGGGAAGAGCATATTCATATACTGTGTCTGCTGCCGTGCCGGGCGAAGGTTCTCGTAGAATTGCTTGTCCTCAAGCTGAATCGACATTCGCAGCTTTCCGGTGTTACCGGTATAACTGTAACCGGCATTATAAAGATAATCTTTGACAGCGTCTGTATCAAAGGCACTTCGCAGTGTAAAGAAGACAGAGGAGAAATTCCGGCCCCCGAAGATAAGAAAGAAATGTTCGGGTGAGAGAACCGTGTCCGCGAGGATGACGGTCTCATTGGCAGGGGCTGTGCTGACCTTGCCGATACCGGTTTCTGCGAGCGGGAAATAAAAATTTTCGCTGTCTGCCGGGGCATTTTCGCAGATTCCGGTAACTAGGGCGTCGACGATATTGAATGTTCCGAGCCTGTTGATCTCCGCTGTCAGAATAATACGGATGACGTCCCCCTTGCTGACGCCTTTTTCTTCCGCGAAACGGCGCGTAACTACGCAGGGTATTGTTCCCACCCAATCCGGCGAAACAAAGTTGTTTTTATCATAGCCCTCAGCCCAGTCTACCGACATTGCATATGTGATAAATCCGGGTGTGAAGTCAAGGTTCCGGGTAAAAACGGCGGAGGGGTTGGCATAAAACTTATCTATAAAATTTTCGAGCGCGAAGCCACGAGGCATTATGAATTCAATATTATCCGCCGGGCGGCCGTCGGCATACTCCGCAACCCCGAGATACATGTAAGAGTCTTTCATTGTTGGCGAGATGTTCTCAAAATAACCTGATTCCTTAAGCTCCTCAAGCTGTTCATCGCTGACAGCCAGATTTTGCGTCATCTTTCCGGAAAGGTCTGTTATGTGTCCGCGTATAATGGTCCCCGCGTAAATATCATATATCCGCCGCTCACCCGAATCTGCCGAATAAGCGACTGTGGAGAGAAAAATCGTCAATATGGCTGCCAGCGCGGGTACGGCAAGACTGCGTGCGCGGCCGCGAACAACTGAAAGAAGAGAATACCGTAGGGGCGAGGATGGCAGCAGGGAGGATTGCTTCGGGGGCTTCGGCAGTTTTGCAGCACGGTGCACATACCTTTTATGTCCGAAGGACAATGCTGCCGAAATGAGACAGAAAGTAAGTGAAATGATAAAGACTGCCAAGGGGACAAGTATGCTTACCGGAAGATAAAATCCGACAGTTAAATCCACTTTGGGTATAACGCCGACGGCTGTGTTGCTGAACCGGTTATCAACTGCGGAAAGAGATGCGAAAAGTTCGTACACCAATCTGAAAATACCCGGTCCGGCAAAAGTTCCGGTTATTGCTCCGCCCGCTGAGGCCACTAGACTGATCATTCCCGAACCAAAAATTAAATATGTCAGAATGCTGCGTTTCGGTGTTCCAAGGCATACCATGGTTTCTACGGTGTCACGCTGCCGGTAGACGAAGAGATAGGCATAAAGTGCAAGGATCGAAGAAGCGGCAAGAGCCGAGACAATGCCAAGAATAAATGTCAGCGTGATCATCGAGTCAAGAACGCGGACTATCGACTCATATCCATGATCATAAACGGTTATGACAATGTTTTCAGGTAACCTGCCTGCGAGCAAATCGAGGAACTTGCCGCCTTCTCCATTTTTCAGAACTACCTGACCAAGCGTCTGTCCGGGATCGACCGGGCTTATGTAAGGGGTGCCGGTTACTGCTTTCTCGGGAACAAATACATAATTCATCAGATCGATCTCTGTATGAACAATACCTGTTATCGTAT
>JAEAME010000756.1_pt1 | contig 28849 bp, 27 predicted proteins | sample 8958731 | NCBI WGS metagenome assembly JAEAME01 (sample SAMN16933194, study PRJNA681113) | bioreactor sludge metagenome | isolation source: anerobic bioreactor sludge (Control) | place: India:Bengaluru | collected 2018-10-24 | reverse complement strand
GGAATATCGGCGCTTTCAATATTTATCATGTAATACAGACAGATTTGGTGGCACGGTTTATCTCCCCAAGGGAAGAATATCTCTGCAACCCATTTCAGCTCGCCAACTGTAATATTCGCGCCGATTTCTTCCTTGTATTCTCGTTTCAACGTTTCCTCATTTGTTTCATTGAACGCGACTTGTCCACCGGGGAAAGCGTAGCCGTTGTCATTAGTCGGCTTTTGCAAAAGCACCTTACCGTTCTGCACACAGATTCCTGCAACACGGTAGCTGAATATGTAATCGTCTGTTTTAAAAAGTATGTCTGACATATCTATCCCTCATTTCTGCATTGAATTTCAATTATTTCTTCATAAACTTTAAATCGGTATCTGTTGAATTATCAAGCCGGAATGTACAACCGCAGACATCATCAAATTCTTTGTCAAAGATGAATTTATGCCTGCCACCGCTACATGAGCCACAGCTTCCGCAATGATCTATATGCTCCCAAGCAATTTCTTTTTGTTCATCGTCTACCGAAAATTTATCTAATAAGTTTGAATCAATATCGTCAGACCAAACAGTCCAAAGGTTATCTTTTTCATCCGGATCTGGTTTTTGTTATAGGGGATAACATATCTTCCGGCAATTTTAATTTGTATCGGTCAAATGAAGAATCATTTCCCGTCCTCCACAAACTCCACAACATCTTCAATTCAGCAATGCAGTGCCTTGCAAATCTTCATGAGCATTTCGAACTTGACCGGCTCGTTCTTGCCAAGCTTAGATAATGTGGTTGTACTCAGGTTTGCTGCGCGGAGAAGATTCATTTTGCCCATGTCCCGTTCGAGCAACTGCCACATAAGCGGCTTATAACTGACTTTCACAAAAATGCACCTCGCTTAATGATTTTATTATAGCAGAAATGTCAGCAGATTACAATAAAAGTAAAATGAATTCTGCAAATAAAGAATAGAGCAAAGTGGCCAAATTCTTATGCAATAGCAGAAAGTGGAACACCTTTCCTGAGCATGGTAGAAGCGACATTATGGCGAAATATCCGAGTGCCTGTAAGTTCCGACCTTTTATATCAACACCTGAGGCTAATACGGCCGCTTTCACGATTTGCCAGGTTGTTTTAGGTTTCACATACGGCGCTTTTACGGAATGGAAGAAATAGTCATTAATTTTGATTGGACATATGATGACTTTGTAAAAACGGCAACGGAACTGACACAGAGAAAAGACAAAGTATCGTACACCGGTATATACCTTTCTTATCACGAAAAGTTTGTATGGATGCAATTCATACAGGGTTTCGGAGGTAACTGGTATGATTCTGAGAATCTGGAGCTTAACTTAACTGAAGGTAACAGTTTAAAGGGTATAAACAATATGTTCTCGTTGCTTAATAAAGATATAGCAAACGGAAGCGGAACCAACACGGATAAAGTTGCCGCCATGTCACTTGCTTTTTGCTGTCAGCCGCAAAGAAACGGTACATACTTTTTGACCAAAGAAGAAATAAACAGCAACCCCGGTAATTATGCTTTTGAACTGGCTAAAGAGAACAAACTGCTGGTGTTACCTCTCCCCTCTTTCCCCGAAGGTAACACAGGAGCAAGTAACACAGATTTTATACATGGTTTTGCAATACTAAGTAATAGTAAAAAGAAAGATATCAGTATAGACTTTGTTAAGTTCTCACAAACAGTTGAAGGTCAAAGAATATTAAATAAATACTACGGTGGAATACCTACTAACATAGACGCACAAAAAGAGGACTTTTGGAAAACAGGTACTCTTACGGGTATAAACGCAGATAATGTGTTAAAAGGTATAGAATACGACAAGAGAGATGACTTCTTCGATGCATATTATGATTCAACAGATATGTATAACAGCATACTGAGATCGAGAGTTATGTTCAGTGCCATCCTTTTTAAAAAGTTTGAAAACATTAATAAAGGAGACGAAAACGGTCTGAGTGAAGAAGGTATAGAGTTACTTAAACTGCTTGAAAAGAAAGTGAGTATAACCATGAAACTTGCAGAAAGAGGCAAGGGCAAATATAAATTCATTCAGACATAAGCAAAGCCCACGCTTCAATTATAATGTTGGTCATTTTGCCCGCCCAATCGTTGACCGCTTCCCAAGTCTGTGTGTTCTGCTCGATAACTTTCGTCCTCGTCGGCAGGGTTTCCAACGTATCCCACATTGCCGAGTGGTAATGCTCCATATCCTTCAGAAGCTGAATCATCGCATCCCAATGGTCTTTCCTGATGGCATATATCGTTGGGGAGTACGGAATATCCTCCATTTTCTGAATGGTTGTTTGGTTCTTCTTGCGAAGCTCCGCCATAAAATTGCTCGTTGTCTGTGCCTGATTGTTGTTCTCTTGCATTGAGTTCATAGGTCATATTCTCCTTTAGAAATTTATTTTCATATAGTTTGTTGTCCCGAACCTTCATTCCGTTCGGACAGGTGTAGGTGATATATTTGTGGGAATCTACCCACTTAACGCCATAGTCGGCGGATGCCATAATGGAAATAAACTCATTCTTTGAGCCTGCCATGGTCATTGCCGCTTCAATATCATTGGCGGCTTGCATCTTCCAACTGTCACCGCGCATAGCGGCTCGGTATTCTCTTGCGCCGATATGCGCTTGTCATAGGTTGGAAGCACAGACAATGATTATGGATGCAGTATCTAAATTGCACACGACACATCAAAGGTCGATTTTTGGGGCGTACATCCCCCTGTTTTTGCGGTCAAAAAATCCCCTGTAAGCCTTGTTTTTCTGACCGTCGATAACTAATACATTTACCTATCCCGTCCAAAAGGGCGTACATCGGGATTGTGGGAGCAGCATCTAAATTGCTAAATACTCAGCAATTATACTCATTCATGCCAATGTTCGCGCCAATATTCATGCCATTTGTTGCGATAATACAAATCTAAAAAGGTAAGTATAGCATTGGTTAAGCTATTATCCGATAAATTCATTTAACCGTCGAACCACTCGACGAATTATGTCGAACGGTTCGATAAAATTTCATCGAATAACTTGACATATATCGAATTAATGGATATAATAATGGTGAAAATAAACTATGGAGGTGCGTTATGCCTATACCAGTTAATATAAATGAGCTTATTAACAGTAGAGTTGTTGAATCCAATAGAATTGAATTTAAGGGCGGTTGGAACCCCGAATCTATTATTCACACTATTTGCGCCTTTGCCAATGATATTGATAATATGGGTGGTGGATATATCATTGTTGGCGTTGACGAAGAAAATGGCAGCCCTATCTTTCCCATTCGTGGAGTGAATCAAGGAGAGATTGATGGTATTCTGAAAGAGCTTATCAACCTATGCCATCTTATAGAGCCGCTTTATCAGCCTGTTGCCGAGCCTGTATTATACGAAGATAAATATGTTATCGTTATTTGGGTTTCAGGCGGATATGGTCGTCCTTATAAGGTTTCAAAAAATATTTTTACCGATAAAGCAAACAAGCAGTATTACATTCGCAAATTCAGCAGTACCGTTATTGCTTCCAGAGATGAAGAAAAAGAATTGTTCTATGTTTCTACCGATATACCTTTTGATGATAGACCGAATTTGCTTGCCGATGTTTCCGATTTGGATATCGGACTTATGCGCAACCATCTAAAAGAAATCGGAAGCGACCTTTATGAGCATTCTATGAGAATGAGCGAAATTGACATTGCAAAGAATATGCAGCTTATTTCAGGGCCTCCTGAAAATATAAAACCCCTCAATATAGGCATTTTGATGTTTTCAGAGCAACCCGAGAAATATTTTCGATATGCGCGCATCGAACTTGTGGATATTCCTGACCCAACGGGAACGAATATGGCTGAAAAAGTATTTACAGGGCCAATACAAAGACAGCTTAAGGATGCTCTTGCTTATATCAAAAACTATATTATTACAGAGAAGATAATCAAAAGTCCCACAAAAGCGGAGGCGGAAAGAGTTTTCAATTATCCCTATGCCGCCATTGAAGAAATTTTAGCAAATGCGGTATATCACCGTTCCTACCAAGTAAATGAGCCTATCACTGTCAGAGTATCGCCCCACGCCATTGAAATCACAAGTTTTCCGGGCTTTGACCGTAGCATTTCCGATGCCAATATCGAAAATTATGATTTGAGAGCAAGAAGATACCGAAACAGACGAATTGGTGATTTTTTGAAAGAGCTTAGGCTGATTGAAGGAAGAAACACAGGCTTTCCAAACGCATTCAAAGCATTGGCAGACAACGGTTCTGAATATCCGACCTTCGTTATGGATGAAAATCGTTCTTATCTTTCGGTTGTTATTCCGATTCATTCGGCGTTTATAGACAAAAAAACAGCTTCCAAAAAGGAAACCTACGAAGATAAAATTTTGAGTGCTATCGGTAGCGATCGCTTGCTTATTTCGGAAATCGCAACTGCTATGGGATACAAAGGCATCACAAGTAAATTATCGAATGCTATTGCAGAAATGGCATCAAGCAATAAGTTAGATAAGGTTGTTGTAGGTTCTAATGTAAAATACAAGGTTAAATAAAATTATAATATCCCTTTATTATCGGCACAGACAATCCTTGCTTATGCGGAATATCGAAAAGACGATGAATACTCAGTTTGGGCGGTGCCGCCATTATTGCTAATTACTATTTTCGTAATATGACCACCGATGTAGATGCCGTTATACACGCCATATCTTCTATTAAGGATGCTATTAACCGTGTTGGCGATAAATTCAACCTCCCGAACGGTTGGTTAAATGCCGATTTTATGAATACCGGTTCCTATTCCACAAAACTTGATGAATTTTCGATACGATACCATCAGTTCTCCAATGTCTTAAATGTAAGGACGGTTTCGGCGGAGTACCTGATTGCAATGGTACTCCGTTCCGGCAGAAGATACAAGAAGGATTTATCTGATGTTATAGGAATTCTCTACGAACACGAAAAGCGTGGTATGCCGCTGACAATGGAGGATGTTGACAGAGCCATTTGTAATCTCTACGGCAGTTGGGAAGCTATTCCCGCCGACTCGGTATCTTTTATCATCGACACAATGAAAAAGGGCGATTTCGAAAAAGCATATCAAGCGGTCAGCGATGAAGAAAAACGTTCAAAAGATTTGCTGATTCAGTTCCAAGATGATTACCCCGGTGTCACCAGCACAGAAAATGTAAACACCATTTTGGAAACGCTGAAACACAAGAAAAAGCGAGAGCAGGAAAGATAATCTAACACTACAACCGAATATTTAACGCCTGTTTTGCAAGGGTTTCATTTGTGTCTAAATAACTGAGCCGCCCACTCATTCCACCATGTCAGAGTAATTACATTCTGTCTGTATTCAAAAGCCTTCACCCATTGTATATTCGGCAGTAGCAATCCAGCTTTAATATCCCTAATCCCCTTTACTGAAGAGAATTTCCGTTATATTAGGGGGGATACTTCCTTAGTACCTCTCCCCAATATTTTTGTAAACCATACCGAATAGCAAATCAAAACAAGATCTGGCTTTTTTGATAGCTTTTAAATCAGAGTTGAGGCAATTTCCGATTACACTTTCAAAAGAAAGCTTGCCTTCTTCGATCAATTTGAGTATTCCAACCGCAACAAACACCTTTCCGGCAGAAGCTGTTGCGAAACTGGTGTTGATTTTATTTGGGATTTTGTTAGGCATATCGGAATAACCGAATTCGCCTTCATAAATGGTACCATTATTTTTTAAATCATGATGCAGCCAGAAAAATCCTCGGATATTAATTTAGGGATGTTCATGTTTTGTTCTCCATTCTGCATTTTAACTCATATAATGCTGTTCTGTTGGAATCCCATTTAAGCGTTTTGCAAGCTTCATCATATGTAAACCAGGCACATTCGGTATGCTCGTGAGACAAAGCAATGTTGTTATCGCACTCAAACGCAAAGCAATACTCCGGAATAATATAAGTATCGGCAGGCCAGTTTTTGCGATGGTGTTCGGCAAAACAATCAGTTGGAACATATGCCATAAATGTTAGCTGCAAAATATTTTTTACTGCAACTCCGGCTTCCTCAAAAATCTCACGCTTCGCCGCTTCTATGGGCGTTTCACTGTCTTCACCACCTCCAGCGATAAATTGCCACCAGTCTGCATCCGAGCGATGCATGACACAAAACATAAGTGTGCCGTCAATTGTTCTATAAGGTATTGCAAGTATCTGAAATGGTGCTCTCATTTATTATTCCTCCCGATACACGAAATGTTGCACGCCTTCATCCAGCCTTTGAAGCAACTCAGCGGCGTTGGTCGGATAGACTTCAATATCCTTTATTTTATCAAGAAAAATCCAATGAAATTCGATTTTGAAATCCCGCCCTTCAAGATGTTCTTTAGCGTAAAACATTCCATCTTTCGGAATATCGGCGCTTTCAATATTTATCATGTAATACAGACAGATTTGGTGGCACGATTTATCTCCCCAAGGTATTCTCGTTTCAGCGTTTCCTCATTTGTTTCATTGAACGCGACTTGTCCACCGGGGAAAGCGTAGCCGTTGTCATTAGTCGGCTTTTGCAAAAGCACCTTACCGTTCTGCACACAGATTCCTGCAACACGGTAGCTGAATATGTAATCGTCTGTTTTAAAAAGTATGTCTGACATATCTATCCCTCATTCCTGCATGGAATCTAATTCAACATTTACTACCATCTAATGGATACCATGATAAGCAGAGCAAGGCATCTGATTTGCTAATAGTATAATTACTATTTCATCCTAAAGTCAAATATCTTAGGTACTTTTGCTTCTTTTCTGTCAAATACCTTTCCTTCTGCTCTTGCTTTTTCTTCTTGAATTAAAAACCATAATTCACTTATACTGATTTCGCCTTCTTTAATATCAGGTACCTCAAGGCCTCCGTTTTGACATAAAATATCATCTGCTTCTGTAAATCGTCCAGTATGTACAGCACCAAACGCAGTATATAGTTTAATTCTCGGATTATCGGAAAATGAAGTAGGGAGTGATTTTGTATAATCATAGAGAGCTTTGTAATTTTCGGTTTTAAAAAGCGCCGAAGCAGTAGCTTTCGCAATTGAAATATCGAGGATTCCCAAATCCGCAGCAAGTTTTGAAGCTTTAACCGAAAAACTTACATATGCGTCCATATCTCCACGCTCTCTCTGTATTTCACTCATTGCATATAGGCCCCAACAGCTTTTTTGAAGTGATAATGACTTTTCAATCCTCTCTTCTGCTTTATCAAAAAGACCCTTTGCATAATATGAACAGCCAAGCTGCAGATAGGTATACCAGTTTTCCTTATCTCCATTTGTTATTCCATGTTCCATTTTCTTAATCCATTCATCCTGAATCATCCAGGATGCGGGAATCTCTTCCGGATCTTGTTTTCTAAAAACACCGTTTTCAAGTAAATAATACCACTGCTCTTGTTTATCAGATAATGGCACGGTAAAATCTAAATGGTCACACATGATATCAATGTCTTCCTTGATTCTGCGGCAATTCTCCAGATTACCCCATCCGCTTCCGGGTGTAATTACACTGTCTGCTTTTTTTACTGATATCTTTTGCATATAAGAGTTTATTTGTTCTTGTTTTTCTTCCGGCAGTATTCGGTCAAGGTAATCTTCGGTTTCTTCACGGGCAAGCATCCAGTCGCCATGTATTTTTTCAGGTTTGACTTTAATAGCTCCAAAGAACTCGGTCCAACTCAATACACTTTTAGACGGCATAGGTAAACTTTCATACTGTGTATGTGTAATGCCTGCTTGAATTTCGCAATAACGACCGTCACAGCCGTTTCCGCTTAAAAATTCCTGCCATTTGGCTCCGCCTGCCTGCTGTCCCCATACAAATAATTTTCTTCCTTTGAGTTTATGTGTAGAAGCCTGAATAAATCCATATCCTTCCGTGTCAATCTGACTTATGTATTTTCTTTTAGATTCATCGATTTTCCAAAAGTTATCGAATGATATAGTTTGGTTTGTCGGATACGTAAAATCTATTCCGTCTCTGAAAGGAACCGGTAATTTTGTTAATACATCATTTTTATGTGTATAGGTATAGTCTGCGGGAACAACAACTCTGGCTCCTTTAATCTCGGGGACGGCAATATTGGTCCACCAGTATATAGGCACTGTAAAAGAGTTTATATTTTCTATGCGCACAGTGCATATTAAAAATTTTGAGTCATCGGGAAGAACAAAATCCATCTGATATACAACCGAACGTATTCGTTCAAATTCATACATTCTTAGGACAGAATTCCCGTAATCATCTTTCAAAGCTGCTGTAAACAAAGGCTCGCATGTCAGAGGATGATGACCCCAGACGCCGCAGTTAAATTCAATTCCTCCCGAAAACCAAGCATTTCGTGTTGCCAGATAACCGGCCCTGAATACCGGATTTTTATACAGGAGCTCTTTTCCGGTTTCTTTGTCAATAAGCGACCAAAGTCTTCCTCCCAGGGATGTTATGAAGGTGGCTTTTAAGTATTTGTTTTCAAGGACTGCACAAGGAAACTCTTTCATTGACAATGAACGACCATAATTATCAATGCTTTTATACGGATAAGCTGAATTTACAAAACCGTGCCCTATATAAAGGCCTTCATCTTCGGCGATATCTGTCTTTGACACATTTATCTTACTATAGAAACTTGAAAGAAGCGGAAGACTGCTTTCAGAATTAAGTTCAATCGCATCCATCTTATACGTTTTAAATTTTAGCATTTAAATGAAACCTCCTTAATATTTTTTGTTATTATATATAAATATTAAAGAAGCTAATATATAAAAAGTAAACATTGTTACCTCATTTGTAATATTCAGTTTATTTTATAATGGGTATGGTTTTGTCTGCTTCTGTATTCGGACGGTAATTGTCCGCTCCATTCTTTGAATCTTTTCGAGAAGATGCTTGCGGACGGAAACCCGCAATTCAAAGCTATTTCAGTAATTGTTTTATTCGTATTCTGTAACATATTAAGGCTTCTTTTAAGCCTTACACTTGCCAGATAGTCCTGAGGATGCATGCAGGTATATTGAATAAATTGTTTTATGAATAACGGTTTGCTGACATATGAAGCATCAATTATATCCTGTATAAATATCTTTGATGAAAAGTTGTCTTCTATATAACTTACCGCATCTAAAACCCATTTTGGATGTTTTATTTGTATTCCATTATTCTCACGGGAAGCAAAGATATCCTTTCTCTCCCTGATATATTCACCTGCACTTTTTTTCTTGTAGTACATAAACGATGTTTCAAGCTGTTGCAGGGGGACATCAAAAAACTTTGCCATTTCGACAACGGATATTGATGTGTCAATTCTGTTATCTATGTATTGGTCTATATCAGTCATCCAATATGGTATGTATTCATCTTGTATATCAATATTTTTGTTTTTATCTTCTATAATATTATGCATCATTTCCGTTATTATCGTAACGATAGCAAGCTCATCACTGAGAGAGTGACTGTTTAGATGAGGTATTAATCTGTTATAGTTGTTTATACCCGTTTCTGTATCGGTAAGCGTTACAGGTTCAAAGGTATTCCCGGGGTTTAATATATCAAAATAGCATTTCATACCGGGTCCGTATATATGAAACCATATACTATGCCATTTATCACAATCATAAGTTCCGTAATCATGCATTTCTTTGCTGTCGATTAAACAAACCTGTCCCGGGTTTAATATTATTTCCTTATTTCTGTGGTGTACAATTCCTTTACCTTCGATGGTAAATAAAAGATAGTAGTTATATGAATTCTCTCTTTTGGTATAGTATTTAGGACCCTCTATCCAGTTTCCCATACATCTTAAAAAGACAGGCATCAAAAGGGCTCTTTCGGAAAGCATATTTACATGATCATCTATTTTTATATGATCCCATGTATATCTTACAAATATCATTTAAACACTTCCTTTGTTGTGTTGTTAACTAATTATATACTATATACATTGCTTTATACAATGGAAAGCTTTTTGCTCTTTACTTTCTTATCATATAAATTTACTAATTTTATATAAACATATATCACTAAGTTATATGATTAAGAAAAAAAGAGGAGGAATTTAAATGAAAAGACTTATTCTATTTCTTGTTATTATCTTAAGCTTATTAATAGCATGCGGATGTTCCGGCAGTAAAAAAGAAGAGGAAGTAAAAAGGACAAGCACCCCGAATACCACAAGCAAAATAACAAGCAGCCCTACAATAACACCGGAGCCCACTATAGAGACAACGGCAACACCCAAGGCTACCATTGAACCCGGAAAAGGGATTTATACAGGAAGTATAAAAGATGAAAGTACCGGTGTTGATTACAACATTGAAGCAAAAGACGGTACCGACGGACCAAAAACTGATTTCTCGCTTGCGGTTCAGTTTTTTGCCACTACCGAATTCAATTCGATTACAAAATCTTTTCAATCGTCTGACGGAACACTTGTGATTACTCTTTACAGATGGATGGGTTCCTTTTATGAAACTGTCCATGGTAAGAATGTTCAGATAGCCGCAAAGCAAGAATATGACAATATCGCAATAACGGGTTCCACTACAAGGATCACAACGGAGTTTGAACCACAACCTGACGGTGAATACCTTATATACATTACATCAAAAGATCTCGGTCAAACAATTACAGGTTGGGTAAGGTCAGACGCAACCGATATGCATACAAATACATATCTAGGTGATGAGTATACGGAAGGTGCCGCTATGTCATATGTAATACATTACACAAAGACACCCGAAAATATGTATGGACCGGTTCAGTCTCAATAACAGAGGAGTTGTTTTAAATGAAGTTAAAACTGATAATTGCTGGGCTAATAACAGTATGTTCAGTTATTTTCGTAGGATGTGAAAGTAGGAATAACAAAGAGATGAATTTTTCCGATTTAATTAGTGGCAATAATGATATAATTTTATCCGCTCATAAAGCACCGTATAAAGATAATGTGAACGATCAGCAATACAAATATCTTGTTGATGCTCATATTGATATGCTCGAGTGGGAATATTCGGGTGCTTTTCATAACGATCCCGATACTATTAAGCAAACATTGGACATGTGCAATAAATACGGACTTAAAATAACTATCTGCGACAGTGATTTTAAAAACCTTTCCTCTGCAAGCGATGAAAGAATCAGAACTCTTGTAAATAGGTATAAATCATATGACTGTGTACGTGGATATCATATAGCCGATGAACCTTCTAATGCAAACCAATATGCGAGAGTTGTAAAAATTATCAAAGAAGAGGATCCAAACTGTATACCTCAGCTTAATTTTCTTCCATTAGGCGCACTTGGTGATAAGTCTAAGATGGAGGATTATATAAGCTGTGTAGGCAGCGAAAATATCTGTTATCTTTCATATGATGAATATCCTTTTGGTAATGCTGAAGGTTCGATTCCGCAGATGTTTACAAATATGAATGTTGTGAGAGAAATCGCGCTTAAGTATGGTGTCAACACGGCATTGTATATCCAATCTGTAGGGTATATAAATGCATACAGAAAGCCTACCGTTTCCGAAACCAGATATCATATGTCTTCTGCTCTGGCATACGGGTATAAAAATCTTAAATTCTACACTTGGTGTACAACCCCATATAACCCCGATAAATATACCGACGCAATCATAGGCCATGACTTACTAAAGTCAGATACATATGACGGTATATGCGCTATAAACAGCGGTATTAAAAAGGTAAGCCGGGTTCTAGGGAATCTTGATGCTATAGAAATATATCATAGCGGCAGAGTGGATTCCGGAACCGTTATGCTGGGGAATGATTGGTATGTCAGGAAAACAGACAATTCCGATTTTATAGTTTCACTTATGAAAGACAGAAACACAGGCAGAAATTATCTGATGTTCGTTAATAAAGATTTTAAATCAGATAAGACTCTGAAAGTGGAAATAACCGGAGTTAAATCAATTTCGGATATTACCGAAGGTACGATAAGCAATGCTGAATTTACCGGTTCCAGTCTTTCAATGAATCTGAAAGCCGGAGGGTTTAGACTGTTTGTTCTGGGAAAAGATGATAACCTTGAAAAAAACGTTGACTATGCCGATTCGGCCGATAACTATGCTATAAATAAGCCGGTATACGCTTCAAGCTCAAAAGGAGACGGCGGCATGTACGCATGCAAAGCGAATGATGGCATTCAAACTTCGGTATCAGAATCCAAAGGATGGGTCCTCGACAGAAAAGGTAAAGATGAAGAAAGCTGGATTATGTTTGATCTACTAAGAGAAGTAGATATAAATTCTGTTTCATTTTATCCTTTTGGAACTCTTGAAGAACATTTTAAACTGTTCTTCCCCAAATCATTCAGGATTGAATGCGGAAATGACGGGATCACATGGGAAACTGTTTTAGATGTAAAGGACTCCGGATTCACAAAAAACGAAAAACTTTCCTATTACTTTGATACGATAAAAACCAGATTTATCAGGATATATATTTATGCTCTTGAAGATAATGATAATCCAAAAGCAGCATTTGCTGAAATAGAAATAAAATACGAGGAGGAAAAACAATGAAAAAAACAGTTATTTTAATTATGGTTGCATTAATGCTTACAGCAAGGTTAACAGCCATGGCAGCCTTGGTTCCCCAGCCAACAGTGGAGCCGGGAAAAGGAACTCATTCGGGAGGTATAAAGGATGAAAACACAGGTATAGATGTAAATCTGGAGAGCAGTGACGGTACTGATGCTAGACATAAGGCAGACTCATTAGCAGTACAGTTTTACGCTACAACAAGCTTCACTTCAATTACAAAAAGCCTTTATACTTCATCTGGTACTTTAACAATTACAATTTATAAGTGGCTTGGTTCTTATGAGGCAACAATAGGCAGCGGAAAACAGATTGCCGCACAGCAAAAGTTTGATGATATATCCGCAAACGGCAAAAGGATAGTGATGACTTTTGATCCTTTACCCGATGGTGAATATGTAATATATGTATCGGATCCCGTTGAAGGCGGAGATGTTACTGGTACGGCAAAGACAGATGCTACCAGCTTTAGTACACACTCATATAAGGATGATGCGTATTGGGAAAATGCAGCTATTTCATTTCTTGTCCATTATACAAATACTCCAAACACTCTTTTAGGTCCTGTTCAAGATCCATATGGCATAGAGGCTCCGACTACAGAGGAGGAGCAGGAGGAGGAAGAGCAGAATCCTCAGACCGGTAATTTTAATTTCATGCCAATGATTATGGTTTTGTTCTTAGGTCTTGGTTTTGTTTTACTTAAATCTAATATGGTTATTGTAAAGCACAAATAATTTATTATCAAAGCTACATAAGGGAAACTGCTGCATTATAATAATGAGTAGTTTCTCTTATTTTTCTTAATTAAATACTTGAGGATGAATAGTATGTACGAGCAAACAATGAATCTGATTAAAATTTATACAAATCAAGAAGTGACAGCTTACTAAATGGAGAATAAGGTAAAACGTTTTTTCATCTATTACTTTTTAATATACACCGGAAGCGGCCTGTACAGTACATACATATCTGTATATTTTGCAGACTTAGGTTACAATGCCCGCCAGATAGGTATCATAATGGCTATCGTCCCGTTTGTTGCAATAACAGGCCAGTATTTATTCGGTTACACCGCTGACCGTTTTCAAATGCCAAAGGGTTTGCTCGTATTTTTGTTCTTTGTATGTATCCCGGTTTTATTTCTTTACAGAGTCAATACAACATTCTCTTTTTTGCTGTTTGTTTCTCTTCTTTTTACTTTTACAAGTTGTGCTCATGTTTCGCTTTCTGATACTATTACTCTTCAATACTGTTCAACGTATGACTTCCAGTATAGTAAAATACGTATTGGAGGTACATTAGGATACGCATTTATGTCGCTTGCGGGAGGATTTTTTACGATGCTCTCAATAGATAGTATATTTGTTATTTGTATGATTCTATACTTTCTGTCCGGTATCTGTTGTTTGTTTCTACCGTCACCGGTCAAACGAAATGGTATAAAGCATAGTAAAACATCATTGTTTTTGCTAAAAGACAAAACTATAAGGATTTTACTTCTACTGACGATAATTGCATATATTCCGTCTTCATTCTATACATCGTTCTTCCCTATATACATTATAGATGCTGCAGGCGGTAATTCATCCGTTGCAGGTATTGCGGTTTTTCTGTCTATTATGTCTCAAGTTCCGTTTTTACTTATTGCAAATAAATTATTAAAAAGAATGGGAATGCACTATTTGATCTTTACTTCGTTTGTGGCTATGTCCGTGCGTTGGCTTGGTATATGCTTTACTACATCTCCTGTCCGGTTGATTATAATCAACTGTTTAGACGGTTATTCAAACATTGTAATTTTATTTTGTGTGGTTAATTATCTCGATAATTATGCTCCTAAAGAGTGGAAAGCATCGGGACAGACTCTGTTTAGTATCTGTGCTTATGGTATCGCTAAAATAATTGGGAATATCATCGGCAGTTTATTGGTTGATTCAGTCGGAATGAAAGGAGCCTTTTTTGCTTGTTTTATACTAACAGCCATTACTTCCTTGTTCCTTTTGCTAAAGAAGCTCTATGGTTCTGACGGTATTCTGAAGGTTTAGTTATCATCCGCATATGATTTCTTTCAATCTTGTATAACATTCATATGATTCAGTACTATCACGTATTTCAAGAAAAATTGGTGCATGATTAATAACTTGTTGTTTCCATGCCCAAATAAAACCACCCAACGAAATTAATGGCCCATACAATCCATAAAAAGGTTTATGATTTTCCATAACGCCGTTGGACATAACAACTTGATGCAGATGATATCCTCCTGTCAAATTTCCGGTTAAGTGATACCACGCTGATAAAGGATACTTTTCTGAATACGGTGCATTGTTCCTTGCATGACCTATATCCAGCAGTATCTTGAAATGATTTGTGTTTAAACGATAATTCAATTCATTGACCCATTGAATACATTCATCCGGTATATAACCGAAGCGTCTATAATTATCATCAATTTCTTCTCTGGTCATATGCATATTTTCAATCTGTATCTTAACATTTTGTATGCAAGAATGAAATAAATCATAAAATGCGTCAGAGAATCTTTTCCATGTAATTGTCTCATTTGTCATTTGTCCTACAGGCACATTAGGTACGTGAATTGTAAACATTTGTGCTCCGAGTTCAAAAGCCCATTCAATAACTTTTTTGCAGACAGTAACCCCTTCCACCTGTTGCAATTCTTGATTCCATTTAAGCTCAGGCAGATGTATCGACAAAATAGTATCACCTGTCTTCCGCCACTTGCTTACCAAATCTCTCAAATCCAGTGCAGAGGCTTCAGGGCGGAATTCAAGACATTGAATATTATTGTTTATTGCAAATTCGATTCCTTGAATTGGATTAAAACAACTAAGACCAAGCATATGGATAAGTTTATCTCTATCGATAGAACTCCAGCCCTCTAATATACTTGATTGATATAACTCTATTTCTTTAATCCATTTACCTTCTTGATACCGAAAGTATTCAATAGCCGGTGCTCCTCCAATTGCCTTATCAGGGTCAAGTCCGCGGATTGTAACTATATTCGTGTTTTTTAACTTATACTCAATACACTTATGGAGATGTCCTGTTACGATTAAAGATACAGTATGTTCATCCACCCACCTTAGCAGCCAGTCTCTGCTCTCGGAATTCAAAGCTTCTATATTATGATGTAAAAATATAAGGACCGGTTGGTCGTTTGGAATATTGGCGATGGCTTCTCGTTCATGTTGCTCAATAATTGAATGCTCTGTGTTTAGTCCAATGAAAACAAAACCATTGCATTTGATAACGTTTCCTGATTTCAGTTTCTCAATTTCCGAAGAATGTTGCGGAGATCTTACATCGGAATTGCCTAACACCACTAGTTTAGGTGTATTTAGTCTGTTGATACACTTTTGAAAAGAGTCTGCTGCACCGGGTGTACCATGGGCTGTAATGTCTCCGAGTACAACCAAAAGGTCAACCTTTTTCTTCGAAAGCCTTTCTACCGCCCATTCAAGGCATGCATGTTGTGCCGTTGAAGCTTCATCAATTAAATGTAAATCGCCTATAACGCCTACTGTCATTATCTGTTTCCTCCAAGCTTTTAGTCCTAAAAGTGGTTATTGTACATAAAACTCAAGGGATACAGTATTGACCATATCCCTTAGAATTATTATATTTTAATTCAGGTTGATTTACCCGTCAAGTGTTCTCTTGAACGATAAATTATGTAAAAGAGTACATATGTTAAGAATGTACAATACCGCTTTCTCCGAAACCGTTTCTGACCTGAAGATATATGTTTTCACCCATACCTTCGTGTACTTCAATCCAATCATTTATGTTCAGATATACCCATTCTGCACCTTGCATATCTTCATTGTCTGATATTCTGTACTCTGTGGGATAACCCTTTAGTGAAATATGTATAACATTATCATCGGTTTGTAATACCTCGGGTAAAGGAGGAGCCTTTGTTTCCCAGGAGTTTAGCGCATATAAGTTTTTTCGTACGTTGTCAAAAACCAAAAAGCCAAAATCCTCGTTCGGTTCTATATGGGTACTCTCATAAAGAGAAACACCTTCCTGAGGTTCTTCTTTCCATGCGACCGCATAATTAAATCTGTTAACCAAAAGCGCCTTGGGATTCATTTTTCCCACATTCCATATTGTACGCTCAAAAGTTGTCTTTCCGGCCACTATGTTATTGAGAGCGTCCCATTTCATTCCTCCTCTGTGAACGGATGCCCAACCTATCATCTGTTCGACACTTCCGTCTCTTCCTAAGGAACAGAAATATCTGTAATAACCTTCTCCTTTTGATTCATATGGTTCGGACTCCACAAAAAGCCAGAAGTTTTCGGGTACTGTCCTGTTGCCGCTTGCGTCATCTTTGGCTATTCTGTCCAAATAACCGTTACTCCACCTAATATTAAATCTTTGATCGGTAAAAGATATCCCCTCTTCGGCAAACTTTTTTAATACGTCACCGTCCGCAAAAATAACCACAAAAGGTTTATCTGAGTTTTCGGTACCGTCATCAAGCATATACCATACACTTTTATACTTCTCATACAAAACATATATGTCATCAAGAACATCTCTCAAGGCATCGTAATCCTGCTGGAACAGCCTTACCGTGATATATGTCTTAGGTACGTCAAAATCGTTTGTGCAAGTTGCTGTTTCCAAAAGGTTCTCTGTGTTTTTTATCACACCTCTTGTATATTTGAGCCAATCACCCGTCGCTTTTCTGTAACTTGTGTAATTAGTTAGATCAACCGCAACCCCGTTGCAGCCCAATGCCGATATCCAGTAGAGATGCTGCCTTGCCGTTGTGGATTTTCTCTGATCATACAGCCCCATGAGCGGGGTGGTCGTCCTATAATGACCGCTTTCTTTTACGGTATCCGGGTGCTGGGGATTCAGAAACCACCAGCCTCTTTCGGGTCTTCCGTTTGTCGTAGGTCCGTTGTCTATGTCATACCACATTATCATGTCCATTTTTCTGCTGTTCTCTCCCCTTTCGGTCTTTACAGGAATGACTTTTTCTTTCTCTTCTTTTAATTCCGTAATCAGCATAACACCCGATATTATGTTTAGTAAAACAAATACGGGCATAATAACTTTAAAATATTTACCCAGCTGCTTTTTAATCAGAAAACATACAATTAAAAGCACAAACACACTTCCGAAAAGTAATCGCAGGATCACATAATCACCCTTTCAGATTGACATAGGCAAAATATCTGTCATGTATTTTCCTGACTTCATATTCATAGCCCTGAACATTTATGTTGTCGCTGTCAAAAGGACCCATACGTATAAAATCAACGGGAACTGTTTTGTCAATAATCGCCTTGTATCCTTTGCCTTCACACAAAGCCACAATGCCTTCAGACATACAATTACATTTTTCAAATGAATATGAAAACTTTTTAATCTGTCCGTCCGAAAGAGTAACAGGATAATCCTTTACATAAACAGCATCCCATGTGTCGGGGAGCCTGGGGATTAATCTTATACCCCTTGTTCTGTCGATATCATCGATACCCGCTATGAGACGGGAACACTTAACAATCTCAGCCTGCTGTACGGCGTTTCCCAAGTCACTGTTTCTATACCAATATTTCTTGCTTCCGTGCATTATGACGCCTTCGGGTACAATATACTTGTTGTCTGTATGGTGATAACAGAACATAGCGGCGCATTCCATGCATTCCGTAAGTTCTTCATACATATCCAAAGAGAGAACGGTAAGTGTCAGATATCCCTGACCGTATCCCATCTGTCTTCCGGAGTCGGGTGAATAATACTGTTCCTGTTGAACTTTAAAGGTTCGTGTCATCACATCAAAGAGTTTGGGATTGTCATATGAAATGTCATAGCCAAACAAATCACTGTACATAAACAGCTGTGCAAATCTCTTGTATTCATATGTCCAACAGTCGTCGTTCGTATCCGTATATACATAACCATAACGCGGGTGATACATAAGAAAGCGCTTATCTATACCTTTTCTTAATACATCAGAAAGTGCCCTTAATTTATCTGCATATTCTGTGTCACCAATTACATCAAACAGTTTTGAATAACCAATCAGTGCCAACATCGATATTGTATTTGAAAACAAATCATAGCCGCCCAACTGCTGCGTACTTGCTTCAGACTCCGAATACAAAATATCATTAAAGTTGGACTATTTGGGATGCTCATACTGCCATACAAAGAAGTCCGAAGCATCTTTTAATTCTTTTTTATGAGACTCAAGCCAGTCTTTGCCCACCGCACCCTTGTTATATAGATTATACATAAAAAGCATAATGGAAGCATGACCGTCATTTTCTTTTCCTTCATTAAACAGATCATTTTCGTTCTGTGCAATCAGGTTTGCAACCCTCTTCCAATGCGGAATCTTAAATCTGATTGACGGATAATAAAGTAACTCATGCAGTTTGTCCGTAGCTTTTAATACCCTATCAAAATAGCCGCTGTTTGTCAGCTCAATAAGGGTTCTTCCTATGTCACGCGTCCATACATGACCATGATATGAGTTTTCAATCGTATATGTGCCGAATCCCACATAACAACCGTAGTTGGCTGTATTTGGGGATGAGGTATGGGGCATACCGTCATCGGATATTTTGTTGTATGCCATATCAGTTATGTTTTTTCTGTACACATTGGTGTATATGTCGGCTATACCGCAGCCGGAAAACACAATGTCAGGTGTACACTTTATATCAAGCAACTCGTCCTTTTGGGGAAGCTCGTCTCTGAACTGATACAGCCGTCTTGAAAGACGGTAAACATCGGCATAATAATCCTTTTTCAAAAAGAAATCCTGATACACATATTTCCATTCGGGTTTTATGTCGTTTCCCTCAAGCAAACCGGTCACGGCCGATACAACAAAATCGGCTCTCTTGGAATCTTCCTTAATAAGCTTTATTTCTTTAATGTTCTTATCCGCTCTGATACTGTATGCAAAAACCCATTTTGTCGCTTTTTCACTTGTGGAATCTTTGTTCTCCATAAGTTTCAGACAGTTGTCCAAAAGCCCTTTTGCATTTTTGTCACTTCTGAACGGCTCATCATAGGGAGCCGAAAAGCTCATAAGGTTACCTTCATGGGGTTTCGGCTTAAAATAGAGGTTGTAGTTCCATGCGTTTACACCGAAAATAACAGGGATAAGTTCTTCTGTGGAATCGTCAAACGCAACGCTTATGCGTCCTATTCTGTCTCCCAAAAACAACCTCGTCGAATGATCATAATTGACTTCCTGCTGTCCCCACCATTCGCTGCACTGCCAAAGCTCGGTTGACATTCCAAGGAAAAACAGCATTTTACATTTTGTTTCAAACCGTATCGTGTTATTTATTCTTACCGTTACTCCGTTTTCTTCATGTACGGAGAATGGTATTCCCAATACGCTTATGTTTTTATTTGTTTTCTCATCCTTATAACAATAGAACATAACAACCTCCTGAATATTATATTTGTTTTATATACTATTTTTTATTCTTCTTTACTATTATAACAACCACAACAGTCGTTGCAAGAGTAGCTACAGCAATCAAAGCAATAATTAAACCACTTTTGAAAGAAGAATCCGTCGGTTCCTCCGATGGTGTTTGTGTGGGAGGTACGGGGGTATTGGTTTTTACGGCAGTTTTTGTAGGTTCGGGAGAAGGTGTGTCTTCTATTACCGTGTTTTGATATATCTCTATTTCGCTGAGCTCTACCGCACACTGACCTGCGGGTGTATGGGTACCCTCCGCTGCTTTATCATTGGTACAATGAAATCTTACCGCCGTAGCCGTGACGGGTGTTTCAAAGTCATAACTGTCCTCAAGCCAAAACTCGTCAAATTCGGGAGATGTGTAAACAACTTCCCAGTCCTCGGTACCGTTCTGGATCTGAATAGTATACTGTTTTATGTTTGTATATGCGCCCGACGGTTCCTGGCATATAAGGAAGCCGTCTATTTTTTCGGGTTTTGCAAACGCAACCTTGACCCATTCCTCTCCGGTCGAACGTATATCGTTGCTTCCCCATTTGTTTGTGTAGTCACCGTCAAACAGATTGGTTCCCGGGTTGTTCTCCCCGTCAGTACCCGCATGCAGCCATGTACCCGACCATGTTATCTCAATATCCCCTTCACAGAGATTGTTTTTTACCGTTTTTGCGGCCGTACCCAGCTGCAACGCAAAAAGCGATATCAATGTCATGACAATAATTATGTTTCTTTTCATAGTAACCTCCTGTTAAATAATTATTTTTAATTCATATATACCGTTTATACAAAAATGTCATTTCTTTTTCCTGTAAATAAAATAACCTATCCCTATAACCCCCAATGTGAGCAAAGATATATATCCTATCAGAGGTATATGCGTTTTACTGACCTGTTCAACAGGCCATTCGGGTAATGTGTCATCCGATGAATATATAACATTTACGATATTCTTTTTGCCGGGTTTAAGTGTAACCCAAGCCCATTTACTGTCGCCCGATTCCGTAAGCATACATTCTGTTTCCTTGCCGTCAACTTTTGCTTTTATGTTCTTTGTGTCCATGGGGAAAGGTCCCATCCGTACTTCGGCTTTGTCCGCACCCGACAGATCCTTAAACGCTATTTGTGAAGTCTGTACACCGTTTTTGGGATAACCGAACTTAATGTCCAGAGTTCCCTCCGCATTTTGCAGTTCGTAGTTTTGAATGTCCATATCCCAATCAAGCGGTAATCTGGGCATTATTTTTATGACCCCTTCCCTGACGGTTGAAATACCTGCGACTATGTTATAGCACTTTAATGCTTCGGCAAGCTGAACCAAATTGCCCAAATCACCCTGCCTTCTTATGATGCCATTTTCAAAGTCAACGGTAATTCCCTCGGGGACCAAATATGGTTGGGGTAATCCGGGGGCATAACTTAATCTGGTTAGGTTTTCTATTAACTTACCCGCGTCAGCCATTTGGTCAAGCAAAAGGGCGTTCTGTGTGATCATCGAGTGGTTGTAGCCTATACCCGATGCTCCGTAATATCCGTTTTCCCTTATTCTCTTTATGTCGTCCTCATAAGTGTTCTTTGATTTTGTTACCCATTCCTCGGGCATATCGTCAATGTCATATCCGTATACGTCGGCAAGCATCGTTATTACGGGGTCGTGGAAAAATCCCGATTTGGTCAGATCCCATTTTTCCTTTGATGAAAGTCTTTTTGTTATGGCTTCTAACATTGTGTTTGCGCATTTCTTCCATTCTTCGGATTCTTCTGTTTTACCCATTACTTCGGCCATTTCGCCGTAGCAGAAAAGTCCCAGACAACAGGGCACATTGCAGTATAGTGTATACTGCTGCATACCGGCTTCGGATTCGGCATATAAAAGGCCGTTTTGGGCAAAAGAAATGTCTTTGTTTTCAAAACTCCAAAGTATAAAGTCCGCAGTTTCTTTTAATTCCGTCCAATTGGTTTCGACCCATTCTTTTTTACTTCCTTTGTTCTTCCACACGTTCCAGTTTGCAAGCATCATAAGGCCGTGACCGTCGGTTTCCTGGTTTCCCATGTTTTGATAATCATCTCCGAACCTTTCGCGTGTAAACTTAGTCCCCCAACCCACATTGGTCAGTACTTTGGAATATATAAGCGGTTTGTTGATTATGACACTGAAATGACCCGGTATCTGTACTCCCCTGATTTTGAGATTGTTTTCTCTGTAATACATCATGGCTTTGTTTGCGTATAAAGAGCTTTTTTCACCCTTGTCCTCATATCCGTAACCGTTAAGCGACATTATGGCTCTGGCTCCGTCCCTCGAGTAAAAACAGTCATAATATGAGTTTGCTTTAGGAACCCATGTTCCGAATCCGTCATATCTCCATGAAGGAGCATCTTTATATGAAGTATGCATCATTCCGTTATTGTCGACGCGGTTAACTAAGTTCATTAAGTTTTCATATATGACACCCGTAGATATTTCGGCTAAATCATTCCCTTTAAACGTGATTTTCACCCCTTTATAGTCCTTGGGGTATTCATATCCTTTATAGCCTTCATATTCCGATTCGTATGTAAGCAGCGCATTGTTTATCTTCTCCAATGCTTTTTTTACTTTGTCCGGATAGGGGTTAGAAGAGTCGACCGTGTGGGTTTTAAAAAACTTGTCAGATGTGTCCACATCTGTTTCTCCGCCCTTAAGAACGGTTCCTTCGTCTTTTGTAAGGTATGCCCCGTAAAACACGGGGTAACCGTTTTTTGTTTTGTTGTCCTTTATGTCGATTGTTTTTATTCCTTTGTTCTTTATCTTTACTTTCAGTACACAGAAATCCTTACTTTCATACGCACCCGAGAGATATAAAGCTTCATCAAGTGTTTTTACCAAGTCATCCGTAGCTTCTTCCGTTTTAAAAGTGGCGCCTCCGTCCATAAAGTTGTTTTTAAACCACATCGTGTAACCGAATACAAGCGGGATCTCGTCTTTTGTGCCGTCTTCGTATTCTATATTCAATACGCCCATTTCGTCCCCTATAAACCGGCTGTCCGCATATACAGATGTTCCCCATGCAGGGCAACCGTTGTCAATGGAATGATATCCTCCGACACAGTATAGATAGTCGGCTGTTATACCTGTAGTTCCTGATTTAAATGGCAACATGGTCCAACCCGACTCTCCCAGGCCGTTTTCCGAACCTTTTTCGTCATAATATACGGATACTTCATACAGTGTTACGGTAAGGTATTCTTCCGCGTTTCCCGTTGCCGAATCAAACACCAGTCTCAGTTTGTCGGTTGTTACCTTACCGAAAAACATTTTTCTGTCGTTCTGTATCATTTCGCCCGTATATACGGTTTTCCATGAACCGTTTTCGTTTATGTCAATTCTGAAGCCGGTCACATGTGCCCATATTTTACATTCGTTTACGGCAACTGCGTTACATTCGATGCTTTCGCCGAAGTCGACTTCTATAAAGCAGTCCTTTACGTCCCGAAACACGCTCGACCATCTTGTCTCCGGGTTTCCGTCAAAAGCTAAACCGGGTCCCAATTCGTTCGGGTTTCCGCTGTTTTCGGAAGAAGACGCACTGTATGTACGATTAAGAGCCAGATTTGTTAGTTCTTCTCCCTCGGTGTTAAAAGTCAAAATCATAATAAACCACATCCCTGTCATTATAAATATTTTTAGTTTATGTTTCATGATGAATCCCCCGCTCTCTGTTATCAAGTATACTTCTGTCTTGGGAGAATCTAATAGATATTTCAATGACTAAAAGATGTACATTTCAGACTTTATATGTCTGTTACGATGTGTTTTATGTGGTATATGTTAAATAGAGACAAAAAAAGGAAAGACGATAGTATGGCATCTCTTTCCCCAATGTACTTATATCATGTTTATTATTTATTGTGCACGCCAATAACGGGAACCATCCCGCTCACGACATAGAAAGCCGTTATCCACAAGCTCCCTCCGTATCAGGAAATAGTCCCCGAAAGTATGCCAGTGATTGCAAATTTCATTAACTTGTTGTTCTGAGTATACAGAATCCGGCTCAAATTTTTCAGCCATATACTTAAGCAGCGCATGTCTTACCTTTTGCTTTTGAGGCAGTTGTGTTATTTTTCCCGATGTGTCAAGGAACTGTTTGATTTTAATTTCTGTTTCCATGTTATTTTCCTTCATCATAAAGTGTCGTGGCAGTACTTATCAAGCCATATGTAAAGTAGGATCTCGAGATCCTCTTTAAAGTCCTTTGCCGTTTGGTTTTCCTTCTTTTTTAGTTCTTCAAGAACAGTGAAGGAAAATGATTGCGGTCCATATTCAGACCATTCCTTTTGCATTCCCGGTTCCGGGCTGGAACACATCTGGACTGCAAATTCAAATCTGTTTTTCATACCCTCTATATTTTCTGTGGACTTTATCCATCTATGGCAATTGCCGCTGCACTCAATGCAGTAGATACCGCCTACAGTTGCCTTTTCTTTATAGGCATTTATTAATTCTTTTCTTCTCGCAGAATCCATAAACCTCACCGTTACCTAAGTTCTTCTAACTTTAACTTTCGGTAACTTTCTCCTTTCTCTTTTTACTTCTTCAGTTCTTTAAGAACTTCATCAATATACTCTTTAACAGTTGTCTCATCAAAGGAAATATTCAATGCTTGGAGGTTATAAACACAAAAGGCGTAGCCGTAGTCCGTAAGTGGGATGCCCGAGTCGGATTCTAGCCAATCATTAATCAGATAGTAGTAAGAACCTTCATAAATGATACTATTTCCACTTTAACACATAGACATAATCCATTTTCTCCCAGTAATGCTCTTTACAGTATCACCGCTAAGCTTACGGATAACTTCACACAACTTTTCGATCACTTTATCCAACGATTTAAATGCGATGTTTTTGAATCCGCATTTACGTATTTCTTTCCAAATTTGTTCAATGGGATTCATTTCTGGTGTGTATGGCGGTATGTAAAACATAACAATATTATCCGGAATAATAAAAGCTTGTGATTTATGCCAACTGGCATTATCAGCACATAGTAAAATATAGTCATCAGGGTAGGCTTTGGATAGTTCTCTTAGGAATATATTTGTCATTTCGGTGTTACATCTCGGTAAAACCAAAAAGAAGTTTTCGCCATCATGGGGGCATACAGCTCCAAATGCGTAAACATATTCACGAACGCGATGACATGGTACAGTCGGACGAATGCCTTTCTCGCACCAACACGCCGAAGGTTCTGAAATACGGCCAAAACCTGCTTCGTCCATAAACATCAAACGTATATTAGCCAAATTTGGGCTTTTCTGTAAACTCATTTCTTGGAATTTATCGTTAATTTTTTTGAGGCTTCTATATCCTCATCTTTTGCTTTGTTTGGATGTTGCGCACGCGGCATAACCTGACGCCAGTTATTTCTCTCCAGTAAATTATAAATAGAAGCTAAGCATATTGTCTCACCCTTTTTTCCAAGCTTTTCTTCAAATTTTTCTTTAATTTCATCGACTGTAACCACCTGACCAGCTTGAGCCTTTTTGCTAAAACTATTAAGTATTTCTTTTTCCTCTTCTGTGCTCATTTTTCGGTTGTTACCACCTTTTCTTCCGTCACTAGCTAGTACTTCAAGGCCTTCGTTGCAATAAAGTGCTACTAATTGACTAACGCGCTTATGGTTATAGCCTGTTATTTCTGCAATCTCCTTGTCTTTTTTTCCTTCTCCGCGCAAAGCAACAGTTAAAAGTCTTTTATAGTACTTTGCATTTTCTTTTTTGGACATAGCATTGCGAATTATTTTTGCATCTTCTATTGTTACAAAATATCTTTTATACATTTTTATCACCCATGAATATTATACCATATCCAAGAAGTTATGTCTATGTTTTTATTTAGAATTAGTATGAGAGCGGCAACCCTTGCGTCAGGAATATTTGTATTATGCGGTTTAAAACGTTCAAACCATGCAGCCATGACCTCGGCAGATTCCTTCATGCTGTCTGTTCGAATCTTCTGGAACTCCGGGTTGATTATTGCAGCCTCTAAAAGCATGATCTTGGAGATATCACGGTTTTGCTCATATAGCCAAAGAGTTGCCATCATTACGCGAGTAAAATTTTTAAGCAGCGAATAGTTTTCTATATCCAAAACGCTCATAGTTTTAGTATGAAATTCTTTCGTAATGCTCATATATAGTTCTGTGAACAAATCCTCCTTACTCTTGAAATAAAAATAAAAACTGCCCACTGAAACTGCCGCTTCGTCCACAATATCTTTTACTGTAGTATTGTGGTATCCCTTAGCACTAAAAACTTTTGCTGCGGTATCCAGAATAAACTGTCTTTTGGCTTCTTTTCGTTTTTGAGTATCCTTTGATGTTTTGTACATGATTAATCTCCTTTAAATCATAGAATGAATATTCATTCTATACTTCAGATTCTACATCATATGTTGTTTTATGTCAATACTGATTACGTACTACGCTATGTATTTACTATTTTCTTTGTGTGGCATATAAGTTTATCAACTTCTGATTCTATTAATTCACGGAAAGAAAAAACGTACCATAGATTTAATATATCCTTTGCAATATGCGGATACTACTTTTTCTTTTCCTCTAATATACTGTTTATTTAAACACAATTTAAAATACATCGCAGAAAATACTATGCAAAAATATTCCACGGATAAAATATTTATCAATCGTCATATTTGATAAATCCTGTTGTACAATTTGCTTAATTTGAAATAACAAAGCTGTCTGTAAATTCTTTATTAGTCCGGCTGATGCGACGCTCAATATAACTTATACACTCATCAATTGTGGTCAATAGAGGTGTATATGTATATTTTATAATTCAAGTCATTCTGTTTTAATCATAACACACCTACTCTTATAAATAAATCCAATATCTCCGCATTATATGCTTGCCCTCGTTTTTATTGTAAACAGTGATTTTATCCATTAGTATCCCGCCGAGTTTTTCACATATATGAGAGGATGCTGCATTTTGGTCGTTGATAGTCAGCAATACTTTTTTAAGATGATGTTCTCTTGCAATCTCAAGCCCCTGTTTTAAGATTTCTGTTCCAAAACCCTTTCCTTGCTCAGTCACACGAACAGAATAGCCGATGCTTCCATAACCGGTCATGACTTCTTCAGTCAATTCCGTCCGAAGCTGAAACTCACCTATAAATTTATCTCCGTCAACTGCCCAATAATGAAAGCTGACAGGCTGGTCTGGAACAAGACCAAGCTCCTTTTTGGCATACCAATCAGCCGTTCTTTCAAACCAAGTTTCATCGATTCGTTCTGGATTTGTAGGGCGAAAATAAACTATATTATGGTCGTAAAATTCCTGACAGTATTCTTTATATTCTTTCAAAAATATTGGATCTCGGCGAATAAGTCTCAGCATATATTTCCTCCATTCATTTCGTAATAAAGATACTTTTATATCTCAATTATATCATACGGTAGACTTCGTCCACACCCTAAATAAAAAAAAATAGGATAATTGTTATAATGACTTAGATCATTTTATTGTTCAAATATGCTATACTTAGATATCAAAAAATGGTAATTAGCTAGTGATAAAGATTGTTTATATTATAGGATGTGGCAATTTGCTATGAAAAAAAAGATAGTTACTGGATTATATATATTTTTTGCAGTAATCTTTATTACAAGCATTTCATTAGGATTGATTGGCAGTGCGTTAAATACAAATTCAAATGACGATTATCAAAAACTTCTTCCTGAAATAAATACACTTGAAGAGATAAATAGCTTATTAGTACACCCCGATACAGGATACATTTATGTTTGTTACAATGATGGCTCTTATGTTAATGTTTATAACAGCGAAGGTGAATTTGTTTGGGCTGTTTCAACACCATATTTAAGAAATGTATATTTCGAAATCAAAGATAGAAACTTAATTATATATAATGGCAGTTTTGCATATTTTTATAATGATAATACCGGTGAATTTGTTTCAAAGGAACAATCTGAAAATTTAAATTTATCCTTTAAATATAAGAACAATCAAGAAGTGTCTGAAAACGATGCTAAAACAGGTAAAGTGTATTTTAGCACTTACAATGTATTTAAAGTAGAAGATAATGGTAGTTATAATTATATTGTTCAAAAACCAAATTGGTACTATGCTTTCAATTTTAGGTTTGATTTTATTTTTGCATTTCTTTCTTTTGCAGGTGCAGGAATAACTTCGCTTATTGGTATTTCTAAAAAATATATAAAAGATATTTTAAATAAGAAAAACAGTAAAAAGCCAAAATTACCTAAACATATCGTATACATAAAAATAACCGTTGGTGTGCATTTAGTGTATATATTATTTAATATTTTAGGTGGTGTTTTTCTGAAAGGGATACTCTGTGTTGGGATTGTACCAATAGCAATACATTTTATTATTTCAAATATTATTATATCGAATATTAGAAATGAAAATGTATTTAAAAGTTTCGAAGATACGCCTTTTTCGTTTTGGTTCTTGTGGAGTTTAGCAACGTTTATTTGTGCATTTTTGTCTGTTGTTGTAGCAGAGTCTTTTGTATAGATTTAACGCTTGAAGGCTGCCGCTGTATTTTTGATCGGCAATCAAAAACAGTTACTGATAAAGCTATTTGCAAAATACTTATAAAAATATTCTTATTGATTCTATCCACATGTCATATCATATTCACCAACAATAAGAAGTGAAGACTTTTTGATTTCAGCTAGACAATAA
>JAEAME010000754.1_pt1 | contig 28888 bp, 33 predicted proteins | sample 8958731 | NCBI WGS metagenome assembly JAEAME01 (sample SAMN16933194, study PRJNA681113) | bioreactor sludge metagenome | isolation source: anerobic bioreactor sludge (Control) | place: India:Bengaluru | collected 2018-10-24 | reverse complement strand
TGGGGTTGTGTGTCCACGTTTTTCAAGAGAAAAGTACGCTTCAAGCGGAAGAGCCTTTATTTTATACTTCTATCTTCGAAAAAAGGTACGCTCCGGCGAGGAGCACAAAAACTGCAATACAACCAAGAACAAGAAAATCTGTCGTCAGACCAAAGTGAGCCATGTTGATAAGGGTACCACGAAGCCCATCAACGCCATAGGCGAGGGGGTTTATTGTTGATATTATGACCACTGCTTTGGGCAGATTTTCAAGGGGGAATAGGGCGCCGGAAAGGAAGAACAGGGGCATAATCAAAAAATTAATGATGATCTGAAAGCCCTGCATGTCCTCAATAAAAGAGGCGATCGCCGTCCCGAGAGCTGTAAAGGTTATTGCAATGAGTACCATGTAGATGAGGGCAAGAGGAATCATCGATATATTTGTGGGTCTGAATCCAACGATGACGGAGAGAAGAAAGACAATCAATCCCTGCACCACGGCGACAGTAGCTCCACCGAAAGTCCTGCCAAGCATTATCTGAAGTCTAGAGACAGGTGCAACCAAAGTTTCCTTGAGAAAGCCGAACCGTCTATCCCAAAGAACTTCAATACCTGAAAAGGTAGCTGTAAAAAGTATACTCATGGTGACTATGCCAGGTGCCAGAAATTGGATATAGTCTCCGCCGCCAGCCCTTGTATAAATTGGTCCGAAACCAAATCCAAGGGCTACAAAGAACAGGAGGGGTTGTCCAAGGGAGCCAATGATGCGTGCCTTCGACCGAAAATAACGCTTCAATTGCCTGAGCCAGAGGATATAAACGACCTTCACTGACGATGTCTCCTGAATATTTTTCGGCGCATTCTCATTTGTTCAAGGTTATTCGGTTCTTCATCACGGATATCCCTACCTGTGAGGGCAATAAAGGCCCCTTCAAGAGAACTTGTTCCTGTCTGAACTTTTAACTCATCCGGTGTCCCCCGGACAATAATCTTCCCGTGATCGATAATGGCGATGCGGTTCGCAACTCGCTCTGCTTCTTCCATATAATGGGTGGTAAGAAAGATTGTTGTCCCCTCGGACTGGTTGAGGCCTTTGATGTAATTCCAGATAAGGCTTCGCGTCTGCGGATCGAGACCAAGGGTTGGTTCATCGAGGAAGAGAATTTTGGGGTGGTGGAGAAGGCCTCGAGCGATTTCGAGCCGTCTTTTCATGCCACCGGAAAACTTTTTTACCTGATCTTTTCTTCTATCCCATAGCTCCACAATTTTAAGGAGCTCTTCAATTCTCTTAGTCCGAATATCCTTTGATATGCCGTAAAGAATGCCATGATAATCCATATTTTCCCATGCTGTAAGATCTTCGTCAAGACTTGGGTCCTGGAATACGATCCCAAAACTTTGGCGGACCTTGTGGGGTGTGGCAACCGGATCGTACCCATTGAGAATAATTTTGCCGCTTGTGGGACGGAGCAGCGTTGTAAGCATATTGATTGTTGTTGATTTTCCAGCTCCGTTTGGCCCAAGAAAAGCGAAGATCTCGCCCGCTGCTACAGAAAAAGAGATATGATCCACAGCGGTGAAGCTATTGAAGGTTTTTGTTAACTCTGTTACGTTTATTATGTCTTCGTAAGCCATAGGTAATCTTGGATGAAATAGTTATAGCAATTACCACCCATGTGTTCAATGTAAATCCATGGTGTATAAGTTCATCTTTTGCTTGACATATCTTTTCTTTATGCTATTAACACAGTATAAGCCTTTATACAAACAATCGATTATGAAAGGAGGTTACTATGGCAGGAAGCGTTTACGTCGTTAACGAAATTGTAGGCACAAGCTCAAAATCATGGGAGGATGCAGCAAAGCAGGCTGTTGAGACTGCTGCGAAAAGCGTTGAGGATATTCGCGTTGGCGAGGTAGTGAAACAGGATATCACAGTTGAGAATGGAAAAGTGATGAGTTATCGGGTAAGACTCAATATCTCATTCAAATATCACCCTGAAAAATAACTTAGACTGAGATACTTAGGGAAGGTGCGTTTATTGCTCCTTCCCTAAGTTTAATTGTCATTCATAACGAAATTTATCCGGAAACCGAGAGCAAGGTTAATAGCCTTTTCCTGCGGAGCATTTTTCTTCATGGAGATCCTGCAGGTTCAGGAATGCCTGCATGGAACTGGGTATCTATGAGATGCTCTTTGCAGGGATCAACCGTCAGATTGGATCCCATGGGCTTCTGGTAAAGAAAGGAGCCATTGTGGATGCCGCGATCGTGGAATCGTCCCGGAAACCATAGCGCTTTCCGCCATCGGGTGGAGCAGGGCATGAGGGCCTTAAAAAACACTATTGATTTACCCGCATGCTCTGCTGAAGGCTTGCCAAAGGAAACACGGAGTTCTTGTTGAATATTATTTGCTTGGAATTTCACTCATGACTAATAACTGAATTACTTATTACCGGTGGCTTTTTGCTAAGGATACTGTGGCAAGGCTGTCAGGGCAGCTGTCTCATTAAAGCCAAGTGCAATATTCATATTCTGGATAGCCTGACCTGACGCCCCTTTGATAAGGTTGTCGATTGCTGAAATAATAACAATGCGGCCATCATCAAAACTTTTGAGGCTGATATCGATATAATTGGAAAACCTTACAAACCGTGTGTCGGGATACACCCCCTCATCCATGATCCGCACAAAGGGTTCACCGTCATATGTTTTTTTATAGAGAGCAAGAACATCTTTCGTTTTGAGGGGTTTATTTAGCCTGCTGTATATTGTTGTCAGAATACCCCTGTTCATAGGAAGAAGATGAGGCACGAACATGATTTTAAGGTTGGAAAGCTTACTTACCTCTTTCTGGATTTCAGGCTCATGGCGGTGGACACCTACTCCATAGGGTCTGAAACCTTCCGAGACTTCACAAAAAAGGCTTCCCAGTTTCGGCTCACGCCCTGCGCCACTTACGCCGGATTTTGAATCAATAAATATATCTCCGGCCAGATACCCCGCCTTAAGGAGTGGGTATAAACCCAGAATTGCAGAGGTAGGGTAACATCCCGGATTACCTATAAGCTTTGCGCCTTTGATCTTTTCACGATAAACCTCTGGAAGACCAAACGCCGATTGCGGAATTAGTTCTTTTGCAGTATGCGGGATGTAAGCGTCTTCATAGATCTTCACGTCTTCAAAACGAAAATCAGCACTAAGATCAATGATAAGCGCCTTGCCATCGAAAAGTTTTTTTGCCATCTCCATGGATGTGCCGTGGGGCAGACAGAGGAAATAAACGTTGCACTTTCCGGCGTGGCTATCATTTGTGGGCACAAGGATTTCCTCAAACCTTCCCTTGAGGAGAGGAAAGATGTCTGAGATTCTTTTCCCTTTGTATGTGTTGGATGTTATTAGGCTGACCGTTACGTCAGGATGGGAAACAAGAGTCGAAATAAGGGCCAAGCCGGTATAACCGGTGGCCCCTATAATACCTGCTTGCAACATTTTATCTCTTGGAGAACTGGAAGCTTGCCCGTGCTCCTTTTTTGCCGTACTTCTTTCTTTCTTTGGCACGCGGGTCTCTTGTGATGAGTCCCTGCTTCTTGAGTGTTGTTCTGAAATTTATGTTGTACTCAAGAAGGGCCTTTGCAATCCCGTGACCCAAGGCCCAGGCCTGCGCTGGAACTCCTCCGCCGTAAATGTTGGCTATCACATCAAATTTTCCGAGGTTGCCGGTAAGCAGAAAGGGTTTATTCACCATGAGCTTCAGCTCCTCTAAGGGGAAGTAGTCTTCAATCGTTCTTCCGTTAATTACAAAGTTACCTGCACCTATTTTAATCCAGACCCTTGCTACGGCGGTCTTTCTTTTTCCTGTTGCATAGTACCGTTTTTCAGGCACTTCTTACCTCCTTATAAAGAAAATTCTTTTGGCATCTGTGCTTTATGAGGATGCTCTCCACCCTTGTATACCTTTAGTTTCTTAATAATTTTCCTTCCAAGTGCATTCTTGGGCAACATGCCTCTGACGGCAAGTCGAATAACATCCTCTGGCTTCTTGTCCAGCATTGTTTTCATGCTTACAGCCTTAAAGCCTCCATGGTAGCCCGAATGCCGTGGATATGTTTTCAGGTCTATCTTTCGTCCGGTAAGTCTGACTTTTTCCGCGTTGATAACAATGACAAAATCCCCAACATCCGTATGAGGAGTAAATGTGGGCTTAGTTTTGCCTCTTAACATCATTGCTATTTGGGCTGCAAGTTTGCCAAGGGTTGCCCCTTCTGCATTAATTAGGTGCCAGTCTTTGGCTATTTCATCTGTTTTTGGAAAATACGTTTTCATCACATTATCCTTTAAAAATTTGTTTAACTTAATATATTTAGAGGGTTCAAGTCAAGGAAAAGTTTAAAAATGGCCCGGCTCCAGGCAATTGGCAATGGTTTATGGGAACGAAGCATGAAAGTTGGTAAAGAAATCGAAACTTGGAGAGCTGACTAAACACAGCTTTACCAAACTGTCTGTTGCAGCTTTCCAAGCTAATCGCTGACGATCGAGGGCGACAACAGCTAGGCCTTCCTATAGCCTATAGTCCATTGCCTATCGCCCGAAATCGTTGATTTTTTTTACTTCCCGTGATATTATTCACAAGCCATCAGGCGAAAATGTTTTCTCGAAGTTTTAATACAAGAACATGGAAGGTGCCCATGAATAGATTCAATGTACTTATTACTGATAACATTTCTCAGGAAGGAATTGAGATACTCAGTAAAGAAGGCGATATAGATGTTGACATAAAGGCCGGTATTAAAAGTGATGAATTAAAAAAAGTTATTGGTGATTACGATGCACTGATTACAAGGAGTGGAACCACCATTACTGCAAGCCTGCTCGAAAACCCCGGGAGACTCAGAATTATCGGTCGTGCTGGTGTTGGTATTGAAAATATCAACGTGGAAGCTGCCAGCAAGAAAGGGATCATTGTAATGAACGCGCCCACCGGAAATACGCTGGCAGCTACAGAGCTTACAATGGGTATTATGTTGGCTGCGGCAAGAAAAATTCCTCTGGCAAATAACTCCTTAAAAGAAGGAAAGTGGGATAGAAAAAGGTTCATGGGGATTCAGCTTTACAACAAAATTCTTGGCATAGTAGGGCTGGGTCGTATAGGGAGTGCCGTTGCAATACGCGCCAAGAGTTTTGGTATGAAGGTTATTGCCTATGATCCATACATAAAAAAGAGTAAGGCAGATTCCCTTGGTGTCATCCTTTATGATAAGCTTGAGGATCTTCTGAGGGTAGTAGATATCATTACCTTTCACACCCCCCTTACCCCGGCAACACGCAACATGATAAAGGCAAAAGAAATTGCCCTTATGAAGGATAATGTAATTTTTGTAAATTGTGCACGGGGCGGAATTGTCAACGAGGCCGATCTCTACGATGCCCTCAAGGCTGGTAAAGTTTTTGCAGCCGGGGTTGATGTATGGGAGAAAGAGCCCCCTCAAAGCAACAAACTTCTCGAACTTGAAAATGCCTTCGCAACGCCACACATCGGGGCGAATACCATGGAGGGGCAGGAGGCAGTGGCGCTTATTATCTGCAGCCAGGTAGCGAACGCACTCCATGGAAGGCCCTACGAGAACGCTGTAAATATACCGTTTATGCTGTCCCAGATGCCTGAGAATATGCAGCTTTATTTTAATCTCGTTGAAAAAATGGGAAAGCTTGCGGCTCAGATGGTGAAAGGGAGACCTGAACTCATCAGGATTGTCATGGTTGGCAAAACCTTCGAAGAAGATTTGTGTGAGAGGAAATTTGATGTGCCGTTCAGCTACCAGCCTTTCACAATTGCTGGTGTCAAGGGTTTTCTCGCGGCCAATCTTAAAGAAACCGTTACGTTTATCAACGCGCCTTATTTTGCAAAGGATCGCAACATTACCGTTGAAGAGGCCAAGACCGATCAGTTTGACAAGTTTAACGATCTTGTTCTCCTGACTGTGAAAACAGATACTGAGGAGCGCAGCTTTGCAGGCACCGTCTTTCCGGACAAGTTTGGCAGAATAGTGCTTCTCGACCGTTTCCACCTTGATATAATTCCGGAAGGAACCTTCCTTCACTTCAGAATCTTTGATAGGCCAGGTATAATCGGTAAGGTCGGGACAATTCTCGGAAGTAACAACATCAACATTTCGGGTTTTGGAGTCTCTCGTCAAAAATCAGGAGAAGAGGTAGCATTTGTCTCCGTCGATAATCCCATCAACAAAGAGGTTCTCGATGAAATATTGAGAATTGATGGCATGATCGAAGCAAATGTCTTAGAGCTGTGAAGCCTGTGCATCGTCATTCGCATGCAGCACATCGCTGAAAATCAGTATATCGTATTTCGTATATTGGAAAAGATTAAGATCTTTGTTCTTATATCGTGGGTCATGAATTAAAAAGTTTTTCATGAAATACGATATGATATATGTAAAATACGGTTGTAAAAGAAATACAATATATATTATACGACCTTTCAGCACTTTCAAAAAAAACATATATGTATTAAAATACTTTCATGCCACGTAAAAAGAAAGAACAACGGAAATCAAAAAATATTTTTCTCGAACTGAAAGACAAGACCAAACTTAAAGACAAAAAAACAAAAAGCTTCACCTTCCTTTATTTTATCCTTGCCTTTGTTGCGATGATTGCTATTAATAGCTATCTTTTTAAAACAGAAGTTAGGAACGTTCCTTACAGCGAGTTCAAAGAGCTTATCTCCAAAGGTAAGATTAGCGACATCATAATAGATATGGAAACAGTGCAGGGAACGCTTACCCTTGATGATGGAAGAAAAACTAAATTTCTCACGAGCAGGGTGGAGGATCCTGATCTTGTAAAGGATTTGCAAAAGTACAACATAAAATTTGCCGGTTATTATGAAAATAAGATCTTTAAGGCTATTATCTCATGGGTACTTCCCTTTGCGATCATTTTTCTCATATGGAACCTCCTTATGCGGCGAATGGGCGGTGCCCCGTCAAGCGTCCTCAATTTCGGTAAGAGCCGCGGTAAAATTTACGGTGAGGATGAGATAAAGATCACTTTCCAGGATGTAGCAGGCGTTGATGAGGCAAAGGAAGAATTGCAGGAGATTATTGAATACCTGAGAACGCCTCAGAAATTTATGACTCTTGGCGGTAAAATTCCGAAAGGCATACTCCTTGTTGGTCCACCCGGAACTGGCAAGACGCTTCTCGCAAAGGCCGTGGCAGGCGAGGCAAAGGTACCTTTTTTTAGCATGAGCGGTTCAGATTTTGTCGAGATGTTTGTAGGTGTTGGTGCATCGAGAGTACGTGATCTTTTTGCTCAAGCACAGGGAAAGGCACCCTGTATTATTTTTATTGATGAACTTGATGCCTTAGGAAAAGCGCGAGGCATGAACCCCATGTCCTCTCATGATGAGAGGGAACAGACTTTGAATCAGCTTCTCTCGGAAATGGATGGGTTTGATACAAAGGCTGGTGTGATCATCATGGCTGCAACAAATAGGCCGGAGATTCTCGATCCGGCTCTTCTCAGACCTGGCAGATTTGACAGGCATGTCCTTGTTGACAGGCCGGATATCAAGGGGAGAGAAGAGATACTAAAAGTTCACATCAAGGGTGTGAAGCTTTCCAAAGAGGTTGATCTCAAAATTATAGCGGCGCGGACACCAGGTTTTGTAGGGGCTGACCTCGCAAATCTGGTGAATGAATCTGCCCTTCTTGCTGCAAGGAAAGGTAAGACCTCGGTAGAAATGGAAGAGTTTGAAGAGGCCATAGACAGAGTTATCGCAGGCCTTGAGAAAAAAACGAGGGTGATGAATAAAAAAGAAAAAGAGATTGTGGCGTTCCACGAAACTGGTCATGCCCTAATGGCAGAATTCCTTGAGACTACAGATCCTGTTCACAAGATTTCTATAATCCCCCGCGGGATATCGGCGCTGGGTTATACATTGCAGCTTCCCACAGAAGATCGGTACCTTATGACCGAAAAAGAGCTTCGCGACAGACTTTGCGTTCTCCTTGGCGGGAGAGTAGCTGAGGAGATTATCTTTGGTGAGGTCTCCACAGGAGCACACAATGATCTTGGTCGCGCAACTGATATAGCGAGATCAATGGTAAAAGAATATGGCATGAGTAAAAAACTCGGCTATGTTACTTTTGAACGTGAGAGAAAGCCACTTTTTATTGATCTGGGCGCATCGTTTGGCGGAGCCAAGGACTATAGCGAAGAAACAGCGCGGGAAATCGATGATGAGATTAAATTGATCGTTGAAGAAGCCCGGGAAAGGGTGCGGACCCTGCTGAGCAAAAAAAAATCTCTTCTTGAAAAAGTTGCAAGGACACTTCTTGAAAAAGAGACAATTGAGGGTGAAGAATTACGAGAACTCATCAGCAACCATTCGATAGAACATGAAGCCAATTAATCTAGATAAGAAACAGATAGATCTCATTAACGAATCCCTGTGTGTATTCGCGAAGTGTATGCATTGCAAGGATCTCTATATGAATGGAACGCTTTGTTTCGGCGATATTGAGGAGTTTGTCGACGACCGTGGAAGAAGCTGCCTTTTTCGATTGAAAGAGATGTGCCATGATCTTTTTCGAAATTCTGACGCAGCTACATACAGAGAAAAACTTTACGATATGACAGTAGGGTATATCTTTCATCAGGCCATGATTTTGAGAGAAAACCTTTATCAGCTTGAATACTACAAGCCAAAATGCGACATTGACGTTGATGAACTCACCCTTCGTGAAAAAAAGATTTTTCTTGAAATGGAATTTTTGGTTAAGAAGACGGAAAAGAAATTAAGAGAGGGCTTTAAGGAGACAAAGCTTCTCCTGAAAGAGCTGGTTGAACAATTGAAAGATTTAATCAGGCTTTACAAAGACAATTATCTATTACCGAGATTCTTATTTGAGCATGAAAAAACACTTAGCATGATATACGGGAAAAGGAATTTTAACCAGCTGCTCAACGATCTTTACAAAGATGGAAAGAGGATGCTGATGTTCAATGCAGCCCATAGCTATCTTGAAAGCGAATACTATGAGCTTGCACGCAATATGTTCCAAAAGGTCACATCTCTAGACGGTTCGAATAAATTGGCCCTATTTTTATTTATGTATGCTTCAGCTTTCTATTTTTTCTATAAAAATCGTTTCTCTAAAGCCTATCGATATGTTGAAAATGCAATAGCCTTTGATCTAAATGATAGCGATAAGGCCCCGTATCTTGATTCTTTAACAAAGCTTAAGACAGAAATCTCAAAAGATATGAAGCGGTCGCGACGGCTATGAGGAGGATAGCGAACAATGCCCATTTATGAATTTATCTGTGAGAAGTGCGGAAACGAATTTGAAATGCTGGTCTTCAAAAGTGATGAGCCAGTCTGTCCGACATGCGGCAATAAGAAACCTACGAAAAAAATGTCTTCTTTTGGGTTCTCAGTCGGTTTCAAATTTAAATCATCATCAACGGGTTCTTCAGGATCAAGTTGCGCAACCTGTGGATCTTCCGATTGTTCCTCGTGCCATTGAACCCGCAAAAAATTACCGGTTCGGAGTTCATCGTTCATCGTTCAGCGTCAACTGATTTAAAGCAGTGTTTATTTGCCATACATTGCAACCAAAATCAAGCCCTTAGATTTTGTGTTAGAGAGTTAGGGGGGGGCTATTTCCGGCCAGCGACCGACGAATAACGCCGAACGGATTCAATGGACGATCTCGTAAGAAAAACAAAAGATATTATTAGAAGAGAAAGACTTATTACCAAAGGGGACAGGGTTCTTGTGGCTTGCTCAGGAGGGATTGACTCGGTAACCCTTCTTTTTGTCCTTCGGGAAATCAGCCACGAACTACCTGTTGAATTAGGTATTGTCCATGTCAACCATTTGTTGAGAGGTCTAGAATCTGACAGAGATGAAGATTTTGTAAAAGGGCTGGCAGACAGATTTTCAATTCCATGCTACGTTAAGAAAATTAATGTGTCCGATGAAGCAAGAAAGTCCGGTAAGTCAATCCAGCATGCCGCAAGAGACGTTCGATATTGTTTTTTTGATGAGATAGCCGATACACTCCGTTTTGATAAAATTGCCATAGCCCATAATCTCGATGATCAAATTGAAACATTCCTTCTCAGGATTGTTAAAGGAACCGGCATACGCGGCCTCTCTTCAATTCCTATAAGACGTGGGCGAATCATCAGGCCTTTTCTTACTATCTATCGCTCCAGTATCGAAGAATACGCGAAAACAAGAGTTATATCATTTGTAAATGATTCTTCAAACGTGAAGACCAAGTATGAGAGGAACTTTGTCAGAAAAGAGGTGCTTCCTTTAATGGAAAGGCTTAATCCTGCCGTAAAGGAAAAGATTTTTGCGCTCATTCAGGATCTAACTGCAATTAATACGGTCTTCGATCATGAGGCTGATGATTTCTTAAACAAGAAAAACAGGGACAAGAGCGACTCAATTACGCTCAATGTTCCTGAACTGCAGAGATTGAACGAAGAGGTGAGATATAGGGTGCTATTGAGGATTTTTCAAGAGCTCGAACCTACATTTTTTCCCTTGCGGGAACATATACAGCTTATCGAGAAGGTTCTTAGGGGAAAAAGACCGAATCTTACAGCTTCGTTTCCACGAGGAGCGATTGCCAGAAAAACATATGGGCGCATTACCTTTACCAAGAAGCCTGAAGCGCCATCGGTCAAGGGAGACTTCAGGGTCTTCTCCGGGTTGAACAGTATAGAGCCCCTGGGGCTTACCCTTGAAGTGGCCGAGATGGATGACCAGTCAGGCACCATACCCATCGCCCCAAACATCGGTTACTTTGATCTGGAAAAACTTGGCAGTTTATCTGTAAGAACTTTTAAACCAGGGGACCGATTTGTACCTCTTGGCATGAATCAAACGAAAAAACTCAAGGACTTCTTCATAGAGAGAAAAATCCCAAAAGAAAAGAGAAGACAAGTGCCACTCCTTCTCTCTAACCAGGATATTATTTGGATCGTGGGATATCGAATAGATGACAGGTATAAGGTTGCGAGAGATAGTCGTCGCGTTCTTAAGGTGGTTGCGAAATTTGATGCCCAGAATCTGTGATCGGTGACGTTTAATCAGCGATCTGTTAGCTACCCAGCCTTTAAGCTTGACAGTCTGTCAGCTTGCCTGCGTGGTTCTTTCCTTTTCACTTTTTACTGCCTTTCCCGCTCTTCTCGCCCGTCTTGCCCCAACTCCATTTACTTATTACCCCTCGTCCATTGGCTGTTCTTGTCGTTAACCCCTTCCAACATTTTGATTGACAATAAAGGGAAAGATAAGGTAAACACTTTCCTCACAAGATCTAAGATATGGCGTCGAGAATTTTTCGGTCAAGAGTTCATGGTTAGAAACCAATTAATTTTTATTAACTGTGAACTGTGAAACATCTTCAGCGAACAGGGGTTTCATCATGTACTTTGAAAAAGCAGGGATAGAGAATACAGATGTAACTTTGAAAGTTGCCTTTAACCATGCAGCAAACAAAGGAATTAAGGACATCATAGTAGCATCAACAACCGGATTTACTGCCAGAAAGATTCTTCAGATTCCCGGAAGGGAAGCCTTCAATATTGTAGTGGTGACCCATAACACCGGCTTTAAGGAAGAAGGTGCTCAAAGCTTCCCGGCCGACCTCAAACAGACGCTCATCGAGAAAGGCATAAAGGTTCATACAGGCACTATGGTTTTGCGAAGTTTGGGAACAGCCATCCGAGATATGACTGGCGGATATTCCGAGCAAGAGATTGTAGCGAATACGCTTCGTATGTTCTCCCAGGGAGTAAAAGTCTGCGTGGAGATTGCTGCAATGGCAGCAGATGGCGGCCTTATTCCTTTTATTGATGTAGTTGCCATTGCTGGTACAGGCCGTGGCGCAGACACAGCATGTACCATACAGGCTAACTCATCGAACAGGTTTTTCAAGATACGAATAAAAGAATTTATTGCTAAACCAAAGGAGGCTTAAATGCTATCAGGAAGAGCACAAGCACTTAAACCGTCACCAACCTTGGCCATAAACGCAAAAGAGAAGGCGCTCAGGGCGCAGGGGCTCGACATAGCAGGTTTTGGGGCCGGTGAGCCAGATTTTGATACTCCCCAGCATATCAAGCAGGCTGCAATAGATGCAATCAACAAGGGCCTTACAAAGTATACGCCGGTTGCAGGCATTGAGCCACTGAAGGACGCAATCATAAAGAAGTTCAGGAATGATAATGGTCTTACGTTCAAGCGTGAAGAAGTTATAGTATCCTGTGGAGGAAAGCATGGTCTTTACAATCTCTTCCAGGCGCTCTTTCAGGAAGGAGACGAGGTGATCATCCCAACGCCTTACTGGGTTTCTTATCCCCCCATGGTAGAGCTTGCCGGTGCAAAACCCATTATTGTGGATACAAAGGAAGAGGACGATTATCAGGTTACGGGTGAGCTCATTAAGAAATATATAACAAGTAAGACAAAGGGTATTGTTCTCAATTATCCCTCTAACCCTGTCGGCTCTGTTTATACTGTTGAAAATCTTGCCCAGATCGGAAAGCTTGCTGTGGAACACAACCTCTATATCGTCTCGGATGAAATGTACGAGAAGCTTGTGTACGACGGGTATAAACATACCAGTATCGCATCGATTGACAATGCCTTCAAGGAGCGCACCATCATATCGAATGGTGTTTCAAAAGCATACTCTATGACGGGCTGGAGAATAGGTTATACTGCTGGGCAGAAAGAGATCATCTCTGCCATGTCGAACATCCAGAGCCAGAGCACGTCAAATCCGACCTCTATTTCACAGTACGCAGCGCTGGCAGCCCTAACCGGCCCACAGGATTTTATTGCTACCATGGTCAGTGAGTTCCAGAAAAGGAGAGACTATTTGGTCCGTGAACTTACGAGCATACCCGGAGTTACCTGCCATAATCCAAGGGGCGCTTTTTACGTTTTCCCCAACTTTAACGCCTTGCTCGGAAAGAAATATAAAGATAAGGCGATTGATTCTTCGGCGTCACTTACAGAGCTTTTGCTCGAGGAATTTTATACGGCCGTTGTGCCCGGAGCTGAGTTTGGCAAAGAAGGCTATCTGAGACTCTCCTTTGCTACGTCTATGGAAGTTATCAAAAAAGGCGTAGAAAGAATACAGAAGGCGGCCGCATCACTCGCATAATAGTAGCAAAGGGCATAGGGCAGAGCAGGTTTTGATTAATAGGCTATGCTGACCACAAAAGAAGGAATTGAGAATAGACGGAGTATCAGAAAGTTCAAAGCTGAGCCTGTGCCAGAAGATATCCTGTATGAGTTGCTCGACGCTGCGCGTCTTGCCCCATCCGGCTCAAATGCCCAGCCGTGGCGATTCAAGATTGTAAAAGATTCTGAAACGAAAGATAAGCTTGCTCGGGCTGCTTACAACCAGTCATTCATAGCCGAGGCACCCGTAATATTCGTTTGCTGTGCAGATATTGAGGGGTACCTGACTGGCGTGGCCTCAGGTCTTCAGGATTTGGGGAAGATCGGTGCCGTGGAGGATAGGATTGTTGAAATCATCCTTGACAGAACCAACAAGATGAAGTCCATGGCTATCGACCAGCTTAACCAGCGGATTGCCTTTAATGTTGCTATAGCGACTGAGCACATTGTTCTGCGAGCCTTAGATTATAGCCTGGGAACATGCTGGGTGAGGTTGATTGATGAGCAGGCGATACGGACCATCTTTGGGTGGGGCGATTCGATCTCAGTTGTTGCCTTACTTCCTTTGGGATATCCGGATGAATCCCCGGTTCCACGCAAAAGAAAAACCATTAAAGAAATTATAATAGATTGATATATGGTAGGATGATTGAATGATTGATCTCAGCATGCTGACGTTGTTCATACCTGCATCGCTTCTTCTCATTATCGCGCCGGGGCCTGATATTCTCTTTGTTGTGGCACAGGGGGTCTCGTCAGGAAAGAGGGCAGGTTTTTTTACAGCCCTGGGCCTTGCGTTCGGAAACTCTGTCCATACGCTGGCTGCTGCGCTTGGAGTCTCCTTGATATTCAAGACCTCGGTTGTGGCTTTCACGGTATTCAAGATAGCAGGCGCCATATACCTGTTCTATCTAGCCTATAAAGCAATAAAGCATCGCAAGGATCTCATGAAGATAAACGAGCAGGACAGAAAGCCGGCGCATCACCTCATGGCGCGAGGTTTTATCATGAATGTTCTCAATCCCAAAGTGGCTCTCTTTTTTCTGGCTTTTTTGCCACAGTTTGTTGCAAAAAACACGGGTAGTCCATTTGGTCAATTTCTCATCTTGGGAGCGATTTTTATAATCTTGGTCGTCATTATTTTTGGAGCCATAGGCCTGACCGCAGGGACTTTCGGCCAATTTCTTACCAGGAGTCTTACCGCGAATGAGGCACTTAACTGGCTCTGCGCAGCAGTTTTTATCGGTCTCGGGATCAAGCTGGTATTGACCAAGGCCTGAGCTTAGACAGAAGAAAAATGATCACTGGTAATTTCCCGGAGCATGGTGTCGGGTATTCCTCATTTTATTTCATTCATCCCGTAATCATCTCCCTGTTGGCTGCCCCGGGGGGCACCATAGGGTACACGTTTTCGGCTTCATGGATAGGGACGTCGATGATGTAAGCCCCCGGTTCTTCGAACACACGCCTTATCATCTCTTCAGGGTGAATCGTATCGGCGAGGTTAACACCGCGGATGCCAAACTCCCTTGCAATAGAGGCAAAGTCAAGACGACGGGTAAACTTCGATGCTATATAATTGTTATCAAAAAACAGCTCCTGTTGCTGCCTCACAAGCCCCAGGTGCTGGTTGTTCATAACCACTATCTTAATATTCAAGTTAAGCTCAGCAAGTGTTGCGAGCTCTTGAATGTTCATTTGAAGCGACCCATCCCCACTTATACAAACGACCTTTTTTTCAGGATTTGCCAGGGCTGCCCCGATAGCTGCAGGGAGGCCGAACCCCATAGTTCCTAACCCCCCGGAGGTCAGCAGCGTCCTTGGTTGCATGAATGGATAATACTGGGCAACCCACATCTGGTGTTGACCAACATCGGTTGTGATAATGGCATCAGACCCTACAATGGAGCTTATTTGCGTAATAAGGTTTATCGGGACGAGCGGATCTTCACCGGTTTGACCAATCGGGTTTGGATACTCGGATTTTATCTCTCGAATGCGGGACATCCATTCCGGCCTTCTATTCTCCTCTATCAGCGGCAAAAGGGCTTCCAAAACGCGTTTGACATCGCCGTTTAAGGAGATTGCCGATCGTTTGATTTTATTGATCTCGGCCTGATCAACGTCTATATGAACGATCCTGGCATAAGGACAGAACTCCTGCGCTTTGCCTATGGCGCGATCATCGAACCGTGCTCCAAAGACAAGGAGAACATCAGCCTCATAAAGGCTGTAGTTGGTGGCCTGAGCCCCATGCATACCCAACATGCCAAGATAAAGAGCATCGTCATGAGGAAAGGCTCCCAGGCCCATCAGGGTGAGAGCCACAGGGATTGAATTCTTCTTTGCCAAGGCAAAGAGAACGTCGGAAGCCCCTGAATGCAAAATGCCTCCCCCGGCATAGATTAGCGGACGGTGCGACGTATTGATGGTATGGGCGATTTCTTTCAGTCTGGCTGTATCAATCGCAGTATGTGCATAATTTAATCGATCTGGCCAGACCTCAACGTCAACCTCAGCAATCTGAATATCCTTTGGGATATCAATTACAACAGGGCCTGGTCTTCCGGTTTCTGCTATTTCAAAAGCCCTGGGAATGATGTGGATCAATTGTTCCGGATCCATGACAAGAAAACTGTGTTTTGTCAGGTTGAGGGTCATGCCATAAGTGTCAACCTCCTGAAACGCATCGGTGCCGATCATAGTCCGTGGCACCTGACCGGTAATCGCTATAAGAGGAACAGAGTCGAGCTTGGCGTCAGCAATTGCAGTTAGAAGGTTTGTTGCCCCTGGTCCCGATGTCGCCAGGCATACAGCGGCCTTTCCAGTTGAACGCGCCATTCCATGGGCGATAAAACCTGCCCCTTGCTCATGACGAGCTAGTATGTGCCTGATGGAACTTTTATAGAGTGCATTGTAAATAGGGAGGTTTGCACCTCCGGGTATGCCGGCTATTATTTTGATTCCCTGTCTCTCCAGTGCTTTGACGACTATTTCAGCTCCGCTGTATCGCATATCTTCCTACTCCTTTCGTATAAAATAAAAAGCCCCTGTCGGTTTGCACCGACAGGGGCTTTTGCTGTCGCTTTATGGGCCTGTCAACAGGGACCCATCGGCGCAAACCGGAACAAGAGGCATACTACTACGAGAACGAGCACAAGCATGGTGCTCACAAATGTGTTCAGGCATACGCTGATGGTTTGTTTCATGAGAATACTATACAGATATCGTTGTTTGCAGTCAATACTTTTGTTATAAACAGTTCGGAGTTCGAAGTTGATAGTTCCGAGTGCAAGGGACCGGTTCTTCACTTGAGAAAACCATTCATGGGAAGGATTAGGAAATGATTTTTAACAACATGGTCGAAGACCTGTTTTTTTGATATTTACAATAGTCTGCTATAATCTGTCCGTGGTCGAATGCTATCTGAGCCGGTAGAGTTTTTTTGGTGAAAACCTCCGCCTTTCGTGCATCATCGCGGCCTCTCAGCGTGCCATTGCCGTCTGCGATAAAGACCACGGTTACGGTGTGAAAGCGCGGATCACGGCCTGGTTTTGAATAGGCATGGAATTGCTCCACCAGCGTAATATTGAGAGATGTCTCCTCCTTTGCCTCTCTGATTGCAGCTTCTTCGAGGGACTCGCCTATATCGACAAACCCGCCAGGTAAGGCCCATCCCGGAGGAGGGTTTTTTCGCTCGATGAGCACAATACCCCCCCCATAACGGATGATGATGTCCACAGTGAGTAACGGAGTCTGTATTTCTTTCATCGTATTTCGTCGTTCGAATATCCCATACCTTTTAAAAGCAGCATAGAGCATATGGCATAGAGCATAGAGTAAAAAACTTCAGAGTTAGTATCTCACATAACTTTACAGGATGATATCATTTGTGGTAATCATCTTCAACCATGGAATTTGACCTCATTATAGACAGCCATTCTCACTGGGGACCGTCCTTGACTATGGGGACCGAAGTAGCGAGTGATGAATTGCAGCGGCAGCTTAAAAGATCGGGCATCTCATATGTCGTGCTTATCCCTTTTCCCTCCACCGCTATAGCCAATAACGATATTAACGTAAAGCTCCTCGAAGAGACAAAGCGAATCAAAAGCTTTTTACCCTACCATTATATTCGCGAAAATTACAATGTCGACGGATTCGATCCCATTCCAGATGAGTACTACGGTGGAAAATGGCACTGGATGAGAGGCTGGCAGGATTCAGCCTCGAACTATCAGGTGCTCGATGACCCCGAGCTCCCTGGGCTGATCGAAAAGTTGCGAAGACCAAATAAACCCATCGTGTTTGAAGAAGATTTCGATTTTACCGTTAAGTTTGTCGATATGGCTGAAGGCGTTACCCTTATCATCCCGCACCTTGGGCTCCTGGGTGGCAATCCTTACGATTTTTTGAAAGCTTTCAAGGACAATGAATCCATTTATTTTGACACCGCCCTTGCTTCAAGGGATCAGATCAAAAAGTTTGTTGAGACTATCGGCCCTGAGCGTGTTATTTTTGGATCTGACGTGCCGTTTGGGTCTATGCATAGCGAACTCGATAAAATTCTTTCCTTATCGGTTCCTCACGAAGACAAGGAAATGCTTCTTTATAAAAACATTATAGGTTTAGCGAAGTTCAATATACCACTTCCTTAGAAGGCGTATACCGTCGTTTTTATATCGCATATCGACAAAAATATTACGTCATATTTGGTATATCGTATAGCGAGGACAACCTTTTATTCGAGATGCTTTTCCCGAATTGTTCATCACTTTTGGTATTTGTATCGGGCGTTGGCCGGCAACCAGAAGTTAAGAAGATGAGGAAAATCGATATGCTATTCTTAATTTCTCATCTTCTGAGTTTTTCAACTTCTTCCCTTGTCATCTGGCGACGGTTTGCTAAAGGAAAACCCGACATGATGTTTTATTATTATTTTAGAAAATGGCCAGTCCGTAGAGGTCAGGGGACATCAAAGTAGGTTGATTTCAAAGCTTCGCTTATACCAATTTTCTGCTTATACAATGATGAAGATGAGCATCAGCTTCATCCTCCTACCATTAATTGTTGTATAACTGCTCTGATAAGCAGGTAAGATGTGCTTTATAAGATAGTTTTTGCTCATCCGTTGTCAACAACACAACAGGCTTTCTTTCTACCGAGCAATTGGTTGATGAGCGCTGATGCACAACCGACCCCTGCCCTGACAGTAACTGCTCCCTGAGGACAGTTGCGTTGACAGGCACCACACTCAATGCAGGCGTCGCGCTGAGCTATCTCAACCTTTCCGTTAGAGCGTCGAAGCACCTTGCGAGGACAGACGGTAAGACATATCCCGCACCCATTACACATCTCCTGTTTGTAGGAAAGGGTGACAACGTCCTTGAGATAAACCATGGATTGCATTTAGTCCCTCTATCCTCCCAAAAGAGCAATAAACCATAAGAGGAGGCCCGCTCCCGCACCACCAATCTCAAGTGGAAGAGCAAAGCGCATCTCCTTTCTCACACCAGAAAGTGAAGTGAATGTGGAGGAGCCTGTAAAATTCATTGCAAGATAGGCTGACATGGCGGGAACTGATACGAGAATAACAACAGTTTCTAGTATGCTTGAACTGTGAAGAAAAGAAGCGACTGAAAGGGCCGATAAAATACCCATCATAAATCCCTTTATTGAAAATGCCCGGCCTGGAAGCCACGGAAGTAAGAGCGGAGTTAGAACTGCGCCAGAAACTATCGAAGTTCCAATCGCTGCAGCGGGAATCACAAACCATCCGACTGCTCTCGATGTCGAGAAACCTGCAAAAAGAAAGCAGAGAACAAAAAGTCCTGCAGCAGCAATTAACCCTGATTTTACGGCGGGAACGACTTCCATGGGGACAAGCGCCAGCCTCTCCATAAACCCGAAGTCTTTTACTCTCATTCGCTCCTCCGCCTTGAGATCCTTTTTGAGAAATTCAGGTATATCCTCGGCTCTGACAGGTCCGTAAAGAACCTGAAAGCCGGAACGTTTCTTTACCTTATAACCTGCCACACCGGGCCCTGCAAGCTGAGGAAGTATGAGTTTCCTGTGAGACACCACCTCGGCAAGACGACTCGATGCGATACGATCCAGTAACTCGTCAGAACCGAATGTACCTTTTCCTGCGGCACACCATACGTTAATGCCCAAGGTGTCGAGCACGAGAATCCACCCGTCTATTGACGCGATTGCCCTTCGGAGCAAATCGAATGTCAGTTTATAGTTTGCGGTTACAAAGACCGGGGATTCTGCGGTCGGTTCGCCTATTGCGTAAAGGCCTGCATCGACTCTGTACTTCATCCGCCCGATGCCCCACCGTACTTTAAAAGCGCCGATGCGGTCCGCTCGGCTAAAAACCATCGATACCTTGGGGACAGGACCGGCAGCGGTTTCTACCGTTCCTGTGACAAAAGACTGGTCAAGGTGAGGAGGTCTTACCGGACCTCGCTTCTCTGATGGACCTCAGCAAGGTGCATTATCAAGTTCGACAGGTTGTGCAGGTAAGAATTCCATGTCATGTATCTTAAAACGCTTCAGAGGATGTTGTCAAGGCTATCATATCAAAATATGTTGAAGTGTAATTAAATTAATTGTTGACATAATGGTATATAACTACTATATAAACTTAATATCATTGATATAAATGGAGGCCGGGATGAAAGAACTCTTATCAGTGTTTAAGGCGTTATCCGATGAAACGCGGCTGAGGATTGTGAAGCTCCTAGAGAATGGTGAACTCTGTGTATGTCACATCGTAGCCGCTGTTGATATGTCTCAATCGAAGATTTCTTTTCATTTGAAGATTCTCAAGGAGGCGGGACTCGTCAAGGACTGGCGGGAGGGGAAGTGGATGCATTACCGCCTCAATGAATCAGACCTGTTTAAACGGTTACTTTTTCTTTCCATCGCTGAACGGATACAAGAAGAAGAGATAGCCAAAGACCGACAACGTTTGGAAGCGTTCATTGCGTCGAGACCAGAAGAGTTTGCCAATATAACGACCGGGTGTTGCGGGAGGGCGTAAGTATGGATGATACTGTTCGAAGACTTTCTTTTCTTGACCGTTTCTTGACCCTGTGGATTTTCTCGCCATGTTCATCGGTGTAGTCTGGGGATATGTTTCTCCCGGCGTTGTCGACTTCTGGAATCAGTTTCAATCGGGTACAACGAACGCACCAATTGCAATTGGCCTTATCCTCAAGATTTATCCTCCTCTCGCCAAAGTAAGGTATGAGGAACTCGGTGAGGTCTTTAAGAATTGGCGGGTTCTTTTGTTTTCCCTTATCCAGAAATGGTTTGTAGGTCATGTGCTCATGTCTATTCCTGCAATTGTGTTTTTGAGAGGCTATCCAGAATATATGGTAGGCCTTATCATGATCGGCCTTGCTCCGTGTATCGCTATGGTCAGTGTGTGGAATGATCCTGCAAAAGGTGATACGGAATACTGTTCAGGGCTTGTCGCTTTTGATTCAATTTTTCAGGCGCTCTTCTTTTCCGTATACGCCTATATTTTCATAGCCGTTATTCCACCCATATTGGAGCTTAAGGGCGTCGTCGTGAATATCACTATTGGTAAGATCGCTAAGAATGTTTTTATTTATCTTGGTATTCCTTTTATTGCTGGTGTGATAACAAGATTTGTTTTGATTACTATCAAAGATAACATGTGGTACCATGAAAAGTTTATTCCCAAGATTAGACCCATAACCTTGATTGCCCCGCTCCTTACCATTCTTGTCATATTCTCTCTGAAGGGTGAATATATCGTAAAGATTCCATTAGATGTGATAAAGATTGCCCTTCCGTTACTGATCTATTTTGCCATCATGTTTCTCGTATCCTTCTATATGAGCGCCAAAGTCAAAACCCACTATGGTCAGAGCACCTGCACTGTCATTTACCGCAGCGTCAAACAACTTTTAATTGGCCATTGCGGTGGCTGTAGCAGTTTTTGGCATAAATTCTGGTCAGGCTTAGACGCATCAGTCTTCAGGCTGCTTGTGGAAGTGCCCGTGCTTATTAATCCCGTTCACTTATCAATCTGGTTCAAGAAAAAAATTTCCGCTATGCAGTGGAAACGCCCTCTGGTGTCTAGTTACATGGCCTGCAAGGACTAAATGAAAAGGAGAAATTCTCCATAGATAAGAAAAGAGTCTTATTTGTTTATGTCCACAACATTTCACGGATCCAGATGGCAGAGACCTTTCTAAACACTTTTGCATCAGATACGTTCGAAACAATGAGCGCTGGAATAGAACCGGGAGTTCTCAACCTTCTCGCCGTGGAGGTCATGAAAGAGATAGGCATTGACATCTCGCAAAATAAGACAAAGGGTGTTTTTGACCTCCTTAAGAAAGGTGAATTTATTTCCTATGTTATTACTGTATGTGATGCTGTAAACGCCGAGGTGTGTCCTGTTTTTCCTGGCTTATCGACCCTGCAAATTCATTGGAGTTTTCCAGACCCATCGACTTTTACCGGCACTTACGAGAAGATGCTTAATCAGATCAGAGCCGTCAGAGACGAGATAAAAGAGAAGATAGAAGCTTGGATCATGGGGGTTATTCCCTGAGTTGATTCCTCGACGGCTAGATTTCTCATTAGCTAAGTTTTCTATTCGTAATGTACATTTCTTAACAATATAACCCGCGCTCGACTTATATAGATACTATGATAGATTGTCGGCCTCTGAAGAGTACCGAATACAATATACTGTCTTTAACGATATACTAATTACGATATGCGATATGCGGCCTTTTACCGATACATTTCCTCGATCACATCCCTATAGCGTTCCAGGAGGACCTGTTTTTTGACCTTGAGTGTTGGGGTGAGAGTGCCGTTCTCGACAGTAAATTCATCGCCCACGATGGCAAAGTTTCTTATCTTCTCGAAATCGGCGAGGTAAGACAGAAGGCGTTCTATCTCATTTTTTATGAGCCGCACAATCTCAGGATGTTTTATGAGTTTCTGATTATCACGAAGATCAACCTCAATTTTGTTTTTCTTTGCCCAATCAATAACATTTTTAAAGTTAGGCGCTATTATCGCCGTGATAGTATTTTGCTTGTCACCTATTAAAATGGCATGAGAAATAAAAGGGCTTTCAGAAAGCCTGTTTTCAATAGGCTGTGGCGCAACCTTTTTACCATTGGAAAGAACAATAATATTTTTCTTGCGGTCAGTGATTGTAAGATAACCATCTTCGTCGAAATGACCGATATCTCCTGTGTGAAGCAAGCCATCTTTGTCAATGGTCCCAGCAGTGTCTAAAGGTTTGTTGTAATAACCTTGCATTACATTGGGCCCGCGAACGAGAATCTCCCCATCATCGGCGATCTTAACCTCAACCCCTTTTATGGGGAGGCCAACCGTGCCGTACTTCAGAAGATTGGAAGGATTTACCGTTACAAGGGGTGAAGTTTCAGTTAATCCATATCCTCCCATAATGTTAATTCTGAGGGCACAAAAAAAGTCAGCCGTTGATTGGTGGAGTGAAGCTCCACCGCAAAAAAAGAACTTGAGTCTCTCCAGGCCAAGACGGGAACGGATTTTCCTGAAGACAACCGTGTCAGATACATTCCATTGAAAAGATTTGAATAGAGGAATATTTTTCTTTCTTTCAATCAGCCTGCAACACTCTATTCCTGAAGAAAGAGCCCAATTGAATATTTTTTGTTTGTATGCTGGTTCTCTTGCAATATTTGCGAGGATGCCTTCCTTGAACATTTCGAGCACCCTTGGCACAAGGAGCATATAATGGGGTTTGACCTCCAGGAGATTCTGCCTCAAACGAAGAAGACTCTCAACATACGCAATTGTTGAAGCAGTACTGATTGGCAGATAGTGATCTGCAAGCCTTCCCATGACATGATTGAGAGGAACAATAGACAGAAGAATTTCTCCAGGCCCGAAACGTATGACCTTCTGAGCAGCTTCAACATTTGACACAAAGTTATTATGGGATAGAATAACGCCCTTCGGGTCACCGGTCGTTCCGGATGTGTAGATTATGCTCGCCCAGTGGTCAGGCTTGATAAGGTTAATGCGTTTCTCAAATTCATCATCGGTGTCAAGAGAAGCCTCTCCGAGCCGCGATACTTCATCAAAAGTTCTGATATTTTTGATACCATCAGGTGGGGTTTCCATGGAAATTATGACGAGATCTTTTTTTGTTGTTTGAATGTCCAGTGTTTTTTTCAGTTGACAGAGGTCTGACACCACAATAAGTTTTGTGCCTGAATCTGAAATAATATATTCCACTTGACTTGTGGGGATATTTGGAAATATAGCCACGTTCACAGCGCCGATGTGTGCAAAAGCAATATCGGCAATTGCCCATTCAGGACGATTCTCAGATAAAAGTGCTACATGGTCTCTGTCTTGCATCCCAAGCGCTATGAGTCCTCTGCCAAAACTTCTGACCTTCTCTGCCATTTGCCGATAAGTAATTGACTGGTACTTCCCTTTGACGCTTCCCATGAGGGCAGGGATTTCGGGAAATCTTTCAACGCTTAAGCGAAACATCTCTGGAAGTGTTTTGTTCATTGTCATGTTTTTGTCTTCATTGACTCTGATTGCGATGAAAGCTCAAGCAACATCTCTCGTACCTTTGTTTCGAGGTTACTTGATATTCTCTGATACGTCTCCTTCTTATTTATCTTATAATTCGGTGCATAATCATTTACATCCACAGGTTCACCAACTTTAATAATTGCCTTCCTCTGTCCCCAGAAACGCCTTCTCCCAAAAACCTCACGCTCAAGAAGCCCGACAATGTCGAGAAATCGCTCAGTGGTCATCTGATGTTCGAGATAACATGTATCGAGGGCCATGAAGTTGGTTGCTGTTTCAAGACTTCGACGAAGCGCTTTTGCTCTGTCATGATTGATTTGCCCAGAGCTCTTTTCATCTCGCTTGTTCTGGTTTTGTTGATGGCCAATCCGGTCGATAGCGTTGGCAAGGTCACGCAAGCGGTCTGTCAATAGCTGTTCAGGATGGTCTTCAACGCCAACCTGATTGGCGATGGTAGTGATAATCGTTTCCTTCACAACGTTTATCCGCTCGCTGAGAAGAGTTCCTGGCTGAGGCAACACCCCGTATTCCTGTTCCTTGGATTTCAGGAGTGTTTTGCCAAGTGCAAGGAGACGATCCTGATAATTTTTGTTGCCGGGGGCTGAATCTGGATGGAGTCTTGCTTCGAGACGACCGAGAGCACGATCAATTGAAACATCCATGTTTTGAACATAGAACGTTTTGATGGCTAACGGAATAAAGTAAATACCGGGGGCCTCGCCTTTTTTCTTCAATTCCTCGTAGGCCCTGAATGCAAACTGACCCATGCCCGGCTGAAAGGGCATTACGGTGTCGCTTAACCCAACCGAAACCCCCTCCGGAAAAACAACCAGCCAGTTTTTGCCTTTTACGAGGAGTTCTGTGGTTGTGCGGAGCGCATTTCTGTCCGGTGTCCCCCGAACAACCGAATAACATCCAAGCGCCTGGAGAATCTTTCCGGCAGGAAAATAATCCTCGAAAACTTCTTTGGCGGTGAGATAGTTGAACTCCTCGTGAAGTAGTCGTGAAAGATAAAAAACCGCATATGGTTCGGTCATTTCGGCATGGTTGGAAATTAGAATAACACGTTTCCCCTTGTAACTTTTCAAGATCGAAAGATCAACTTCCGCGATCTCTATTTTCGATATTTTTGGAATAAGGGGAAGCATAAGGGGCTCAAGTATGTACTGAACCAATTTTATAAAGAGGCTGCAATTTCTCGGAGGCCGAAATGGCAGCTTTGTGACAGTCTTCATCCTGATTCCGTTCCGTGAGTATTATTTTCTTTCACAAAGGCAAGTATAAATGCTCCGGCCACAAAAAGAAAAATGATTGCGAAAATTGAGTAGCGTGAATTACCAGTGAGCAAGCTTGTTATACCCATAAGGAAGGGCCCGAGCACTGCCGCAAATTTTCCAAGCATGTTATAGAAACCGAAAAACTCTCCGGCGTTTTTCGCAGGTATTAGCTTTCCGTACAACGATCGGCTAAGAGATTGTACCCCGCCCTGGACAAGACCGACAGCGATTGCAAGGGCATAAAATTCTATAGAATCATTCATATGATAACCCCAGGAAGCTACCGCGATATAGACGGCAATTCCGATAAAAATGCCGGTTCTGGTGCCGAATTTTTCGCCGATCTTTCCAAACAGAATTGCCGAAGGGAAACCAATGAACTGGGTGACAAGAAGGGCCTTGATAAGGATTGTTTGGTCGAATCCTAACGACAGTCCGTAGTCCACCGCCATAATAACGGTTGTGTCAACGCCGTCGATATAGCACCAGTAGCCGACAAGGAAGAGAAAAATATGTTTAAGCTTTCTGATCTGACGGAATGTCGAAAAGAGCTGCCTCATTCCGGAACGAACCACTTCCGAGACAGAATGTTCCGACAACCCTTTTGGCTCCTTTACAAAAAGAAAAACAGGAATCGAGAATATGGCCCACCAGACTGCGACGCTGAAAAATGAAACGCGAATCGCCTCAACAGCAGACTGCAACCCAAATAGATGGGGTTTGAGGGCCATAAGCACATTGATGCCAAAGAGAATGCCACCGCCCAGATACCCTAAGCCGTACCCGAGGGCAGAAACAAAATCCATCTTTCTTTTTTCAGCAATGCTTACGATGAGAGAATCATAAAAGATATTCCCACCGGTAAAGCCGATATTGGCAAATACATAGAGGAATATTGCTGTACGCCATTCACCCCTTTCAACAAGCCCGAGAGAACCTGTCATGACCATGCCCATGGATGCGAAAAAAAGAAGAAACCTTTTCTTGCTTCCCAATTGATCTGCAATGGAACCGAGGACCGGGGCAAGAAGGGCTATAATAATACTTGCCAGGGAATTGGCAGCTCCGAGGCGGAATGTACTGACATGGACATCTAAACCGGCACTCCAGTATTGTTTGAAGAAAATAGGAAAGAAGCCTGCCATGACTGTTGTTGCATAGGCGGAATTTGCCCAATCATAAAATGCCCAGGAAAGAACTGTTTTTGTCTCATAGCCTCGTTTTGACGCGTCTGCTTGTTCCATTAATAAGTTTTAGCATACGGTCAACAGTCTTTGATGTCAAACGATTTTACTTTTATCCCTGAATTCCCACTGGCACCAGCTATCTGGAGGATGGGGACCTGGCGGGCAATATTTGCACCCGACCTTCACGCTGGGATCGATAACACCGGCAACGTTTGAAAAGCCGATCTCGAACGTGGGACGGCATGCGAAAAGTTCCTTTCCAGACTTGATCCGGGCCTCCTGAGGAGGGCAAGACGTGACAGTCAGGAGGGCTGAATTGCCATTTTTCTCAATCCGATATTCGCATTTCGCAGCCCAACTCATAAAATTAATAGTCCTCAATACCTCGTCAAGGCCTGCATTGTCAGGGATGGCAAGGATCTCTTTGATCCTGTTGGCTTCAAGACGAGATGAGATATCCCACATGTTGATGTCAATTTCAAGCGCCTTATCCGTGCCATATCGATCCTCTACTCCAGAGAACCAGAGTCCATCGCAGGTGTGCCAGTTTCTTGAGTACATCTTTATAAGCTCAATCAACGTCTCTTTAGGGAGCTTTTCCAGTTCCGCATGAACAGGGTTTTCCGGGGTATCCATAATCTTTCAAACCTCCATAAGCAAATATTTTATTATCCCATATCTTTTATTAGGGTAAGCATCCGTGTCGGGCATTCCCTGCAAACACGCTCATTCGCTCCAGCGGCTACACTCGCTCGCGTTCGGCTTCGGAACTTTTGCTTATGCAAAAGACCGAGCTTCCTCGCTTCACGACGGTTTGCTTAGGGAATACCCGACACCATGCTCTAATGGTTTATCTGGGTTTATGCAACATTATTTTGCCACACTTTAACCTGCAATGCTATAGCCTCAGAACGCATCATCGATAAACATCTTTTCTCTGTCCAACCTCAACAATCCGGACAGTAACTTCTTTGTCTTGAATAGAATACACTATCCTGTATTGCACTTGACGAACGCGGTATCTTTCCTGACCGGTTAATTTTTCATGTCCTGGAGGCCGCGGCTCATCAGAGAGAAATTTTATACGATGGAGAATTTTTTGGAGATCTTTCTTGGGTATTCCACGGAAATCTTTTTCGACAGATTCTCTGAAAAAGACTTTATATGCGGCCATCTTTTTTCAGCTTTTTGACCATTTCATCATAGCTGACCAAGGGTTCGCCGACTCTTTCTTCAAATGCTGCGATATCCTCCGCATCTTCCGCGAGGGATTGTCGAATAGCTTCGTTGATGAGGTCGGAGATTGACCGGGACATCTCGACAGCTTTGAAACGAAGTGCCTTATGCAGATCGGTGTCCAGATACACGGTAGCTCGTTTGGTTGCTGTTCTCATAATGGGTCCTCCAAATAGCGGTAAGTAATTATAGCACTAAAACGTCATGACGACAATATATATCTCAAGCTGCCTTGCCTTACACGGCAGTTACAAGAAATCGGATTCATCGAAGATTGACATCTTAATTTGCTAACAGGTTTAAAGCTGCAATTGAAGAAGCCTTTTTAGGAGAATATCTTCGACGTTCTGTCGGGAATCCATTACTGCCAAGACGTAGACGGCTTCTTCTGATATCCTGTAAATGATTCTCCACGGGGCAACTATCAACTCACGGTATTGAGTTACTCCTTGACCCTGAAGCTCTGGAACAATACGGCCTCTATCCGGATAGCGGTTGAGACTCAAAGCCCTTTTTTTTATAGCTTTGAACGCATCATACGCACGGGATGGACTGTCTTTGGCGATGTAGTTGATGATTCCCTTAAGATCGTTTTCTGATGTTTCTGACCACCGAACGAGATGAATCTTCTTCATTTCATTCTTTTCTTGAGATTGCTTTCAATTTCTGAGAATAACTCTTCCTGGGCTTTAAACTTTCCGTTCTTTATATCTTCCTCACCCTGAGAAATCAACTTTAAGATGCCTATGGCATTGCGCATGTTCTCATAACTCTCGGGGTCCTGAAGTACAGCTTTTGGCTCTCCGTTTTGAGTAATAACAACAGGCCGGTGGGTTTCGTTTATTTGTTTCAACAGATCGGCTGCCCTTGACTTAAGGTAGGTAATCGGTTTGATATCTTTTGAAATGTTCATTTCAGCACCTCCGATCTTAATATGGTACCATAATAAGACTGGTTGTCAAGGCATATATCAAGGAATGTCAAGAAAGTCCCCTCATGCGCCATTAAACTCATATTTTTCATAAAGATGAGAATAGGTTGCGGTGTCGTGCATTCCCCGCAAACACGTTCGTTCCGTTCCAGCGACGACCTTCGCTCGTGTTCGGCTTCAGAACTTTTGCATATGCAAAAGACCAAGCTTCCTTGCCTCTCAACGGTTTGCTTAAGAAAACCCGCCACCAATATTAACCACATATTTAAGCAAATGTAAGGTTTTGAATGGACGCGATGATCTTGGAAATCTGAAAATAGTGGTTATCAGGCGAAGCACCTTATTTGGTAATATCCATAGTTGAATTCCACCACCCTATGTCATAATATTTCAACATTTGATCCCTGAGAAGTAAGTGCCTTTTTTGAGGCGCTCAAATGGTTCC
>JAEAME010000749.1_pt1 | contig 29023 bp, 18 predicted proteins | sample 8958731 | NCBI WGS metagenome assembly JAEAME01 (sample SAMN16933194, study PRJNA681113) | bioreactor sludge metagenome | isolation source: anerobic bioreactor sludge (Control) | place: India:Bengaluru | collected 2018-10-24 | reverse complement strand
AGTGCATCGACTGTGTCGATGCACTGAATTGACACAGTCAATTCACTCCATATCATATCTTTAAAATAATCGGAAATTACTTTCCATAGCTCTATTTCAATTTAGAATTTTAGGTTATAAAAAATCCATTGGGTTCATCTATCCTTTGGAGCAACAATTAAAAATTATTCTATTTTAAAAACAGCATCTTTTTTATTTCAGTATAACCTCCTTTTTTTGAAACTGCTTCTAATTGATAAAAATAAATTCCACTCGAAATTGATTGATCAATAAAAGCATTCCACTCAAGGAAATGTCTGCCAGCTTGTTTGTTTTGATTCACTAATGTGGCTATCATCTGACCCGATAGATTAAAGATCGTTAGAGTTACAAAACTGGGATCTGGCAATTCATAGCTGATCATGGTCGAAAAATTAAACGGGTTGGGATGATTCTGATCTAGCGAAAATTGAGCGATCGGGTCGGCGTTCTTTTCTACTTGAGTGATTTCGGTCTTTTCAAATTTGGCAGTGATAAGCACATCCTGGGCGAGAGTCAAAGTGATCGCAGCCGCATCTTCGAATGAAGCATCCGACCAGCCGATGAAACGAAAGCCGTCATTGGGAATAGCTTCGATTTGAATAGGTATTGCCTTGAAGTAATCGCCCTGCCAGGGAAACTGAGACAGACTGAGAGAATGGAGTTTCATTTTTCCACCGTCCTGGGGGGTGATATTCAGGGTTACTTTTGCAATACCTTTCAACTGAAATTTGCTTAATAAATGCGTTTTCACATAGCTCCCTCTATAATTGGCAAATTGGTTCAGAACCTGCACATTTTGTTGCCAATTATAAATAGCATTGGGCCATTTCGTTCGATGCCGTTGGATTTCTGGCTCCAAAGCTGCTTTCATCTCTTTAATTCGTTGATTGACACGACTCGCCTGAAAAGTGAAGTTCAAATGATCGGCAAATCGATTGATGAAATCTTGTTTGAATTGTGGACTCTCCAGCAACTTGCGCAGCAAAAAAGTTGACCAGGGCGGATTAGGCCAATCGAGTCCATTTGGCTCGGTGGCAAAGGCAAGCGTGTTATTTTGATAATACGCTGAATTATATAAACCAAACCCGAAATCAGTATCGAACATGATCCATCTCCAGCGTCCCTCGGCAGTTCGAGGACGCCAGAATTTGACATTATTGCCCGGCCAGTCCGTATTATCAAAATAAATTTGAGCAATCTGGTAGTCCATAAAATTTTCGACATCCATCATGGTTTTGACGGAGTCCAGCGTCTTTTGCAATTGCATGTTATTATTGGAAAGGTAATTCAGCAACGCCTGATAATGCGTCGCATCACCATGAATAACTCCGCTATTATTTTCCAACAGATCAACCCTGTCAGGATCGACATCATGATTGGCTGCTAAATAATGCTCATTGATTTTTTCCCGAATATTATGAATACCCCAATAAACGCCGTTCAAAAAAATAATGGCAGGGCGATAGGCTTGAATGTCAACATCAGTTTCGCTGATCAGACTTTGCATCATGGCATCTCGAAACAGCGTGTAATACCAGTCATTGCCCGAATTGCGCAGCACGAACGATTCAAATTGAGTGATTGGCTTATCCGGAAAAATTTGATAATTAATTTTGTTTGTCCCATAATAATTTCGAGCATAAATTGCTACAGATTTTTGGGGAAACGCCCGTGACCAGCCGCCAAATATTTTCATCCCGGCATCGAGACTGAACCCCAGTTTCCCATCTGGCTCAAAAAATTCGACGTGCACAGGTCGCTCCCAATCCTCCCAGAAATTAGCACCCCAGTTCGGTTGGTTGGCATCATAACTGGTGCCCAGTACATAAATTCCGGAATCAGGATCCCACAAATTCGGAGGATCGGTCGTTAGCGAAATGATTGGTAACGTGATTTTTTCGTTGATGAAATAGGTGTGAGTGATTATTTTTCCTGGCAGGGAATTTGGAAGAATTTCCCTCGCTCTGATCACTACAGTTTTGGTGACAGGAATTGGTGCTTGATATAAATTCGAGGGTGTTGTCGTTGGGATCGAGCCATCCCGAGTATAATAGACCACTGCCTGCGGCGAGCCAGGTGTGATTGATAATTGGAAGCTCTGAGAATAAAATCCGCCCTGGTGCGAAAAAATCGGTTCTCTAGCAAGATTGATATAACCTGGCATGCTATTGGATTTGCCTGGAGTGGGCTGATCAAAATAATACCAACTGGCGCTGCCATCAGGCTGGCGACCGTAGGAAATGTCAGTCAGCAAATGACCCGTATCGATCTGATCTAATAGCTGACCATTGGAATGATAAAGGGCGAGCTGCTCCCCATCGGCATTGATTTTAAAATTCGTGTGCAAATAATTGACGATGGGATTCAAAAAAGAAGACATCCCCCGTGAACTATCCGATGGCGGAGTTGTAAACCCGATGGTTAAAAACGGAATTAGGCTCAGATCGGATGACTCGATGCCCGAATTATGAAGCTGAATAGCGAGCACATTTTTGCCGTCATGAAATAACGATTGGACATCATTTAAAACATACAAATCTGGGGCGCTGCCCTGGTACATCAGCGCCTCGCGATAGGTGATGGCCGGCTGATTAAAAGCAGGGTGATCGCCCACCGTGCCGATATTGGATCTGGCAATTTCCGCGTCATTCAAATAAGCGACAAAAGCGTCATCAAAATCAACGTGGAGCAGCGCTTTCGAAATTGTCGATTTTTCAGTTATGAAAAAAGTATTTCTAAGGCAAAGCGAGATGACTGCTGGAACAGAAGTGGCATCATCATTATCACCGTAGCCAAAGCCGCTGGCACCCTGATACCAGTTCGAATCATCGAATTCAATGCTTCGCCAATCCGCAGGCGGCTCCGAAGTCCCGAGCCGATACCGCCACTGATCCCCCCAATCGATCACCGTCTCCCAGTGCAGCCATTCCCGTTGATCTTTATTTGAAGCAAAGACGATTAAAAACTGCTCTGGCTCAATCAATTTGCTAGGAAAAGTCCATTTGAATGGATTGGCAGGATCGTCCGATAGGCCGAAGCCATAAAGATCGATTGAAGCGGTACTATCGTTGTACAGCTCGATCCAATCGGGACTGGCGACATCTTCATCCTTGATGGTAGCCGAATTAGCTGCCATCACTTCATTGATGACGATGGTTTGGGCATAAAGAGATGATGTGGAAAATAAACTAATCAATAACAAATACAAGAAAGAAAAATTCCGCCAACTGGCGATTTGGAAAAATAATAATATTTTCTTCATCATCATTCGAAAAGATTCAGACAAGTCGTCAAGAAAATTTGCAATCAATTTATTTTTGCAGAATCATCATTTTGGTCTGTTGGGATCTATCGGCACTGAATTGGCAGAAGTAAGCGCCTGAGCCCACCGGCTGATTATTGTTATTAGTGCCGTCCCAAAAAATTGTATGATAACCTGAAGTCAATACATCGTCAAACAGATTTTTAACCAGCGATCCTTGCAAGTTAAATATTTTAAAATTTACGGTTTGACTTTCTGATAACAAGACTGGTATTTGTGTAATCTGATTGAACGGATTGGGATAATTCTGTGCCAACAAAACGGTGTTGGTTGGCTGATTGAAATTATAGCTATCTCTGACCGAGGTTGATTTTAGCTTAAATTGTAAAAAATTGATATTGAATCCACCCTGGACGCTTAGCAATTTTAAAGCATGAGCACCGGCGGGAATAGCAATATTTTCAGATGTCGAAATCGTTCGCCAATTTTTCCAGCCGCCGGTGTTGGGAACGGAAATGGTATTGGTCAGCGGCTGTCCATCTAATAATAATTGCAATCTTCCACTGCTGCCAGTCGATGCGACTCGAAAATCAACTTCGTATTCGCCCGAGTCATTTGCTATCACAGTAAATAGCAACCACTCCCCGGTTTCAATCCAGCCGACATTATATTTGTTGCCCGCTGCGTCATTGCTCAACTCGATATCGACACCATCATTTCGATATTTTCCGCCTCGGTTGGTTTCTTCGCTACCCAGTCCATGAATAACTTGATAATCCACATCATGGTAGGCGACCCATTCTCTGCCAAAATCATATTCCACACAAAAAATCGTATCGGGAAGCTGATGGGTTTTGTACGGAGTCGGCGTGCTGCCAAAATCAGGATGAAACAGGGCTTCCAGCACATCAGGACGAAATTCACATTTTTCGAGCCGCAGATCATCTGCCATTTCAAACAGGGCGGACGTGGCAAACTCGACCGTCGGTTTAGAAGCCTGCCCATTCCAGTAATCCAGCACTCGCTGGTAATTGGTCGAGATCGGTGACGAATAGGGACTGGTGACGGTTTCGATCTTTTTATGCGTCCACCAGTTCCAGCCGATATTATTTTTTTCCAACAGTTGAATGCAGTCGAAAAACCAGGTGTTGGAGTTTTCACCCGATTCTCCCAGCCATAAGGGACAGTTGGTTTGATTCCTGACATTCAAATAATTCTGAATGGCAGCCGTAGTATTCTCATTCCAGTATTTGTGAAAGCTATAGACCAGGCTGGTATCGAAGGACGGAGTCAGCAGGTTGAAATCGGTAGCGTACCGATTTCCTTCGATAAAAATAATATGATTGGCATCGACTTCTCGGATCGCTTGCGTAATTTTAATGTAGAGTGAACGTAAATTACTATTAGAGTAACCAGAAGGCAGGACTGGCTCATTGAGCAGATCATAGCCAGCGATCCACTCTTTCGTTGCATATCGTTCGGCAATTTTTCGCCAGATTTCCACGGTGCGATCCTGGTTAGCAGGATTAGTCCACAGCCGAGCCTCGACGCCATCGGCATCGCTGATGTTATCTTTATTCTGTCCGCCTGGCGCACAGTGCATATCCAGGATCAAATATAGTCTATTTTTCTCGCACCATTCCAGCAACTGATCGATGATTTGAAAACCCTCTTCCAGATAAACCCCCGGCTGATCTTCTGGCGTCAGCAGCCGATAATTGAACGGCAGCCGAATGGAATTGACTTCCCAGGAGGCAATTTTCTCAATATCTTCCTCGGTGACATAATTGGCAATGTAGCGCTGGTAAAATTGATCGGCATTTTCCTGCCCAATGAGATCGACGATCAACTTGCGAATCGACGACGGCGATCCCAATCCTGGAATGTGGAGCTGATAACCTTCCTGCACCAGCCAGCCGCCTAAGCCAATCCCCCGCAGCAAAATTTTCTGTCCGTTAGAATCAACTATTTCCCGTCCCTCGGTTTTCAGATAGGCTTGAACATTGTTAGAGAAAAGAAGTAGCAAGATGGAAACTAAGAAAAATTTTAAAATTTTCATGGTCAGCTTTTCAGAGTTCGTTTAATTTCACTGCTGAAATATATACAAGATTTGCATCAGAGTCAAGTGGGAAATTCACGAATCCCCATTTTAAAATATTATGGCAGAGTGAAATTTGGCCATGAGCAAAAAAATTTTTAAGATGAAGATGGGATAGTGTTTAGTTTTCAGGTTGACAGTTTTTGGTTTTGTATTATGATAAACAGAGTTTTAAAATCACAAATTTTATCTTGACAATTAGAAATTGCTTTTTTATATTTAAAATTTCGGAGCAGCTATGTCATCAAAACTTTGCCCTAAAATCATCTTAGAAGGCACGCGATTAACCTTCAAAACTGAAATTGCTTTTGCATTGAATGAACATCCACGCATTGTGGGACCTCGAAAATATCGGTATCATTCTCCCATCATTTCCGCTGAATGGTGCGCTTTTACCAATTTTCCCTGGGGAAGGGGCTTGATAAATTTTGAGCCTCATGAAGAAGAACGCGCTATGGAGACGTATCGAACCTGGATTCATCTATTTGAATTACTGCCATATTATTCCTGGATCGTGGATCGGTTTCATATTTCGACTCAGGTTTATCAGAAAAAAGCTTATCATAAAGATTTTGATTTTCGATGGCTGGAGGAACGCTTGCAGAAGCTGGGATTTCATCTCGTGTTCTGCACTCGATTGCCTCAATCATTTGCTACTGCCAAAAATAAGCGTTTGCAGGTTTCCGGCAATCCAACTCAATATAATGATTTAAATCAATTCATTCTTGAGCAGGAGCTATTTCAAGACTTTATAAGTCAATCGATTTTGCCGACGCTGGTAGTGGATGTTTCCGATAATGACGTTCCCAGAGCGATTAACAAAATTGCGGATTGGATGGAGGAAACTGGTGGATTGTGGGCAAAATGAATTATTTTTAAAAAGGCATGCAATTCTAATATGATCTCGGTACTAATCCATCCAAAAATCGGGACGACGAATTGAGAAGAAATTATTCCAAAGCAGAAATTAAAGATTTAATTTTAGACCTCGCCTCGGACGATCCAGAGGTCGCTGACTCGGCAATGAGCGATTTATTAATGATGAATTCGCGACGCTGCCTTGCTGAAATGATCGCAGCCCTGGACTGGGGTGATAATCTTATCAAGCAGCGAATCTGTTATATCTTTGGAGGACTGACCGACGAGCGCTGTGTGGATCCCCTGTTAGCCATGTTGAATGAAGCCAATGTCGATACCCAATTGGCAGCGATTGATTCACTGCAATATTTTCCTTTAGAGCGAGTCGTTCCGCAGCTTGAAAATCATTTGAGACATGAAGATGAAAATATTCGACAGGCTATCATTTCGACTTTAGGCGTTTTTGTGAAACGGGGTGTTGTCGATGCTCATCTCCCTCTCGCTAATCTGGTTCGAAATGAAAATGTTTCAGTTGACCTGCGACGTTTGGCGTTATTAAATATGCAGCATCTTGAGGAAGCAGAATTGAAATCCCTATTGATTTCATTTGACAATATTTCTGATGCAACCATCTATTCCCATATTTTGCTATTGCAGGATGGTCTCGACAAAAATCCGGATCAAAAAATTGCAGAAACGGAACAGCTCATTCAGAAATTATTAGCAGAAAAAGATGTATTGAAACAGATTCGCATTGAAGACCGACTGATAACCGGAGGATCAATAACAGCCAAGGTTCTAATCAAGAAAATATTTGCGGAGCCAGACAATGCTTTGCTCAGAGTGCATGCCCGAATGATGTTCAATAAAATGGGTCGCAAAGCTATTTCAGCTTTCAAACATCTGTTTGAAACATTTGATCAGTTTTACGATATCAGGCAGGTCGTTTTGCTGCAAGATTTGATTATGTCGATCCAATATCGCCAATTTTCGCCGCTGTCTAAATCGCTGGTAAATTTGCTGGAACGAATAAATAGCTATATTGAAACAGTGAATTCTGAAGATCGGCGAAGAGACTTTGAGCTAATTAAACCAGAAATACACTTTGCCCTGTCAATTTATGGCTGCCGTGAGGGAGTTGCAGACATGAAAAAAATCATGCTTGATGGGACCGAACGCCAGTATCTTTCCCTTATTGAAGCGCTGAAATATGTCGGGGATAAAGATTTCTTAATCCCTCTCATTAATCAATTGCAGGCGTATCGGGATTTTAGAAGCCCGATCAGAGCGGTGAAACAGGCCTTCAAGGCGATTGTTCATCGGGAAAAAATTACGTGGGATGATCCAATTTTTGACAATCTATCTGATCTTCAAAAACAGAATCTCACGTTGATAATGAAGCGATGAGGAAAAAAATTGTTACGGCTAAATTATCTTTTTGTTAAGAACGATCAAAAATTCAATAGCAAAATAGATGGTACATCATCGCACGACTCGGACATGTATAGCCTTATCACCTTTAAAGTCACGGCGAATATCGAAGGCGACCTTCTGACCCTGCTTTAGTCTTTTCCCTACGACTGAAACGTCCAAATCGCTGACATGAACAAACAGTTCATCGTCATCTTCAGTAACGATAAAGCCAAATCCTTTGGAAGCGTCCCACCTTTTGACCGTGCCATATTGCATACTAAATTCTCCTTTTGGTTAAAAATTTTCGCGAATGTAGGCGATCGCATTTTTAAAAATTTTCACTCCATCGGCTTCTGCTTTCAAACCTTCTCTGGCCCAGCGGGGATGATGCGTCGGGTGGAAATGTCGCTCCGGGTGCGGCATCAGACCGAAAATTCTGCCGGTCGAATCACATATTCCAGCGATATTTTCAATGGAGCCATTCGGATTCCAGGGATAGCCATCCAATTCGCCATTAGAGTTGACATATTGAAAAACAATCTGATCATTTGTTTTTAATTGCTGTAATACCAATTCATCTTTGGGAATAAATTTCCCCTCGGCATGAGCTATTGGATAATAGGCCAATTTTTCCATTCGTCGGGTAAAGATGCACTTCTGGCTGATTGGCTTGAGATAGATCCAGCGATCTTCAAATTTGCCCGAATCATTATTCGCTAACGTGGCTAACTGTTTCCCGTTTGACAGGCTGACTTCTGGTAATAATCCCGCTTTAACTAATACTTGGAAACCATTGCAGATGCCAATAACAAGTTTTCCTTTAGCAATGAAAGCCGCAATCTGATCAGTCAATTTATATTTCAGTTCGTTGGCTAAAATTTTGCCTGCCGATATATCATCGCCATAAGTGAAACCGCCAGGAATTGCTAGTATATGAAAATCGGAAAGTCTAATTTTCCCCGCAATAATCTGGTTGATGTGAAGCAAGCTGACTTCACTTCCAACCTGCTGGAAAGCGTGAACAGTTTCATAATCACAATTCGAGCCCGCAGTTCGGAGCACGAGGGTTTTGACTTTTTTCATTTTAGTATCCCTTGAATTATCACAACACCCCCAATCCAATCACCTCAATTACCCAGTTACCTAATTACCACCGCAGCGTTTTCTGCCAGGCTTCTTTCAGCTCATAAATATCAGCTTCGACAATGGATTTTCCATTAAGTCCAATCACCCGAAAAAGTGTATCGACAGTTGTTTTGCCGATCAGTCCATAGCGATTTCCTTCGATGAATTTCTCGAACTCTTGCTGATGTTCAGGAGCGACTTCGACAATAAAACGGCTGTTCGATTCCGAAAACAATAGCTTATCATTTCGATCCAATCTATCAGAGGACGCTACCTGATTTAAGTCTATGGTCATTCCCAATCCGCCTGCAAACGCCATCTCTGCTGCGGCGACTCCCAATCCTCCTTCAGAACAGTCGTGACAGGCTTTTACCAAACCCAAAGCTATTGCTTTGCTTAAAGCGTTCATCAATTTTTTCCCGGCTTGGGCATCGACCTGCGGGACATTGTCACTCTGAAAACCATGAATATCGAAATAATGAGACCCGCCCATTTCATCTCTTGTATCACCCAAAAGATAAATCAAGTCATCCGCTTGTTTGGCATCCATTGAAATAGCCTTATCAACATCTTCTATAATGCCGATGGCGGAAATAAGCAACGTCGGAGGAATCGCGATTGAAGTGTCCCCGACCTGATATTCATTGTTTAAGCTATCTTTGCCAGAGATGAACGGCGTTCCGTAAATTTTTGCCACATCATAACAGGCGCGTGCAGCACGAACCAATCCGCCGAGACGGTCAGGTTTATCTGTGTTGCCCCAGCAAAAATTATCCAGCAAAGCGATTTGTTCGAGGTTACCTCCGACAGCGATGATCTGTCGAATAGCTTCATCGATCGCGGAGGCAGCCATGTCATAAGGATCAATCAGGCCATATTTGGGATTACAGCCGTTGGAAATAATGATTCCTTTTTTTGAATCTAAAACGGGTCGAATGATCGACGCATCCCCGGGACCATCATTTTGTATGCCGACCAATGGTTTTAAAACGCTTCCGCCCTGAACTTCGTGATCGTACTGCCGGATTACCCATTCTTTGCTGCACACATTCCAGGATGAAAGAATTTGTTTTAAGGCATTCGTTAAATCTGATGGATCAAGAAAATTCGGCTCTTCAAAAATTGGTTTATTCCAGAAGGCTTTTCGAGTTAATCGCGGCAATCCATCGTGGAGAAATTCCATTTCCAGATCAGCAATAGTGTGACCCTGATATTTCAAATGAAGCCGATTTGTTTTTGTTACCTTTCCAATGACCGTCGCCTCAACATTTTCATCATTAAAGAGCGATAAGATTTCATCCCGATTTTCTGGAGGGACGATGAGCACCATCCGCTCCTGCGCTTCCGAAATCCAGATTTCAGCGTAACTCAATCCCTCATATTTCAGCGGCACCTGTGCTAACTCGACATCGGCGCCGTGCTCGGCACAAAGCTCCCCGACTGCAGAAGAAAGTCCGCCAGCGCCACAATCCGTAATCGCGCGATACAGCTTTCGATCACGAGCTTGCATCAGGGTATCGACCAGTTTCTTCTCGGTAATAGGATTGCCGATTTGCACCGCGCCGCTGGAAACGACTTCTGACTCCGTGGTCAGTTCGCCTGAAGAAAAAGTCGCCCCATGAATTCCATCTCGGCCTGTTTTTCCCCCAACAACAATAATAAGATCATCGGGTAGAACGGTTTTTTCAGTTGAATTCTTGGGCAGTAGTCCTAAATTACCACAGAAGACCAGAGGATTCCCGACATAGCGGTCATCAAAAAAAATCGCGCCATTCAAAGTAGGAATTCCCATCCGATTGCCATAATCTCGAACGCCAGCATGAACCCCAAGAAATATTCGCTTGGGATGCATGACGCCGGGAGGCAGTTTTTCCATGGGATAATCCGGTGGGGCGAAGCAGAAGACATCGGTATTGGCAATCGGCTTGGCGCCCAAACCAGTTCCCAATGGATCACGGATGACGCCGCCGATTCCGGTATTGGCCCCGCCGTAAGGTTCAAGCGCTGAAGGATGATTGTGAGTTTCGACTTTAAAGCAGACATCATGATTTTCATCGAATTCGACCACCCCGGCATTGTCTTTGAAAACAGAAAGGCACCAGGGTTTGTTCAATTCGCGCGTGACTTTCATGATCGTGCTTTTTAAAAGGTTGTCGATTCGCTCGCCATTGTAATCGATGATGCCGCGAAAAGTTTTGTGGACACAGTGCTCCGACCAGGTCTGCGCCAGCGTCTCCAATTCCACATCGGTTGGCCTTCGACCTAATTTTTGAAAGTACGTTTGAATCGCTTTCATTTCATCCCGGTTCAAAAACAACTGTCCCTCACGACTGATGGAAAGCAATCGTTCATCATCAGCGTTCAGCAGGTCCACTTCGATCAGCTTGAATTGATATTCATCTGGTTCAGCAAATATTTTCTCTCCAGGCTGAACCACATGCTGAATCAATTTATTCGCCAACCGTTTTTCGATTATTGTATTTTTTTTAGCTTCATTCAGCCGCCCAAAGAAATGATACTTCATTGCCGTCTTCACCCGCGCAACAGTTGCTATCCCCAAGTCACGAATTCCCTTTAGCGTGCTATCCGCAACCGGATCCATCACCCCGGGATTATAGGTAATTTCCACACTCCAGACCTTGCTGTCTTCTTGTTCCAGTGGCTGATTGACCGCAAAGATCTGGGTGATTTGATCGGTCAGCAGGTTGTGACAGATCAGCTCAATCTCCCGTTTTGAAAGTTCACCCAACAGATAAAATATCTGAAAGGTCCTGACCTGGGAAATTCCTTGGATGCCCAGATCAAAAACGTCTTTTTTTATTGCATGGCTATTTGTATCTTCATAAGGAGGTTTGATACCGATTTCGACTTTTGTGATCAATTTAATTTCCTATCGCATGTTTTTAATGTGAATTTAGGAAAGTCATTATACAAATTTATTGAACAAAAAGCAATAAAAAACCTGGGCAATTATCATGCGAAATCAATTCCCAATTACCCATGGCCTCGAATTGAAACTAATTCTCCTTCTTCTCCTCCGCCTTCTCCCACGCTTTAATTCCCTGCTTCATCCAATCCGGCGCAGGCGTATCCTTCAAATGATGATCAAAAAACTCCTGCATCCGAACTGTCCAGTCTTCCTGGTTAACCCGTTTCCGTAAACCATGCTCTTCACCATTGTAATTGAACATATAGGCTTCTTTGTCCAGCCGGCGCAGCGCCATGATATATTCGATCCCCTGATACCACGGCACCGCGCCATCGTCATCATTATGAATCATGAGCAATGGCGTCTGAACTTTATCCGCCCAGAAGATCGGCGAATTTTCAATAAAACGCATCGGCGCTTCCCACAATGTTGCCCCCAATCGGCTCTGGGTTCGTTCATACTGAAATTGGCGCACCATGCCGCTCTCCCAGCGAATGCCGCCATAGGCGCTGATCATATTGGACACTGGCGCGCCGGCTTCGGCCGCGGCAAAAATATTGGTCTGGGTGATCATGTAAGCAATTTGATAGCCGCCCCAGGAATGCCCCTGAATGCCGATTCGTTTCTGATCGATAAAGCCTTCATTGATTAACATCTGAATGCCCGGCAAAACGCATTTCAAAGCGTCCCTGCCAGGATAGCCGGTGTCATATTCAATATCGGGCAGCCACATCACATAGCCATTGCTTACATAATAAGACGGATTAACCGACGTGCCTGGCGATGGATGGCTGAAACGGTGCAAGCCTTCATGCATCGTCTCATATATATTAACCAGCATCGGATATTTTTGCTTGGGATTAAAATTTTCCGGCTTGATCAAAATTCCTTTCAATGGCTTGCCATCAGAACTGAAAAAACTCCGAAGCTCAGCCCTGCCCCAAATGAAGGGCTTCGTCTGTTTTCCCAGGTCTGTGATCTTTTTCGGATTTTTAAAATCCAGATCACTCACCCATAGATCAGGGAATTCATCAAAACTGGACCGGGTAAAAATCAGCCGATCGGCATGCTTTGCCTTATCAATGCTTCTGCCAAAGCTTTTATTCATAAAAAGCAACTGTTGCGGTGGATTTGTTCCCATTACGGCATCCCGGTAAAAACCCGACGCCATGGTTTCTTCATTTTGCGTTCGAAACAGCAATGGTTTATTGCCATTAATGGTCGTCTCCTCCGGATCCAGCCTGACGTATCGAAATGACAAATTATTTTTTCTGCCGAAATCTTCGGTAATAGTATGGGCGTTTGTCCCATCCGGATTTATCTCCCAAATATCGTATTGATCGTAAACCAGAATCGATTTATCATCATTGGTCCAGCCAGCCACGCCATAAGGTCGCGGTGGATTTGGCGTGTCCCAATCTTCCTGTTCAAAATTAACCTTCAATGCGCCGGTAATATTCTGGGTCGCTCTGGTTTTGATATCGTAAACACGCCAGTCTTTATCCGCGAACCAATAGACATATTTGCCATTTGGCGAAAGATTTGCTCCACCGTAATCGGCGTAAAGCTCTTTTTTAACTATCGTTCGATTCCCAGTTTGGGGGTCAATCACATATACATCCTGATAAGGAGCGTCATAAGAGACCTTTTTCGCATAGGGCCAGGCATTTTCAGCAAACGCAATCTTTCCATTTCGCGATAGCGTCAGATCCGGAACGGATTCATCCGCCAGCTTGACAAATTTTTGGCTATCAACGAAATAGACGCATTCCCAGGTGTTATCCCGTACCTGTTTCTCCATTTTCTTCTGCTGGGGCTGGGGATAAGGATCGTTCCAGTGCCACAGGTCGAACTTTGCTTGATCTTCATTGTCCTCCTTTTGGGTGGTATCAGGAATTTCCTTGATCCCAACTAGCAGCACCTTGCCATCCTCGCTGAACGACAGATTTGATTTATCACTCACGGCCATACTGTCTGGAAATCCTCTGGTCGCTCGATGCGACAGCCATAATTGAGCTTTGTTGTCCCCCACAGTCCAGCTATATAAATTGAAAGTCGATTCCTTCGCTTCATAATCATCCCGATCAGTCACGAACGCCAGCCGAGTTTCTTGTTTATCAAAAGCCCAGTTTTTATAATTTCCCTTGCCAGTCAATAGCGGTGTGCTGACGGTATCGCCGGGAACATGGCTGTAAATGCCATCAGCCTCTGGCTTATCTTTGCTGGAAATAATATACATTAGATATTTTCCATTTTTGGTGAAGCGATAGTCCAGCGCCGATTCAAATCGCTGGCGGGTCGTATCCTGAAGCGACTGCAAAATCAGCGGAGTGCCATAATCTTTTTTCTTCTCCTTTTTCTTGTCTTTTTCTTCCTCACCTTCTTTCTTTTCCTCGCCCGCTTTCTTCTCCCCCTTCTTTTCGCCTTCCTCAACCTCTTCTTTTTTCTTATCTTTCTTTTTCGGATCCTCTTTCAAATAGGCAACCCAGCCAGAGGCTTCTTCGGGCAATTTAAAGCTCTTCACGCTATCGATCACTGTGACCGTTCCATCTGCCAGATTCATGATCGCCAGCTTTTTGCTTGGCTTGTCCTTGTCATTTTTTTTATCATCTTTTTTCGCTTTCTTAATTGAATCAACTTCCGCCTTTGTTGGTGACATCATAAAAATAACGTGGGACGAATGATAAGTGATTTTTGGATTGGCAGCTTCCTCCGCATCGGTTCCTTCTCCCGAATAGCCGATGCCATGGCGATAACGAATATTTTGATCGGGATTGATAATAACCAATTCCGCATCGCCTTTTTGCGGCGTCTCGACGTACAAAATCCACTTTCCATCGACTGAGATTTGGGGATTGTTGATGGATTTCCAGGCAGCGTAATCCTGGTGGGTCAAAGGACGTTTGCCTGATTCCGCGCTATTCTGGGCAAAGATTGGTGAAATGAGAATGATTGATAAAATTAAATATAGACATAGAAAAAAATTTACAGCTTTGAACATGACTCTCTCCGTGTGTTGAAATTCCAGAAAATAAAATCCCAATGACAATCTTAATCTAAAAATAAAAACCGGCTTTGTCAACTAAAATTTTTAAAATAAATTTTACGTTCCAAAATTTTGATTGACTTTTTGAAAATAATTTCACAGATTGTAGTCACAATTTTGATTCGAACCATCTCACCCAAAATTAGAAGGTCGGTTATGATGAAATCTGACCAATCAAAACAAAAGCGTGCTTCGCAAGGCAGCCCGAAGATCAGAAAAGTTATTATGAACGATCTCCGGCAGGGCGGCATTCCGCGCACGCTGTGGCAGGACTTGAAAGACATTTATCATTTTTACATAGATTACGAAACGAAAGAGCGACTATCTCAAATGGGCTGGTTGAAGCGATGGTTTTTTTTAGTCTTTTGGATTGTGAAAAGCATGATCCTCAAATTATCCTCGACCCGACGAATTTTGCTGGTAATCGCTCTCGTGCTTTTTTTCATGGGTCGGAATGAAATCCGAGTTGAAAATAGTAATATTACTATCGAAAATTTTATTCAAGCCGGTTTTATTATTCTGCTCCTTATTTTGATGCTGGAATTGAAGGATAAATTGCTGGCGCAGGATGAACTGGCTGTGGGGCGGGCAGTGCAGCGGACTTTTATTCCGGATCAAAATCCGGTTTTAGCTGGTTGGGAAATCTGGCTTTATACCCAGCCTGCCAATGAGGTGAGTGGCGATTTAGTTGACTATTTAAAATTCAGTGAACATAAAATTCATCTTGCTCTGGCTGATGTCGCTGGCAAAGGATTGGGCGCTGCTCTGATGATGGCAAAGCTTCAGGCGACATTGCGGGCGCTGGCTCCCAATTTTAAATCACTGGCAGAGCTGGGAAAGCAGGTCAATGAGATTCTTTGTCGGGATGGATTGCCGACACGATTTGTATCACTGGTTTATCTGGAATTGGCGGCGGATTCCAATTCGGTTAGAATTTTAAATGCCGGTCACATGCCGCCGATTTATGTTCGGGGTGACAAAGTTGAAGAAATGTCGAAGGGAAATCCGGCGCTGGGACTCGGTTTGCAATCCAATTATAAAGAACAGCGAATCAAATTGAAACCGGGGGAGGCTTTATTGATTTATTCCGATGGCGTCTCTGAAGCGCAAAATGAAGCTGGCAAGTTTTTTGGTCTTCAAAGATTGCTAAATGCTTTGATAAAGTTAAATCACTTGCCCGCCGATCAGATTGGAGCTGCTATCGTGGCAACGGTCGAAAAATTTATGGGTAACGCCCGACGTCACGATGATATTTCATTGATCGTTTTGAAAAGAGCAAATTGATAATTATAAGTCACTGACCGGTCACTCCCAGTGACCGGTCAGTTGCTATAATATTTTTAATATGATTTTGTCAAAGCAGATGTCACCAATCCCACTGTCATCGTCACGCTACATCCAACGAAAACATACCAGGGCCAGAAAATTTTAATCGGCTCAACAAATCGAATCAACGAAACAATGGCAATGAGCAAAATAGCGCCAATGATTTGTTCGCGGCGATCATACAGCTTGTTAAAAATCCAGATGAAAGCGATGATATTGATTGCTACAATGGCATGTTTAAAAATACCGGTAAAATTTTTAGTATAGATAATTATCCATGACATGAAAAAGATCGCACTCCATTGGGCGATGAGGGCAGCGTTTTCCTTGACACGTTTAAAAAACACTCCCATCAGGAAAGTGCCCAATAATCCGCCATAAGTGAACGATGCGATTTCCAATCCCAACTCCACCACGGGATTTTTTTTGTCTTTAAAAAGCATGGCGCCCCCGATGAAAATGATTCCCCAGGCTACCGTAATTAGTCTGGAAATCAACAGGTCTTTTTGAGGGGAATTGCTTTTTCCAAATCGGGATTTATAAATATCCAGCATGGAAGATGAAGCCAGGGAATTCAATGAGCCACTCAGCGTGGACATAGCAGCGGCAAAAATGCCAGCGATGATAAGTCCGGACAAGCCGGTTGGCAATGCTTCCACGATGAATTTGGGAAAGATTTCATCTGAGCTTGCTGCAAATCCGCTGCCGTCTCCCACCGGCTGTCCGTGGTAGAAAGCGTAAAGCAGCAATCCGATGACGAGAAATAGGGCGAATTGAAAAATGACCAGAACTCCGCTCGTAATTAAAGCTTTTTGACTGCTTTTTAGATTGTTGCAGGTTAGCAGACGTTGCACAATCAACTGATCCGTGCCATGGGAAGCCATGGAGAGAAACATGCCACCCAGAATGCTGGTGATAAGATTGTATCCGCCAGTAAAAAAATCGGTCCAATTGCTGCCAAAAGCAAAATTGAAAATCTGAAATTTATTCCCGGGCGCCGCAGCAGCGACGACATCCTGCCAGCCTCCCGGAAGCTTGTTCAATAGAAAGATGCCAGCGATAATAGCTCCGCCGAGGTAAATAATCATCTGAATTACATCGATCCAGACCACGGCTCGAATGCCACCGAGATAGGTGTAGATGATCGTCAAAATACCGATCACGGCGATGGAAACCGGATAACTCCAGCCGGTAATCACTGACAGCGGAATGGCAGTAGCAAAAAGCCTTACGCCATCGGCTAAAAGCCGCGTGATCTGGAAAATAACCGAGGAAAAATTTCTCATCCGAAGTCCGAAGCGATTGCCCAAAAACTCGTAGGCAGTAGCAAGCTCGCCTTTATAATAGGCTGGCAGGAAGATAAAACTGATCACGATTCTTCCGATCAAATAGCCAAAGGTGAGTTGTAAAAAATTTAAATTAGTCAGATAAGCGACGCCAGGAATGCTGATAAAAGTCAGCGTGCTCGTCTCCGTGGAAACGACTGAAAAACAGACTGCCCACCAGGGGAGGTTGCGGTCCCCCAGAAAATAATCCCGGGTATTTTTTTGATATTTGCCGAACCAGGAACCGAGAATTGTAACGCCAATCAGATAGAGAAACAGAATACCATAATCGAGCGGGGTGAAACCCATGTGGACTCCTTGCTGCTTGTTATTAATGATCAGAAGAACTGAAATTTCATGCGTTTCAATTTAAGCTAATTTGAAACCTATAAGATAAAAATTAATGGTTAATAAGCAAGAATAAATTTCAGGAAAATGTAAATTCATAAAGTTCGCTGATCCTTTTTAGTCAAAAAAATATAGATTAAAAATTTTAGGTAATTAATAAAAAATGTATTGACAAAAAAGAATAAAAGCTTTATATTTGACTCCCTAATTTCATACCATTGAAAGTCGTTTATCACCCGCAGACTCACTGTTCAACCCACTTTTTAACTTGAAAAAGCATAAAGAGTCGTCGTGAGTTTCAAACAATGGGAAAAAATCTGTGAGATAGTACGGGCTTAAAAATTTAATAAAAACTTTTCACATCAAAATCGGAGTAAACATGATGAGCAATGTCAACAAGAAGAAAGGAATCATCGCTATTTTAACTGGCGGAGGCGATGTTCCCGGACTAAATCCTGCTATTCGTGCTGTTACTATTCGCGCTCTGCGTGAAGGATTTCAAGTGATCGGTATTCGTCGTGGTTGGGCGGGAATGATTGAAATTATCCCGGATAAAGATGCAGATAACAGCGAAAATTTTGTAGTGCTGACTGAAGAAGTGGTAAATAAAGCCGGCCGAACTGGTGGCACTTTTTTACATACTTCTCGAACCAGGCCCAGCCATGTGCCGAAAGTGAATGTTCCGCATCATTTGAAAGATAAATATACCGAGGAAAAAAATGATCTGACTCCTGATGTATTAAAAAATCTGGAATTTTTAGGAGTTGATTATCTCATTCCCATCGGGGGTGATGATACATTGAGCTATGGCGTTCGACTTCATAATGAAGGCGTGAATGTGATCGCCATTCCTAAAACAATGGATAATGATGTGCCAGGCACTGATTATTGCATTGGTTTCAGCACCTGCGTTACCCGAACAATTGAGATGACCCATCGACTCAGAACCTCGGCTGGCTCGCATGAGCGGATTTTGGTAATCGAAGTTTTTGGACGATATGCCGGTTTCACTGCTTTATTGCCCACGATGGCTGGCGCTGCCAATCGCTGTGTAATTCCGGAACATAAATTTAATATTGAAAGATTGACAGAACTACTGGTCGCCGATCGGTTTACCAATCCCAGTCATTATTCGGTAGTATTGGTTTCCGAGGGAGCCAAGTTTATAGGCATGGAGGAAATGGTGTTTCAGAATCAGGAGACCGATGCCTATGGACACAAAAAGCTGGGCGGCGTTGGCGATCTCATTTCAGAAAAAATCAAAGATGTTTCTCCTAAATTCAACAATGGGAAACGGATCAATGTCATCAATCAGCGGCTCGGCTACCTGGTGCGCAGTGGCGATCCGGATGCGCTCGATTCCATCGTCCCGATGGCGTATGGCAATCTGGCGTTGGATTTAATTCTGGAAGGCGCACACGGTCGGGTTACCATTCTCAAAAGCGGCCGTTACGATGATGCCCCCATTGAAGTCGTATCTAGTTATAAAAAAGTAATCGATGTCGAAAAGTATTATAATACCGAACGTTTGCGACCGCACTATAAGAGCTTTGAATCCAAGCCATTGTTCATCATGGCGAGCGATTAGTGACCGCAAATTTCGCGAGTATAATAGATGAAAACGATTGCTGGAATTTAATTTTTTAAATCGTGGTCAGACGAATTACGCTGCACAATCATATTGAATATTTGGAGCGATCAGACACGCTCGCTATTCGTGTTTGATCGCTCTGGACTAAATTGCAAATACGTCTGAGCAGCGATCTTGCTAAAATTTCACCTATCCCGGATTTAAAGTTATGATTCGGGATTTTTTATTGGTCAAAAAAATATGAAGCAATTAAGGGAGTCAGCGACTGCTACTAAATCCTGGAAAAATGAGGATAAATGAGAAGGCTAAATTACCTGGCGATAGCGAGTCAAAAAGCTGATGGAATATTAGATTTGAATTTTAGGTTTAAATATGACTGTGAAAAATTTCTTTTCAAAGATACCCCACAAAATTCCTGAAGAAATTTTCAGTACCATTATTCAGACAAAAAATATAACTATGGAAAGAATTATCTCCAAAGGACATGCTTCTCCAGAAAACTTCTGGTACGATCAGGAAAAGAACGAATGGGTGATGATTTTGAAAGGCCAGGCGACGCTAAAATTTCAAGAGAAAGATGAGATTGTTGAGTTGAAAGCTGGGGATTATATCGATATCCCAGCCCATTACAAACATCGCGTGGAATGGACCGATCCCGATGTGGAGACGATCTGGTTGGCAGTGCATTATTGAGGCGAGCGGCTGCTGGCTTTTTGCTATGAAATAATTCCTCCCAAATTTTCGATCTTTATCAAAATAAAATAATTGATTCGGAATTGGTTTTTTTGTATATTTAACAAAATCTTTTATCCAAAATTATTTGATCATAGGATAACTTTTAATAAATTGATCCCATGCCTAATCTCAATCTCTACACCAGCAACCGATTAGAAAGACTCGCTGAAAAATTATCTGAAGTACTGCGTGCTCCGCTATCTTCACCAATGACGCCAGAGATTATAGTGGTTCAGAGCAAAGGAATGGAACGGTGGATTTCGATGGAGTTGGCTCAGCGATCCGGGATTTGCGCCAATATTAAATTTCCATTTCCCAATGCGTTTATTCACGACATGATCGGAAAAGTCGTTCCGGATTTGCCGAAAGAATCGCCGTATGATCCAAAATATTTAACCTGGAAAATCATGAAAATCCTACCTACTTTTATTGGCACGCCAGGATTTGAAAGCATCAAAAATTATCTAGGTAGAGGCGGATCTGATTTGAAGGGTTTTCAACTGGCAGAGCGTATCGCCGATCTGCTGGATCAATATCTGCTCTATCGGCCGGACTGGATTTTTCGCTGGGAAAAAGGGGAAGAGGAGCATTGGCAGGCGGTTTTGTGGCGTGCGTTGGTGAATGAAAATGAACAAAATCATCGAGCGGCGCTGGCAAAGCGATTCATTGAAATTTTGCAGCAGTCTTCTGTCGAATTAGATGACTTCCCGAAACGTATTTCCGTTTTTGGGATTTCATCTTTGCCACTTTTTCATATTCAAATTCTCGAAGCAATATCCAAATTTACAGAAGTCAATCTTTTTTTGATGAATCCCTGCCGAGAATTCTGGTTTGATATTTTATCGGATCGAGAGATCAAACGCACGACGAATCGTCATAGGGGGCGAAATGGAGCTGATGAAAATCTTCACTATGAAAAAGGAAATAGTCTGCTGGCTTCGACGGGAGGTCTGGGTCGGGATTTTTTAGGCATGATTTATGAGTTTGAGATTCAGGAGGTCGCTGAATTTGAAAACCCTATTAACAACAAATTGCTTTCACAGCTTCAAATGGATATTTTGAATCTCACTGAAAAAAAAGAATCTGCGCCAAAATTTCAGATCGGCGAAGACGATTATTCCATCCAGATTCATTCCTGCCATAGCCCCATGCGGGAAATCGAAGTGCTTCAAAATCAACTACTGAAAATGTTCGAGCAAAATCCCAGCCTGCTGCCAAAAGATATTCTGGTCATGACTCCTGATATTGAAATCTATGCGCCGTACATTCAAGCTATCTTTGATCTGCCCGGTGATGATTCGAGACGAATCCCATTCAGCATTACCGATCGGAATGTCCACCAGGAGAGTCAGTTGATAAAAACTTTTTTTTCAATTCTCGATCTGCAGAACAGCCGATTTGGCGCAGCTCAGGTAATGACCATTATTGAATCGCCAGACGTTCGGCGCAAATTTGATCTCTCTGAAACGGACGTTGATTTAATTCGACAGTGGATTTCAGATACACGTATTCGTTGGGGAATCGATGAAAATCAGCGTCGCGAGGCGGGACTTCCAGCTACGGCTGAAAATACCTGGCGCGCGGGATTGAATCGACTGTTGTTGGGCTATGCGCTGCCTGGTCAGGATGAAAAAATGTTTGCTGACATATTGCCCTTTGATCATATCGAAGGCAATGAAGCTCTGGTGCTGGGAAAATTCCTTGATTTGATAGAAGGACTTTTTTCAACGGTTCAATCTATGGATCAATTCCGTACTTTGCAGGAGTGGGCGCAATTTTTACAGGGATTGTTAGAGACCTTTTTTCAGTCTGATCCAGATTCGGAAAACGAATTCCTGTTTATCTGGCGTTCAGTGAATGATCTGGTGAATATCCAGCAGCAGACTGATTTCACTGCTCCGATCGATTTGCTGGTCATCAAAAATTACCTGATGCATTTATTCGAAAAAGAAAGCTTTGGCTATGGCTTTATGACAGGCGGCGTGACGTTTTGTGCCATGCTGCCCATGCGAAGTATTCCTTTTAAGGTGATCTGTCTCATCGGCTTGAACGATATTGCCTATCCGCGTCGGGAAAAGCGGCTGGGCTTTGATCTCATGGCAAAGCATCCCCGACCCGGCGATCGATCACGCCGGAAAGATGATCGCTACTTATTTCTTGAAGCAATTCTTTCTGCCAGAGAAAATCTTTACATCAGTTATGTGGGACAGAGCATTCAGGATAATAACATCATTCCACCATCAGTTCTGGTCAGTGAGCTTTGCGATTATATCGAAGCCGGCTTTGAAATTCCTGGGGGAAAAATTTTAGATCATGTAATCACCAAACATCGATTACAGGCATTTAGTCCAGAATATTTTAAAGGAAATCAGAAGCTATTCAGTTATTCAAATGAACACTATCAAGCTGCAAGGAAGCTGTTAGAGCCACGCCAATCGCCGTCTATGTTTATTTCAAAAGGATTAATGCCGCCAGATACAAAGTGGAAGGCAATCGATTTAGCCGACTTATATCGCTTCTTTGTTAATCCTGCAAAATATCTGTTGAACAAACGCCTAGGGATTTATCTGGAGGAAGAAGTCTCAATTCTGGATGAGAATGAATCGTTCGAGCTGGAGCCGCTGGATCGGTTCCTGCTCGAACAAGATTTAATGGAGAAGCAGCTTGATGGTAAAGATTTAAAAGAATTATTCAAAGTTACCAAAGCGGCTGGCTTGCTTCCCCACGGAACTGTCGGAGATATTCATTATGAAAATCTGAGTCGAAAGATCGAACGTTTCAGTAATCAAATTAAATCCTTTGTTGAAACTGCTCCTTTAGCGCCTCTGACAGTCGATCTGCAATTGGATGGATTCAAATTATCGGGCAAAATTGAGGGTATTTATTCCGAGAGACTGTTGCGTTATCGCTATGCCAGAATCAAGGGCAAAGATCGCCTGGGTATCTGGATTCATCATTTGATTTTGAATTGTCTGAAAATAAATGATTATCCTCGATCCAGTGTGCTGGCCGGTTTGAATCCTGATGCAAAAGAAGATCAATGGGAAGCGTGGGAATTTGCTCCGGTATCAAGCAGTCAAAAAATATTAGGTAGGCTACTGGAGATTTACTGGCAGGGATTGATTATGCCGATTCACTTTTTCCCCGAATCCTCCTGGGAATACGCTAATCGCGCTCTCGAAAAAAATAAGCCCGATGAAGAAGCCACGAAATCTGCTCGGCTCCAATGGCTGGGGAGTGAATACAGCCGCGGCGAATCGGAAGATTTGTATTATCAGCTCTGTTTCAGCAAAACAGATCCGATTGATGAAGAATTCAAAGCGCTGTCGATTGAAATTTTTAAACCGATAATTGAAAATCGGGTGAAGCTATAAATGGCTCAGCATCGCCAGACCTGGGAAAATTATGGAAAATTTGCCGATGACCGTGGTTGGTTAGTAGCAAAGATTTTACGACAATTCACCACTCTCGAAGAAAAAACAGTGCTGGATTTTGGCTGCGGCGAGGGAGGAACTTCACGAACCCTGGCGCGATTGGGTTGCCACGTAACCGCAGTTGACATCAAACCCGAGCTTGGAGAAAATTTTGAAGATTCCGGAGTCACATTCGTAAATGCCAATGAGCAGGATTCCTTTTGGCAGTCTGAAAAGTATGACATCATCGTTCTTCAAGACGTGCTGGAGCATGTGCCAAATCCAGATGAATTAATGAAACAGGTGAAATTGGCATTACGAACGGGTGGATTGATTTATATCTCGACACCCAATCGATTTTCAGTGATAAACGCTATAAGCGACCCACATTGGAATCTGCCGGGGATAGCGGTATTGTCCAGAGCGATGGTTTCGTTCTGCGTTCGAAAAATATTTCGCCGCGATTTACGGCAGCGAGCCGATTGGGCAGCTTTGTTGTCTTTTATTAAATTAAAAAAAATGATGTCCCAAAATAATTTTGAAATGATTCTTGTCAATCGGTTGGTCGCAAATTTGTTATTCCAGAATCCCAATTCAGTCGTTTGCCATCCTTTTCATATTCAACTGGCTCGGTGGATAAAAAATAATCATCTAGATTCATGGATTTGTCGATTTGTAAATGATCGGTCTGGCTTGTTTAATTGGCTGATTAATCCTACCTGGTATGTGATTGGGCGGCTGAGATGAAAGAGATATTTTGTAGCCAGGTTGCAAAATCAACATCTTTCAAAAGAATCATCAATGCACTAAAGGTTTTATTTTCTCTGGGTCTTTCTTCAATTACAAAGAAAGGTCGCTCCTGGGGAATTCCGTTCATTGTCATTGTCGAGCCAACTGTCTTTTGTAACTTGCGCTGCCCGCAATGTGTGGCTGGTCGAGGCGAGGCCAGGCGAAATCGTCTTTCAATGAATTTTAATTCGTTTCAAAAAATTATTGATCAAGTTGGTGATCGAATTTGGTATCTGTTGCTATTCAATCAAGGCGAGCCATTTTTAAATCCAGATTTGATTAAATTTATTGAAATCGCCAAACAGAAACGGATTTATGTCACGACCAGTACCAATGGGCATTTTTTAGCCGACGACGCCGGCGTCGAGAAATTGGTGAACAGCGGATTGGATACGATTATCATCTCGCTGGATGGATCAACTGAAGAAACTTATTTGAAATACAGAAAAGGTGGGAACTTTCAGCAGGTAATCAATGGAATAGAAAATTTAATCAGGATCAGAGATCAACTTTATTCAAACACGCCGAAGGTGATGATCCAATGCCTGGTGATGAAGCATAATGAAGATCAGCTTGACCAAATGGAAAAAATAGCTAAAGACTTAAAAGCGGATCGTTTATTATTTAAAACGTTTCAGATCGAATCCAGTGACAACGTTCAAGATTTTTTGCCAGTCGATCCGAAGCGACGTCGTTATCAGATAAGAGGCGAAACAATTGTAGCCAAAAGTTCATTAAAAAGAAGTTGTTCACGATTATGGTACAGCACTGTCATCTTATCAGATGGTCGCATGGTCCCGTGCTGTTTTGACAAAAATGGAAAATATAACTTTGGTGTTGTCACTCAAAGAAATGAATTTGAACAAATATGGAAATCAGATGCCTATAATAAATTCCGAGAAAAAATCCTTCACCGGCAAGAGTCAATCCCAATCTGCCACAACTGCACCGCGAACCAGAAAGTCTATTTCTAAACGTGTTTTGATGTACATTCTAAAAATCGGTGTTGCTGCGCTGGTGATGATCATGCTGTTACGAAGGGTGGAGATGGACAAAATCTCCACTGCGTTTAAATCAGCGAAGATATTCTGCATCTGGATAGCGCTGGCGCTACTGGCGCCCAATATTTACATTCAATTTTTTAAATGGCGTTATCTGGTGAGGCTGCTAAAACCTCAGGCAACCAATCGCGAAACATTTCAGTCACTATTGGCTGGCTTTACTTTTGGATTTATTACGCCCGGACGCCTGGGCGAATTTGGTCGGGCATTTTTTATCAAAGATTGTCCCTGGGTAAGTCTGCTGGGCATTACGTTGATTGACAAACTTTTTTCTCTGGCAGTCGTTATTTTCTGGGGCGCCATTGGATTGATGTTTTTCGTGAGCCGACAATTATATTTATATACTCTGGCGCCGATTGTTGTTTTCACTATTATTGCACTAATTGTAATTTATTACGTCCTGTTTCATCCCGGGATTATTCGAGGTTTCTTGTACAGCCTCAACATCATCCTTCCCTTTCGTGACAAAATCAAATTACTCATGTCCAGCTTGGATAATTTTCATCGACGTCAGGCAATGAATCTGCTGCTGTTGACCTTTGGCTTTTATTCCATCTTTCTTATGCAATTTTATATCCTGGTTTGTTCGTTTGAACCTGCGTCATTTTTACCGGCGTTTCTCGCAATTGCTTCGACTATGCTGGTGAAATCCATGCTGCCAATTTCGCTAGGCGATCTGGGTATTCGCGAAAGCGCTGCCATATTTTTTCTGGGGAAAATTGGCTTGCAAGAATCAACTGCTTTTAACGCATCTATCTTGCTTTTTTTGATAAACCTGTTAATTCCCAGTCTCGTTGGATTGGTGCTGGTGTTGAAATACCGATTATTTTTTCAGAAGAATAATCATTAAGCTGAATTAGCTTTACACCAATGAGTTGTCAAACCGAAAAACTTAAATGAAAAAATATGTTCTATTTCATTTTGGTCCTGTTCATTTTCGTCACCGCAATTTATGTTTTAAGAATATTCTCATTTTATAAGGGACTGTTTCGACTGACGCCCGGCAATAACGAGAGACAATTTTCAGTCACTGTTCTCGTGCCAGCTCGAAATGAAGAGCAAAATATTTCAGCATGCCTTCAAAGTCTGGTCGCTCAGAACTATCCCCGGGAACAATTTGAAATCATCGTCATTGATGATGATTCAGTGGATCGGACTGGCAAAATTGTTCAGGTATTTGCATTACAATTTCCGTTCATCCGACTCATCTCACTGGGGAAATGTCCGCCCGCGGTTTCCCCCAAAAAGCGTGCTCTTCAGGTCGGCGTTGAGGCTGCGGCTGGTGAAATCATTTTTACGACTGACGCGGATTGTTGGACATCACCCCAGTGGATTACGCAAACCATTTCTCATTTTGAACCTGATGTCGGCATGGTCGTCGGGTACGTTGGATTTTCAAAAGATTCAGAACATAATTTTTTTTACAAAATCCAATCCCTTGAATTCATTGGACTGACCATGGCTGGCATTGGCAGCATCGGCGCTGATGATCCAATTATCGCCAATGGCGCTAATTTAGCGTTTCGACGAAGCACGTTTAAAGAGGTCGGCGGCTATCGCGGTGAAGATCATATCATCAGCGGTGATGACGATCTGCTATTACAAAAAATCGATCAAACGACCAGTTGGAAAATTAAGGCTGCTGTTTCCCCAGGTGCTTTTGTCTATACGTCCGCGGTCTCAGATTTTGGCTCTTTTCTGATGCAAAGAATTCGTTGGGCTTCCAAAGGATTGTTTTATAAAAAGCCCTCTCTGGTTTTATTTCTCCTGGCGACCTATCTGCTGTATCTTTTGTTATTCATTTCAATGCCATTCGCGCTGTTATTGCCATTTACTTTCCCTTATCCAATAATCTTTTTTTCCTTTAAATTGGTGGTTGACCTTCTATTAATCTTGAAAGGCACCGCATTCGTTGGACGAAAAGACCTGAGGAAATACTTTTTAATCACCGAAGCTTTGCAGATCCCTTATATCCTTTACGTCGGATTTGCTGGTATTTTGAAAAAGTTTGAATGGAAGGGCAGATGAGAATTTACAAAATACCTCAAGTCTTGTTTAAATTATTTCCACAAATTCATTGGAAAGATACATCCGATTCTGATCTGGTGTATCTCACGTTTGACGATGGGCCCGATCCCAATCATACGCCAAAAATATTGAACATACTGGGGATGCAAAATGTCCGGGCGACCTTTTTTGTCCTGAGTGATAAAGCAGCTCAAAATAAGAAATTGATAGAACGAACTCATCAAGAGGGACATGAGATTGGCATCCATTCCTTCACTCATAAACGGCTGTGGTTTAGATCAGAACAGTATATTTACGACCAACTCGATCAAAGTAAGCGAATCATTGAAAAAATCACTGGAGAATGCGTTCGATTTTTTCGACCCCCCTTTGGCGTTTTTTCGAAACGATTATTGAAAATTTGTGCTGCGTTAAATTTGGAATTGGTGATGTGGAGTTTAATGACCTATGATTTTGATGTGAGGTTGTCAGAGCGATCAATTTTAAAACTCATTTTAAGCCGAGTAGAATGTGGGGAAATAATAGTGTTCCATGACGGTCATGTGAATAGTGATCGCACGGTAAAAATTTTGGAGCCAGTTATTCATATCATGAAAGAAAAGGGCTTAAAATTAGTCTCACTTTCTAAATAAAACTATTGATATTTAATTTTTTTTTGCTATATTAATCCCACAAAGTTTTTAATCATTAGATGGGTTTATCTACCTTTTGTTAGCATTAATTCCAATATGAAATATTATTCTGTATTTAATCTGTAATGGAATAATTCTTCTTACACCTACGAATCGCAGCCAAGATTATTCATGCTAATCGCTTTTTTTTCTCTGACAATTTTCCTGACAGGGGTGTATGTTTTTTTTATACTGTTATTATTTCGGGGATTGTTCTTTCTCAAGCCAGGAAAGAATGAGTTAAAATATTTTGTATCAGTCGTCATTGCAGCTCGAAATGAGGAACTGAATATTGGCAATTGCATTGAGGCTTTGATCAATCAATCCTATCCATCGGAAAGGTACGAAATCATCATCGTTAACGATCGATCAACGGATCGGACAGCGACCGTTATTGAACGCTATCGAAAAATTCATAACAACATAAAATTGATCACTGTGAAAGATTTGCCTCAGGGAATTTCACCCAAGAAACATGCCCTCGAACAGGGTATCCTGGCAGCCAACGGCGAGATCATATTGACAACCGATGCTGATTGCATTCCGTCGATGGGTTGGATTGAAGGGATAGTTCGCTATTTTGATCCAGAGGTTGGATTGGTGGCTGGTTTTTCGCCTTTAGAAAAGTCTGGTAAAGATACAATTTTTTCCGGGTTTTTAAAATTGGATTCCCTCTCATTGGCAGCAGTTGCAGCCGGCAGTTTTGGTCTGGGAAAACCCATGACCTGCAATGGTCGCAACCTGGCTTATCGAAAAGAAACTTTTCATTCCGTCAATGGGTTCAAAGAAATTCAAAAGCTGATTTCAGGCGACGATGATCTATTTTTGCATCTAGTAACTCAGCGGACAGCCTGGAAAGTTTGTTATTCAGTTGATAACCAGACAATTGTGCCAAGCACGGTTCCCGGCAGTTTTAAACAATTTGCCAATCAGCGAATTCGACACGCTTCAAAGGGGCGTTATTATTCGAGCAACTTGAAATTA
>JAEAME010000748.1_pt1 | contig 29057 bp, 31 predicted proteins | sample 8958731 | NCBI WGS metagenome assembly JAEAME01 (sample SAMN16933194, study PRJNA681113) | bioreactor sludge metagenome | isolation source: anerobic bioreactor sludge (Control) | place: India:Bengaluru | collected 2018-10-24 | reverse complement strand
GCCCCGGCAGTACCTTCTGCGCCAGGTGCGGCATGACATTCGGCGGCATGCCTCAGCAGACCGGATACTATCCTCCACAACAGCCGGGCTATCCTCCGCAACCCGGATATCCGCAACAGCCGGGTTACCCTCCCGGATATCCGCAACAACCCGGGTATCCTCCTCAACCGGGCTATCCTCCGCAGCCGGGTTATCCGCAACAGCCTCCCGGCTACCCTCCTCAACAGACCGGGTATTATCCTCCTCAGCAGCCGGGCTATCCTCCGCAGCCGGGTTATCCGCAGCAGCCTCCCGGTTATCCACCGCAACCCGGATATCCGCAGCAGCCTCCCGGCTACCCGCCACAACCGGGATACCCGCCGGGCTACCCTCCACAACAGCCACCACGTGGCGCCTATCCGCCGGGCGCAAGACCACCCCAGCAGGGCGGCGGCAAGGGCATGCTGATCCTGCTGCTTGTTATTCTGCTGGCAGGTCTGGGCGGCTTCGGCTACTGGGCCTACAGCCAGGGCTATCTCAAGAGCATACTAAAATTTGGAAGCGATAACACGACCACCTCTTCCCAGAGCAAGCAGAAGGACACCGTGCCGCCCACCATCAGCGGCGTCGAGGTAACCTCCAAGGCCGTCAAGGAGGTGGCGATCTTCTGGAAGACGGATAAGCCGTCCAGCTCGCAGGTGGAATGGGGTCCCAAGGGATCGTTCGGCAACAAGACGACGATACAGGATGACCCCGTGAGCGGCACCAGCATGGGCGTCACCAGCCACGGGGTCATTATCAAGGGTCTCACCGGCAACACCGAATACCAGTACCGCGTGCTATCGCATACCGACGGCAGTGTTGACGCCTTATCCGCCACCAATACATTCACGACTCCTTCGGAAGAATAACCCGCCTTCTACCCCCTTATACAAATATTCTGATGTACCAATCAACAGCTCCCTGCCCTAAATGCGGCGCCCAGAACCTGCGGGGACAATGGGTATGCGCCCACTGCGGGAACACGCTCGTTGTCTACTGTCACGCCTGCCACGCCGGCAATACCATTGACAGCCAGTACTGCCACGCCTGCCACGCCGCCCTAACGCATACGGGCATACCAACGGCTCATCCGCAATATCAGCAGCAACAGCCCCAACCACAACAGCCGCAGCCATACCCACAGTACCCTCAATATCCCCAGTACCCGCCCGGGCAAACGGACCAGGGGCAGTACCCACCCTACCAGCATCCCGGCTACCCGCCCCAACAACCACCCTACCAGGATTACCAGGCCGGATATGGCCAGTACGGCGATTACAAACCGTACCCGGTGCACGGAGGCGAAGCATATGCCGGCGGCGGGCTTGACGGCCTGGTCGGTAAACTTAAAGAAATTGTGCGGACCACCAATCCCATTCTTCTCTCTTCGCTCGTGGTGCTGGTGGTGGGAATGACCGTCTTCCTCATCCTGGCCTTCCAGTTCGGCTGGATCAAGACCGGCTCGGAATCCAAGGTCGAAACAGCCAAAGACACCAAAGCCCCCGTTATATCCATGTTGAGGGTCAGCGAGGGCGCCAACAAAGGGGCCATTATCTCCTGGGTCACAGATGAGCCTGCCAGCACCCAGGTTGAATACGGCATCTGGCCGTATGCCAATACAACCACTCTGATCGAAAGCGATCCCCGCACCGATGTCAATGCCGGCTCACTGACCCACAGCGTGAGCCTGACCAACCTGCTGCCAAGGACGTCCTATATCTACCGCGCCATATCCTATGACAAAGCCGGCAACAAGGGCGTCAGCCCCGATATGCAATTTGATACGATGAAATAGCTATGCAACAAAACTTCCTCTGCCCCATCTGCTGGAAAGAAAACACGGCCGGAAGCACGGTATGCAGCTACTGCCATACCCACCTCGGCACGCTGGGCGCCGTTAACTCCAACTGCCCCCACCCCAACTGCAGATGGCCCCGCGTGCCCTACGACCGCTTCTGCGGAAACTGTGGGAGCCCGCTCCAACCCATCTGCCCTAACTGCGGCAATAACCTTTCCAAAGACTCCAGGTATTGCCCCAGATGCAGCTTCTTCTGCGGCGGAGGCCGGGAAGGATTAAAATAATACGGGAGATTCACATGGCTGATATCCTCGATGAAGCCCAGTCACTGCTGCAGTGCAAGACCTGCCCCTGGTATAAAAACTGCGTCCTGCCCGTACGCGTTACCGAGCTCGACCTGAAAAAGCAGCTCGGCTCCAATATAGCCTTCTCTGCCCCTCCCGGCATGGAGGATATGGGGCTCAACCAGCTGCTGTCGGGGCTGGCCTCGGCCGCGGAAAACTCGATGCTGGAAGGTTGCCCGGTCTTTATCGAGAGGCTACGATCCAATCCCAATCTGGCCATACGCATTAAAAAGATCATGCAGGAGTGGTCGGACGAGAGCGACGGCCAGCAGTAGCCGATGAGCGAACAGGTCAGGCTTATCTCGTGGAACGTGGTCAGCATGCGCAATCTGCTGGACAAGGCCAACCTGGCGCCGGCAGGGCAACCCCCGCTGACCTTTCTCGACTGGCTGAAACGGGAATCACCCGATATCATCTGCTTCCAGGAAACCAAACTGCAGCAGCAACAGGTGCCGCCTGCACTGCTTAACCCGGCCGGCTATACTACATTGTGGACTTTCGCTGAAAAGAAGGGCTACAGCGGCGTGGCCACTTTCAGCCGAAGTAAACCTCTCTCCCACAACAGCGGGCTGGGTATCGATAGGTTCGACAGCGAGGGCAGGGTGCTTATTACGGAATATCCCGGATTTAAACTCTTCAATGTTTATTTCCCCAAGGCCTATTCAACCCGCGAGGTGGAGACAGCCCGCAGAGAGGGAGCGGGAAATGCGGAAAAAATGGCGGAACGCCTGCCCTTCAAACTGGCTTTCTACGATGCGCTGCTGGAACAGGTCGACCGATTATCCAAACGGGGTGAAAAAATTGTGATCTGCGGCGATTTCAACGTGGCCCACACTGAGATCGACCTGGCGCGGCCCAGAGAAAACCGCGAGACCTCCGGCTTCCTTCCGGAGGAGCGCGCCTGGATGGACAATCTGATAGATCACGGTTTCATCGATACCTTCCGCCACCTTCACAGGGACGCCGGCCATTACACCTGGTGGAGTTATCGGTTTAAAGCAAGGGAAAAGGACATCGGCTGGCGTCTGGATTATTTCTTCATCTCACAAAACCTGGTCAATTCCTTGTCCAACGCGTTCATCCTCAAAAACGTTCAGGGGTCGGACCATTGCCCGATCGGCATAACATTGAAAATAGGCTGAGCAGGACTTAATATAAGGGTAATGGTGCTGCATACTCCCGCCGGACCCGGTCAGACTTCTCCTTCGCCGGAGGATATGCTCGGCGACCGCCGCCGCAATATAATTAGTGCGATTCAGGAGCTCAAAAGCAACATAGCGCGTATCGAGCGGAACCATCCCCGCCTGGGCAACGACCTCTCATCCACATGCCAGAGGGTTATCACTGAGCTGGAGGAAATCCACCCCCTGCAGCCTGACGCTATAACACCGGAGGCTATTACAGCGGGCTCACGCTCGACCGCGAGCAATCCCCTCGCCAGGGCCATCGACAAAACCGCCGCCTGTATCATCACCGGCCTGGACAGGACGGGAGACGGTATAATATTTATCCTCTCGAAGATTAGCCGTGTATCATGAATAAAACACAACTCATCGCTGTCATAGGCGCAGGCGCCGTGGGCAGCTACTACGGCGGGCGCCTGGCCGAGGCCGGTCATGATGTCCGCTTCCTGGTCAGGAGAGACTACCATGCCATCACTAAATCCGGTCTGAATGTAACCAGCCCGGATGGGGATTTTGTATTGTCTCGGCCTTCCGTGGCCACGGACAGCTCCCAAATTGGCATCGTGGACTGGGTGATCTGCGCGCTCAAATCGACCTCTATCCATTCTGCGCAGAAGCTGGTGCAGCCCTGCGTGGGCAGGGATACCCGTATACTGGTGTTGATGAACGGCCTCGGGCTGGAGGACCATTTCGCCGCCTGGTTCGGGGCAGCGCGCATATTCGGCGGACTGGCTTTCACATGTATCAACAGGGGTAAGCCCGGCAACGTGCATCATCTGGCCTACGGCGCAGTTACGGTGGGACATTACCGGAATGATCCCGCCGAAATCGAGAAGGCCGCCGACCTGTGGTCGGGCAGCAAGACCAGCATACTCACAGCGTCTTCGCTTTTAAAAGCCCGCTGGGAGAAGCTCTGCTGGAACATACCTTTCAGCGGCCTGTGCGTGGCCGGCGGTGGTATCACGACCGACCGCATCATGGCAGATGCCGGTTTGCGCGCCGCCGCAACAGCTTTGATGGAGGAGGTCGTCTGCGCAGGCAATGCCGACCTGGCCAGGCGAGGCGAGAAGAGTATCATCGATGGTGAAACGATGATTGAAAGCATGTTCCAGAAGACCTCCACCATGGGCGCATACAGGCCCAGCACAATGATCGATTTCGTGGAGGGCAAAGCCATGGAGGTCGATGCCATCTTTGCCGAGCCTTTACGGCGCGCCCGGGAGCTGAACGTTCCCGCGCACGGCCTGGCGCTGCTGACAGCCGTGCTGAAGGCACTTAATCACGGCCGTTGATCACAGGCTACGGCTGTATCTTAATGGGTCCCGACTCTCCCGCAATCGGTACATACCTGTAAGGACCAATGTAGTCCAGACCTTCTAAGCCTTTCTTGATGTCGGGGATATCCCACACCGAGCTGATGATCCAGACCACCTCCACCTGTTTGCTGCCGGTAATCTTCGTGAGCATGGGGGCGAAGTCTTTCGTCCCCTGCTTGTAAAACTCAACGGGACCTATCTCGAAACCCTCTCCGGTGGAACGTTGTTTCATCGCGGCAAGTGTGCTTCTTCCCATCTCATTATCGATGACCAAAAAAGTGGCATATCTCTTGGACGGGTCAAAGGTAAACTCCTGCGCCGGCAATAACGAACAGGCGGTCAGCGCAAGTAAAATCACCACCAGAGCTGTAAAAACACAATTTAACAGTTTAAAGTTCATTTTTCCTTTCCTAACGGTATTCTGTATATTATACAGAATGACAGGCCGGACTGTTCAATTAGATGTATAATCCTCAGTAATATGAAAAGGGTTTACAGCAACGATAAAATAACCGTCTTCTGGGACTCGGAAAAGTGTGTCCACTCCGGCAACTGCTTCTCACACCTGCCCGAGGTGTTCAAGCCGATGCGGCGTCCCTGGGTGATTATCGACGCTGCCGACGCCGAGGAGATAAAGAAAACCATAGACAAATGCCCCTCCGGCGCGCTCACCTGCAAAGTGCATAAATAAAATCCTTTTCGGGTTATTTCTTTTTCATCCTGTCATATAGCTCGATGAACCAGATGTTGAGCGCGATGGTCAGGGCAATAGGCAGACTGATCAGCCACAGGTTCCTGGCCAGGTCGATGCGGAAATACTGGCAGAACGCCACCAGTACCACCGTGAGCAAGATACCCAGGCCTGCGCACCCGACGGCCATAGCTACATAGGTCACTAAAGATAATTATACCTTATCAACCATGCCCTCAACTTATGTCAATAAAGTGCAGCAGGCGGCGGTTGCCGGCAAGCTTGACGGACGTCTGGGACATTGGGGGCATGACTAAATGCCTATTGATACCCCTGTATCTGCTGCTATAATAGGCAACTGGAGGTAACCTATGGGAATCCAGAATGCGGGTGAAGTGCTCGGTGTTGTATGTCTGGGGCTGGCATCCCTGGCAGCTTTTCTCATGGTGCCCGCCCGTGAGTTGAGCATGAGGGAGAGGATCGGCATACATACGTTTTACTGGGCCTTTGCGATTTACGCCGCCTGGACCATATTTTTCATGTGGGATGGCGGGAGCTGGGAGAGATATTTCTACGCCTGCATTCCGCTGATGCTGGGCCTGATACTCAGCATCCTGTCTGAAATACAGTCAAAACAGCCTCCTATTAATATCAACGACGCCCGCCTTAAAAAAATCGCCGTCCGTACCTGGAACGGACTGCCGAATAACGTGAAAAGAGGCCTGCAGAGCGCAATTATGAACATACAGGGCGTGCCTGAGTGGAGCGAACTGGACGAAGAAGAGTTTAGAGATCAGGGGCACAGAGCCGCGCGATGGTACACCATACTCCCCCTGCCCACCAGGGGTATTCTTCACTTATCTGAGAGTGACTGCCGTAACTTGCAGGACCGGGAAGTGGTCGCAGCGCTGGCGCACGAATTCGCCATGGCCTATCAGTCCACAAAAACACCTTTCGACAACAACGCCATCGAGAATGCCGGCGAGGTTCTGCCTGGCCGGTGGAAGTTCATTAAATAGGTATCCCTACGTATTTATCCGGCAGCGCGCCGACTGTATACTTCCCTCTCACTGAAATAAAGGAGAAAGTATTCGATGGTTAAAATCATTTGTGACAGCACCGGCGATGTGCCGGCGGATATCAGGAAACAATTTGACATTACCATTGTGCCTCTCAACGTTATTTTCGGATCCGACAGCTATCAGGACGGGGTGAACCTGACTCCTCCTCAGTTTTACAAAATGCTGGTGGAGAGCAAGGTGCATCCCACCACCTCTCAACCCGCTCCCGGACTGTTCGAGGAGGCCTACCGCAGGCTGGCCAAGGAAACCGACGAAATAATGGTGCTGACCATATCCGGCGGCATCAGCGGCACCTGTGAAAGCGCTGAGCAGGCCAAGAAAATGGTGGGCAACCTCTGTAAGATCGAGATTATCGACACCAAGATGACCTGCGCCGGATTGCTGCTGCCCACGCTGGCTGCGGCCAGGGCGGCTCAGAAGGGTTTAAAGCTGGTGGAGATAGCGGGACTGGTCAATGACCTCCTGCCCAGGCTGCGCGTTTACATGATATTCGATACGCTCGAATACCTCAGGAAGGGCGGGCGCATAGGCAGAGCCAAGGCATTGCTGGGCGGTATGCTTAAACTGAACCCGGTGCTCACGCTCAAGGACGGCGTAATATCACCGGTCGCTCAGGCGCGGGGCCGCGCCAAGGCCATGGAGCTATTGATCGACCTTATGCATAAGGCCGGCCAGCCCGAGGAAGTCATCCTAGAGGACGCGTCCACGCCCGATGATCTCAACTATATCGCCAAAAGGATCGGCGAAGTCATGCCCAAGTCTTCCATCATTCGCAGCACGGTCAGCCCGGTGATAGGCGTGCACACAGGACCCAGCGTCATGGTCGGCGGCACGGTCAGCACCGCCTAACCGGCTGTTCGTTCAATAATATCGACAGATTCGTTGTAAAAACCCTCCTTGAGCCGGTCGTCTGTTTAGACAGCGCCCGGCTCAAACGGTTTAAAACGAACGCTCACACCCAGAGCCGCACAGCGCTGTGCACTCGCAGTTTCAAAGCTACACATGGAGCAACCCGTACATAAGTCATAGTACCATAGTAATATTGATTATTTGAACACACTCAGGTTATATATATGTCATATGTATATGAGGTCGGATATGAATGTAACCGGTAAGTTTAACTTATATGCATTTAAGGGTGAGGGTGAAACCGAAAAAATATGCGGAAGAACGATCTTTAGATAAGGCATGGACCGGCATAGACCGCAAGAGCTATGATCAGCTGTTCCAATCCATATTTTTGAATTCCCCGACAGGTAAATACGTTGGGCAAAGTGGTAAATTGGTGCTCTGCAATCCTGCCTTCGAAAAGATCACCGGCCACAGAAAGCACGAACTCAGACACGTAGAGCATTTAAGCCTGGTCGTTCCGGATGACAGGGAACGTGTCAGAAGAGATGCCATCCGCATGCTTAAAGGCCTGCGCAAAACGCCTTATCAGTTCAGGGTATATACGCGCCGGGGCGAGGTGCGCTGGGTGATCGAGACCGTCGTGTCCATCATGTACCACGGAAAGCGTGCCGTTCTGGGCAATTTTATCGATATAACGGAGCGGGTAAAGATCGAGGATGAGCTCCTGAGATCAAGGGACCTGCTGCAGAACGTGATAGACGCCACACCCGACTGGATGTGCGTTAAAGATAGCGAACATAAATATATGCTGGTCAATAATAGCTTTGCCCGGGCTCAGCATCTGTCGCCGCAGGATATGATAGGCAGGCCGGATACCGACTTCTTCGCCGAGGAGCTCTGCCTGGGAAATCCTCAAAAGAGTATTGCGGGATTTCACCATGACGACCTGCAGGCCTTTCAGGGACGCCTGGTGCAGAATCCCGGAACCGTCGTGACCTGGGCCGATAACTCGCAGCATATTTACGATACGTACAACATCCCCCTGAGAGACAAATCGGGCAAGGTATACGCAGTTCTGACGTACAGCCGCGACTCCACCGAGCGGCAGAAGGCGGAGGAAGAGCGCGAAGCCTCGCTCAACGCGTTGCAGAGGACGCTGCGGGCTCTGGTGGATACCATGGTCAAGGTTGTGGAAATGCGTGACCCCTATACCGCCGAGCACCAGCAGAGGGTGGCCGGGCTGGCAGGCGCCATAGCCAGGGAGATGAAGATGGATGAGCAGCGTATCGAACACCTGGTGATGGCCGCCAAAATACACGATATCGGCAAGATGTATGTACCCTCCGACATACTCAGTAAACCGGGAAAGCTGACTGCCACCGAACTGGACCTGATTAAAACGCATACGCTGGGCAGCTATTCCATACTGCGGGATATCGAGTTCTCCCGTCCCATCGCATTAATGGTTTTGCAGCATCACGAAAGGCTGGACGGGTCCGGTTATCCCCAGGGCTCAACCGGCAAAGAGATGCTGACGGAATCCAAGATACTGGCCGTGGCCGACGTTGTGGAAGCGATGTCATCGCACCGCCCCTACCGGGCGGCGCTGGGTGTTGAAAAGGCCCTGGCTGAAATCTCCAGGAATAGAGGCAAGCTGTACGATCCCGAGGTCGTAGACGTATGCCTGATGTTGTTCAAAGAGAAAGCGTTTAAGTTCGAGGACAGGTTTGTCTTCAGTGACAGGTAACTGACCCCTTTTCAATATCTCCCATATCTCTCTAAACCCTTTGCATCCCGCCGCGTTTTAATATTTGATCAATATTTTAGCTGTATACTGATTATGTAAATAAGTTGATAGAGTCGGTATTGATAAACAGGACATATACAGATGCCGCAGACATTATATTGCCCCAGGTGCATGGCGCGGGTCGCGTGCGGTGAGAGGTACTGCGGAAATTGCGGCGCACGTCTTACCTGGGCGGTGCGGCCGGCTCAGCCGGGCGTCAGCACAACGCCACTCAGCAAAGAGGTCTCCAAATTGCTCGCCGAATTCGAGAAGCACCTCAATTGCAACCATCACGGATAAACTATTAAGCCTAAAAATAGAGAAGCACTGATCGGGTCGATGCAATCAGCGCTTCCCTGTTTATTAATGACCGGCCGGCTACGGGCCAGGCGGTGGCGGTGGCGGTGGAACCGGTCCGGGTCCGGGCGGCACAGGGCCGGGGAAGGGACGCGGCACAGGACCGGGGTAGGGTCGCGGCGCAGGATAATAGCGATACGGATAGTTATACCAGGGCGTTCCGTATGTATATGTACGGTAATAGATAACGGTGGGTTGATATGCAGGTTGAGCAGTGGTTACATATGTATTTTGCTGCTGCTGCAGTTTGGACTGCGCTTCGGCCAGCGACTGCTGCGTGCTGTTCAACTGCTGCTGGGTTGAGGTAAGCTGTTGCTGAGTGGAGTTGAGTGAGTTATTCAGCGAGTTCACCTGGCTCTGCAGGGCCATGTACTGCTCATTGCTTACACCCGTGGAAATACAACCCGCCGACACTACCGTCGTCAGTAATACGACCGCAAGGACCGCAATAACTGCTTTCTTTTTCATTTTCACCTCCTTGCTTAAAGCATAATGGAGGCTAATTGAGTGTGCTTGACGGCGGACTGACAAGTTTCTGATATTAGGCTAACAATTTGTTGGCCGTATCTGAAATATCAAGGATTGACGCTAACAGTGACGGTGCGGTTGTCCGTCCCGTAGCTGTTGATGGCGGTTAGAGTATAGCTGGTGGTCTGATCGGGGTATACTGTCTGCCCGTATTTCGACTCCGGCTCACCGACATTTTGGTCAATGACAAGCCTGGTGGCATTCCTGACATCCCAGGTCAGACTTGACGATCCGCCGGGTGAAACGCTGATCGGTGAGGCGGTGAAAGACCTGATAACCGGCGCCACGCCGTCGCCCGACACGGTTACCGACACCTCCACTTCCTTGTCCACTGTTCCGAAGGTGTTTGCGGCGGTTAACTTATAGGTCGTCGTGGCAAAGGGAATCACCTTCTTCCAGCCTGAAGACGGCACCCCTCCCACAACCGGGATAATCGAGAGGGTTCTGGCCGCATCCACCTCCCAGGTGAGTGTTACCTCCTCCCCCAGATTAATTGAGCTGCTGCTGGCGGAAAACTTTTTTATCACGGGCGGGTCCTTGGTGAGCGCCGGCCCGGTGGTGACACCGGAAGTATCCACACTGACCGCAAGGGATTTGCTCACCGATCCATAATCGCTGTCCGCCCTTAATGTGAATGTTGCCGTTTCGGAAGGGGTCACCTGAATCGTACCCTTTGATGCGACTCCACCGATGCCCTGGTTGATATTGATCGACTTGGCGCCGATAACGTCCCAGGTCAGGGTGCAATCATCACCTGCTTTAATCGAAGTCGGACTGGCGCTGAAGGTCGTGATAATAGGCGCTTTGGACGTGCTGACCTCGAGATTGATAGTAGCAGTCGAGTTGCCGTTGCTGTTGGCTGCCGTCAGCACGTAACGCGTGGTAATGCCTGGAGAAACGACTTTCGATCCGGATAAAGATACGATACCCACCTCGGGCTGGATTGAAACCGATGTCGCGCTGGTGACGTTCCAGGACAAGGTGGACTGCTGGCCGACATAGATACCGGCCGGACTGGCAACGAAATTATTTATGGTCGGAGGTTTGCCTGTAACTGTAATGGTAACCTCCCTATTAACAGAGCCGCCGAAGCGGCTATCGGCCGTCAGTCTGTAAGTGGTAGTTTCGGCGGGTGATATTTTCTTTGTTCCGCTTGGAGATACGTTCCCCACGCCGGGATTTATGTAGACCGATGTTGCCCCACTGACATCCCACTTTAACGTCACATCCTGGCCGGATACAATCGCCGGGGGACTTGCCTCGAAAGCCATCACCAGCGGCGGTGAGAATATCTTCTCTATATCTCCCTTCAGGGCAACGCCAGTGATGATAAACGCTGTAATAATAAGCACGCCGGCGGCTATCGAAATGGACATCGTCCTATGATCTTTAATCCACTGCAGCAGTCTGGATATGTAGCTGTTTTCCGGCTTCTGCTCCTGTCCCTGTATCTCCTGACCCGCCCATTGATTGCCCGCCTGCGATTGATACCATTGCTGCTGGGAGTACTGGGCATCTGAGGACTGGTACTGCCCCTGAGTCTGCGAGCCCTGCCAGTTCAATAACGTTTTACAGTTTGGGCACTGCGCCCTCCCGTAGGTTATGGGCGTATTGCAGTAGGGACAGTAATACATCTGCTGCATGGTATATTTTTACTGCCGTTGCAGCGGCAAGTCAAGCTGCTTAAAGCGCCACCGCTTTCATGGGCTTAATAAATCCTTTATAATCTTGACATAAGCTATTGCATACATATGTGACAAAAGTGAAGATTTGTTATGCAGCAAATGTACTCTTGTCCGAATTGTAAAGCGCCCATTCAGTATGGCCAGCCGTATTGCAACTACTGCGGCATGACCTTAAACTGGCCTCCTCCTCAACCGCCCCAGTATCCATATCAGCAGCCCCCATACGGACAGCAATATGGCTGGCAGGGGCAGCAATACCAGTACAACGGCCGGCCGTCGCCCGTCGGAGGCTTCCCCGCAGGAATCATCTGGCTGGTCGTGATATTGCTTATCGTCGGCGGCACGATCGGAGGAATATACTATGCCACCAACGGGGCTGTCCTGAGCTGGTTCTCGCCTCCGTCGATCACTTCTTTCGTAGCAAGCCCTGACTCCATTACCACAGGCGGATCGGCAAAACTGGACTGGGCCGTCAAGGGCGCCCAGACGATCTCCATCAGCCCCGATATCGGGACGGTATCGGCCGGCGGCTCGCAATCAGTGCAACCGGGCGCGACCACCGAATATATGTTGACCGCTTCCAATATCTCCGGCTCCACCCGTGCATGGGCTACTATTACCGTTACCAAACCCAGCAAACCATCTATCAGCAGCTTCAGCGCCAATCCGGGCACCATCACATCCGGCCAGTCCGCCACACTATCCTGGACTGTTACCGGCGCAAATTCGGTTTCCATCAGCCCCACCGTCGGCAACGTATCGGACACCGGATCTAAGACCGTGAAGCCGACTGACACAACCACTTACACTATCACCGCCGTAAACGATACAGGCACATCCGCGATGACGGCCAAGGTTACGGTAAACCCGGCAGGACCGCCGGAAATAACAAGCTTTACATCCAGCCCATCGTCAATCACCTCCGGCGGCAGTTCGACCCTTTCATGGGCCATAAACGGAGCAACATCCGTATCCATCGACCAGAATATAGGGACCGTGTCTAACACCGGAACGAAATCGGTGTCGCCCACCACCACAACTACGTATACACTCACAGCCGGCAACAGCCTGGGCAGCTCCACAAAGACAGCAGTGATTACGGTAACCGCGGCCGGCCTGCCTGTTATAACTACATTTACCGCCAGCCCGGCATCAATCTCCTCAGGTGACAACTTGACGCTGTCATGGACGGTAACCGGTGCAACGACTGTCAATATCACTCCCGGTGCCGGGACCGTATCAGCCACGGGCACGCGTATACTGAATCCCACGACAACCACAACCTATACGCTCACTGCCACCAACGCAGTCGGCCCTGCGACAAAGACAGCAACAGTTACCGTTGCAGCGGAAGGATCCCCGACGATCAGCTCGTTTTCTGCCTCTCCCGTCACCGTGGCCTCCGGATCATCTTCGACACTGAACTGGACCGTTGCAAATGCAACATCGGTATCCATTACCCCGGGTATCGGCGACGTAGCTTCCACCGGGACCCGGTCAGTTACACCCACAACTACAACCACATATGAGTTGACCGCCACCAACTCCCACGGCTCTGTTACCGCCACTGCCACGGTTACTGTGGCCGCGTCAGGCTATCCTGTGATCAGCTCTTTCAGTGCCAGCCCCGCTACGGTCTCATCGGGGCAATCAGCACAGTTGTCCTGGACCGTGACCGGAGCGACTACTATCTCCATCGATCACGGCATCGGCACGGTCTCAGCCTCCGGTTCCAGGACGGTAACCCCAGCCGCCACCACGTCCTATGTAATAACGGCCGCCAACAGCAATGGATCGGTGACTGCGACGGCCTCCATCACGGTAACGACTGCTTCCGGCACACCGCCGGTAATAAATTCTTTCACAGCCTCAAACCCTACCATATCAGCCGGGGGGTCATCACAGCTGACCTGGGATATAACGGGAGCAACATCCATCTCCCTCGAACCTTATGAAGGCGACATACCATCATGGGGATACCCATCGGTATCACCCACGGAGACCACAACCTACACGCTCACGGCCTTCAACAGCGCCGGCTCGGATACGGCTTCAGTAACTGTAATAGTCACTCCCTGATGTACGGCTAATCAGGAGGACCTGTGCACTCACGTAGTTACGGAATCAAGAAATGAGCGGATACTATTTCTTTTTAGTTGTGCCTTTTTTGGCTTTAGCCGGTTTACCCTTGGTCTTCGGCGGGTTGTGAGCAGCGCACGTCTTGCACATAATATCCTCCTCGCCTTTTAAGCTGTCCCTTACTTCCGATAGTAGTTTTTCCGTTTTAAGCTGTCAAGTAGCTATAGATACCTGAAAGGCCGGTCAGGGGGTACATGTGATGGTAAAATTCGCTTGGTTCGACATCATCGGTAATGGAGTGAGAATGCTCACCCGCTCCCAGTAGGTGACATTGGATGCCACGACGATCATCCAGCTGGTGGATACGGTCTTGGTGCCGGCCGCGCTGAAGACCAGGGTCTCTACAGGACCAGTGGCGCCGTCTATGCGCTCCCACCTGTAAGTTACCGTGCAGGGTCCGTCCACAGTAATATCGGCGGTCGTGTTGATTGTTTTCGGGCACGGGCCGCTGTAGTTGGACGGATTTGCCTGAGCTACAACGCTGACAACCTTGGGAGGACCCGACCAGCCTCCTCCACCGGGCGGCGTGGCGGGAGGAGGCGTTATCGGCATCGGTGTCCCAACCGCATAGGTTACCACCTGGACCGTTTTGGTGAGAGTCCCCCCGCAGCCGGTGGCCGTCAGCACATAGGTTGTATTCGTGGTCGGATAAACGACACGTGAGCCCGGAGATCCGACTTCACCGAAACCGCCGGGGGAAAGCACGACAGAACCTACCAGTTCCCCCGATGTGCCGTTAGTCACCGGCCCCCATTCCAGTGTTACCGCCTTGCCGGACTCAACAAAGCCTGGATTGGCCTCGAAATAGGAAAAAACAGGTGCTCCGGGACATCCGGCGGGCGATGGTTGCTGCGGCAGGCCCGGTTGCGACGGTTGCTGCGGCGCCCCGCTTCCCGCCACCTCAACCATAACCTCTCGCCTGAGCACAGTGCTGCCTGTATCAACCATGAGAGCGAAGACGGTGGATTCGGGAGGGCATACCTGCTTCTGTCCGACGGCAGTCACCGGTTGGCCCTGCAGTTCCACTCCAAAGAAATTTTCACCCTGAACGCTCCAGCTCAGATTAACGCATTCTCCCGGCTGAATCATGCTCCTGTCCGCTGTGAACACTATCTGCGGTTCGCCTGAAGGCTGAGCGCCCTGTGGTGCGCCCGGAGCGCTTTCACCTCCCCATTTACAGGTACATCCGACACAGCTTATTAAGACCGTGACAAGTACAACAGCAAATACACGTCTGCACATTTCAAAACCTCCCGCATGTTGTGGAATGCTGCTTAATCTCGATAAGCACCACTGTTAAGGAAATATTAAAGCAAATTGCAGCAACAGGCAATTAAGATTAATATACACCCGCGAGGAGGGTTCCCTGTCACCCGTTTGTTCCGGCATAATTAAGATTGAATCCGGAGAAGGAGTATAAAGATTTGTTGAACCAAAAAGCAGGTATTTGCATTCTACTGTCGGGGCTGATACTAATTATTTGCAGTTGCATTCCATCTTCGATATCCGATATCCCTGTCCGCAATTGGAAAATGAGTGTGGTGACCGGCGAGGATTCCGCCTGGACCGGAGGGGCGCAGCTGTTCGCCGACCTGGTCAAACAGCGCAGCGGCGGGCGGATGCAGATTACCGTTTACCCCAACGCCGAACTGGCGGGCGGCAACCAGCTAAACGAGCTGACCATGCTGCAGGACGGCAATATCGATTTTACCTATCATTCCACCCTGCTTTATTCCAACCTCGACCAGTCGTTTTCCGCCGTCTCCATGCCCTGGCTGTTCACCGATTATGCGCAGGTCGATGCAGTCCTGTCAGGAAAAGCAGGCAGCGAGCTGCTGAAGGAGACGCAGGACTTCGGCATAGTAGGCCTGGCCTTCGGCGAGAACGGTTTTCGCCAGCTGACCAACAGCCGGCTGGCCGTCAGCGCACCGGATGACCTTAAAGGGCTGAAAATACGCATACCCGATGTCGCGCTCTACAACTCCATTTTCAGGTCGCTGGGAGCAACGCCCGTAATAATGAACTTCCCTGACGTCCCGGAAGCGCTCAGGCAGGGCCGGATAGACGGGCAGGAGAATCCGGTGGATATTATCGTGTCCTCCCGGCTCTATGAGATCCAGAACCATATTAGCGTTTGGAACTACTCCTACGATGCTCTCATCCTGGGCATGAATAAGAAGGACTGGGACGGATTGCCGGCGTCGGCGCAGACCATTATCAGGCAGGCGGCCATCGAGGCGTCAATGGAACAGGTCAGGCTTTCGCGCGATGCCGCGCGGACCAAACTGGGACTGTTGAGAGATAAGGGAATGACGGTGACCGAGCTGACGCCCGGCCAGGTCCAGACCTTCCGTGAGGCCACGGAGCCCGTATATACGGAATGGTCGGCTAAAATCGAATCGAATATTCAGAAGCTGTGGGAGATCAGAAAGCTGTCCCGCTGAGGGCAGAAAGGAGGATAGGGAAAATGAGAGATGCGGCCAGCACCATCGGCAATTTGATCGACAGAGCCGGTGTTTCCATCATCAGCTCCATCGATGAAGACGGTTTCCCAACTCAAAGGCGATGCTTCCTCCCAGGCAAAGGGAGGGGATCAAGCACCTCTTCTTTACCACAGGGATGTCGTCTATGAGAGTGAAACAATACACCGTCAACCCCAAAGCCTGCGTATACTTCTTCGACAAACGCTTCTACAGAGGTGTCATGCTCAGGGGCACCATGAAAGTCCTGCATGACAGTAAAACCAAGAAGCTTATTTGGAGGGACGGCGACGAGCTGTATTATCCGGAGGGAGTGACCGATCCCGACTATTGCGTGCTGCGATTCAAAGCGCAAAACGGCAGGTATTACAGCAATTTTAAATCCGAGAATTTTAAAGTCGGTTGATAGTATTAAAAAATAGAGTGGTTGTAGCAAGGTTCACCGGGCATCGACTGCCGCTTAATATGCTAAATTTAATCATGCAGGAGGAGTAAGGAGGTGAAACTATAATAATGCCGGCCAATGCGCCGCATGCCCTCAATGCGGTGACCAACTTCAAAATGTTGCTTGTGATGATAAGAAGCTGACATGAAAATACACGGGAGGAAATTATGAAACCTATAGGCCCTTTAATGAGAGAACACCGCCTCATTGAGCGTATGATCGCTTTAATGGGGAGCGAAATCGAGCAGATCAGTGCCAGCGGCAAGGTCAATACCGGATTTATCATGGTCGCCGTTGATTTCATCAGGACATATGCAGACAGAACACATCATGGCAAGGAAGAAGATATCCTGTTCAGAGAGCTTGCTAAAAAGAATCTGTCTGCGGAACATAAAAAGATCATGGATGAGCTGGTTCAGGAACACATCACAGCCCGCAATATGGTCGCACAGCTCGTAAATGCAAGGGAGAGTTACCTGACGGGCAGCTCAAAATCGTTTGCGGACATCATCGATTGCCTTAAAAAAATCACCGCCTTTTACCCGGTGCATATTGAAAAAGAGGACAAGCATTTTTTCTATCCCTGCCTTGAATATTTTAGTAAACAGGAGCAGGACGCAATGCTTGAAGAATTCTGGGAATTCGATAGAAAACTGATCCATGAGAAATATCAAAGAACTGTTGAGGAGCTTGAACAAAGATATGCCTGACAACACACATCGCCATCAGGTTATCCTCTCGATGGACAGGCAGGCATGATGCCGAGCCGATCATAATAGGTCATTCCAGATACGGGCTTGACCTCACAAGATTTGTCCTTAACAGCACATTCGCATAAATTGAACCGTCCAGTATCCGGTTGATCGTATAATACAAATTCAATACAATCAAACTGGATGACAAAAACGACGGCAGGGACCGGCAAGATTTTCAACTTGCGTTTAGCTTCAGTTTATAGATTGATTCAAATCGTTCTTTGGGCGGTTACTGCGCGCATTATTGACCAGTGTCGATCGAAGCAATATAATGTAAGTTAACGTACACTTACTTTTCTGTCTACCCATAGAAGCGAATAAATCCTGCAATAAAGGAGGTCGCGGTGAAAAGAAATCTGGTGTCTCAAATACTGGCTGCCATTCTTATTCTATCCCTGTTACTGGTATCTATCCCCGCCGTCGCCGATTCCGGTCTCACCAGCGGGTTTGTCAAGATCAGAGACTGGGATAAGACAAATGACGCCTTCAATTTCTCATCGGGACAGGTCGCCTCGGGCAGTGGCGACTTCTTTATTTCACCCAGAGGTATTCATGTTTTTGAATCTCCGGGGATCATCGATATGGGGTTGGTATATCTTGACGATGTAACCGAGGCGCCGGCAACAGGCTATGTGGAAATGGCCGCGCCGGTTGATGGTCACACCTATGTTGTGCGCTCCAAGGGAAAGTACGGCAAATTCTATCTCGAGGAGACATATGATTGGCTGTCTCCTATTCAGTACGGTATCTCATGGGTGTATCAGCCCAATGGAACCAGGTCGCTTGGAGGCTCGGCATCCGCCGGCCAGACGGTTACCTCCGGGCAAACAGGGGCCACAGCAGATACAGGTTGTACCTATGCGCAGTACATCGCAGCTTACAACAAGCTGACCTACTTGATGTCCCAGGGCAAGGGAGATACGCCGGAAGCCCAGGCTGCCTATGCGGAATACGCAAAGGTTAAGGCCTGCTATGAGAGCGGGAGCATAGTAACAGGGCAATCATCCACTTCGACTTCCACTTCTACTTCTTCCGGCACTTCTTCAGGCACTTCTTCAGGTATTTATACGATCCCCACCACCACAACTCCCACGTCAATACCGCCAACTTCGACTTCGACTGCATCAACACCCGTCACCTTACACCTGACCTGCGAGAATAAGGATAATGAAGAGAAGTCCTGCGGGCCTTTTGCCGGCATGCACACATATCTATTTGGATCTCTATATGTAACTTCAGTAGTTGTTCGTTTTGACACCGGCCGAAAATTTGATTGTCGCAGTGACGTCTCACTTCAGGTTTACCGAAATGGGGCATGGCAGACGATAGAAACAATTAACGCTGTATCATCGTCAAGTAATTCCGAGTTTGCACCTATGCAAGTTCAGGTACCCGTTAACGACACCATTTCCGGCTTCAGAATTTCTGACGGGTGTGTATGTTGTATAGACTTCTCCGAAATCACGATCTACGGCTCACAATCATTGCCTCAGTCATCTACTACCACTACTACCAGTGCGCCAAATGTATTCGGCACTACTCAGATTCTCAACGTGGGTTTCAAAGGGAATATTTATTATCTTGAGGAGGGAACCAGTCAACTGCCCGATTTCTCAAAAATGACTCCCGTCGGCACAATTTACACTGAGCAACTGGATATACCAGACAGGGATTTCACTGAGGGATTCCCGGGGATTACCAACAGGTTTGAATGGTTCGGAATCTCCTATGTCGGTGGTGTTTACATTCCATCAGCGGGTTATTACACATTTAAATTGACGTCCGACGACGGCGCCAAACTTTATATTGATGGTGAGCTGATGATCGACAATGACGGCATACACCCATCCAGGACCCAAACGAAACAGGTGTATCTGACAGGGGGCAACCATGTAATAAAGGTTGACTATTTCCAGGGTCCGAGAGCACGTTTATGTCTCCAGTTACACGTGCAAGCCCCGGGTGGCACAGAAGATCCGGTAAAACCCGGGCTCGATCCTTCCCAGATAGTGTCTCCCCCTGCTACATCGACGACCACGAGCACTAGCACTACCACTACGACATCCATACCTGCAGGCACTGCGCTCATTGCCGAGTCCAGGACCGTTACGATTGGCGGTACGGTTCAGGTGCCGATTTATTTCCAGGATGCTCAGAACGTCGGCAGCCTGGGATTCACGTTGTCTTACGACCCGGCGGTAGTACAGGTGGTAAAAATATCCAAGGGATCGCTTCTGTCGCCGGCTACCTTTACATCCAGCGACCAGTCCGGTTCCATTATTTTCGGTTTTGCTGCGCCCCAGGCGATCAGTGGCAACGGCTCAGCAGCCGTGGTTGAATTCAAGGCTCTGGGCAGCGCGGGCAGCACCAGCGCTTTAACGCTGTCCGAGATACTGGCAACCAGCTATTATGGATCTTCACTGGCCGTCAGCCCCGTCAATGGCATGCTTACCATCGGTCAGAATCAGCCGGGCGATGCCGACGGAGACGGCAAGCTCAGTGTGCTGGATGCGCTGATTGCCCTTAAAATGTATGTCAAGTCGCTCCCGCTGAACCTGATAGCAGACATCAACCAGGATGGAAAGGTCACCCCCGAGGACGCACGGTTGATCATGCAGAAGGCCAAGCCGTAATAAAGGAGGGTGTTGATCATGAAATCAGCTAACATTTATCGGACTCTGATAATCGCGGCGCTGGCCATCTTGATAATCCTACCGGCGGCCGGCTGTATCAAGGTGCCCCGCAAGACTGCCGCGACAAGCGGGCAGTTGAAGGTCCCCATTAATGCCGTCAACGCCGGCAAACTGGGCAGCCTTGAGTTTGAGGTAGTCTACGACCCCGCTGTCATACAGCCGGAGGGCGTGACCAAGGGCGACCTGGCGGACAACGCCATGCTCGATTTCAGCCTGTCACGTTCCGGCCGGATGTGGGTGGCCCTGGTCGACTCCAACGGATTGAACGGCAACGGATCGCTAGTCGTGATAACCTTCCATAAAGCGAATAGCGGGCAGGCGGCGACCACCATTACACTGGAAAACGTGCTTGCCTATGATGCCGTCACCCTCGTCGATATCATAACCAGCACCACTGCAGGCAGTCTGACAACACCACCGGCTATCACTTTCACCCGCTGAGAAGACGGAGCATCCGGCTGAGGCTCAATATTCCGTTGGGAGGTTAAGGGGATGTCCGAGATGAGACAGGATATTACCACAGAAGAATGGGTTATTATAGCTAAAGAACGGGCACAGAGGCCGTCCGAGTTTGCCGGCCGGCAGCCCAGGCCTGAACTGCCTGCATTTTCAGCATCCTGCCCGTTTTGCCCCGGCAACGAATCAATGACGCCGGGAGAAATACTTGTCTACCGGGATAAGGAGGCCGGAAAGTGGAGCGTGAGGGTTGTATCGAACAAGTTTCCCGCGCTCAAGCCGGAAGGCAGCACGGCGAGGAAGATAGAGTCGGAACTGTTCATCAGCATGGACGGCGTCGGCATACATGAGGTTATCGTGGAAACACCGGAACATAACAAGGTGTTGGCGTTGCAGGAGGCCGGCGGCATCGCAGATGTCCTGCTCGCTTACAGGGAAAGGTACAACGCAATTAAACAGGAGCCCTTCGTAAAGCTCATCACCATTTATAAGAATTATGGGCCCAGGGCGGGCACTACCCTGGAACACTCGCATTCACAATTAATTGCCACGCCCGTCGTACCCAGGAATATGCGAATACAATTTGAAGTTGCTACCAGGTATTATGACAACCTGGGCAGGTGCCTTTACTGCGACCTGGCAAGCCGTGAAGCCGGCGTGCGTGACCGGTTGGTGATGGAAACGGATTCTTTCACAGTCTTCCACCCGTTTGCTTCGCACTCGCCCTTTGAAACATGGATTATACCTAAAAGGGGCCAGGCATCCTTCGGCAACACAACGCCGGAGGAGCTGGCCGATCTGGCGCATGTACTGAAGTCTGTATTACTGAAGCTTTACCGGGGCTTGAATAATCCCGACTATAATTATGTTATCAACAGCGCGCCGGTGGACGACGAAAACAAAGACTACTATAGCTGGCACATCAGGATTATCCCCAGGCTGACGGAACTGGTCGGCTTTGAGATTGGATCGGGCATCAACCTGATCACCGCTCTGCCGGAAGAGACCGCCGGATTCATGCGTGAACTGTAGTATAATTGACCCTGCTTATCGAAGTCTGAAGGCGGAGGTTGATATGAAAAACATACTGTCAAGCAAATTCCCGTTTATCGCAGTCTTGCTGATTATGGTGATCGCTATCCCGCCGGCATGTGTATCATCCGGACAGGCTACGCCGCAAACTGTCAGCCCGCAGGAAGCTCAGAAGATCGCCTATAATGCAACGGTATATGGCTTCCCGCTGGTCGTAATGGACCTCACCCGGCAGGTCATGACGGCAGTACCGTCACCCGGTGCCAACGGGTCGCCGGTCAACCAGTTCGGCAACAAGAGGGTTTTTCCGGATGCAACCTTTACCAACGTCGTCAACCCTAATGCCGACACACTTTATTCGTCGGCCTGGATAGACACCTCCAAAGAGCCGATTATCCTTTCCCTGCCGGACACTCATGGGCGCTATTATCTGATGCCCATGTTTAACTGCTGGACCGATTGCTTTGCCTCGCCCGGCTCGCGCACCACCGGCACCGGCGCCGGCAGCTATGCCATCACCGGCCCGGGCTGGAGCGGCAGGCTGCCTGAAGGCCTCACGGAGATGAGATCCTCCACCCGCTGGGTCTGGATAGTCGGCCGTATCGCCTGCACCGGACCTTCAGATTATGAAAACGTCTGGGAACTCCAGGACCAGCTGAAGCTGACACCGCTTTCCGCCTGGGGCACCGATTATAAGCCCCCGGCTTCCGTGCCGGTCGATCCCAACGTCAATACCAAAGTCGCCCCTTTAAATCAGTTGCTGGCCATGGAACCGGCCGGCTACTTCAACAACGTATGCCGGTTGATGGTTGAAAATCCTCCCTATGCGGCGGATGCGCCGATGCTGGCCGACATGGCAAAGATAGGCATCAAGCCAGGAGTCGACTACCAATCATATTTTGCCGGGTTGGATGACAGCGTCAGGTCGGCAATTCAAACCGGCTATAAGTCCGCCCTGGCCGATATTCCTGTAACGGACCTGGGTAAGGAGAAAAACGGGTGGCAGCTCCCCACCAATACCGGAAACTACGGGACCGACTATACGGTCAGGGCGGTTATAGCCTACCGGGGATTGGGCGCCAATTTGATTGAGGATGCATTCTATGCTTCAGCTTCAACCGAAGACGACGGGGCCAAATTCTCCAGCGACAACAGATATTTGATTCATTTCGGCAAAGACGAGATACCGCCCGTAGAAGGCTTCTGGTCGCTCTCCATGTACAATGACAAGATCATGTTCGTGGCCAATCCCATCAACAGGTACAGCCTGGGCTCATTGAGCGATCCTCCCCTGGTAAAGAATCCCGACGGCTCTCTCGATATCTACATACAGCGAGATGCGCCCGACTCCGCCGTAATGAACAACTGGTTGCCTGCCCCGGCCGGCGGCGGCTTTCAGATGACGATGCGCCTCTACTGGCCGCAGCAAAAGGTGGTGGACCAGCAATGGGCGCCGCCGGCGGTACAACCGGTCAAGTAGGGGCGGATTTCCATTTAATAGCACCAAGCATGCCCGTCAGCCTTATGATTTGACAGGCATCGGCACCGGCCATAACATTTTGATTGATCGGAGGTGCGTATTATGATGCAAAGCAGCACATTTAAAATAATCAATCTGGTCGCGCTCATATGCTTGCTGGCCCTTTCTTTGCCGGGATGCATAGCCGGCGGCGCTCAAAATCAGGCCGGCGTATATCCGATTGATACTGCCGTCCGGACTACCGTGCACAGGACGATCGCTCTCAATGAAAACATCACCGGTCTCAGTCCTCTTGAGCTTTACAAAGTCCCGCAATACGGCAAATACGGTTACGGCAAATGGACGTATGGCCCGGGCATTCCCAACGAACTGCGCACTGATATTATGCCGTCCGGCTATTCAGCCTCATCGGCCGGCAGGAAAGCCAAATTACTGAATTTCTTTGTTATTACCGATGTCCATATAACCGACAAAGAGTCCCCATCCCAGCTGATCTACCTTCAGCAGTTAAATCCCTGGGACGCCGAGGTCACTTCTATATACTCGCCGGTTATGCTTTATACGACTCAGGTCCTGGATGCGGCCGTGCAGACCATAAACGCGCTTCACAAACAGAACCCGTTTGATTTCGGCATCTCGCTCGGGGATGTATCCAACAGCACCCAGTACAATGAAACCAGGTGGTACATAGATGTGCTCGACGGCAGGGTCATCAGCCCCAGCTCCGGCGCCCATGCCGGGGCGGACACCGTCGACTACCAGAAGCCTTTCAAGGCGGCGGGCCTGGATAAGACTATTCCCTGGTACCAGGCGCTGGGCAACCACGACCATTTCTGGATCGGTTCCTTCCCGGTCAACGACTTCCTGCGCCAATCGTATATCAGCGATAAAATCCTGGCCGCGGGAGACGTCCTGGCCAATCCCGCGAACCTGAGCAAGCCTGACTATTACATGGGCGTAATCGACGGCTCGACTCCTTACGGTGATATAAAAGGGGCCGGACCGGTAGCCAACTTCACCAGTCCGCCCAAGGTGGTCGCCGACCCGGACCGCCGTTCACTCTTGAGGACAGAATGGATAAGTGAGTTCTTCAAGACAACTTCCAATCCCGTAGGGCACGGCTTCAACCTGGTCGACCCCGGACAGCCGCAGGGCTTCGCATGTTACAGCTTCGTCCCCAAGTCAACAATACCGCTCAAAGTGATCGTACTGGATGATACGCAACGGGAAGATGACGGCTCGCCCGATATCCATGGCCACGGCTTTCTCGATCAGGCGCGCTGGAATTGGCTCCAGAAAGAGCTGGCGGACGGCCAGGCTGCCGGCCAGTTGATGATCATCGCAGCGCATATACCCATCGGTGTTCAACCCGATAAAACGGAGCTCGAATGGTGGAACAGCCCACAGAATGCCGTCACCCTGCCGGGCCTTCTCAAGGAACTTGAGAATAGCCCCAACCTGATTATGTGGATCTCGGGGCATCGCCACCTCAATACGGTCAAAGCGTTTGTGTCCACCGATCCCGCCAGGCCCGAATGCGGTTTCTGGCAGGTTGAAACTTCGTCACTGAGGGATTTCCCCCAGCAGTTCCGCACCTTTGAAATATACCTCAATAGCGACTATACAATCTCAATCGTCGCGACCGACGTCGATCCTTCCGTCAAAGAGGGGACGCCGGCCGCCACATCACGCTTTTACGCAGTGGCCGCACAGGAGATCGTTAAAAACAATCTGAGCCCTGTCTTTGCAGGCGCCGACCCCACCATCCCTGATCAGACTGTTCCGGATCCCACCATCCGCCCGATGCCGACATGCTCCTATAATGCGGAGCTCTTGAAGCAGCTGAGCCCGGCGATGAAGGCCAAATTGCAGGTGCTCTTCCCATAAATAAGACTCGATTAAAATATAACCGAATCTGTAAACATCATATAGACACAGTTTCAGTTGAGCGGACCTGCATGAATTAAGAGGAGAGGAGTAGAATTATCTGTGTATCTCTATTGCCGGGAGGGGTTAAATGCCGACAATCAAGGTGGAATATAGCTTAGATATTCAAGCTGGGGCGGAAAAATTATGGAACATTCTGACTGATGTACAATCTTGGCCCGAGTGGCACAGGACATCTTATGTAAGATCTGTTGAATCTGGCCCATTGAAGGAAGGCTCATCATTTATAGCAGAGTTAGGGGGCATTAGATGGAACATAAAGGTGATAAAAGCTAATAAACCATTCAGCATATGCTGGACAGGGAGACGTTTAGGGATTCAAGCCATACACGATTGGGAATTTCTAGAAGAGGGAGAAAAAACCAAGGCAATAACTAGAGAAAGCATGTCCGGAGGCGTGCTTATCCTTACATACCCAATCGTAAAGAGAAGATTATCAAAATACGATCACAAATGGCTGGCGGATCTTAAATCTAAGGCAGAAAGCGGCTGAGCTTATAAGAAAGATTCGTGGCAGCGGCTGAGATTGAACCGGCAACCAGGGGCATATGAGCTTTGCCCAAAATTAGATGAGTAAATTATCTACTCCGAATCCTTCTTATATTTTTCCTGAAGTTCTCTCAATTGCTGCTGCTTCTTTAGCTCTTCCTCAGTTAAGGCTTTGTATGAAACAAGCTCATCATTTTTAATCTCAACAGTAAAAAGCGCACGGCATTTCCAGCAGCGGTAGGGTCCAATGTAATCTAGCTCAACCAGAGACGTGGTGCCTTCAGTTTGGCAAGCCGGACATTTGATTTTTTTTAGCATATCAATTTCAACCTTCCCATGCAGTATTGTAAAAGTATGCGTTAAATTCCCGTTAATGTACAGAGCTCCCGGCCAGGTAACACATACAGGAACCATGTATGCTGTAGTGCCGGGGATTTTAAAGGACTGGTGGCTGCGGCTGGGATTGAAACAGTATATTCTTAATGCGGCATTTCAATCCAGACTACTGGTTTATCTCCGATAGTCCAGCCGTCGTGTCCGGGAGGCACCCTGCCCGCGTCACCCGGGCCAAATTCTTGTTCTTTTCCATCATCCATGCGTATCCCCAGCCTGCCCGAAATCACATACAGAAGATGGTCCCCTTGACAGCTTTTAGTCCCCACAACAGGTTTCATGTGCTTTGACCACTTCCATCCAGGTTCTGCAGTGCCTCGCATAATCGTAAAACCTGCGATGGTAACAGTCTCTACCTTCCCATTCTCAAACTTTTTAGTCTCATCCGGCTGATTCAGACTCTTCTTCTCAACTGTTGCCATTTTTACTCTCCTCTTTTACCGCTTTTACCGCTCATTTAACTTGCCCTAACAGCTATTCAACTTCTGATTTTAGATTTTCAATCATAATAAAGTCAAGGTATCGGGTAATCAATCGATTTCAAAACGTTCCTTGTTCTGAATCACAAGATTGCCGCGTCGCTTCGATTATCGCAATGACTGGGTGCAAAGAATTCACAAAGACAGAATTTGATGACTTGGAAATAAGAGGTTTGGTGGCAGCGGCTGGGATTGAACCAGCGACCAAGGGCTTATGAGTCCCCTGCTCTACCGCTGAGCTACGCTGCCGCAACAAGTATTTTAAGACAGCAAACATTTTAGCACTAAATCGCCGGCCTTTTCTACACGGATTCCCCACACCCTGTGCTACGGCCATATCCGGTCGCGCGAAATACGCCTCCTCGCGCAGATAGTATTGACATATCTGAGATCATAGGCTACCATGACCACCGCCCGGTATTTGAGGCTGAACGTAAGGAATAAAGGGCGGAGTATTAAATCTTTAGGCAGGGGTTGATATGAAAGACGATGCATTGGCGGGAAGACCGGTATACTCGAGATGGGACACCTTCTATACCACTACCCTCTTATATCTCCTGCTGGTGTTCGACTACATCGATAGATTTGTCATAGTTGCCCTCTTCCCTTTCCTTAAAACAGACTGGGGATTATCCGACGCACAATGCGGCATGATGGTTTCCGCCGTATTCTGGGCAATACTGGTCTTAACTCTGCCGACCGGAGCATTGATCGACCGCTGGAGCAGGAAAAAAACCGTCGGTATCATGGCGGTCATCTGGAGCCTGGCCACAGCGGCCGGCGCCCTGACCAAAAACTTTACACAGCTGTTTACCACCAGGTTTATTATAGGGGCGGGCGAAGCGGGCTACTCCGCCGGCGGCACCGCCCTTCTGTCGGCTATTTTCAAACCGGAGCAGCGTGCCAGGGTGATAGGATTCTGGTATTCCGCCATACCGCTGGGCCAGGCATTGGGCATCGTATTAGGCGGGATCATTGCCGTCAACCTGGGGTGGCGAAGCGCTCTGGGTATCGTAGCTCTCCCCGGATTACTGCTTGCCATCATGTTCTTCTGGGTTAAGGATTATAAAACGGTCGACCTGGTGAAATCAGTACCCGCGGAAGACAACGTGCTCAAAGCCAGGATGAGCAAGCGGGACGTTCTCAAGGAGCTGTTTCGCAGCAAATCCCTTTTATTGAACAACCTGGCGTTCGCTTGCTGTACCTTTACCATCGTAGCCCTGACCACATGGCTTCCCTCCTATTTCCAGAGATTTGAAGGGATGACCATTGAACGCTCCGGGTTGATGGCCAGCATTATCATGGTTCTGGCTATCATAGGCGGCCCGCTGGGCGGATTCATCACCGACCGTTTCCATAAAAAAAGACCGAATTCCCGCATGCTGGTACCCGCCGTCACATGTGCCGTGACGGCACTGCTGCTGTTCTCAGCATTTCTAACACACGGCAGCCTTCAATATGGCTTGCTCCTCGGCATGGGACTGTTTATCATCATGTTCTCGCCGGGCGCTATAGCCGTTACTCAGGATGTCGTGCACCCCGGCCTCAGATCGACCTCCCTCAGCATAAATATAGTCTTTCAACACCTCCTCGGCAGCGCACTCGGCCCACTCGTAGTGGGCGCCCTCTCCGATGTTTACGGACTGGACCGGGCGCTGCTGTTCCTTCCAGCTACGCTGCTGCTGGCGGCCATACTCTTTTTTACAGGATCATTCTCCTACGAAAAAGATGCGGCCGGCGTGGAGAAATTGGCGATTGTGTTTGATTCCAGGTAGAAAGGCAATTTAAAACATCGGACCGGTTAAACTAAGAAATGGACGATTACTATGAATGGTAAAGAGAGAATGCTGACAGCCCTGTCGCTGGGCCAGCCGGACCGGGTGCCGGTCTGGGAGCTGGCCTTCAATGAAGAGTCTATTATCAACGTTGGAAAACAGTTGACGCCCGATGTGCCGCCGGTCAAACTGGCCCACGAAATGACTCTGGAAGAAAAACTGCAACTTCTGGAACTGCTTTACAGGGTAGTCCATGAACTCGAACTGGACGGCCTGACTTCCATCCACCTCTTCAACCGCAAGGTCATCGACAGCGACCACATACAGGATGAATGGGGCAGGATATTCCACGTGGACCGTATAGGCGATGTCGTGCCGGTCAAAGGACCCGCATCAGCGCCCGGGGACCTGAAAAACCTTAAAATCGTTCATCCGCACGAGGATGAATTCTTGATGCTGATGGCTTCTGTGGGCAAACTGGGCAAGGATATCACTCAGGTGCTTTTCGTCGTCGGCCCTTTCCGCGAAAGCTGGGCCTTGATGGGCGGAATGGAGAATTTGTTATATTACTACAAAGAGGACCCTCTGTTCGTCAAAGACCTGGCCCGCGTGGCCACCGATTATATATTGGAGATAATCGACAAGGGCGCCGACCTCGGGGCCGACGCCATCGCCATTTCCAGCGACCTCGCGTACAACCAGTCCACACTGATGTCCCCCCGACATTACGAGGAGTATATATATCCATACCACCAGGAAATAGTAAAGCACATCCACCATCGCGGCATGAAGGCAATCAAACATTCCGACGGCGTCATGTGGCCGATCATGGAATACCTGGTGGAAGCCG
>JAEAME010000741.1_pt1:5000-29203 | contig 29203 bp, 21 predicted proteins | sample 8958731 | NCBI WGS metagenome assembly JAEAME01 (sample SAMN16933194, study PRJNA681113) | bioreactor sludge metagenome | isolation source: anerobic bioreactor sludge (Control) | place: India:Bengaluru | collected 2018-10-24 | reverse complement strand
TTTTATTCCCGCCGGATTTCTGAGATTTATGAAATCAGGTAGGGTCGTATGCCATACATTGAATGTATTCTCTCCAATGTATGGCAACGAAGACAAATGTCAATGAATCTCTCTGCGATCTCTGCGGACTCGAACGAACAGCATGTGAGTGGGCGAGAGGAAAAGGCAGTTGTGAGTTCTTAGTTGTGAGTTCTCAATTAAATATGCTCGATAACTCAAAATTCAAAACTTAAAACTCAAAACTGAATCAATCCGCGATCATTTGCGGTGAAAGGATTGTCCCGTCTTCCCGCCTTTCTTGCATCTACGCATCCACACATGTGCGCTTCATCGAGTCCTCACGTATACGCATCCACGCTTATACGCGTGTCCGCATGGGGTCCTGTAAGAAAAGGTTGCAAATTGTAATAAAAAGTTAGAAAATATTGCATTCGTTTCAGGTCAGAACGGCGCATCCAGCGCAAAGAAGTATCGGGGGGTATCAATGACCTATCGGATTAATCATCAGAGCATTTCTAACGAAATCAGAGAAGATGCAAATGTCAATATTTCACCAACGTCCCCAGAGGTTTTTCTTAATATGTTAAGAGCGTCCGCAAACTGCCTCAAATCGAAAAGATTGATGCAATAATTGCATAAGATAGAATAATTTTTAGCAATTTGTTGCGTATTCATTATGAATGGAAAAGTCTTTTTGCAGAGAAGATGGAATGAATTTCACTTTAAGAAAGTGAAAGAAAAAGCACGAAACCGTTATACACCAAAATTAAACGTCGATTTGCCTATTTCGGAAATATTTGGAGGAATTACCAGGTCAAAAAGCTTTTATGTTTCAATTAGGACAAGCCTGGGTAAACTAGGTCGCGAATTTAGCCATATCTCCACAAGGCACGAAAACGAAGAAATCCAAAAACTGTACAACATTTATTCTAGAACCGTTTCAAGACTATTGGAAGTTGTCAATACTATCAAGGAATATAACGATTCTGTAATAGCCTGGAAAACCATTGGAGGATTAGCCAAAAAAGCAGATGACCTATCCTGGAAGCTAACAGTAAAGTTGCGGGAAGAGAAAGAAAAAACCGACAAGCAACAAAAGCCTCCTGAAACAAAAAATTTACACTCCCCAATGGAAAGATTTAATTCAGACATCCATTACCTTTATGAAGCTGAGAATGAGATTCGATACCTCGAGGAGTTTTCCAGAAGCATAACTGCTAAGTTATCCAATTCTCCTTTCTTATTGCTCACAGGAATAGCGGGAAGTGGCAAAACGCATTTGCTGTGCGACGTGGTGGAAAACCGACTTAGAGAATCCAGTCTTCTTCCTTCGGTACTGGTGTTTGGTGAGTATTTCCATGGGAAAACAGATATATGGCAACAGATAAGAGTACAGTTAGGGCTAAGTAATAAATATGACAAGACGAAAATACTCACTCGACTGAATGAAACTGGAAAGAAAAACTCTTCAAGGACACTTCTTATCATAGATGCCTTGAACGAGTCCCAACCTTTGAATTTCTGGCAAATCAATTTGCAGAGGCTTTTTAGGGACGTAAAAAAATATCCCCACGTCGCATTGGTTGTTAGTATACGGTCTGGATTTGAGGATGAAGTTATTTCGTCAGCAATGAAAAAACGCTTAATCCAGGAAGAACATCATGGGTTTCGTTTTAAGGAATGGGAAGCTGTCACAAAATTTTTCAAAGAATTTTCCCTCCCTCTCCCCGAGATTCCTCTGCTTATGCCAGAATTCCAGAATCCTTTATTTTTGCTTTTGTTTTGTAAAGCTTTTGAAAAGCGTAAAGCCACAAAAAAACAGGTATTCCGAGGGCACGAGGGGGCAACTTATATTTTTGAGAACTTCGTTGACAGTGTTTCCAAAAGAATAGAAAAGAGATTTGGGATAGAGCATGGTCCGGGTAAAAACATATGGGATAAGGTGATTGAAAGCATAGCTGCAGAAATGGTTACAACAAGTAGCGGTTGGATACCAGAGAAGAAAGTTATTGAAATAGTGTCAAACGCATATCCTCAGATCAAGCAAGAAGACCTACTGGGGGACCTTGAAAGAAATTTATTAATTATAAAAATCCCTCGGTATGCAGATGATTATAAGAAAGTATCCGGTTTTGACTATAGGTTTCCATTCCAAAAATTCAGCGACCATCTAATTGGCCGGTTCCTTTTTAAAAAATATAGATCTTCAAATAAAGATGCGAAGAGATTTTTTTCCAAAAGGACCAAAATAGGTAAATTTCTAGCAAACAGCTGGCATCATGGCATTGTCGAAGCAATGAGCATTCAATGTCCTGAGCAGCTTAAGGGCTTGGAGTTTTTTGAGGTAGCGCCATATTTACAGTCATACCTTCTGATAGAGACTTTCATTGAAAGCTTAATCTGGCGCAGACCAGATGCTTTCAAAAAAGACTTGAAACAAGTCCTTTATTTTATCAACAAAAAAGTCATTCAGACTGACCAATACCATAGAAGTCTTTTGAATGCTTTCTTGTCTGTAGCTCCTATACCTAACCATCCCTTTAATGCCTACTTTCTGCATAAACACCTTTTACATGATACGATCCCAAAACGTGATTCCTGGTGGTCTACCTTCCTTCATTATCAGTATGGTGAAAAAGGGGCTGTTGACCGCCTAATAGAATGGGGCTGGTCAGATCACGATAAGACAAATATAAAGGATGAGTCGATTAAGTTGTGTTCCATGGCCCTTACCTGGTTCTTTACAACGTCAAATCGATTTATAAGAGATAAAGCGACGAAGGCCCTTGTTGGCCTCCTAAACAATAAATTGGCAATAATTAAAGAGGTAATGATCGAGTTTCAGAAGGTTAACGATCCCTATGTTTTAGAAAGGCTTTGTGCTGTTGCCTATGGCTGTATGCTAAGAGATAAAAAGAATGATGATGGGGCAAAAGTTCTGGGTCAATGGTTCTATGACAATTTTTTCAAAAAATCAAAGCCACCACTCCATATTCTCACACGCGATTATGCTGCAGGTGTTGTGAGATTGGCGGTTGAAAGGAGTCTAATCGAGGTCGATCTCGAAAAAATAAAGCCACCCTACGGCAGCAAATGGTCAGCCAAGATACTTAGTGAAAACAGTTTGAGAAAGAAATATTACCCTGAAGATTTCTTCAAACATAAGACCGAAAAAACGGGCTATCTCAGTATATGGTCCTCTGTAATGCACGACTTTGGCTCGTTGGCAGATTTTGGCAATTATACAATCAATCCGGCTGTCGGTCATTGGTCGGGTAGGAGACTGGCAAGCGGTAAGGTAAGCAGAAAGAAGCAGTTGGAAATTTTTGAAGGAAACCTTACGAAAAAGCAATTGAATCTTTTTAAGAGGCTGGATCCTTTGTATGGGATAAATCTTAGTCTCATTATTCCAAAGCTCATCTCATTTGTTCCCAAAGAAGATGAGAAGATTGATGAAAATAAACTGAAAGAACAGAAAAGAAAAGCCGAGGCAGTGAGATCTAAAAAAATGAGGATTTTTAAAGAGTCTCTTTCGCCTCATGAGCGAAAGTTCTTTGAGAAACAACTGGAACCATACTTAAATGGATCAAATAGGATAAAAGATCCCTTGGATCGATTTGACACCAAACTTGCTCAACGCTGGATCTTCAATCGAGTAGTAAAGTTAGGATGGAATGAAGGTCTTCATGGAAGCTTTGACAAGGATGTCAACTATTACAGATTAGATAGGTCAGAACACAAGGCAGAGCGAATTGGGAAAAAATACCAGTGGATCGCATTGCATGAGCTATTAGCTCTAATTGCAGATAATTTTGAATTCAAAGGAGAAATCTGGGAAGATGGTTCGTCAGTTATATATGAAGGGCCATGGCAACTGAGTATTAGAGATATTGATCCATCTTGTATGCTCAGAGAACATCAATTAGATAGTACCATTGTTACACCGGTTTTTGCCGATTACAAATTGCTTTACAATGCTTGGAAAAGGGAAATAACCCACAAATCCTGGCTCAAAGTAGATAACGATTTGCCAGACCCCAAAGCAATCGTAGCGCCGGTTGACCAGAAAGGTGTTGAGTGGATAATGCTTGAAGGCCATGCAGAGTGGCAAGAAGATACGCCGCCCGAGCATGAGAAATACAATATTCCGACCAGGACTCTCTGGTACGTTATCAAAAGCTATTTAATAAAGAAGGAAGATAGCAGAAAACTTTATAACTGGTTAATCAAGCAAGATTTCGGAGGGCGCTGGATGCCGGAATCTCACGAATTTTACCATGTATATCTTGGAGAATATCCATCTTCCCAAGCGATTTCGTCAGTGCGTCCAGAGAGCGGATGGACAAATGAGAAGAACTTTAGAGGCAGGGACATGCCGGCGCAGTATATGGTTACAGATGATGAATATATGAGCAGCGGGTCTTCAATCGACTGCTCAACAGAGAATGTCATTCACGTCCAATTACCTGCGAAATGGATCGTGGAGGAAATGAATTTGAAACAAATGTATACCGATGGTCGCTTCTTCGATGAACATAACAAATTAGTAGCCTTTGATCCAACTTTGTACAGCAAGAACACTCCAAAATGCTTGCTTATCCAAAAGGATAAGTTGATGCAATATTTAAAAGATAAAGAGTATGAAATCTTCTGGGCGATTCTTGGTGAAAAAAACATTATTGGCGGTGGAGGCGTTGGACAGCCATTAGGCTGGTTAGTAATTAGTGGTGCATACAGACTGAATAAATCTGGCAAGTTTATTGGAAATATGAAATGCAATTTCAATAAATCTGGTTGATATGGGAATGATCTGGTTGTTATTTTGTTGATCTAAAAAAGCCATTAATTCTCTGACGTGCCGGAACTTCAATAAAGTTATGAGTCATCGTCGAAACGGTGAGTACAATGGCGACATAGGCCAGACAATACAGCCAGGAAATAGGGAAATTCCAAGATTAGAGATGCCCATTAAGCTATCTAATTCTAATTGACACTATTATGAAGGGGACGTGCACGGCCTTCCTAATTTCAATTGTCGGTCTGGTGAAAAGATTTCAATGTACTCTTAAAGATATCAACCTTTCATGGAGTGTTTGTAGCTCCGGATCGATACAGTAATAAATCAGGATCATTCGGGCAATGGGAATGCTAGAGGTGCTTTTAAAATGTTAAAATCTCAGACCAAACTACCCAAGCCGCTGCGATCTTCAGGCCGAGGCGATTTTTGATGGACAACTAAATCCGATGGTCGAGGGACGACCATTCGCGTTGCTCATTAGGTCGAGGGACGAATTTCATTCGTTCTAAGTTTTTTGCAGGTCGGGATAATTTTTGATGCATGACGAGACGCCGAGGCGGAGAAAACCGGAGCATACATTTTAGTATGTGAGGACTGTCGACAACAATGGCAACAAAGTAAGGCGCAAAAAGAACCCGACCTACCCGAAGACTAAAGAAGGAAGACACTCAAAATCACCCGACTCAGAATAAACAACCCTTTAGAAACTACAGGTAATAGCATCCTGCCCAATATGCCCGGGCAGTCCAGAAGCATAATTTACTCTGCTTTAATCCGTGTCAATCTGCGCACTATCAGCGCTTATCTGCGGCAAGAAAGGCATACGCTTCCAAGCGTTTCGCTACCGACTTCCGGGCAACTCGCTACAGCTTTCCAGCCATCTCCTTCCCGTATTCAAACGCCTGCGTCATCTCCGCATCACCCGGCTGCCACATTGCCTTCAGGCCGTCGTTCACCAGCTCAAAACCTGCTTTTGTAAGGTGCTCGCTCAGGATTTTCACCGACTCGCCGCTCCAGCCATAACAGCCGAAAGCAGCAGCCTTCTTGTTTTTGAACTTTAGGCCCGTGACCATATCGATAAGCGACGCCATGGCACAGAGAATCCCCTTGTTGATAGTCGGGGAACCCAAAAGGATCGCTTTGGACTTAAAAACTTCTGTGACTACATCATTGATGTCGCTGCGGCTGATATTGTATAGCTTTACCGTCACCGCATCATCTTTTTCCTTGATGCCTTTGGCGATGGATTCGGCAAGTTTCCGGGTGCCATTCCACATGGTATCGTAAATGATTGTGATTTGGTTTTCCTGATAGTCCGCTGCCCATTCTAAATATTTGTGAGCTATCTGCAGAGGGTTGTCACGCCAGATCACACCATGGCTCGGGCAAATGGCATTTACGGGGAGATTCAAAGCCACCACCTCATTAATCTTCCTGGTCACCATCAGTGAAAAAGGCGTGAGGATATTGGCGTAATATTTGATTGCTTCATCAAAGAGCTCTGACTGGACAACGAGATCATTGAACATGTGCTCGCTGGCGATATGCTGGCCGAAGGCATCGTTGGAAAACAGGATTGCATCGCCGGTAAGATACTCTATCATGGTATCCGGCCAGTGCAGCATGGGGGCCTCGATAAAAACCAGTTCCTTCTTGCCGAGACTGAGCTTATCGCCGGTTTTCACAACCTGAAAATTCCAGTCCTGGTGATAATGACCTTTCAGCGACTTTACTCCATTTGCCGTGCAGTAAACCGGCTTGTCAGGAATGCGGCGCATCAGCTCAGGCAAAGCGCCTGAATGATCCATCTCGGCGTGATTGGCAATGACAAAATCGATCTTGTTAAGATCAATCTCGCCGGCAAGATTGTCAACAAACTCTTTGGCAAAGGGCAGCCACACTGTATCGATCAATGCTACCTTTTCATCCTTAACCAGAAACGAGTTGTAGGATGAACCCCGGTGAGTGGAATATTCTTCTCCGTGAAACTTTCTGAGTTCCCAGTCAATTTTTCCAACCCAATGCACGTTCAGAGCTATCTCAAATTTCATAGCAGACCTCCTTGATATATTTATTTTATCGAATCATAACAAGCAACATCTTATAGCGCGTTACCCTTGATATATTTATTTTATCGAATCATAACAAGCAACATCTTATAGCGCGTTACCGCTTTAAGTGCATGCGGTTTATTGGTTGGCATTTCGTATTATCTCCCGACTAACAACCGAATGTTCCTGGTAAGCAACTATGTCTTTAAGCTTCAATACATTGGTTAAATCAACTATCTGGGTAAAATTCTCTGCCATAGTGCCCCTCCCTTTTGATTTACGCTTGGATGCTTCAACATATCTCTGAAAGAATTGAAGCTTCCTGATATTACATTATCACGTCTCCTGTATTAATAAAACAAACCATTCACATTGTGTTTGACTTAAGTCAAAATCTTCTATGTCTCTCTGCCCGTCAGATCTGTACCCTCAGCATCAAAAGGCAAGAAAATAGTTCATTCGTTTTCTTTCACGGCAGATCATCAGGACCAAATAAGTACAGGGAACCATTTACCTGAGGGAGTTTCCGGGTCATCCCTATCGGATATCTCTTTTTTTTCCATCCTCTAATCCCAACAGCCGTGCCGCATTGGAAAAACAGATTTTTTCCTTGTCACTCTCTGTCAGAAATGGCAATTGAAGAAGAAACTGAAGCTCTATTCCCTGGTCTGTCCATGGGCTGTCTGATGCGAATAGCAGACGTTCTGACGGATGCTCCTTGAGAAAACGCTCCCGGAATGTATCGGGCATATTACGCAAAACAAAGGACGTGTCCAGGTAAAGGTTACGCCCCAGTAAATGTTCCGCTGTTTCCTCGTAAGCATCTTCCCCTCCCAGATGGGCGGCAACTATACAGAGTTCCGGAACGGCCTTGCTAACCGCAGCCAGACGCTTCGGTGTTGCATGGACCGGATGGGGAAGTCCCCGATCCATCCCGGCATGGAAGAGAATAAACATGCCTTCTGCCGCTATTGCCTCATACAAAGGATACATTTCAGGATCATCAACAAAAAAATCCTGATAATCGGGATGAAACTTAAATCCGCGAAACCCTTGGCGCTTCAGCATCTTCATTTGCTCTGAGTTCAAGGGATCGGCAGGGTGCATGGCAGCCAGTACTTCAATGCCCGGTTGCCGAATCGATTTTAACCAACGATGAATGGATGCAACCTGTTCCGGTTTTGTTGCCACAGCCGCCACAACGGAAATATCAATCCCGGCCTTAATCATTGACCGTTTCAGCCCTTCCAGGGTGCCATCTGCATAGGCATCAATCCCCGCCCGTTGACGAACGGCGGAGACTGTTTGAAGGGCTACTCGGTCAGGATAGATGTGGGTATGAAAATCAATCTTCACAGTGTGATTTCTATACGCCATTCCATTCTTCTTTTCAAGACATAATCATGTCCATTTTTACCATCGACCGGGCCTTCGCAAAGCTCAAACGTCAAGGGCAAACCCAGGATTCTTTCTTTACGATAACTTTTTCAATCTGCGTAGTAGAATTTAGATTTTATCGGAGCAACGATTCTTCGTCTTGACGAATAAAATCTTCTGGTATATAAATAAAGCATCCTTAACACGGGGTGGTTCATTTTCGAGCCTGAGATCATACCCACATAACCTGATCTGGGTAATACCAGCGGAGGGAGTAGAGTCTTGTACAGAATAAAATCTCTTACACTCATACAATAGGCCGTCCCTTCTTGTGGGAGCGGCTTTTTTTGTTCGCCATGGTTTCCGTCAGAGAATGAACCCCCTGAAAATCTCAAGCAAGGAGACTCGATATGCTAAATGAAGTAACGATAAGCAAGGCGATCATCACTGCATACATGAATAAGCTCATGGCATCACTCGAACTTGATGTTGCTATTGTCGGTGGAGGGCCATCGGGATTGGTGGCAGGTTATTATCTCGCCAAGGCAGGGAAGAAGGTTTCTCTTTTTGAAAGCAAGCTCTCGATCGGAGGTGGCATGTGGGGTGGCGGCATGATGTTCAACGAAATTGTAGTTCAGGAGGAGGCCAGGGAAATAACAAAAGAGCTGGGCATCATCACAAAAACCTTTGAACCGGGATACTATACTGCCGATTCTATCGATGCCGTCTCAACCCTAATTCACCGATCCATAAGAGCAGGCCTTACAATATTTAATCTCATTTATATAGAGGATATTGTATTTAAGAATGGGCGCGTATGTGGTCTGGTCGTCAATTATGCCCCCGTTCAAATGGCGAAGCTTCATGTCGATCCTCTGACTATCCACTCGAGTTTCGTTCTTGATTCTACCGGGCATCCGGCAAATGTGACCAGTACCCTGGCGAGAAAGATGGGGGTTAAACTCAATACCGAGACAGGCGGCATCATAGGCGAGCGGTCAATGGACGCAGACAGCGGAGAGATGCACACCGTTAAAAACACAAAAGAGGTTTTTCCTGGCTTATTTGTATCGGGAATGGCGGCAAATCAGGTCTATGGAGGTTACCGAATGGGGCCTGTCTTTGGTGGCATGCTTCTATCCGGAAAAAAAGCTGCCCTGGAAATAATGAAGAGCCTGAAGGACTCTGTCTCATGATAATTTTCGGTAAAGGACTCTATCTGATCTTAACCAACCCTGCCAGAGGCTATGAACGAATGACAGAGATTGCCGTGGCCGAAGGTGTCCCTGTTGTACAGCTCAGATATAAACGAGACGACATTCGTGAGTTCGTGAGGCGAGCTTACGGCATGAGAGAGATTACAAAAGATACCAATACCAAGCTGATAATAAATGACCGGGTGGACATAGCATTTATCTGCGGGGCAGATGGTGTCCACCTCGGACAAAAAGACATTCCCCCGAAGGAGGCTCGGGCTCTCATGGGCGATGCCGGGATCATAGGACTTTCAACGCACAACCTTGATCAGGTCGAGAAAGCTCAGTCAGAACCTGTTGACTACATCGGTTTCGGTCCTGTTTATAAACCTTTTCTAAAAGACGATCACGACCCGGTCACTGGCATCGAGTTGCTTCGGGCTGCGGCGGAGATATCACGGCTGCCTGTTGTTGCCATCGGGGGAATGAACAGACAGCGGCTTGATGAGGTTGCTGACATTCGATTCCACAATGTCGCTTGCATAGGCGCCATCGAATCGGCGGAAGACCCGGCAGCCGAAATGCGCGCCATACAAGCACGAATCAGCCGCATTGCTTGAGGTTTGTCGGGAATGACCCTCTATTCGATGATCGTTCCTTTGCCGGTCTTCTCATACTCAAGCACGACATGTTCGGCAAACGCCGTTCTCGCCTGCGAATTGGCTTGAAATCCACGGGAGATACACCAATCCATAAATGTTTCCGGATCAAAGTCTGCGCGAATAGCTATATTCCCGGTACGTTTAATCTCTGCAAGCTGTCTGTCAACAAGGGCTTTCCAGTCTTCATATGTGTCAGGCATATTTTGGGAATCGGTAAAAACCTCCAGCGCCCTGCGGTAAGCAGGCTCATCGTTAAACCACACAATTCCTACCAGATAGCTCATTTTGAAACCTCCTGTTTATAGAGTTCTACAAAGAGCGTGTATTCACTCCATATCTTTTTCGTAATTTTAGTATATTCTAATCTTTTTACGGGCAGAAAAGAAGCAACATCAGAAGATTCACAGGGAAACCCGTGGAAATTGCTTTTGTTGAGAGCTTTGACGTCATGCCGGCCTGCCAGCTATTTTCAGAATAAGTTGAAAATAGTCATGAAAAGTTAGAAAATATTGTGTCTATTATGAAATATAAAAGCATGACAGTGATAATACCGCCTGAAATGTCGGATTACGACGACAGCTATACCGAGATAACAGAGTATGTTGCTGCCTGTACAAGTTTCAAATTCATAGATGACGACCTCCACAACGATGACAGGGTATCGTGTGATGCTTATTTTGAGGACGATGAAGGAAACATATGGCACGGGCAGTTAGGCGAATTGCCTTACCCTGATGGAAGTCAGAAATACACGGTTAATTTTGAAAAGAAGGCGGGGGAACAGTAATTCAACGAACCAGGTGGGTGCGAGAAATTATCTGCTCCTGTCCGTATCCATCTGTATCTGTGTGGTGGAGAACAGCAGTTATGGACGCTCGAATACCGTTATTTCAGGCTCTTCGGTGTTTTCCCGTCTGACCCACTCTTCCAGCTTCTTCCCTGCTGGCGATTTTTTTACCGATCTCTTTCTCGCCGGCAACTTTACCGCCATTCTTTCAATCTTCGCTCTCAGGTCTGCAAGTTGTCTGGTTAGACGTCCGGCCACGATTACCTGCACATCGTTTGCCACCATCGGTACGAGCACTTCCAGTTTCCTGTTTGCCTCATCGAGATGATGTTTTGACTCCTGGACTGCCTTTTGTTCAATGCAGAGAGTGATCTTGCCGGTGAGGGCCTCGATACTCTTTCTTATCTCAATAAACTCCGCTACGTTTGACATTGGTCTTCCTCTTAATAACGATTAATGTGTAATTTTTCCGAAATTGTATTTCACTTCAGTAAACCCGCAGGTAATCGGGAGCAAACATGTTGAGAATAACTGTAGCCATAGTATACACCTTTTTGAGAGAAATGGCATTAACTATCTCATAAAACAGTTCCCTCTCCGGTTAACGTCTTCCATACTTCCGGTATTTGGAGCTGCGGTTAACTGCTTTGACGGTCGATCGGACCGTTCGCTCTTCGATGGTTCTTTTGACGTTTTGCGGCTCCAGAAATCTACATGGCTGGCTTATGGACCGTTCTGTTGAACCGCTCCTGTTGGCAAAACTGAGGAAGAGCTCATCCTTTGCCCGTGTAACAGCCACATAGAAAAGCCGCTTCTCCTCCTCGATATCACCGTCATCGCCATCAGTGAGGGAACGAGCAGACGGGAAAACGCCGTCTACAAGACCCATGAGAAAGACCCTTCCCCATTCGAGTCCCTTTGCCGAATGAACGGTGGAAAGGGTGAGAAATTCAACATCCCCATCTTTGCTGTCCCTGTCGGGATCCACGGCAACATCGGCAATAAAATCCTTCAGCGTATCGTACCTCTGTGCCATGTGGGCAAGCATAACCAGCTCTTTTGTCCTGGATGGATCCTTCTTGTACTTCGCCTCCATGATCGGGCCATAATGTTCCATGACAGATGCCAGCTGACGCGCCGGCATGGATTCGCTGCTGATGGCTTGGAGAAGCTTCTTTATAGCCGCAAAGGTTTCCGAGTGTTTCTGTCCTGTGCAAAAGGGTGCGAAGACTTTGTCGATAATATCCGACAGGCTGGTGTAATGCACAATCAGATCGAGCAGCCTTTCAACGGTTTTGACGCCGATGCCGGGCAGCAGGAGCAAAACCCTCTGCCATGCCAGTTCGTCTGCGGGATTGGCAACGATTCTCAGATAGGAGACCACATCACGGACATAGGCCATCTCGTAAAACTTCCGACCACCGAAGAGCTTGAACCGTATGCCCCGTTTGACGAGTTCCGCCTGGAGGGGCATGGACGTAAAGGCAGTCCTGAAGAGAACGGCCATCTCATTTGCCTCAACGCCCTCCTCCTTTAAACGTAAGACCTTCTGCGCTATCCACGTCGCTTCATCGTAAACGTCATTGAACCTGCGAAGTGTTGGTTTTTCACCTGTATTTCCCATTGCCGATACGAGCCGTTTTTCAAACTTATGAGACATGTTGGTGAGCACAGCGTTACCCACATCAAGGATAGACTGGGTGCTGCGATAGTTTGCCTGGAGCTTGATGACCTTGCATCCTCCAAATTTTTTAGGAAATTCAAGGATGTTAAGATGATTAGCACCCCTGAAACCGTAGATGCTCTGCGCATCGTCCCCCACGACCATCACATTCCCATGCTTCTGCGCAAGAAGGCGGACAATGTCGGCCTGCACTCCGTTGGTATCCTGGAATTCATCAACCATGATATACCGGTACCGGGAAGAGAGCCTCTCCCGCACCCCGTCAATTTCAAGAATAGCCTTGAGATAGACCAGCAGATCATCGTAATCAACACAGTTATTTTTTCGTTTGTATTCGGCATATTCCTGCTGCACGCACTTGATTTCATCAAGCAGGTCCTCGTAGTCCTGGTATTTCTTCGAGACCGCATCATCAACATTCAATCCTTTATTAATACAGAGGCTGAAGACATTCTTCAGCTCGTTCTTTTTAGGAAATTCCTTGTCCTGATCATATCCCATCCTGTTGCAGCAACGCCGTATCGCTTCCTCCGCGTCACCCTCGTCATATATGGTAAAAGAGCTCGATAATCCCAGGTTTTTGCTGTAATGCCTGAGCATTTTGCTGGCAAATGAGTGAAATGTCCCACCGTCAATGCTGGAGCAACGCGAATCGTTTCGTGAGGCCCTCTCTATCATCTCCTGTGCGCTTCGGCGTGTGAATGTAAGAAGGAGGATCGATTCCGGGTCAATGTCGTTCTGGACGAGATAGAGCGACCGGTATTCGATAACCCTGGTTTTGCCGCTTCCCGCGCCGGCAATAACGAGGACCGGGCCCTCTATGGTAGTCACGGCCTCATACTGGCTGGGATTCAGTTCTCTTTTGAATTTCTGAGTAAAATAATTTTCGCTTTTTGCCACTCTTTCCTCCGTAGTTGTCCTGTGTTACATAGTCATTGCGATGAGCATAAGCAATGTGCCTGCACACCGAAATGCTTTGTTATGGCACGCAGGTGTGACAATATCGATGCGAGATTTTTTTCACCCTCACATCTGCCTCGCCCGTCACGCTTCTTCGCATCCATGCATATGTGCGTTCACTTGCTGGGTTGTTTTTTTTGCGAACATGCAAAAAGCCAGGCAGTACCTATGATGGCTGAAATGAAGGAACCAAGAAGAATTCCCAATTTTGCGTTGTCTATCTGTGCCGGCATCCCGATGAAGGCAAGTTGTCCAATGAAGATAGACATGGTAAATCCTATTCCACCAAGCCATGCTGCCCCCAGGATATACCTCCATGTCAAGCCGGCAGGAAGTTTGGCAAGACGCAATTTCACTGCAATAAAGGAGAAGCTGCTGATACCCAGAAACTTGCCCAGAACAAGCCCGGCGATAACTCCCAGCGTAACTGGTTGATGGAGACTCTCGACAAACCGGACTTCTGAAAAATCCACATCAGCGTTCACCAGGGCAAATAAAGGAATTACAATAAAAGTCACCCATGGGGTAAGCGTGTGCTCTATCCTTTGTTGTGGCGACTGGACATTACAAGCAGCCTGCTCCAAATTCTGGGCAATTGTTGCCATTCGCTGTCTGCTCAATGGTTCATCTGTCCTGTCTAAGGCGTCCGATTTGTCAGAGAGGGCATGCCGAAGCTCTCCGAGGCGATCGTCGAACTGCCTTGGCGTAAAGACAGGCCTCGCCGGAATAGTAAACGCCAGAAGTACACCCGCAATGGTTGCGTGCACCCCTGATTTGAGCAAGGCCAGCCACAGAAAGACTCCTGCAACCGCATAAGGCAATATATGCCTGATACCACCCCTGTTTAAGATAACCAAAATTACAAAAAAAAGGAGTGCCAGGCTTAGCGCTGACAGATTAATTGTTTGCGTATAGAAAAAGGCGATGATGAGAACAGCCCCCAGGTCATCGGCAATGGCAAGAGCGACAAGAAAAATAATGAGGCTGTGGGGGATTCTCCACGCAAGAAGGACAAGAATCCCCACGGCAAAGGCAATATCTGTTGCCATGGGAATTCCCCAGCCATGGGCTTCGGGACCACCAGGGTTAATAATGTGATATACCAGCGCCGGAAAAATCATCCCACCGCAGGCGGCTACAATCGGAAGAACCGCATCTTTCAAAGAAGAAAGCTCTCCGCTTGCCAGCTCTCGTTTCAACTCCAAACCGACAAGGAGGAAAAATAGCGTCATAAGGCCGTCGTTGACAAAGTGATGGATATTCATGACCAACCTATATCTGCTGATTTCGAAAGAAATCATATTTTCCCAGAGGTGATGCAGGGCTGGTCCAAGGGGTAGATTGGCCATAATGAGAGTTAGAACGGTTGTTCCTATGAGTACAAGTCCCCCCGCCGTCGTGCGTTTAAGAAATTGCTCGAAGGGGCTGATTACCTTACAGAACAGCTTCTCAAGAGGATATTCATTCGTATCTGTCACGTTTCTTTTCAAGCGAAATTCCCTATTTTTACGTTTTTCAGATTAGCAGTTCAATGCCGCTGGGTCAACAGGAATCGAGAGAATAACCTTATAACGATCATTCTTTCTCGGATATCCGCATCCGGGTCCTTCCGCTCACCAATAAAGTTCGTCTCACGCCCGCTGCACTAGAGCACACAGGGAACGCAGAAGGTGCTTCCTCTCTTTCCCGCCATATTTCTGAGATTGAAGAAATCAGGCGTGATTGCATGCCATACATGAAGAAACAGGTAATAGGCTATAGGCGATAGGTAATGCGTTTAAACCTATGACCCATAAGCTCTAACCCCAGACAAAGGTTTTATGTATTTCTCTGCAGACTCGAACGAGTGAAGCGAGTGGACGAGAGGAAGTTAGAAGATATTGAATACATTTCAGATAGAATCCTCCGACAAAATCATTAAAGGCTGCTATACTTAGATTAGAAAGAGACTATACACAGAGGAGATGATGCAAAATGCTAAAGCCAACCAAGATTTTGGTGCCAACGGATTTTTCTGAATATTCGGATAGGGCATTAAGGCAGGCACTGGACATAGCAAAGCAGTATAAAGCCAAGGTTTTCCTCCTTCATGTTATTCACGGAGAGGGATACTTCGCCACAGCAGATTATGCTATTTCTACAGAAGTGATGCAGCAGATTAATAATGCAGCATTGGCTCAGGCGCAAGACAGCTTAGACAAGCAAATTTATAGCTTTCCTCAGGCCAAAGAGACAGAAGAAGTAGAAGTGGTGACAAAGGTCCGTCAGGGTGTTCCCTATGAGGAAATACTGAAGGAGGCGAAAGAGCAACAAATCGATCTGATCGTGATCGCATCCCTTGGGAGATCAGGCATTGCAAAATACCTGATCGGCAGCGTGACCCGGAACGTCTTAAAAGGAGCAAAGTGTCCGGTGCTGCTGACAAAATGAAAACAAGGAGGGGGCCATGTTAAAAAACATTAACTACAATATTATGGAAAATATCACAATACTCTCAAAAAGTCTCTATAGGTATGATACTTACATTAAAGACGCGCGTGAGTGCGAATCCTGTCGGGAGTTATGGGCAGCATTTCGGAAACAGCGCGAAAAAGAGCTACAAATGCTTCTTAAGGAATTGAAGAATCACATGGACGAGGGACTGATTTCTTTTGAAGGAAGTGGGAGCAGCTGGTTAACCGGTATTACTGATTAACGGTATTCGGTTCAGAGATCTCCTATAAAATCCCTGAGCTTCTTAATATCAAGCACCTCTATGATGTTTCTCTTTTTCCTCACGATGTCGAGGTCTTCGAAGTGATTCAAGGCAAGGGACACGGATACGCGCGAAAGCCCTGTTAGGCTTGCAATGTCTTCCTGGGTAACCTTTTTTGCTATGAGCAGCCCTCTTTGTGTTTTTTGACCTATTTCGTAAGCGAGCTTGTATATCATGTGAGCCACCCTTTTCTCTGCATCGAGGAATGAAAAATCTTCTATCTGGAGTACAAGCATCCTTGTGACTCTGGCAAAAGCCACGACAAGAAGAAGGGCCACCTTCGGGTGTTTCTCAACGAGATTCAGGAAGTCATTGATGTGTATGATCCGAAGCGTCGTTTCTTCTACGGCAGTTGCAGTATGAAAGTACGGATGGCCATCAAAGGTAGCTGCATATCCGAAAAGGGTGTTCTTTTCCTGAATGACAATAATCTTTTCTGAACCGTCCTTGCCCAAAAGACTAATCTTCACCTTGCCTTCTGCAATAAGATAAAAATAGGGTTTGCTCTCTTCACCCTGAACATAGATAAGGCCCCCGGCCGTATACCTTTTTGGTTTTGATATCGAGAGGAGGAGAGATAATTCTTCCGGGTGGTCTGTGAGGTTATCCGTCAGATATGGAGAATCGGGAATGTAACTCTTTCTATCATCCATAAAACCCCCCTTGCAATACACATATCCTCTATATTGTACACCGCGAACCGTTTCTATTCAATGTTAACTGCTTAACACAGTTTCTCACCTAACACAGTTTTTTGCTTAACAGACATGCACGGATAGCTTTGCTAAATAAAGATACAGAAACTCATATTGATCGAAAGGGGGTGAAAAATATGGAGGTAATCATTGGCTCAATCGTGGCGATGGTAATTGCATGCTTCATAGCTGTCAAATGCGGTACGACAAAGGATCAGGCTTGAGATGTTGTTAATCGGCTAATACCAGGGATAGACTGAACGATCTATCCCTGGTTGCCTCATCCGGTATCTTGAAAGCCTTCCAGCTGAATAGCCAACCCGTCACATGAGACAAGTTGAAAAATATTGCGTGATCTTCTGATCGGAACGCCTCAACAGGGGCAGAGTGACAGCCACCCACCATCTGACCTACTTCAACTGCAAGGTGATTCTTGTTATGCCGCCTGGGAGCATTTTGGTTGTGAATCCGAGCTTTCTGCAGAGCCCGAGCATTTTCCGGTTATCCGTAAGTACCTCTCCGTGTATTTCGTCCAATCCTTTCCGCCTTGCTATCTCTATAACTCTCTGCATAAGCTTTTGACCAAGACCTTTCCTCTGAAACCTGTCGTGGACCAGGGCCGCAACTTCTCCCGAGTTAAGATCAGGGTCGAGGATAAGTCTCACAACACCGATGATTTTTCTCTCCCCCTTTTCGGTCGTTTCAGCAACCATCGCAATGTGCCTGTCGTAGTCTATGTTGCAAAACATGACGAGCCAGTCGTGGGTCACCTTTTTAAAAGCAGAGAAGAACCTTGTACGCCGGGACTCGTCGGACAAGGTGGCAAGGAATTCGCTCTCCAACGGTTCATCTTCAGGCATGATCGGCCGAATCACTATATCGGTACCGTCTGATAATTTCGACTGCATAACGAGGCTTATGGGGTATGGGGAGATCACAAGGTGCGGATAAGGAGAAGCGGACTCTCGGTAGTCCCCGTCAAGAATGATCCTTGCATCAATGGCACAAACCTTGCCCCTTGACACGGCAAGGGGGTTGATGTCAATTTCAGCTATTTCCGGGAAACCAACGACAAGATGGGAGAAAAGGACAAGTATTGTTTCCAGTTCGTCCAGGTTTACCGGTGTCTTGCCACGCCACCCCTGGACAAGTTTGTAGGCCCTCGTTTCCTCCATCAGTCTTTTTGCCAGTGTCCGGTTGAGGGGCGGAAAACCGATTGAAAAATCTTCGATAAGTTCTGCTGTTATGCCTCCCATGCCGAAGAGAATGACGGAACCGAAATCCTTGTCCTTTTTTGAACCGAGAATCACTTCGTAGTCGATGTCCTCAATCATCCTTTGGACGGAAATGCCTTCTATTATGGCTTTTGGGACACGCTCTTTCACTGTTGTCATCATACGTTCGTAAGCCTGCTTCAACTGCTCCTCTGAACGAATCCCCACGGCAACCCCGCCTACATCAGTCTTATGAGTGATATCGGGAGAAACAATCTTGATCACCACGGGAAACCCTATTTTACTTGCGATGGCGAGTGCTTCCTCTTCATTATGAGCGGTAGAAGGTATTGTTGTCGGGATGTGGTAGGCTGCAAGGAATGCCTTTGATTCACCCTCATTGAGAAGAGTTCTGCCCTCTGCCATAACCTTCTGGATGAGAGCTTTCAGTCGCGCCTTTTCTCCCAGGATCATTTTAAAAAGCTCTCTTCTGTCCATTTGAAGTGTTTCCTGCACCGGTAATTCGGCAGGAGTCTCATAGAGGAGTTCAAGATCCTTCTTGTACCAGTACATATAGAGGTATGCCTTCACGGCCTCTTCAGGGGTTCCATAGTTGGGAACATTATTTCGTGATAGCGTCTCCATCGCGTCACGAACCTTCTTTCCCCCTATCCAGGCACCGATCACGGGCTTCCAAGTATCTTTTGCATTTTCAATGACGGCCTGGGCCACTTCATCAGACGGCGCAGTGTCCGTAGGCACGTAGATAACCAGGATACCGTCTATTCCGGCATCATCAAGACCTATCCTGATCGCTTTTCCATAACGGCCGGCATCAGCATCTCCTAACACGTCGATTGGGTTGCCCTTGCTCCAGAAAGGCGGCAATACCCCATTTAACTTATCTATGGTCAGATCTGACAGCTTGGCAAGTTGTCCCCCGCTATCAAGAAGGGCATCTGTGGCCATGACACCGGGCCCACCGGCTGCCGTCACGATCGCAAGCCTCGGTCCCCCAGGAAGCTTTCGGGAATCGAGAATTTCGGCAACGTTGAAGAGGTCAGAAATCTCTTTCACCCGCACCACGCCTACCCTTTCGAATGCCGCTTCATAGATTGCATCGTCGCCGGCCATGGAGCCTGTATGGGACCGGGCTGCCTTGGCGCTCTCGGTAAATCTTCCCGGTTTGATGATAATGATGGGCTTGTGCATGGCGAAAGACCTTGCAGCACTCATGAACTTCTTTGCATTACCGACGCCTTCCATATAGATCAGGATGCTTCGCGTATGATTATCCTCTCCAAGAAAATCGATGAGATCGCCGAAGTCCACATCCATCATAGCGCCGACAGATGCAAACATGCTGAAACCAACATGCTCATCAACTGCCCAGTCCAATATGGCGCTGCCCAGGGCACCGCTCTGGGATATGAAAGCAATGTGTCCGGAGGGGGGGCTGGTTCTCATAAACGTGGCATTTAACCCCGCATTAGGCCTCACGAAACCCAGGCAGTTAGGCCCAAGGATGCGCATGCCATATTGCTTCCTCAGGACTGCCACCTGTTGTTCCAGCAGCCTTCCTTCCTCGCCAATTTCCTTGAAACCGGCAGAGAAAATCACTGCACCGCCGACACCTGCCTTGCCGCACGCCTCAATGAGGCCTGGTACTTCCTTCGCCGGCACTGCAATGACGGCACAGTCGACCGGCTCACCAATGCTTGTAATATCTTTGAAGCATTCGCGACCAAGTACTGAGTTCTTATGGGGATTTACCGGGAATATCTTTCTGTCTTTCGCCTGGAGCAGGTTGGTAAGGGCAATCCTGCCTACCGAGCCTTCTCTGTCGCTTGCACCAATGAGTGCTATATTTTTCGGATTGAAGACATTGTTCAGATTACCCATTTGACACCTCCGAAGACGGAATAGTATGTGAACCATCTGCGTCCCTTACACGCCACCAAACAAAAGGGAGCACACAACATACAAGTATAGCAAAAAATAACCCGTCTGGGATGTTTTAGACGGGTTGGGATGCGTCGCAAGCTCCAAACAGGCCCTTGCTTTAGAAACAGCCGTCTGCAACCAGGATATGACAGAAGAACTGGCCAAAAGCGCACGACAGGGGCTTGTTTCGTTCGTTACGTTATGCCCCCTATCCCTTGTTGCTCCAGCCCTCCCTACATGAAACTTGGCAGCCAGGTGGCAATTTGCGGGAAGAGCATAAGGAGAAAGATCAGGACAAAAAGTCCGATGAGGAAAGGATAGATGCCCCTGAATATTCTATGGAGCGGGACATCCGGGGCTATCCCCTTGATTACGAACACATTGACACCTACCGGCGGGGTAATAACCCCCATCTCGGCGATGAGGACGACTATCACCCCGAACCAGATGGGATCAAAACCCAATGTCTTGACGATGGGAAAAAAGATAGGCAAAGAGACCACGATCATGGCCATCGAATCCATGAAAAATCCACCGACAAAATAGAGCAGGACGATCACGCCCATGATAGCCCACGGAGGCATCGGGAGGTTTCCTACCCAATCGGCGAGTTCGAAGGGGATATTGGATATGGCCATAAAATGACCGAAAATCGTAGCGCCTGCAATAATGAAGAGCACCATGCAGGCTGTCCTGAGACCGTCTCTGGCCGCCTCAAGCGTGATCTTAAGACTGAACCCACCGCGGAACAAACCTATCACAAGGGCTCCAAAGGCGCCAATACCTCCTGCCTGTGTCGGGCTGAACCATCCGAGGAAGAGTCCGCCCACGGCCAGACCGAAAAGGATGATTGCTTCGACAATCCCGAGCAAGGATGAAAACTTTTCTTTCCAACTAGCACTCGGGGCCGCAGGGCCAAGCTTCGGATTACGAACACAAAGCGTGGCAACCGTTAGAAGAAAGAAAAGGGTGAGAAGCACACCGGGGACGATTCCTGCAAGGAAGAGCTTCCCGATTGATTCTTCTGTCATGATCCCATACACGATAAAGACTGTGCTGGGGGGTATGAGGATACCCAGGGTACCGGCCGCCGCAACTGTACCGGTAGCAAAGGAATCGTCGTAATTGTATTTCTTCATCTCCGGCACGGCAATTCTTCCCATAGTCGCCGCCGTAGCAGCCGTGGACCCACAGATTGCCGCAAAGCCGGAACACGCGAGCACCGTTGCCAGAGTAAGACCGCCCCGGAGGTGCCCGAGCCACGTGTATGCCGCAAGATAGAGACGGCGACTGATCCCGGAGGCGTAGGCAAAAGAACCCATCAGAATAAAAGTGGGAATGACGGACAAGGGGTGCGAGGAGAACGTATCGAAAATGTCCTGGGCAATCAGGTGCATCGCTGATTGAATTCCGTTCAGGTATGCAAAGCCTCCTGCACCGACGATGATCATCGCGAATGCGACAGGTACTCTTAAAAGAAAGAGAACAACAAGCATAGCCATACCGATGAGGCCAACAGTTTCCGGGGTCATTTCTTCTTCAACTTCAGAATATCCTGGATAATGAGGGACAAGTATACCAGACAGACGGGTAGACAGCCGAGCGCGGCGATGTAGCCGAATGGATAGAGCGGAAAGCGTGCGGTTGGCGTAACCTCTTGTCTTACCTGGAGAAGATGGGCAAAGGAGGTGAGCACCCAGACGATAATGACAAAAAGGAGCAGGCAAATAATCCTGATCAGTAGACCAAGCCATATTTGGGTACGTAGAGGGAACCGATTCACCAGGAACTCCACCTCAACATGCCTTCCGGCAATCAGTGTTATGGTGGCCGCAAAGGAAATGGCTACCACCTGGCAAACCATGACGGCATCCATTGAACCGAAAACGGGACGATTGAACAGCTTGGCACCGAGAACGTCCAGCGTGGTGATAAACACCAAGAAGATCAGAGCAAAAACCCCGATCAACTCCAGACCAAGGGCGACCTTTTCGTTAAATCTTTCAAATCTCTCCAACGCAGGCATGGCAATACCTTGCACAAAACCTCTCCGTGCTCCCCACTCGTTGTGTCGGGGAGCACGGAGGTCGCTTATTTCTTACTTGATGCCCCTTATCTCGGCCGGTCCGGTGACAGAACTGATTTTCAATTCAATCTGCTTCTTCGTCAGATATGCGGTTCTGTCTCTGAGGAATTTTATCCATCCCCGCACCTCAGACTCGGAAAACCCTCTCGATACCATCCTTTTGACGTAATCCTCGATGACCGGCTGCACTGCCTTAGTCCACCGCGCTTCTTCCTCTTTCGACAGGTTGATGTACTCACCACCGGCCTTCACGATGGCGTCCCTGCCATCAAAATCAATGGCATTCCACATCATTGCGAAACGGTCCCTATACTCGGCACTCAGTTTGTCGAGGGCCGCTTTGACATCGGGTGGCAGCTTATCATAGGAACCCTTGTTTATAATCACGTACATCGGGTAGGACGGGCCAACAATCCAGCTGTTGGTCAGATACTTGGTTACCTCGGCAAGCCGAAAGTTCTTTGACGCCTCAGTGCCCATGAATGCACCCTGGATGACCCCTTTAGATATTGCATCATAGGTTTCACCCGCAGGCGTAGGCGCCGGAGTGCCGCCAAGGGCTTTGATAACATCAGCCATCAGGCCGGGCGCCCTGATGGTCAGACCCCTCATGTCCTCGAGCCTGCGAACCGGCTTAGTCGTATGGAGCGCGCTCGGGCCATTGGCATGCCACCAAAGCACGCGCACGGTATCCATTTCCTTTGGCTTGAACTGATTGTAGAAGTCATTCATAATCTGGGAGGAAACCCAGCCGCTCGGGTAACCCAGCGGCAACTCGGCAGCTTCCATCACCGGCATCCTGCCGGGCGTATACTCGATGTGAGAGACGCCAATATCAGCGAGTCCTTTCTCAACTCCATCGATCATGTTTGTCGCTTTCAGCAAAGAACCGCCTGCATAGTAACGTATTTTGACTTTTCCCCGAGTGCGCTTTTCGAATGCGGCGATGAACTCTTCAGCTGCCTTGGATTGTGCCGAGGGCGGAGGGAAGTAGTTCGCCATCTTTAAATCTATCACCTTTTCCTGAGCAGACGCCGTGTTGAGGGGAACTACAGTAAAGATCAGTCCCAAACAGACGATTCCTGCCAGCGCAACACCTATAACTCTTCTCATGGAAGCACCTCCTATGTTATTGGATTTTACGTTGAATCTACGCGTTACAAATAAGCTACCATTTCTCATACGACCCCCTTTACGATTCTGATAAGAAATCTTTTAGCCGACGAGGATTTTACCATCGTATTTCACAATTGTCTACGGAAATGTTCACTGGAGTTTCCTGAGTTTTGTTCTACCCTGCTTCGTCACAGAAATCGAAGCATAGCTGAAATTCAGGTTTCGTTGCACTTCTTGCCTCATGGAGGAAACTCCAGATTATTATTCTTGCTAAAACCTCCCTCACTTGATAGCCTTTCCCCATGGGTCGTGCAATTAAACCAGTACCGTATAGATTTAGACCGCAGGGCCTGACCATCCTTTATGAAGACCAGGATATCATTGTCATCGATAAAAGCTCGGGCTTGCTGACGGTAAAGGCCAACTATGAAAAAGAGAAGACAGCCCATCACATCTTGACTAACTATATACGCAGGGGCAACGCCAGATCGACGGCAAGACTTTTTGTAGTTCACCGGTTGGATCGCGAAACTTCCGGCATTCTTGTATTTGCCAAAACCTATAAAGTTAAGGAAAATCTTAAACAGCAATGGGGGAGTGTTACAAAAAAATACCTGGCAGTGGTTCATGGGGTCCTAACGGAAAAGAGTGGGACGATCACCTCGTATCTCGCTGAAAATGATGACTACGAAGTTTCCTCTGTCAAGGACCCGACAAAAGGACAGTTGGCAAAAACCAAGTTTAGAGTTCTGAAGGAATCAAAGAGATTCAGCTTACTTGAAATCAAGTTGTTAACAGGTAAGAAAAACCAGATTCGCGTCCATCTCTCCGAGAAGGGCCATCCCATCGTCAATGACGATAAATATGGCAATCAAGGC
>JAEAME010000744.1_pt1 | contig 29234 bp, 43 predicted proteins | sample 8958731 | NCBI WGS metagenome assembly JAEAME01 (sample SAMN16933194, study PRJNA681113) | bioreactor sludge metagenome | isolation source: anerobic bioreactor sludge (Control) | place: India:Bengaluru | collected 2018-10-24 | reverse complement strand
CGCTATTCCCGGATCCGGTCGATAACCTCACCGATAGCCTCATTCACGACATCCGATTCTTCAAACATCTGGGCGAAAACCTCATATCGGTTGCCGCTGGAATTGTTTGGGTAATCAGCTTCTTCCTTAAAAGTATTTGAATTGTAAACATCCAAAAGGTAATCGCAGTAATCATAATAACTACTAATCTTCCCATAACAAAGGGCCAAATCATGGAGATTCAAGGCTTGCAACTGCAGGAGATCCGAAAGCTGTTCTTTGGTGTACAATTTTGGCTGTTCTGCGTCCGGACCAACAGGGTCCTTATGCGGGGCAACATTGCCGATTTTGTAAGCAGCCAACGCTTCCGGTGTAATCAGATAGAACGTATCGTCCGTGTTGTCATAAAAAATCCGTTCCAGCTCCCCTGCATCGGATTCAAGATACAGGGCTGTCTCGTAAATGTCCTTGAAAGGAACCGCTCCTTCCTGAACCCCAGCCAGCTCAAGATCATGGCTCGGCATATCAACCAGCAAATGATAATGGAAATGAACCAATCTTTCGCTCATGCCGTTCAGTTCGGTTTCCTCGTATCCATTTGCATCTCTAAGGAATTTCCGGTTTTCGATATAGTCCTCTATCCCCAATCGGCTGGTGTCTTTTTCGACAATCGCATACAGCCATTCATTGACATCCAGCAGTACGCGAATGGCATCCTCTTCGCCTCTGGATGCATGCATTAGCCACAGCAACACCTCATCACTGTCCGGAAAATCGCTCTTGAAGCTTTGTTCGAGCCGTTTGTCCGCCAATTCCTTGAAGAACGCGATGATGTCGGAACCGAGCATCACTTTGAAATTGGTTTCCGGTTTTTCCTGATGTTCCAAGTCGATCAGAATATAGCTTTTGTTATTTTCGATTTCCATTTGTTTTCCCTCCTGGTGTAGTTTGGTATCCAGATAATAATGCCCGGTGTCCTCAATGTCATCGTAATAGGTGTCTTTTTCGGCATATGGATGGGCCAGCAAATAATCGACCGCATCATCCATACCGCCCAGACAGATCGCCATTTCTTGATTCGACTGTTTCACATTTGCGAAGGAAGGTGCGTCTTCATACAGCCAGACACGCAGCCGAACTTCCTTCTCGTTCATCGCGTTGACAATTTCGGTATCATAGCTATGTTTATGGATCAAACGATTCCGATTGGCTTGATAGTCTGCCACTCCCTCAATGGCAGGATCCTTCTCAACTAAAACATAACTCCAATCTTTGAGCATTCCCAGCACCGCAGCAGACTCCCCTTTGATGACATGAAACAGGAACAAGGCGTATTCGTCATCATTAGACTGGTAAATTTTTGGATCCGACTCACCTTCCCAGAAACGTTGTTCAGCTAGGTCGTGAAAATAGGCCTTAATGGCTTTGCCGGACATTTCATTATATTTGATTTCTTCCTTGTCATCGTATTCCAGTGAGATCAGGATATACTTTTTGTCATCTACAATTTCCATTCTGGTTTCCTCCTTTCAAATAAAAAAAGGACGGTTTCCCGCCCTGCTTTGCCTCCTATTCAATTCACAAAAACATGGAAATCACGTTGATGATCAGTGCAACGACACAGCCGACAATCACTTGCTTGCGGATGCGCAGCCTTTCCGCATGGGTCTTCTTCGAAAAGAACAACCAGACATCCACGCCCATCCCAATTACGCAAAGCGAAAGTCCGACCAAACCGACGGCCGAGGACAAGTCCCCGTTTTCGGTGAGGTGTCTGTAAAGCAGATAGCTGAAAATGCAGCTGATCAGCCCGAAAGTGAAAATGCTCAGGTACAGTCCGCTGCGTTGCAGTTTTGCCGTGCGTTTCTCCATTGCTTGCTGTTCCGCCTGCACTTCTTCCCACCATTTGTCCATCTCGCCGCGTTCCCGGTACGATTCCACATCCGAAATCCGATCCCATCTTTCCTTGTCTTCCCGCTTACCCAAACCGACATCCCCTTTTCGTCCCACCGGTTCCCTTCGAACAGGAACCGATGGAATACTTTGTCTCCTATTATAGAAGACATCGCGGGGATTGGCAAATGGGCTTGAGCCGATTCAGGGTTCGTCGTAGCCGCGTTCGAACTGGAAAACATCGGCCATTTCCGCTAAGTGCAGCAAGTCCAACAGGCCGCCTTCTTCATTCAGGAAGCCGGGGTTTTCGTTGTCGAAAGTGATGCTCAGACCCATTTCGGCGATGGCTTCGGCCACCAGATCGCGGTCAAAGGCTTTCATCCGCATTCCCTTTCTGTTCGAAGGCCAGCCAGGAGCCGATCAGCGCCTGGTAACCCTGTTTCGTGAACGCCATCCGCATTTCCTGTTCCTTTTTCCCGCCGGTCGGAATCGTTCTGGCGACCAGTTCAAACGTGCCATCCGGCAGGTTCTCCAGGCTGACGCTCTTTTCGATGAAGCCTTTTTCGGTGTTTGCGATGCAGGATATTTTCACTTTGGTTCCTCCAATTAAGTTTTTTGCCAACAGCCGTTGCAGTGGCGTTCCTTTCATTATACACCCTTTCAAACAAAGCGCATTCCCTTGCCGACCGCCCCTGTGCCGGGGGCACTTCACTCTTTTCGCATTTTTGGTTGCTTCCTTTCCAGTGGCGTTGCAGGAGCAAACGCGCTATAATGGTTCCGACAATCAACCAAAGGAGCCCTCATCCATGAACAAAGACGAATTCGATTTCCTGGCCTATCTGGAGGAAATGCGGAACCCCCCAATGCCGAAGGAAGAAACGCCGGAGGAATTTGTGGCCACTTATGACCACATCCATTACTGCGAGTGTTTGATTTTGCTGAACGGCAACCTCCTGCAGGTGCGGCCGAGCCATACGATCCTGCAGACGAACCTGGCCAAGCAATACTTGAAGGTTGCCGACGAACACGAATTCCCGATGTACGAATATGCGGAATTCCTGTACTATGCAACCGGCGCCATTTCGGTCTGGTACGAGTTTCAGCAGCGGACCGCCAATTACCCTATGACCCCGCAACAAGCGCGCACACTGCAGCTATTGGCCGATACGAAGAAGATCAAAGGCATCGCCCTGAGCGAAACCTATTTCCGCAACCGCGAAGGCTATGTGCCGGAGGATGAATACGTCGGCTAAAACAAAGAAGACCGGAGCGAACCCGCCCCGGTCTTTCGTATGTATTCAAACAATAAAGGCCACCAGATTGATCACCAAGCCGACGATGTAGAAATAAAACGTGCGCCGGCGGATCTCCCAGGCACGTTCGCTGTTGTTGTCCGTAAGCTGAAAATACAGGTTGATGCTGAGACCGACCAGATAAATGCCGACACACAGGACGTCCAGCCAGCGGGCCAGCAAATAGGGATGCGCAAGCAGATCGTAGACTTGCAGCAAGAACACCGCCACCACAAACACATAGGTGAACAAGGACAGCACCAGCAATTTCTTCTTGTCCTTTTCGAGTTTTTCCCGGTAGGCTGCGATTTCCGCATCCAGTTCCGCATAAAAACCGTCATGGGCCTGCTGTTGTTCCTCCGGTTCCAATTGATAAAATGCTTCGATGCGCTGACTGATCGTCAGCAAGTGATGATTTTCATTCTTCTTTTCCATTCGTACCGTCCTTTTTGTTGTTTTTCGTCGCTTCGAACCGGTCCAAATAGGGCTGGAAATACTTCTCCTCGGCTTCTTTCCTTGCGGCAACGGCTTCCTCGAGTGTATCGAAGGTGCCCAGATGCCGGGTTTTGCCGTTGATGGTCAACCGGGCGATATAGACAGTGCCTTTCTTGCGCTCCGCTGCGACGACACCGCGTGTGCCGGTCTTGTTGTCCGAACGCAGTCCGCTCGTCAAAGTCGGAATCAATACCTCATCCACGCGCATGCTATGAATCAGTTCCAGCGCTGCAACGGTCGTTTTTCGTTCCACGAGCAAACAGCCGCAGGAACGCGTATTGCCGCGCGTCAGGCATTGGGTGGAAGTGACAATCTCCCCGCCGCAATCGCATTTCGCCCGCCACATAGCCCGGTTGTTTTTGTGTTTCACCGGAGCCTGTTCAAGCACGGTCAGCCGCCCGAAACGCAGACCGGCCAGTTGTTTTTTGTTGCGGCCACCGTTCTCGCGCAGCAGACAGCCGCAGGATTTCGTGCCGGTCCGCAGCAAACCGACCTGGCCGACAATGGCGATGGCCTCCGGATTGCAGTCGCAGACGCACTCCCAATAAATGCCGGTTTTGTTCCCTTGTTTCGGGGCCTGGCGCAACACCCGCAAGCGCCCAAAGCGTTGGCCGCTCAAATCGATGGTTGTTTGCAAAAGCATCCCTCAGTTCTTTGTTTTTTTGCGTTCGGCCAGTTTCTGGATGTACGGTTCGTACAAGGCCTTTTCGGCGCGTTTACGTGCCGCTTCGGCTTCGGCCACCGAATGGTAAAAGCCCAAATGGTGATTCTTGCCCTTGAAGCCGATGCGGGCGGAATACATCACACTGCCGTTCGCTTGTTTGCAGGGATTCACGCCCTTGACACCAGTCTTGCTAGTCTTGGAAAGTTTTTGGGTGAGCTGGCTGACGACCACGTTTTCGACTTTGTTCTTTTTCAGCCCCTGGCGCACCTTGGCGATGCGCTTCTTGCGCAGTTCGGCGTTCAGACAGCCGCAGGATTTGATGTTCCCGCACAGGAGATCATGCGACGTCACGATCGTCTCGTTGCCGCAACGGCACTGGCAGCGCCATTCGATATACGTGTGTCGCCGGGTCGGCAATTCCTCAACCGCCGTCAAGCGGCCGAATGTCCGGCCGGTCAGGTCGGCTTTGCGTGACTGCAGCTGTTCCAGATTGTAGCAACCGCAGGATGTTGATTTGCCGCGCGTCAGACTGTTCTGCAGCACCACTTTTACCGTGCCGCAACTGCAGCGGCACAACCAATGGCGTCCGCTGTTCGTTTCGGCTGATTCCTCCAACACTGTCCACCGGCTGAATGTCCGGCCGGTCAGATCCATCCGCGCTCTCATCCTGGATTCCCCCTTTCTTTTTACGCTTGTGGTACAAGTTCCTTAGTGACTCTAAATAACGTTGTCATTCGCATGCCTTTGTGATTGGCTGACACCAAAAAATAAACATAAGCGCCTTCTTCTTTTGTCTCATCATAATCGCGTTCCGACGTACCGATTTCCACGACAAAATGGTTTGCCCGCATGCCGCAAAGGTAGTCATCATTCTGTTCAACCATTACTACTGCCTTGGCATGAAAGCAGTCTAACTCCCAGATATCATCTCCTATAAGTTCTTCGATATGCTCGGCAGGAACAACCACGTTATCATCCGTATAAAATTTGCGTAAAAATTCTTCGTTCAGCCATTCATTGTTCATAATGTTTCCCCCCTACTATTCCTTACTTCCCATTATAGGGGGATTTTCGGATTCGTCAAACCATCCTAGATGTTGAAATGGTTGCGGGTCAGTTCGAAAGCGGCTTTATTGAACGAGTCAGGCAAATCCGGACCCAAGTTTTCGACGGTGCCGATATGCTTGCCGTCCATCTTCTTGCGGCTGTAGGAACCAACCAGATAAGCATAATTGCCTTTGATGTAGACCGGTTTAATCTGCTGATGGAACTTGCCGTGCTTGCGCGAACCGTGCCATTCGTCATAGGTCAAGACGGCGAAATAACCGCTCTCTTGCTTCGTCGCCAGCGCCCGTTTGGCTTCCTTGCTCTCCCTACGGAAAGCGTAGATGAGCCGTTCGCGTTCGTCGTCGGACAGGGCTTTAATTTGTTCCGCGATCTCGGCCACATCGTAAAAATAGGTTTCGTTATAATGGTTGCTGGTGTGGTGCCATTCGTTCGTGCCGAAATGCCCGCAGAAGGCCCGGAACAGAACCACCGGCAAGTCCAAGCCTGCAGCAACCACATCGCTTTTGGTGATCTTCGACAAGGGTTTCAAGCCGTTCTCATAGGCATCCCTTGCCCGTTCGCTCATCGAGTACCCCACATATCCCATTGCGCGTGCTCCTTTCTTATTTGACGGTCTGTTTGCGCTTGATCGGACCAAACCACAGTTCCTGCAAATAGCCGGCTACGCTGGTCGTGTAATAGTTCAGGACACCTGGTGTATCATGGCCATTATAGACTTTGGAACAGAACGTGTCCGTGTCGCGTCCGTGGCGCATTTCGCGGATGGTGTAATGGTTGGTGCCGTCGTGGTGCGAATCAGTGATGAGGAGGTTATTGCCGTCGGATTCGACCGTGAAATAATCGCCTACAATGCAGTCGAAAATAGTGGACAAGTCGTGACCGAGGATCCGGTAGCCATGCCGTTTTCCGTTCCACAAGCCCAGATCGGCGATGCAGACCAACGTGTTGGTATGAAATTGGGACATCTCCTCCCGCAATTGCTGGAAATCGGCAGCATTGACCTCGTAGAACCATTCCGCTAGGTCATCCGGAGACACCTCCGCATCGGCTTCCAAGTCGTGGGTAGCTTCATAGTCTTCCGTCCATTCCTTTTCTTCTGACTCATCCAAATAGCCTTTTTCGTTCCAGACCAAATATCTTTTATACGTGCTCATTTTGATTTTCCCCTTTCCGTCCTCTAAAGGTACGCCAAAAAGGCGGGTTTCCCCGCCTTGCGGCTGTTGCGATTCAGTCCAGTTGGGTCAACGCTTGGCGCAGCTGGGCTTCGAATGCCGGGGTCTGCAGGCAGCCTTGTTGGTACCGCGCCCATTCGTTCGGATCGAAACCGAAACGCGCGCAGAGGGCCGCTGTGTCCATCCCGAAACGGTCGAACAGGCATTTGGCCATTTCCGGATCCAACAGTTTGTGTTCTTCCCGGTACAACCAATAATCTTTCAACAGATTCTTGTCCGGATCGTCGATCGGTTCGTACCATTCGTCATCGCCCACTTGGCGCATGTACTCGTGCGCAACCGTGAACTCTTCGCCGCGGATCGTGACCGTTTCCTCGATTTCAAAATACTCCCAGATTCCGAATGGCTGGATTTTCCATCTGCTGAGTTTTGTTTTCAATATTCTTTCTCCTTATCGATGTTTTATTGGATTGAACCAACCACAGTCGCCCAATCCGCTAAAGGAATTGGTTGTTTAACAGTCCATGTCCCCCGGAAACTGTTGGAAAATGCATCTTCAAATGTTTCAGTAATACGGGACACTATTTCCTCACCATATAAACAGGTGTCTACTTCTGCACCAACAGGCAATTCATCTTGCCAATAACGCATTTCTGTCAAAACCGTCATACATGGCAAATTGCCGGATTCCTCACCGTAAATTTCTTCGTAGGCATCATCGTAATCCGCATCTTCTTCTATCATCAGTTGCATGACGGGATATGGAATAATGTCCGCGGACTCCTCTTCGAAACTATTAATCATAATCAAATGCGATTCCATACACTTGAAAGGTTCGAGTATCCAATATCCGGCACCAAGCCTTCTTCATATAGGTAATTGTCACTCAAAATGGCCTCGTCCGGAATACCGCAAGCTTCCGTATCGATATGGAAGACACGGAAGACACCCCCGGTCTTTTCCGCTAAATCATTGATGCGCGAACCGCCACTCGGGAGGGCTGAAAAGCATCCTTCAATTGTTGTGGAGACGCAGATGCGTTTGATTTCATCTTCCTCTTCTTGCATGCGGCTTTCTGGAATTGCCGGCACAAAGGTTCCGTCGTGTGAAAGATTTATGGATATGTGATATAGATTCATATTTGTTCTCCTTTGTTTCTAAATATTTTACACGTCTCTATTATAACAAAAAAAGAACAGGGTTTCCCTGTCCTTTCCGAAAAGCTATGTCAATCGTAAGGCATACAGATACCGGAAGTGATGAAGGATCATCTCTTCTTCGGTCAACGGCGTCAGGAAGCTGTGCTCCTGATTGTTCTCATCCAAGTACAGATAGCGCCAGCCCATCAGAACAGGCTCACTTTCTGCAGCATTTCCTCGGACCAGCCGAAACGGCCTTCGTCCTGGTTGATATGATAATAAATCCCCAAATAGCCGCCGGATGCGTTCTCGATGTACGTGTCCGTGTTGCTGCGGATGGTCACAATCCGGTTGCGGTAGGCCTCCATCTCGGAAGTGAATTCCAGATTGCCGTAAACCTCCCCTAGCCGTAAATCTCCACGCACCATCAGCATTTCGCCATTTTTGAACTTTGTCATAATCATACCTCCAGTTGGTTATTTGGTATCCAGATGAATCGCTTACATTTTTTACTGCACCAAAAAGCGCCGGGCGCCTTACTGGTGTTTCGTTACGATGTCGTTGGAATCCTTTTCCAGATCCTTCATTTCGGCAGTGGCCAGTGCATTTTCGTCAGCCGCGGTTGCGAGTGCTGCCGTGTTGGCATCGATCGTCGCCTGTGCATCGGTCAAAGCCGCTTCCTGTCCGGCGAGCGTTGCGGTTTGAGCCGCAATTGTCGCGTCCAGTTCGGCGATCTTCTTCTCTTTGTCCTTCTGTTTCCGTTCCAAATCCGCGATCGTGCTTTCCTTTTCGGTCAAGAGTCCGTCCAGGGTCGCCAGATTGGCTTTCACGTTCAGATAAGCGTCATGCCCATCCCAAGTCAGGATGCCGGTCGCTAATGCGCCGACCGTGCCCATGCCGAGGAAGGCGAATAATGCTGTTAACGTCAGCAAACTTCTTTTCAAAAGTGTTTTCATCAAGTCACCCCCTCTCGATTGGCTGGATCAGTCTTCGAGTGACAGGTGATTGACGACTTTATCGGTGAGCAGTTCGCCGGTTTTCGGGTCATACGGATAGATCACATAAGCATCCGTCTTTTCACCGTGACGGTTGACGCCGACGATGAAGCCTTCGTCTTCGTTGGCGAAAATCAGATCCGCGCGCACATAGAAGCTGCGGTCGGTTTTGATTTTCGGCAGCAAGGCTTCGCTCGTTTTGATCAGGCGCATGTCGTCCGATGCTTCCTCAAGGCCCTTCTGCAGCAGCCGGTACAGTTTCCATGATGCGGAAATGTTCCGGTTGGATGCATCGTAGATCTCAGCCAAAATCGGCCGGCCCAAGGAACTGCGGAAGAAGTGCGAAATCGCACCATCCGCCGAGTAGTGTGCCTCGACTTTCGGTCGGACGATGCAAGCCAACCAAATCAATACGGTCAACAACGCGGCACCGTAGTGCAAACGACTGTGCAGATCCAGACCAATGCGGACAAATTCAAACGCAATCAGCAGCAACACTGGACCACCGAAACGCAGTACCGGATTCTCCTGCAGTTTTTCCTGTTCTGAACGGGCGTGCTCGCACATGAAGAACAGGCGTTCCGCGCGTTCCAATTCGTCTTTCAGTTGCCACATCGAGCCGATGACGACACCCTCTGTGTAGAAATGTCCTTGCATTTTCAAAAAAAAGCCCTCCTGTCAGAAGGGCAACGCAGCATCACGCAACTCTTCGTCGGTTTTGAACAAGTCTTCGAAGCTGAACGGATTCGGATTCACCCAGCAGAGGTCGCGGTATTGGCACCAACGGCATGGCATGTCGGTCGGCAAGTCGTGTCCGCGCGGCGGCAACGTCTTCTGTTTCGCATAGGCAACCAGATTGCGGATCTCCTTCAGGACATCGGCGATGATCGCTTCGTCGCGCTCGACAATGTATTCCTTCGTCATTTGCGTGTTCTTGTTCTCATAATAAATTAACCCTTTGGTGATGCCTGTCAAGTGGAAATACAGCTGCAACTGGCGGATATGGTTGTTTTCGGCATGGGCATTGGTCAGTTTCTGGAACTTGCTGTCCTTGATCGACTTGAATTCGACCAGCATAATGTAATTTTCGGGCCCTTCGTAGACGACTTCGCCCTGCAGATTCTGCAGCGAGATGAAAGCGCCGTCGGGTTCGTCTGGCTGTTTCAGGAAACTCCAGATGATCGCATCGCTGCGACCGCTGATATGCAGTTCCGGATCCTTGAGGGACAATTCCGGCGCAATCAGGATGCCCATATCCTCGAAGATTTTTTCCATGCGTTCATGGAAACTGGTCCCGTTCTGCATGATCATCAGGCTTTCGCCTCGTTGGGGCGAACCGGCGTAGCCCAGCATCTGATAGACGTTCTTGCGGGCGCATTGGCCCGTGCTGGACGGGTAGAACTTGATTTCCCCGGCCTTGGCTTTACTTTTTTTCAAGGACTGGTTATGGTTTTGTTGAGACAAAAAGACATTGGCCATCTTGCCGAGTGTCGTTTCCGGATACTGCTCCATCGGGTTCCGGTAGTCGGATCCGACAAAAAGTGGGGGTTTCGTTTCCGTCATGGTGGGGTCACCTACTTTCAAAAGGATGTGTGAAGATATGGCAAACAAAATGTGGTATGAGGAAGACGACCGGCTGCAGAATGAAATCGACGACGATGCTGTTCAGTACACCGAGTACATCGCAGGCAAAGTCAACGGCTTTCATACGCGCACGAACGGCATCCCGACGACCGACCCGCTCGATCAGGGCCGGAACTGTCCGCGCTGCGGCGGACGCTTGGTCGTGAAGGAAGTCACAAAAAAAGGCAACGTCGCCCTTCTGTGCAAGAAATGCGGCGCCGGCCTTTTCGCCGAAGACATCGATGAGCGCAGTGAAACCATCGACAAACTTTACCGGAAGATCCCGGACCAAGTCATCAACAAATGGCTGCGTGCGCTCGGCATCGAAGACCTTAGCCAAAAAGAAAGCCTATAGGAAATACCAGACCGGCCCTAAGAGCAGGAACCGGGGGAGATTCTCCCTGCGGAACTTCTTGGGGTCTTTTTGGCGTTCCTTGTGGATCTCCAACAAGGGACCGCCGTCGGCTTCGATGCGGGCGCGCGGGATATAGTTCTTGATGCGGAAATCCATATCCTCGGACATGGTCTCCAATTTCAGCAGCGCATCGTGACGGGTATGGATCTCCTCGACCGCCTGCAGGAAATTGAGGTAATTGATGGCGCCGACCGTCAGCCAGACGACCAGGGTGAAGAAACTTGCGAACACGAACATTTCCATGGGACAAAACTTCCTTTCGTTTTAGAGGAACCCGATCAGTTCCTTCATGATTTCGTTTTCGCCTTCGTTGCGTTCGACCAATCCATCACTGAGGGCGATCTTGCGGCTGAGCGATTTCAGGATCTGTTCATCGATCGTGCCCAGCGTCACCATATTGATGATGTTGACCGATTCAAAAGTCGAATTGATGCGGTGGATACGACCGTTTCGCTGATTGACCGTCGCGGGGTTCCACGGCAGGTCATAGTTGACGAGCGTGTCGGCGAATTGGAGATTGAGTCCATAATTGCCGGCGTCGCTCAAAAGCATGATGTTGCGCACGGGATCGTGTTCGAAGGCATTCAGCTGCGTTTGTCGGTCTTTGGGTGGAACCGCACCGGAAATCAAGTAGGTGTCCTGCTTGAACTCCGCCCAGAGCCGGTCTTTCAACAGTTGCAACATGGTGGCGTACTGACTGAAAATGACGATCTTCGAGCCGCGCTCCACAATCGGCCGGATCAGTTCGATCATTTCGTCCAATTTCGGGCTGGTGGTGCATTTGCGGATCAGCGGCAGGTATTTCATCGCCATCTTCGAATTGCCCTGCGTCAGCAGCAATGGGTGGTCGCTGGTAGCCTGCATCATGTACATGTAGCCCATGATCTGTTCTTCGCCGTCCGCTTTCAGGTTTTGCTTGGCATCCGCATCGGATTGTTCGGCATAGAACGCGCGGATCTCATCCTGCAGATCGGTCAGGTCCTGTTGGATGGCATCGTAGAGCACCTTTTGCGCTTTCGACATCTCGCAGTAGCCGTTCGTGTAGAGGATGTCCGGCAAATCCGGGGCCACATCCTTCTTCATCCGGCGCAGCATCTTGGGCGAAATCCGTTCGCGGATCGCATCCAGATTCTTGTAGCCGAGTTCGGTGTAGCGGCGGCCGAACTTCTCGCCGATCAGCACATGTTCTTTGCGGAAGGCCGTGACTTTGCCGAGCACTTCGGGGTCGATCCAACTCATCAGCGCGAAGATCTCATCCGGTTTGTTCTGCATCGGCGTGCCGGTCAAAGCAAAACGGTATTTCGGCTGCAGCTGAATCATCGCCTTATAGGTCTGCGTGTTGCGGTTCTTGATGCGGTGGGCCTCGTCAGCCACCACGCAATCGATATCGAGCGTCAGAATCTGGTCGATGTCGCCGCGGACGGTTTCGTAACCGACCAGACAGAAGGCGATGTCCGATTCCTGGAAGGCGGCGTATTGCTTCTGGCGTTTCTTGGCGGTGCCGTCGATGACGACCGCCTCCTGGCCGATGAACTTCTCCAGTTCGTTGGCCCATTGGTATTTCAAGGAAGCCGGACAGATAACCAGCGCTTTCCGGATGGCGCCTTCCTGCAGCAATTCATAGACCGCGCCGATTGCTTGAATCGTCTTCCCAAGGCCCATTTCATCGGCCACAATGCCGTTTTCGACCGACAACAGGAACGCGATGCCCAGTTCCTGGAACGGATAGGGTTTCAGTTTCAGATCCCCCAGATGCTTCGGCTTGTAGTGGATGTCAGGCAGAATGACTTCCTCCGTGCCACGGATGCTACCAATGGTCTGCGTCATACAGGTGCACCACTCGAAATCGGTCAGGTAACGGTCGAGGTAGCGTTTCGGCACCAGGAAGTGATAATCGTCCACCTTGACCATTTCCGGCACGGTGTCCAGAAAAGCCATGAACTTATGGTATGTGTTGGCATCGTTCCGGCCGTTCATGCTCAGTTCCAGCGCGTTCCATTTCGGAATGTATTTCAGGTCAAAGGCCATGCGGGTTCTTCCTCTCTTATTTGGATGCGGTAGTCTGGAAGAGTAACCCTTCCTCGGTGCGCATCGTCATGTTTTTGCCGGGTGTGTAATAAATTTCCTTGCCGGCTTCGTTGATGAAGGAAATACCGTTGCTGTTGCGGCGCAAACGTTTAGCCGTCAGCACTTCCTTGACGACGACCCGGCCGCCGATATCGACAACTTCGATCTGAATGTCACGGTATGTGTTGGCTTCCACGAATACGCTGGTTGTCCAGGCGATGACGATCCCGAAAAGCAGGCCGACCGCCACGCTGGAATTGCGCAGCCAACGAAAGTCGACGGCGTATTTTTCGCGGTAAGCGGGCGTAAAAGTATGTTTCGCCCAGAAAGAAACGGCTTTGATAAAGCCGTACCAGAGACAGAGGGCAAGTGCGATATACAAAATAGTCATGGAATTCTCCTTAAATGGCATTTGAATGGCGGTAATTATATAAGGACCGCGCTTTGTTGATGATGTCGGGACGGTTGATCGGCAAATCGAAGCCGGTCGAACCGTCGAACCCGATGAAATCCTTGCAGAACACAGATTGCTCGAACGTCGCCGGATGGGCGACGATCAGTTGCGCCAACTCCCGGCACAAACGGTCATACTCATGATCCAGGATCAGGTTGACGTCGAAACGGTAATACAGGCAGGAATGCACCAAAATCTGGCGTTGCCGCCGATTGATGAGGGAGAGCAATGTTTCCTCCGGTGTTTCTTTAGGCGTCGGCATTTGGCCATAGTTCCTCAACAACAATCTGTTCATCAACGACGGGCCACGGCTCGAGAACAAGGGCCCATTCTCCTGTGTTTAGTTTGTAGGTGCTATTGCTGCCGGCAACGTAGTATTCAGCCAAGCTGCGGTAGAAATTGCGTTTGAATTCCGGACCATGGATATCCAGATTGGCCAACCAACGAATGTCTTCTTGCAGTTCTTCGGTGGTGCGTCCTTCATCCATAAACAAAAGGTCGAACATCGCTTCCGTGGAAGTGATGATGATATTCGCATCGGTTTCGGCTTCGGTCCAAGCGTTCTCGCGGGCAACGCGTCTTTTCAGTTCTCTTTCGGAATACACATCCATTTTTGTTCCTCCTTTTTGCGTGCGGCCCTCAACTGTGATAGTCGAGGATGCCGCCGATGTAATAAGTTGTGTTGTACTGCAGTTCGCGGACAAAAGTGTCCAGCGTTTGCAAGTAGCCGCCTTCACCGAAGACGTAGAAGCCGTCGGTCGTTTCCACCATTTTTTTCAGGCGATAAACGGACAAGCCGTCATTTGTGTCGTTCTCCTGCGAGAACTGGTCGAGCGTCAGTTTTTCCACTGCTTGCTTCAATTCCTCGAAACGATGGGCGAAGAAAGCATTGCGGAACCCGGGATGAAAGACGATGGTCTCTTTCTTTTCATCGAACGTGCAAAACGGTTCCTTCGCTTCCAGGAATTCGTGCAGCCACTGGATGCTGTCGGCACGGGCCCCTGTCTGCTGGAGTTCCTGGAAGTAATCGATGTGCGGCGGGATGCTGCCGCGGACCTCCGATTCGAGTTCCTCCAATTGCGGTTCGCTTAATTGTTCGTCTCTCGGCAAACAGGTCGGTGTCAATTCAAAAATACGGCTGTGCATGTTCATACCCTCTTTCTCTTTTTATCTGACTGTTGTGTACCTAGCGCGTGACGGAATCTTTTTCCTGCAGCAAGCGTCGGTAATAGACGCCGCGTTCCGGATCTGTCATTTCGGTTTCCAGAAACCGTTCCAACCATGTCGGTTGGTCTTCAGGGTCGTGCGTCTGCTTGTGCCAATCCTCCACGTAAATTTTGAACAATTCCCATTCTTCGTCCGTCGCATTTGGATCCATTTTCTCTTCGGCCAGAGCGGAAAATTCACAGAAATCCTCTAAAATCTCCGCGACAATCGCCTCGTCCGCTTCATCAAGCGACAAACATTCCTTGTCTATTGCGGAATGATAATGCGTGTCAACAGCTCCATCAAACTCCCAGTTGGTGCGGATAACATAGTTCAACTCATTCCGTGCAATGATGCCTTTGGCTTCCTCTTCGCTGCAGTCGCACTCATCCGCGACGCACCTGACGAAATAATCGCTGTCCTCGTCAGTAGGATCCACCATGATATCGGGCATGCTCATCACGGTCCAACTGTTCCATCCCGGCATAAACTCGAAATGCTCCTCGTGTAATTTTTTCTCACGGGCTGTTACAATAACACTTCTGATCATAGCTGCTGCTTTTTCTTCTCTACTCATGATTACCCCTCCTGTTGCGATTAACTGACTTTAGAATCGAGTGTTTGCTGTCCTTGAACCCACAGCTCGTAAGCGTGGAAGTCCTGCAACAACAATTCGTACAAAACATTGGGTATGCCAGAATCCGTGAGTGATTCTTCGCTGAACGGGATGTTTCCGGCAAATTCCCATTGGGTGCGGATGCCGTAGTCCAACCGGTTCAGGCGGATGCGTTCGATGGCATCGTAGCGCGAACAGTTGTAGGTAAGTTGGATGCCGTCCAGATCATAAGCATCCGGATTGTCCCAATCGTCCGTGCAATCGCGCAAGTGCGCCGGCACGGACCAGACGCTCCAACTGCTGACGCCCGGGATGGTTTCGAAGACGAACACCTCCTTATCGCGTTGCCGCATGGCCTGGACGGCCGCCAAGGTGTCCTCCAGTATTTCGTTTTTCACTTCTGTTTCGGTTAACATAAAGGCCCCTCCTTTAAAATGATTCAGGGAACAGGCTTGTGGCTAAGTTACACGGCGATTGGCGCTTTGATCATTTTGTGGCTGACGTAATTGACAATCTGGATGTCGGATGGCTGCAGGTCGAACAACGATTTCTCCGGAAAAACCAAGCGCAGATTCGGCAACGGATGCGGCTCACGGACCAGTTGTTCGTGGATCTGATTAAGATGGTTTGTGTACAGATGCGCATCGCCGATTGTGTGGATGAATTCGCCGACTTCCAGTCCGGTTTCGTTGGCGACCAAGTGCGTCAGCAAAGCATAGCTGGCGATGTTGAACGGGATGCCGAGGAAGACGTCCCCGCTCCGTTGGTACAATTGGCAACTCAGTTTGCCGTAGCTGACGTAGAACTGGAACAGTGTGTGGCAAGGCGGCAACGCCATTGAAGGGACATCCTCCGGGTTCCAGGCCGATACGATCAGCCGTCTGGAATCGGGATTGGTCTTGATTGTGTCGATGACATCCTGCAGTTGGTCGATGAAACCACCGTCAGTGGTTCCCCAATGGCGCCATTGGCGGCCATAGATGTTGCCCAGATCGCCGAAGCGTGCCGAAAAGGCATCGTCCGTCAGGATTGCACGCTGAAAAGCGCGCATCTCCGCGCGGCAGACCGCGGCGAAGGCTTCGTCCTCATTGATGCGGTGGCCGAAATCGGTCATGTCCGGCCCGGTATAAGCATCCGATTCCACATAGTTCTTGAAGGCCCATTCGGTCCAGATCTGATTGTCGTGCTCCAACAAATAGCGGATGTTCGTGTCGCCTTTCAAAAACCACAGCAACTCGCTTACGATCAGGTGGAAGGCCGTACGCTTGGTCGTAACCAACGGGAATCCTTCGGCCAAGTCGAAGCGCAGCTGGTGGCCGAACTTGCTGACCGTGCCGGTGCCGGTGCGGTCTTCTTTGAAGGCACCCTGTTCCAGTACGTCTTTTGCTAAATCCAAATATTGTTTCATCATATTCCTCCTCTTAACAGAAAAGCCCCCGTGGGGAGGCTTAGTTTATTTTCGGTGTTCCGATTTCCGGAAACCATTTCTTGAATTCGTTCAGGTAAAACACAGCTTTTTCTTTGTCCTCATCCGGTTTGCCTTTGTAGGGCGCACGCAGCGAGTATTTCAGGACGTTGAACATCAAACCGCCATAGATGATGTCGGGATTGTTGCCGAACAATTGGTAGAACAACTCCAATGGTTCAACCGCGGCAGACATGTAGTGGTTCGGATGGTTGACCATATCCGGTTCGGTTTCCTGGACCGGCAACCAATCGGTCGAACTGGCCGCGAACGCATACGCTTCGCAGACCGGTTCCTCGACGGTCGATTCCCCTGTTTCGGCATTGCCGAATGCCTGGCGATTTGCCTGCATTTGGTGCCACAGTTCAGCTACCGCTTTGTCGAAATCATCCTCATCCATTGGTGCTGTCAGTGTGATTGTTGCCATACTTCGCCTCCGCTGCTTTTTTGTTTTTGCCGATGGCCTTGTCGGCCGCTTGGCTGGCATTGGTTTCTTCCAGGTGCTTCTGCGCTTCAATCGCGGCGATTTCCTCCGGATCCATATCGTCGCCTTCCACAACGACGCCACGGAGACGGTCTTCCAGTTCCATCGCAAACATCGGATTGGCGTGCAGGGCATCCAGCAGTTTTGCCCGCCCATTGAATTTCATGTCGATACCATTGTAATTGACGAGTTCGCCATCTTCGGTCGTGTAGCTGAACCAGGCGCCGGCCTGTTTGACGATGCCGGCTTTCAATGCCACGGATGCGAGTTCATCGATCCGGTCCACGCCTTGTCCATAGATCAGACGGACTTCCGCTTGTTTGAACGGCTTGCTCAGCTTGTTCTTGACGATTTTTATTTTCAGCATGTGACCAAGCACATCATCGCCGTCCTTGATCTTGTCGCCGGCGCGGACCACAATCCGCATCGAAGAGTAATATTTCAGAGCCTTACCCCCAGGTGTGGTTTCCGGATTGCCGAACATCACACCGATTTTTTCGCGGATCTGGTTGATGAAAATGACGGTCGTACCATGTTTGTGCACGGGGCCGGATTCCTGTTGGCAAATACGCGACATCATCCGGGCCACCAACCCCATGAATTGTTGGTTGTAGCTGGCATTGTCCATCGCGCTCGGCACCAGGGCCGGAACGGAATCGATGACAGCCAGACCGATCTCCCCGCCGCGGACATAGGCATCAAAGATGTCCATTGCGTCCTCGGAAGTGACCGGGTTGATGAACAGCAGTTCCTCGAGATCGACGCCGTATTCGGCAGCCAATTTCATATCGAAGGAATGCTCCGCATCCAGATACAGGCAATATTTCTTTTGGTAATTCGGATCCTGGGCGGCACGCAGGTTTTCTTCCTGTTGACGGGCAGCGATCGCCAGCATGCAGACGGTCGTCTTCCCGGCCGATTCCGGTCCGTAGATTTCAACAAAGCGGCCTTCCGGCAACCCGGCGCGCGGGCCGGAACCCAAAGCCAAGTCGAACATCATCGAGCCGGTCGAATGCGACGGCACAACCATGTGGTCCGACAAAGCGGCCACGGTCACGATGTCCTCGCTCTTGAATTTCTTTTGCATATCTTTGGTTAGTTTGTCCAAACTTTTACTCAGCGCCATACGATTCCTCCATTTTCAATGAACCTTTCAGCGTCTTCAAAGCAGCCAGGACATCCTCGCTGTAGAGACGTTTGTCGAAATCATCCGCTTGTTTCGCAAGCAGATTCTGCTTTTCCCAGAAACGTTCTTTCTCCTCGAGCTTCTTGGTGAAAGAACGATCGCCGGATTGACCGGTGAAGGCATCCTCCAGCAAGCGGATCTCCCTCAAAACGACCTCGACCGCCCTGTCTTTCGACAGGCTGCGGCTAAGTTCGTCATAGTAATGGAATACGCCTTGTGTCAGGCTTTGGCGCAAATATTTAATCGTTTGTTTGTCGATGGTGTCCCATTCCTTTCCATTGGCCCAAATGAAGCACAAACCCCCGCCGAAGCGGGGATAGGTCCGATTAGAATGGCAAGTCGTCGTCAGTCAGGTCGCCGGCCGGGAAGCCGTTGAACCCGCCCGCATTGGCGAAAGGATCAACCGCGTACGGGTTTTGTTGCGACGGTTGTTGCGGTGGTGCTGGATAGCCGCCTTGAGGCGCATAGTTGCCTTGAGGAGCATAGCCGCCTTGAGGAGCGTAATTGCCTTGCGGGGCTGGTTGGTAAGCGCCCGCTGCCTGATAGGCCGGTTGTTGTGGTTGTTGTTGCGGCGCTTGCTGTGGTTGATAATTGCCGCGTGGTGCTTGTTGTTGCTGTTGTTGGCCGTGACCAGCGTCTTGCGGCGGGGAATCCAAGAAATCGAAATCATTGACGACGAGTGTCATACCATAGTTGGTGTATGCTTCTCCGCCTTTGGTTTTGCGTTCGGAATTGTTGTTTTCGAAACGGCCATTGACATGGATCAAGCGACCTTTCCCGTTGCCCAGGAATTTTTTGATGTTTTCAGCAACCTTATCGAACGCGATGCATTCGTAAAAATCGGTTTCATCCTTCTTTGAGCGTTTGACTGCCAATGTGAAACGGACAAGTTCCCCTGAATTGTTCTTGTAGGAAATGACTTTCGGGTTTTCGGTCAAGCGGCCGATAGCGGTTGTGCTGGTTAGCATGATGTTTTCCCCTTTTCTCTATTGTTTTATTTACACGTTTAATATATACCAACCCATTATATCATAAAACAATTAATTATGATTATAAAATATGGGTAGATATTGCAATATAAGGAGGCCGGATGGCCCTCGGTTTGTGCACTTGTGCCGAAAGAAAAAAGGCCCCCAAACGGGAGCACTTTATTCGTCAAATTCTTCCGGTGCAAGCACGATTTGTCCGTTCTGCAGGCTCTTTTGTACATCGATGACGCGTTGGTTTCTGGAACCGAACTTATGCCCTTCCACGTGCAAAGATTGCTCGTAGCGGCCATCAATCAATATATCGATCAATTCCAGCGCATGTATCCAGAAGGAATTGCGGGTCAACTGTTCCCAGGTGTAACCGGTCCAGCAGAGCACGCGCGTCTGCGGACGGATTGTTTTGACCCCGCGCACAATGTCTTTCATGTCCGGCAAATTGTAGGGTGCCAACGGATCGCCGCCCAGGAGCGACAAATCTTTGGCCATGCCGTATTCGTCCAAGGCAGTCAGCGTCTCCAGGATGATGGCGCCATTATCGCGGTCGAGCGTATCATCGATGGCCCAGGTTTCCTCGTTCCAGCAATTTTTGCAGCGGTGCGGACAGCCGTTGAACCAAAGCGAGGTTGCCACGCCCCAATAGGCGTTCTCGATGTCCGCGTGTTTCAGATCATGCAATCTGGCCATGCTCTCACTTCCTTTCTCGTGTCAGAAAGCCGACCCGGAAGACCCGGACCGGCTATCTTTGAATCAGTAACTGGCTCCCAAGAGGGTGTCCAGGGCGGTATCGACCAAGGTGACAACGGCGGTTTCGAAGCCCACGATGTCGGCCGAATGGATAGTTTCCTCGTCCTTTACTTCCACCCAGTGGCCGTTCTGTTTGATGTAGTGGGCGACATTCTGGAAAACCACGACGGCCGGCAATTGCCACAGGAAAATCGGGTAGCCGCCGTTTTGGTCCGGGCTGATCGCCCAGATGTCCGTGAAGTCCCAGTCCGTGAAAGTGGTCATATCTTTCATCTCGGCCGTTGTTTTAGGTGATGCTAAAATTTCCGACATTGATGTTTTATTGGCATCATAATAACAGCCACTAATCGTACTATTATCAGCCTCGCCGACAAAAGCATTAGAGTATAACAATTTAGCATTAATTGGCGGAATTGTTTGAAGTGTCCCCGAAAAATAACAATTCGTCATAACGCAATCGGCATTGTAACCCACAAAACCACCACAACAACTAATAGTGTATTTATTGGCAGGCACATCGATTACATCAACATATGATACGTTTCCGATGGCATAACAATTAGAAATGATAAGCGGCCTAGCTCCTGAATCACCATAACTATTACCAATAAAACCGCCTAGGTATTGCATTCCGGTAACATCCCCCGTGGAATAACACATATTTATGGAAATGTCACCGCAACAATCTCCAATGAAGCCACCCAGCCACCCTGTGTATTGGAAATTAAGGATATACCCAAAATCCGGACAATTGATATTTCCGGTAGCGTAACAGTTCTCCACAATGCAACGTCCAAGTCCGGAGGAATATAATCCACCAATCAAACCACCTGTTGTGTTTAACACCCACTCTGTCATATCAGTTGCGCTTTCGGTTATGTTTGCGGAAGAATAGCAATTTGTAAGATTGCAATTCACAGCGTTTCCAACTAGGCCACCCATATAACCAGTGTAGTTCTGGTTATATGTGAAAATTTCACCTGTACTGGAGCAATTTATAAGAATGGAAGATTCAATTTTGCCTACCAACAAACCACAGTATTGGCAACCATACAAAGTACCTTCAACAGAGATATTTGATAATGTGGCATTTTCAACGTTCCCGAACAAACCTTCATGTTCGGAATAATTCACCAAATAATCAGCTTTCATTCCGGTTGTTCTAAAACCGGCGCCATCATAAGTTCCGCAAAATTTATTTGTGCTGTCTCCAATTGGCAACCAGTCAGTATAACCAGCCAGATCGATATCCGCCGTCTGCAGGAAAAAAGACGTCAAATAATTGCGCACATCATCCAATTGGGCGGGGGTGCTGACCAGATAGGGATCCAGTGCAGTCCCGGTTCCTCCGTCAAATGCCATCAGGCTTCATTCCTTCCGTTGATTAGATCATGGCTTGCTCGGCTACTGCGCATTGCAGGCGATAGCCTTCCAGTTCCCATAGTTTGTTTTTGATGCGTTCGATACAGATTGCAGCGCCCACTGCTTCGTCATAATTCTCCGTATCCACACAAGCGCTCGATTCGCTCAGGATGAACCCGTTCGCGAACTGGACGGAAACCAACGTACATTTGTCGAAGATCGTGCGCGTTTCGATGGTTGCTTCCGCAAACAGCGTGTCGATTTGTTCTTGGGTGATGGTATTTGTCATAGTTTGTTTCCCCTATTCCGCTGCTTTAGCTGCAGGCATTTGGATGATCGGCATGGCGTCTCCGCCTTGGATGGTCGGCAAAGCGCCGTTCCATTGCTTAATCATTTCCGATTGAATCAATTCCGGCGTCAACGTCTGTTGTTTTAGCGTATTCGCTTTGGCTTCCGCTTCGGCTTTGATCAGGACGGCATCAGCTGCCGCTTGGGCTTCGATGCGCTGTTTGGCTGCGGCCGCTTCGGTTTCGATCTGGATTTTTTCCGCATCCAGTTTCGCTGTTTCCAATTGCTGGGTTTTCAGTTGTTGGTTCTGCGTTTCCTGGACTTTGGCATCCAGGGCTTGCTGTGTCGCCTGGTCCAGGTTCGGGATGTTGATGGACAACTCCTTGATTTCGTAGCCTTTTTCCTTTTCCTTTTCGTTCACGGCCGCCAGGATTTCGGCATTGATGGCATCGGTTTGGGAAATGTAGATTTCATCCAAGGTATGCTTGCGCAGAATGTCGCGGGTGATCGCTTGGATGTCTTTCGTCAGGGAGATGGATTTCATCGCTTGATGTTCCTCGGCATCGTTCTTGCCGCTCTCTTCGCGGTCGATGACGGTGACTTCCTGCATGTCCTGTTTGCCGTAGTTTTTGTACAAGCCCACGACTTTGGTTTCGTCCGTCACATATTGGTAATTGACTTCGACGGTCAGGCTTTTGCCTTCGGATGTCGGACTATTGAATTGGTCAGTGCGCAAGGTTTGGTTGCGGACCGGATACTCGACGGTCTTTTCGATCGGCGAGATGAAACGCCAGCCGGCTTTCAAAGGTTCTTTCTTCACGCCGTTGGTCGAGTACACGACGGCGACGGTCCCTTCCGATACGGTTTCGATCGAGGCGATCAAGAAGCCTCCAAACAAGATGGTTGCGGCACTGACGATGGCGATGCCAAATTTTGCTCCGTTATTCAATAGATTAATCTCCTTTGGGTTGGATTATTTTTTTTGGATCGGTGGTTCTTTCGGTTCATGGGTACTGCCTTGGTTGATGTCGTAAAAATCGTTTGTCTTGCTGGCAATCTTGGCACGTGTGTCCTTGTTCAAGAGGGGTTTCAGCAACAGGCTGAGGACCCCGAAACTTAGGAACAGAACGAACAGGATGAAAATGGGATTGGTCGGCATAGCGGACCCTCCTTCCGGATCAGGATGTGAACTGAACTTCGGCTTGTTGGACATCGGCCGTGTTGAAATTGGTCGCGTGTTTGACGCGGTCGCGGATTTCCGCTTGTTTGCCGAGATTGTAACGGGAGTCGCCTTTCACTTTGCCGAAGGACAGGTAACCGCAAACCCGGCTGACGGAAATGATGTCTTCACTGCCGCAGTCCGGACAAACGTCGAAATCGCCGTGCTTGCCGCAGTTGCAGCAGGTCGCACTGATGACGTTGGCGCCGAAGTACATGCCTTTCTCCATCGCGAAATCGATCGACTTGCGCAGCACCACGCGGTCGACCCCATAAGGGAACTCGCAGTAGCTGATGCGTCCGCCAGTTGCGATGGCGTGGAATGGGGCCTCAAAGGCGATTTTTTGCGGCACGGAGACTTCTTCGGCCACATGCAAGTGGAAACTGTTCGTTTCATATTCGCGGCTGGTGACGTTTTCGATGACGCCGTATTGCGCGCGGTTGATCGTGTTGAATTTATAGACCAAGTTCTCTGCAGGTGTGCTGTAGAGCGCATACAAATGATTGAACTTCTCGGTTGCGGCCACCGTCAGTTGTTTCAGGTACGTAACGACCGTCAAAGCGAAATCCTGGTGCTTCAACAGATGCTCGCCGAACATGCACTGGCAAACCTCTTCCAGACCGACATAGCCCAGGGAAGCGGTCGAGGCTTCGATGATCGGACGGATCTCTTCGTCGTAGCCGACCGACATCCAGGAAGCCCCTTCGCAGAACAACAAGGGATTGCTGCTGCCTTTGGATTTGCCGATCTTTTCGTAGGCATCTTCATGGATGGCGAAGACCATATCGCTGTATTTCTTGATCAAGTCGTAGAATTTCATCTCGTCGCGGCCGGATTCTATAGCCATCTTCACCAAATTTAACGATACCGCTCCGATATTATTTCTCCCGGTGTACAGTTCCTCGCCGGTTTCCGGATGGTAGAACGGCGACAAGTAGGCGCGGCAGCCCATCCCAGAAACGACTTTGCCGGAACGTTCGTAAACTTCACGCAGGTTGTTGTCTTCCCCGTCCAAAGACAGGTAATCGGGATACAGACGCGTGCGGCTGCATTCGATGGCTTCCTTGTACAAATCGAAATTCTCGGTGCCGGGCAAGCCGTTGACATCGTTGCGGTGGATGAACACCAGTTTCGGGAAGATCGCGGTCATCTTGTTTCCGCCCATGCCTTCGCGGCGGACGGACAAAAGCGTACTTGTGATCTTGCGGCCCCAATAGGAAGTGTCCAGACCGAAAGTCATCGTCACGAACGGCACTTGGCCGAGACTGTTGCTGATCGTGTTCAGTTTCGTTTCCAGACCGATGATGCCTTTCAGATTCTCGCGGTCGATGCGGTCCTCAGCCAGCTTGCGGGCTTTGGCTTCATCCAGATCTTCGGACAGGTAATAGTCCAAATATTTTTCGTAGCCTTCTTCGCAATATTTCGCCATGACTGTGTCGATTTCCGGTATGGTAAAGCCGCCATATTGCTGCGACGAAGCGGAAAGTGTCACATCGCCGATGACCGACCAGGCTGTCAATGGGGTACCGGGTTCCAGATAGCGGGCCCCGTTCAGTTCGAAACCGCCTTTCAGCAGGTTGCCCATATCGAACAGGCAGCAGTTGATTTGTTTCAGGTAACGGCTGCCCAAGTCATGGATATGGATCCAGCCTTCTTCGTGGGCTTTGACCCATTCCGTCGGCAATTCGAAATTAACCATCAGGTTGCGCATGATCTCCTCGCTGATGAGCGCTTGTTTGGTGGAGTTCAGGTCGCTGTCCTTGTTGGCGTTCTCTTTGTCGCCGGAGTAGACGATCTGTTCGGAGAAGGTGCGGGTCTTGCTGAATGATTTGGCGTAGCGTTCCTTGTAATTGCGGTAGGCTTTGTATTCGGTATAGACAGCTTTGTTGACTTGGCTGAGTGCATGCAGGACGATATGGTGCAATTCTTGGGTAGACACGACGGCGTTCTGTTCATAGCCGCTCGCGATTTGTTCGTCAATCAGGCGCAGGACGTCTTTCATTTCCTCTTCGGTGATCGGATGCTGCTCGGCACGGTCGCTTGACTTCAAAACCGCGTCGATGATTTTGTTTTCGTTCCATGGGATAACGGAACCGTTTTTCTTCATAACGTGCACAATATATATCCCCTTTCTATCGATTATTTTTTCAGAGTGTAATCGCACTATACCCCTTCCCGAAAACGGCTTCAAGGGGATAGTGCAAAATAAAAAAAATAAATCGCTTGACAGAAACTATGGGAATTTTGAACAGCGTCAAATTAAGGACACATCAAAGCCTCATAAGCCAAAATTTCGTCCCAGGTCAGCCACTCCGGCTTCTTGTCGTCCGGAAAAGCAGTGTAGCGTTTTTTCATTTCGGTAATTTGATCCTTTTCGCTTCCAGCCCACAAGTATTTGACGGCCCTGCCGCCGTTTCCCAAATAGTATTCGCAATCTTGTTTCAAACGGCTGAGCATCATATACTGGAATTTTTCCTCTTTTGACGGCTCGTTCTCGCGTCCGACGATGACAATTTCGCGGTTTCGGTATTTTTTGAGATGTTCAATCGGCATGTCCGGTTCCCCGTCAAAGTTGTTGCCGACCGCTGTACAAAGTCCCAAATCACCCGAATCGCAGTTGGTATCTTTAAGCAATCTGCCTTCCTCGTCTTTGTATACCGGTCTGCTCCAATCGTCCGTCCCGATAAACGTCAATAGTAATTTTTCCATGGTAAGCCTTCTCTCTTTTGTGATAAGAAACAGAGCGGTTGCATTGCAGTATCAAAATAGGGGCACAAACGGATAGAAAAAGCGGTCTTCATACAACGGGAGCGGTTCTTTTTTAGGCATCCGGCGGGCGGTCCAACCATCATGGCTCGAGTGCCGCGCTTTCGAAAGAAAAGCTTCTTCCGATTCGCGGATCACCCGGCGCATCATAATGTTGTTCAGTCCGTGTTCATAACAGAAGTCCGATAAATTAGGCACGATATACTCCTCGCCATCCGGAGATGTCAGGCAATACACGCTGCCATCACGGAACGTCTTAGGCTGCCGTTTCACGACAACGGCATTGTCCGGTGTGAACGGCAGCTTCTTGTCGATTCTGTGGACGGCACTGTCCTGTTCGAACCCGTGGGCAATGGCCCAGTCGTGGTAGTCCTGAAAATCGGCCCATTCCGGACATAACGGACTGTGGGTACGTGTTTTGTACAGCCAGTCATGGTAGATGGGCGAGGCCGTCAACCCCTTCTGGGTGCGGAACAGGCAGCCGCAGGAACGGGTGATGCCGTGGACAACGGAATACAATTTGATGTCAGTCGTGTGTCCGCAAGCACATTGGCAAGTAGCCATCACATCCTTATAGATCGTACCCGAAGTCTTCGACGTTTTGACGACATAATCCAGTTCAAGGATTGTCAGCCGATTGTAGGTGTTGCCGATCTCGTGGCGGTAGTTCGCCAGCAATTCCTCTTTGGTTACAGACATTTGGCGACCGTCTGGCTCTTTCCTATTCATGGACAGCCGTCGCCTCCTCTAGCATCTTTTGGTTGATGCGCAACGGAATCTGGATGTCCTCCAGCAGGAAGGAAGTGCTGTCGCGTTTGAAATCGTAGCGGAAACGGCCGCGGATTTTCAGGATCATGCCGGTCTGGATGATTTTGCCGAGGATGACCGGTTCCGGATCGGTTTTGCGCAAGCGGTATTCCGATGCGAACAGATTCGGGAACAGCACCGATTCATGCTGACACTCCAGGAAATCGAGCGTCAGGAAAGCCATGGGTTGGCCATTCTTGGTCAGGATATCCTTCTTGGCCGAAACCAGGCAATGTCCGGAAATCAGTTCGCCGGTTTCGATTTCGGACCACGGAATCGGTTTGGCGACGCCTTCCAATGGATGGCCAGAGATGTAGACTTTCAGGATTTCCTTTTCTGCATCCAGCATCGCTTTTTTGTTGAAGGTGCGGATGTCGTTGTCCAGATCGTCCTTGTCGCCGCGTAGCTTGTACAATTTCGCCCGCGTGCGCATGCGGTTCGGTTCCTTCGGATCGAGATGACGCAAAGCGCCGGACAGGGCCAATGCATCGATGGCTTTTTTGTTGACCTTCTTCTTGGTCGTCCGGGCTAAAAGATCCTCCAGCGAAAAGAACGGCCGGTTTTCAAGAATCTCCTCGATAGCGGCAACCGGCAAGCCCTTGATGCTGCCGAGGCCATAAAGGATTTCCTTTTCCGGCGTGATGCAGAAATCCTTGACGGAACTATTCAGGTCCGGCCCCAAAACGGTAATCTCATGGCTGCGGGCGTCCTGGATATAGTTGGACGCCTTTTCTTCCTTGTCGCCAAAAATCGACAGCAAGGCCGTGAAAAACTCAACCGGATAATAGTGTTTCAGATAAGCGGTTTGATAACTGATGAATGAATAAGCGGCAGCATGGGATAAATTAAAACCATAGCCGACAAACGGCTGGATCTGGGCATCAATGGCTTCGATGACATCCTGTGAGTAGCCATGTTCGGCCAGACGGCGTTTTAGTTCGGCCAAAGCCGGACCCATCACGGAAGCCTTTTTCTTGCCAATGGCTTTCCGGAAAGAATCCGCCTCTCCCGGTGTATAGCCGGCCATCACCTGCACCAATTGCATGACCTGTTCCTGATAGACCAGGATGCCGTGGGTGTTTTTCGTGAACTGTTCGAACTCAGGCGTAATGTAAGTAACTTCCTCCAAGCCGTTGGCACGGCGTTGGTACATCGGAATATTGTCCATCGGGCCGGGACGGTACAAAGCGACACCGGCCACCAGGGCGTCAAAATCGACTTGATTCAAGCCGGAGAATAGGTCTTGCATTCCAGGTGCTTTATTTGGACTATATCATCTCGCCCTCGATATACTACGGTCGGGCTTTGTTTTGCGCTTCGGGCGGTAACTCATTCTTCCACCCTACAGATTAGTCTCTCCACATTTATCTATGGCTAATATTTGGTTTGTCAGTATATCCGAATTTCCAGTTTTTGTAATGCTGCCGCTCTCCCCTGGCAACCCTTCTCAATCCATTTGCGTTAAGGTTGTGTTCTTGTGCGAAAGTGTTAGCATTTGAAAATTCAAACTCTTCACCCGTTGGTGATATGCCATAGTATGTAAACGGCAAAATATGTCTCGGAACGCTTTTATTTGAACGGGCTACATTCTCTGAAAGTGTAATCCATCTGCAATTGTCAGGGGTATAGTTGTCATCTACGTCTAATCTATCAATCGACAACGATTCATTCCAACCATTTTCGATTGACCAATTATAAAAATTCATGAAATCATGCCATTCTTCACACATGATAATTCCTTTTTTTCCATAATTGGGATAAGAAATGTTGTATTCTGGATGATAACATCTCTCTTTGATTCCCCACCAAACTTTATATAATTTATGGTTGGATAACCCATTCAACCTCTTTTGTTTGCAACCACAAGAAGTTGTATGTTTACTTGTAAGTTTACCGCGATAAACCCAAGATTCGTTACCACAATCACACTTGCAAAGCCATTCTGTTCCTCCAACACACATTCTGAATTCATCTGTGACAGTTAACTTACCAAATTTTTTACCGATAATACTTAAATCCACATTAGGCATAATACATACCCTCTCTTTCTTTCAGTATTATACCATAGAACTTAGCACGGCGATAAGGTCTTGCGACCGTCCCCCGTTAGCACATCCACAAATCAACCATTTCCTGTTGAAGTTATTAACTGGATGCACACCCCTGAGTAATAGGGTTCACAAAATTTTGTCATAGCGGATTACGCCGCTAAGAGAGCCACACTTAACTCTATTTGGAATATGCCTAATGTATCTCCTTTTTGAAGCATTTTGAAGACGCCGGCATCCTCCGGTTCCAGATTCTGCATATCGATCGTTACGCCATAGCGTTCCTTCACCAAAGCGACGGCGACATCGATGACGGACAGATTCTTCAAGCCCAAAATATCGAACTTGACATAGCCAAGGCTTTCCAATACCGGGCCTTCGTACTGCGTGACGATTTCGCCTTTCTTGCCGCGCATCAGTGGGATGTTACGGTTCAGCGGAACCGGCGCGATTTCAAGACCACATGCATGAATGCTGGCCCCGCGCGGCATACTTTGGATCTGCAGCGCCAGATTGAACAGGTCCGGATTTTCCTTGGCGGCGGTTTCAATTGCCGGTATTTCGTCGATCGCTTTCGACAGTTCCATCACTTTGCCATTGCTGGATGGGATCAGTTTGTTCAAGTCGTTGATCTTGTTATGGTCATAACCCAAAACGCGGCCGACGTCCTTCAACACGGTTTTGGTGGACATGGTCGTGTAGGTGCCGATCTGGGCGACATGGTCAGAACCATATTTGTTGGCCAAATATTCGACAACCTCGTGACGACGAATGTAGTCGAAATCGACATCGACGTCG
>JAEAME010000743.1_pt1 | contig 29337 bp, 21 predicted proteins | sample 8958731 | NCBI WGS metagenome assembly JAEAME01 (sample SAMN16933194, study PRJNA681113) | bioreactor sludge metagenome | isolation source: anerobic bioreactor sludge (Control) | place: India:Bengaluru | collected 2018-10-24 | reverse complement strand
CGCTCCGGCATGGCGGCCGCGAAGGCGAAGGGGCAGGTCTTCGGGAGACGCCCAGGGCAGAGGCCGAAGTCGGACAAGCTGGCCCCTAAGGTCATGGAGCTGGTCGCCGAGGGGCGATCCTACCGGTGGATCGCGCGCGAGCTGGGCATCAACAAGAACACGGTGGGGGCGATAGTGAGACGTAGCGCGGCCCCTTGCGACAAATGGTGCTGACCGCAGCAGTTCGAGCTTCACTCCCGAGGCAGTTCCTGCCCGTACTTGCGCTGTTTGAGTCGGTACGGCTCGGGGCCTCCCTCTACGTGCCGGATGACCGCTTCCCGGACCTCTCCATGTTCAATCGCGCCCTGAGCACTGATGGTGCCGTGCGCTGAGTCAGCAGCCATGAGCGTGAACGCGTCTGAGTCGGAAGCCACAGCCAGCGTCGAGTTGTGAGTGGTCAGGATGAACTGCCGCTGCTCCTTCTGGGCTCTCAACGGCCTCACGATGTCCTCCCACACCGACTGAATGTCGAGAGAGTCCTCAGGCTGGTCGATGACGACCGGGCCGTCCCCACGCGCGAGAACAAGAGTGGTGAGGGCTGCTGACCGACCACCTACGGAGAGCTGCTTGAGGCCCTTGTACCCCTCCTGGTCGTTTCCGTACTCGATGGTTGCCTGGTCATCGGCCAGCAGAGCGTACTGCCATCGCAGCAGCTCCTGCCACAGTCGGGTATCGGACGCTAGGTTGGTGATGAGACGCTTCAGTGAGTCGGCCGGCGTTCCAGGCACGGCCCCAAGCGCTGTGGGGTCACCGGCTATCACCGCATCGACCAGCGCCCTTGGACATACGTTTGAGGCGATGGCCTCAAGCGTTGGCTGGTGGAGGCTAGTCCTGGCCCCTCGGAGGGCCGCAAGATACCGGCGTGGATCCGACTGAGGGCTGAGGGTGATCCGCAGTCGACTGCTGGTGGCCACTGTGACTGCAGCGTACTGCTCGCCGCGACGCTGGGCGCATGCTCTGGCCCGTGCTTCGTATTGGTCCAGGAGCTCAGACCTACGCTGCAGCAGTTTCGGCAGTGACGATGCGACGTTCTGGTCGTCAGCGGCAGAACGCATGAGTTCCTCGAGAGCGGCCTCGATCTGCTGGCGCTCCACCTGGAGCTTCGCCTCGTCCAGTCCGAGCTGCTGAAGCTCCGCATTGTAGCTCTGCAGGGCCGCGTCGAACTCAGGCGCGTACTCTCGCTCGATAGCATTCGCCTCCTGACACGACCCTGCGGCGTCTTCCCTTGCCGCTCTTACGGTCTCAAGCGCATGGGCGACTGCTCGCCGGGCCAAGTCGATCGCCCGAGACACGAGTGCATGCTCCTCGACCTCAGGGCGAGAGGGGGCCGGGAGGGCCAGTGCCTCCATGCTGGCTTCGGCCTGACGCAGGAGCGTGCTCAGTCGCTCGGTTGACCCTCTGGCATCCCGGATTGCTGCACGTCGCGCTCGAGCGAGGTCCATGCTTAGGGATGCTGCGCTCTGCCCTTGTGCGCGTATCGTGTCGAGTCGCGCGCGCTTTGCCTCCATGTCCTCGACAATGGGAGCGAGACGCGCACCTGCGAGGAGTGCTCTCGTTACTGCTTCATCGTTCACCGCGAGTTCCCCAACAAGGGAAGCAGTGCTGTCCTCTCGTGTCTCGATGCCCATCAGCTCGTCAAGCAGCGCAACCTGTGCCTCCCCATCCTCCACCATCGCCGCTATCTCGCGCTGGCTGAAGAACCACGCGGGCCACCGAGCCCAAGGCTCGTCCCCATGGGCTGGTTCGCCGCTGTGCAGGTCGACCACATCCGTGGGGTTCTCAGTGCCATCGTAGGTCCTGGTCACACGCATCCGCCCCGCGTCCGTATGCAGGTAGATGGTGACCGATCCTCCCGGCGTGAGGCACTCCTTGAGCTTGGCGTCATGGTCAGCACGGATCTCTGGAGCGTGTGCGTAGTTCGGGGGGCTGCGATGTAGAGCAAACCTGAGGCACTCGATCAGCAGGGACTTGCCTGTGCCCTTTCCGCCGATGACTGAGTTGAGTCCCGGATGGAAACCAAGCGCTAGTCCGTCCAGGAAGCCCCCCGATATCTCGACCTGCTCGATGTAGGATGGGTTCGCGTTCGGTGGCAGGGCACTCCGGCATATGCGCGCTTCGTGGTCAACGAAGCACTGACGCAGAGCCTCGAAAGTCAATTCCCCAACCTTGAACCATGAGTAGCGGGTGCCTATGCCCTCGACCGTGTGAGCGTCTTCCCCGGCCTCCTTCATCCCGCCGTCGGACGCCTCGTACATGGGGATACCGGGGTAGAGCTCGTGCAGCTTCTCGTTGTACTCGCAGCCTGCCAAGTATGGGCTCTCCAGAACGTCAGCCCTGGCTTGCCCTCCGAAGTCCCCTGAGACCCCTTTGGTGCTTCCTGGATGGGGGAAGAGCGCCAGCCCTCCTCGACTGTGGATCGTCTTCATGGCCTCAAGCAGTGTGCAGTTGGCGTAAGTGCTCTCGTCGCCCTCCCCGACCTGAGCATTGAGGACCGTGAGTAGGTCCCTGATGTCCTGTCCCCTTCGGTCAGGCGGAAACACGGCGATCACGTGGATGGTGCCGCCCTTGCCGCCTGCTACTGAGACCTCGACCCCAGGGAAGATGACCAGGCCAGTACTGGCAGCCGCCCGCTTCATCTGGTCCACTGCGCCACCCGTGTTGTGGTCGGTGACAGCTATCGCGCGGATCTCCTGCGCGCTGCAGTGAGCCACGATGTTCTGAGCGATGGCTGCTGAGTCCAGTCCCTGCTTCCTGAAGCACCCGGAAGCCCACGTATGCACATGCAGGTCCATCTTCACCCACCGCAGACCATCCATTGAGCTCGCGACCTCCTCACGCACTCGCCACGGGGCCTGTTCCTCTACCCTGAGTTGCGGGTGGCGGCCGCCATTCCAGGGTGGCTAGGCCGCTACTCAGTCGGTTAGAGTTCGATGCACTATGATACACTGAGATAGGGTCAGACTTCGAATCAGGAGGCTGTCCGAATGCCACACGAAGACGAGATGCTCTCCCTCGACGCAGTGGCAGCGAAGCTCGGGGTCGCGAAGATCACGGTGAGGCGCATGGCCGACCGCGGGGAACTCCCGTGCTACCGCATCGGTGCGCGGCAGGACCGCCGGTTCAAGCTCAGCGATGTCGAGGCTTACCTCGTCCAGCGGCGCGAAGTCGGCAAGCCGGGGAAGGCTCCCAAGGAGTACCGCTTTGACTGAGCAGCAGCTCCTCTTCGAGGACGACGTGCCCACAGCCGCGGGCAGGCGCGTCTTCAACAACGAGCTGGTTGAGGAGTCGCTCTACGCGCTGGCCGAGGCCCATCGCTTCGGCTCGGTGGAGGACTGGCGCCGGTTCATCGTTGGCGAGCTGCCCCAGAACTCCGCGGAAGTCCGTATCCGAAACGCCGGCTACATCACCGGGCGGTTCGCTCCGGGGCGCGTGATGCCGCAGGCACTCGCACAGTTCGCTCGGCGCTTCGCCGGCACACCGGCACTCCGGCAGGTCGCCTACTACCACTTCTGCCTCGCGGAGCGGCTGCTCGGGGATCTCGTGGTCTCCGTCTTCCGACCCAACCTGGAGGCCGGCTCTGTCCAGACCCGCGAGGTCGACGCATTCCTTCAGCAGGCGCACCCGTCGGTCGAGAAGTCGCTGAAGCGCTTCCGGAACACCTGCGTCCGTACGCTTCGCGCGTTCGGCGTGGTGACCTCGGCAAGCAAGGCTGAGCCGATCGCGTTCACGGCGCAGACCACCGAGCTGCCCGCGTTCCTCTATGTCCTACACCACGCGACCAACTCCCCGACCATGATGCACATCGCGAGTTTCTGCGAGTCGTGGGAAGCCAAGGCCATGCTCTGGCCGGCCTCGACGGTCGAGGCGATGCTCCGGGATGCTCACCGGGTCGGGCTCGTGGCCAAACTCAGCGAGATCGACGGGATACGCCAGTTCACAACGCACCTGTCGTTGGAGGAGGTCGTCCGCCAGCTTCCATGACCCCCGAGTCCATTGCAGCACAGATCAAGGGCCTCAGCCCGCCCTCGATGGGACGCGCGGTCTTCGCGGCTGTCGGCTCCTACCAGCGGTTGCGTGAGGTGGACGAACACCTCGCGGTGCTGGGCGTGCCGCCCAGCATCGCCCTGGGCCATGGGCTTCTCTGTCGGCATCCGGAGCTTGAGCGCTCGGAGCGGATGGAGCGCGACCTGGCCCAGAAGCTGCGGGGTGACCTCCAGAAGGAATACGAGGCGTTGTACGCCGACCACTTCACGGAGCACGATCTTCTGGTCGTCCGTGACTTCGAGCTGCTGGTGCGCTTCGGGGTGGACCTCGGCTCGATCCGGGGGGCCGCTACCAACGGCAAGATGGCGGTCTACCTGGTGCCCGGGCGCCTCGAAGGTGGCAAGGTCCTCGCCTACGCCTCCGAGGACGTGGAGGGCTACCCGCTCTTCGACCTTGAGCTTTCGCACGTGTGGGAGGTTCTCTGAGATGGCCAGCCTCTTCGATGACCTACGCCGACCGCTTCGCGAACTCATCGAGCTGCCCGAGCGGCCGAAGGACACGATCACGCTCGAGACGGCTACGTGGCAGAGGCCGGCTAGGCAGGGCAGCTCCACGCCATCGGGACAGGCGCTGTTCAGCGGGGACTCGGTGGTCACGGGGACCATCGAGGACTTCGTGCCCACCCCGGAGATCCGAGGCTTTGCCGCCGAGGTCTTCAACAAGGTCCTGGCTGGCGAGGGGCAGGGCTGGTGGCTCCAGGCGGAGTACGGCAGCGGCAAGAGCCACCTCCTGGCCTTCCTGACCATCATGTGCTGCACCATCGACGATGCACCATGGGATGTCCTCGCACGGACCGAGAAGGACCGGGAGGGCAAGGGCAAGCGGGAGTCGCTTGCCAACGCGGAGTTCCGCAAGCTGAGCGACAGGTGGGTCTTCCCCATCGCCATCAGCCTGGCCGGCGCGGGCGGGAGCGTGGTCGGCTCCGAGCGGTCGGGGAACCCGCTCATCGACTACATCCTAGAGTCCGCCCGCAGCACCTACGAGGACTTCACCGGCAAGCCTCTGCGCGCGTTTCCTGACGAGATCCTTGCCGACCACTTCATGAAGGACCACACCCGGGGACAGGAGACGGACCTGGATGACTGGCTGCGCGCGCAAGCCGCGCAGGGGACCACGTCGGCCGACTCGTTCGGAGCGTTCCGCGAGCTATACGAGGCAAGCCCCCATGACGCCGGCAAGCTGCTCTGGCGGTTCGCCGAGGAGACCAGGGCGCTGGCAACGGACCAGATCCCAACCGACCCGCGGGCGGTCCTGACTCACCTCGTGGACAGCATCCTGGCAGAGGGCTTCGAAGGGGTACTCGTCGTCCTCGATGAGGTCAGCGAGTTCCTCAACCGTTCGTCTGACCTGAGCCGCGACGAGGACGTGCTGATCTGCCTCTCGGAGCTTCTGCCGCGCGCGTCGAGGAAGCCGGTCTGGACCATCTGCGCCGCGCAACAGAAGATCGAAGAGAAGGCCGGCATGAAGCGCATCATCGCCGAGAACCGGCTCAAGGAGCAGAACCTGCTGACAGACCCGCTCAGCTTTCACGACATCGTGCTCAAGCGCACGCGTCGCGTAACGAGCCCAGAGGGCGCGGTGGATCACTTCCGGTACTACCAGGGGCGCTTCGGCTGGGTGGACGGCCTCGCCCAGACCCCCCTGGCGCGCGTCTTCCAGACTCGCTACCAGGGGGGAGCGAACCTCGATGACGCGGCCCTGGCGCGGGAGTTCTACCTCTACCTGTTCCCGCTTCACCCTGACGTTCTCAACCAGACGAAGGCCGTTGCCTTCAAGCTGACGACGACCCGCGCCGGCATCGTGGTCGTCTACGACGCGGTCCGTCAGCAGTTGGCGGCCCCCGCGCCGGGCGACAAGGAGATGGTCACCCCCGACAGCCTCTTCGATCAGTTCGAGAGCCTGACGGACGGGGACAACACATTCAAGAGCAAGTTCCCCGGCGAGTACGAGGCATTCGGGAAGGCGAGGGACGCTCTGGCGCGCACGGACTCCGTGAAGCGCAACGGGGATGCCCCTCTGCGCGCGCTCAAGACGCTCTTCATGGCCTACCTGGAGGACACCGGCAACCCGCGACGCCTCACGCCGGCCCAGGTCTGCGACTCGATCATGATGACCCGCAAGCCGGATGCAGGCACGGACGAGAACACGGACGGCGTTCAGCTCATGCTCGGGCGCATGAAGCGGCCGGCCATCCCCCAGGTCTGCGGCACGGGCGACGACTCAGAGTTCTGGTTCGACGCGAGCGTTGGGGTCATCGAGCCCTCGGAGGTCTTCCAGCAGGCCGTCGAGGATCTGACTCACCAGCGTCAGCAGCACGGTGGCGACGTGTTCAAGGTAGAGGAGCTGGCCAAGGCTTGGGAGCGATGGATGCTCTTCGGCGCGGCGCAGACGCAGACGACTGGTGCGCAGCAGGGCGCGCAGTACGACAACACCGTGGCGTGGATGCAGCGCGGAGCGGCGCACGTCAGGACCGACTTCGGCTCCATCATCGCGGCGCGCTACTCCGAGAAGCGCTCCGTCCTCTGGCATGGCAGGGAGATCCAGGGCCGAGTCGAGTTGGTCGACCTCTCGAAGCCGAGCACCCCGCCGCCCATCCGCACGGGGGACTCCAGGGGCGACGACCAGGACATAGACTTCGTGGTGCGCATCGGGCGAAAGCCCGATGGCGATGGAGTCCGGAAGCTCGTCCGGAGCGGGGGCGTCGATCCGCGCTACCTGTTCTGGGTGCCCGCGTCCCTCGACGCGGCCCAGCAGGACGTGCTCATCCAGTGGGCAGCCTACGTGCGTCTGGCGGACCGGTACCTCACCAAGCAAGGCGAGGAAGCCGAGTTGGTCCGGAACTGGGTCAGCCAGCGCATCGCGGAGCACGCTCCCAGGATCATGAGCGTCCTGGTTGGCGCCTACGCAGCCGGCGCCATCTCCAGTGCCACCGTGGACTCCCATGAGTTCGCCTACCCCGCCGCGGGCCACCTCGATGGCGCGATTGAGAAGGCCGTCACCGAGGTGCTCGACAACGTCTATGCCTCTGCCGACCTCACGTTCGAGGTACGGGAGATGGGCGGCAAGCGGTCCGGCTTCCGCAGCGAGGACGCGGTGCACGTCATCAACGGCCTCGTCCGGCTCGGGAGGATCGGGGGAGGCCGGGAGGTCAGTTCGGCCGAGCGATCCGCCGCCGAGCGACACGCGAAGGGCCTCCTGCTTACCGCGCAAGCCGCCCCCGGCACGATGGACCTCTCAGCCTGCCGGCCTGCCCAGGAGATCCGCGAGTTCATCCTGGACAAGACGGCTGACTCCGCCACTCTCGACATCCAGACCCTCTACCTGAACTTCATGGGCATCGACCCGCAGTCGGGGAAGGGACCCGGCCTGACCCGCCGCATGGTGCAGCTCTACGTGCTGGCCTGGGCACAGCAGGGCGAGGTGCGGCTCGCCCTCGGTACGGGTGCGGGCGGCCTCCTGAATGACGTGACCGAGATCGACCACTCCAACATCGCGGCCGTGACATTCAGCCACAAGGTGCTCGACGACCTGAAGTCGGTCGCGCGCGTCGAGGTGCCCGCCGAGTGGGAGTGCATGCGCGGGTTCACGGGGACCGTGCTGGGCCGCGACCTGGCAGGCCTCAACGACGAGAAGCAGATCCGGGAGTGCTGGGGTGATCTCGCGGCTCGCGTCGGGACCCTGCGCGCGTCGGCAGGGCGCATCGAGGCGGAGTTCTCGGCGTTCCTGGGCCAGCTCTACCACAAGAGCCCCTCGCTGGCGGCGGTCCAGAGCGTAGTGAAGCTCCTCGAGACGGAGCTGACGGGCACGCAGGAGCAGCAGATGCGTGCCTTGGCTTGGGGCCTGCAGGATGCTTGCGGCTACCGCCTCAACGACGGCGGCAAGTGGCGGACCCCGAAGAAGGCCGAGCAGGCTGACTTCGAGGGCCGCTGGTCCACCTATCAGACCGTGTGCGGCTTCGTTGAGAACGCGAAGGACCGCGTGCTTGTGGCAAGCCGGTACGTCGCCGCGGCTCTACCGGAGGACGCGGCGGCGGCGCCCATTCGGGAGCAGCTTGCGGTGCTCAGGGGGTGCCTCGAGAAGCTGGAGGACCTGATCCTCAAGCCTGCCGTGGTGCAGGGCGCGTTCGAGCCCGCCTTCCGGAAGGCGGCCGACGCCTACTTCGGCCTCTACCAAGCCCGCCACAACGCCGTCCTCCGGGCCTCGGAGCAGGCGACCGAGTGCGTTCGCGCGCTTCGGGCGGATGGCCGTGCGGCCGCGCTGGCAGCCCTCGACGCCGTCCCAAGCCTGGGATCATCCGGAGCGGAAGGCTTCCGGCGCGCCGCGGACGCCGTGGAGCGCGAGCTTCATACCTGTGACGTGAGCACCGAGGCCGACCTCCGCGCTCTGCTCGCGCATGACACGACCTGCAAGTGCCTGCTGATGCTCTCGGACGCCGAGGCCCGGCTTCAGGAGAGTCAGGCTGCCGGCAGCCAGGTGGAGGCGGCGCTCGGCGCCGCGCTCGGCGCAAAGGCGGCGGTCCTCTGCTCGGAGGCCATCCGAGTCCGGCTGCAAGAGGCGCATGGCGCGCAGCCGGACGAGCGACTGGCGCGGATCCTGGAGGCGGGGTCGCCCGAGGCAGTGGCGGAGTGCCTGGTCGAACTGCTCGAGCAGGAGACCACCACGACCCAACCCTCGTCGGGCGGCAAGGCGACCAAGAAGGGGCAGAGCGGCAAGGCGGGTGCGGGGCCCGTGGGGCTCGTGGAGCTGCTCAAGCGGGCTCTCGGCGACATCGTGACGGTTGAGGTGGACTGGCAGACGCTCCGACCGGCTCTAGCGGCCGTGGAGCGCGGACAGATCGACCAGGTGCTCGCCGAGGTCCGGGCCGCTCTGGAACGCAGCTTCGACCAGGAGGGCTCCGGCCAAGCCCAAGTCATCGTCCAGTGGAAGTAGAGGGAGAGCGCATGGCTGGGAAGCCAAGGACGGGTGATGGACGGGACCAGCACTCGCTGGGCATCGAGGTCGAGAAGGCGCGCGTCCCTGAGTGGGACCCGCGCTGCTACGACGGCGGCAACGGCCCGAACCCCTATCTCTCAGAATGGATCGCTGAGCACGCCACACCGTACGACGCCGCGACGGATGCCTACCGGCGCGAAGCGTTCACGGAGATGGTCAGGACTTCGCGTCGCTCTCCGCTGTATGACATGCACATCTACTGGTCGAAGAAGCCTTACGAAGGCGTCAGGGCGTACATCGAGCACTACACGGAGCCGGGGGACATCGTGCTCGACCCGTTCTGCGGTTCGGGGTCCACGGCCCTCTCGGCCCTCATGCTTGGCCGGAAGGCCATCGCGATCGACCTCTCGCCCGCCGCAACATTCATCACGAGGAACTACTGCTGCCCCGTGGATCCCGCCGACCTGCTCGCGGCGTACGAGGAGGTGCAACGTCGCGTAGCCCCGGAGATGGAGTGGCTCTACGAGACCCGCTGCCACAGGTGCGGTGGCAAGGCTACGACCGGCTACACCGTCTACTCCGAGGTCTTCGAGTGCGTGCGCTGCGGACGCCAGGTCCCGCTGTATGACTGCCCTGAGCGCGAGGGAGAGACGGCGAAGGGGAAGCCCAAGACCATCCACGTTTGCCCACACTGCGACGAAGAGGTCAGCACGACCCGGAACAAGCGCTGCGGGACCGTGCCCGTCGAGGTCTCGGTGATCTGCGGGAGTGGCTGCAGGCCAGCGCGCGAGAACCGAAGGCACGACGATCCCGACCAGAGGAAGCGCCAGTACTTCGAGCGCTGCGACCTGGCGAAGATTGCGGAGATAGAGGCTCAGGACATCCCTTACTGGTACCCGACGTGCCGGATGATGAACGCCCCCGAGGACCAGGAGCGATGGGGCGTCAAGTGGCGCGCCGGGTCCAGCAACTTCCGAGCAGTGGACGAGCTCTTCACGAGCAGGAATCTGCGGGCACTGGCGGGGCTTCTGGCGGCCATCCGCACGGCGCCCGGCTCGCGAGGGCGCGACGCCCTCCTGTTTGTGTTCTCCTCGTCTCTCTGGAATTGCTCGAGGATGTACCAGCAGAGGGACGTAGGGGGCGGCCCCACCAAGGGGACCTACTACGTGCCGCCCCTGTTCCGGGACAACCACGTCGGCACGATCGTGCACGGGAAACTCCGGAACGCTCGCGACGCCCATGGCGAGATGCGGCCCGGTCCCGTGGTTGTCTCCACGCAGTCCGCGGCATCTCTCGGCGGCCTCCCGGATGCTTCGGTAGACTACGTCTTCACGGACCCTGCCTACGGCGACACAGTCCAGTATGGGGAGCTCAACTTCGTGTGGGAGTCGTGGCTCGGCCTCAACACCCATTGGCATGACCAGGAGATCGTGGTCAACGAGGTCCGGGGGCAGGATGAGGAGCGCTGGTATCGCCTGATGCTCGCAGCGATGCGAGAGAGCCACCGCGTGCTGAAGCCTGGCCGTTGGCTCTCCCTGTGCTACCACGATACGTCCGAGGGAACCTGGGACCTAGTGCAGCAGCTCATGGAGGAGGCCGGCTTCATCCCCGACACGGCGGAGGAGGCCGTCGCGATCGACGCCATCCAGAAGTCCTACAACCAACTTCAGGGTGACCAGGTGCTGAAGCGCGACCTCGTCATCAACTTCCGGAAGCCCTACCCCGGTGAGAGGCCCGTGCGAGTGCGGGTCGCGTTCGCACCGGGCGACACGCCCGAGCTGTTCGAGCAGAAGGTCATCACCATCGTCCAGGCGTTCCTGACCAAGTACCCCGGGTCGGCGCGCGACATGATCTGGGACGCCGTGGTCTCACGGCTCGTCAGGCAGGGCGACATGGAGCGGCACGACTTCGACGCCATCCTCCAGCAGGTGGCTGCTCCCAACGAGGCCGGCGAGTGGCACCTGACCGTGGATGAGGCCGAGGACATTGGGGACTCGGAGGCCGCCAAGGCAGACGCGGCCGCAGCGGCGCTGGAGAAGGTCATCGCGCGCCACTGCGAGGACACCGGCTCCGAGGGCATGGACTACTCCGACATCCTGGAGTGGTACGTGGTCCAGTACCGGGGCGACCGCCCGAGCCGGCAGCTTACCGACTGGCTCCCGGACTACCTCTTCCAGGCCCCCGGCGGCGGTTACCGCAACCCGGCGAGCGACGCCGAACGCGAGCAGAAGCGTATGGGCCGGGAGTCGGGCCTCAACCGCCTGATCCGGCGCTACCTGCGGGCGCCCGCGTCCGTGGAGCCCGCGCCCGATCAGGCAAGCCTCTGCGACTGGCTTCGGCACTGCTACCGCGCGGGCCTCTACGAGGAGGGCTGCCGCCTGGTGGACGAGGGGCACATCCGCCTCGCCGACCTTCCGGCCGAGGCCCAAGGCGACGTCGAGGACGACGCGGCCATGTGCCGCTCCCGGCTCCGGCAACGGGCGGAGATCGCGCGTGTCGAGAAGCCCGCGAAGAAGACGCGGGCCCGCAAGCCGAAGCCCGAGCAGCAGGAACTCGGGCTCTGAGGGGAGGACGCCGGCATGGGGCTCATCGACTCGACCATCGCGGACGCGTTCGAGGAGGCGCGCGTCTTCGGCGTGGCGGTGATCGAGGACCCGCACCAGGTGCTCACTGTCACCGAGACCAGCCCCGAGGTGACCGTCATCCCCTACGCGGGGGACCTGGCATTCCGACGCCGGTGGGAGCCCATCCGCCAGTCGCCAAGCCCTAAGCCCGTGCTGATCCACGCCACGGTCCGTGAGCCCTTCTACCCCGACGTGCTCGACCGCTGTTCCCGGCCAGAACAGCGAGTGAAGGTGACACCGCAGAGGCTGCTCGCTACCGAGACCAAAGACCCTTCGTGGCCCAGTTCGGTCAACGAGTTTGGGCCGTGCCTCGCCCAACACTTCGAGGGCATCGTGCGTGCCCATCGGTCGTTCCGCAAGAGCCGCCCTTCCGGGATGTCGGACGAGGACGCGCGCCGTCTCGTTCTCTCGGGCATCGTCGGCTTCGACGTGTCGGGCGCACTGGACCCTCTTGAGGTCTGGCGGCTCTACTTCGAGAGGCCGAAGATCGTCGCGGGTCTCGGCGGCGTGCATCCCTCCTTCCCCGACGTGCTTCAGCAGGCAGTCACGGGCTTGGGCGGCCCGTTCATCGCCCTGGCGGGAGGCGACGCGGAGAGGGCGGCTCGCGCAGTGTGGACAGCCGCCATCCTAGCCCAGCACGTCGAGGCTCCGCTCGAGCTCCTGCCGTCGCTCGACTCCGCGCACTTCGAGGCCCAGAACTGGGACCTCGGGCAGGTAACGGCCCTCAGTCAGTCAGTCCGACAGGGCGCGCCCGACCTGGCCGAGCGTCAGGTGCGGGATGCCGAGAGTGCCCTTCCCCCTGAGGCCTGGAGGAAGATCGCCGGCAAGCTGCGCCTCGGGCAGCCGAGAGACGCGCTACGCGCCGCAGCCACCGAGGCGCTCTCACCGATGCTGTTCGAGGCCGCGCTGTCGCACCTGTGCTCGGAGCTTCCGAACCACGCGCCGATCGCGGCGAGTCCGGAGCTGGCGTCGCTTCTGCAGGAGCACGAGTCCAACTCGGCCCGGTTGAGCGCGCTGGCCAAGGATGGCTCCTCCGCGCGGGTCGGCCTGGAGCTGCTGGGGCACATCCGAGCGCTTCTCGCGGTCTGCCAGAGCGCACCTAGCCGAGTGTCGCAGGCCATCGCCCAGGCCAGGACCACGGCCTCCGTCGAGCCGCTGGTGGAAGCGTACGTGGGGACAGACCTACATGCCGTCGAGCTTCTGGCATCCCTCGCCAAGAGGCGCGCCGAGGACATGGGCGATGCGCCCGGGCTCCCCGAGGACCTGGCGGCGCAGCTCACGCACAGGATCCGCGAGCGCGTTGGGAAGCTCGGGGAGCAGGCAAGGGAGCCCCTCGGGCAGCTCAACAATGCCTTCTGCGCCGCCGTGGCCGAGCGGTACCCGGCCTGGCTGGCGACCAACGACCGCCCGACGCTCGTTGCGGACGTGGTCCCGCGCGTCCTGCTTCCGCACTGGCAGCAGCAGGGCAAGCCAGCGACATGGATCCTGCTCTTCGACGGGATGCGCTGGGACGTCTGGGAGCGGTACGTCCTGCCCGCCCTTCGGACGAAGCTCGACTTCGTGGACGAGGACGCGCCTCAGGCGCAGCCCGTGCTCGCGATCCTGCCTTCCTCGACCCGCCACTCGCGCCGTGCGCTGTTCTCCGGTCGGCTTCCCGACGGGTTCGCGCCCAACGCGGCCGAGAACGGGCTCCTAGCACAGGCATGGCTCGAGGGCCCGAAGGAGTTCCAGGTGACCAAGTCCGACGACCGCGATGCTCAGGCCCAGGTCTCGCTCGAGATGGCGGCCGACGGGGTGCGCGCGGTGGTCTTCGGCTTCTGCGACAAGATCCTGCACCAGTTCGATGACTCGCTGGCCGCGCTCTACGAGGACAACATCCAGAAGAAGGCCGTCCGCGAACTGGCCAAGGTCCTGAAGACCCTCCCCGACGACGCCCTTGTGCTTGTGGTGACCGACCACGGCTTCGTCGAGGCCCAGGACTCCTGGACCGTGGTTCCCAAGGAGGCGGCCGCCAACCCGAACGACATCACCTTTCGGTACGCCGTCCTCAAGGAGCAGTTCGCGCCCGATCACCGCGCTGTGGCTCTCGCGGCGTCAGCACTCCGCCTGCCTGCCCAGATCACGGTGCGAGAGCGTGACACGGGGCGCGACACCGCCAAGCAGCAGGTGTGCGTGGTCCTCGCCAAGGGGCACAGCTACCTCCGGCGCGGGAACACGGGCGGCAAGCATCCCCGCTACGGTCACGGAGGCATCAGCCTCCAGGAACTCGTCGTCCCGTGCGCCGTCATGGCGCCGCGCCGGGCGGCCGACGTGCCGACGGTGAAGCTCCTCTCGTGCCAGTTGGTCCGCGAGGAGGTCATCGAGGGAGAGGCCGTCGAGGTCCGCGTCGAGCTATCTCTCAGCGGGTGCCTGTTGCTCGACGTGATCGTGGAACTCGATGGCGACCTGCATGAGGCCAAGCGGGTCACACTCAGTCCAGACCAGAAGACCGCGGTGGCCTTCCACTTCACCGCGCCGGCGCTGCCAGAAGACGAGAGCACGCGGGAGGTCCCGCTGTCCCTGCAGATCACGTGTGGCACGGGTGGCAAGCCCAAGCTCCCCCGGAAGAAGGCCCTACGACTCGTTGTTCGGGCAGACCCGACGCGCGTGGTCCGGAAGCGGGACGACACCCTCGACACGATGTTCGGGAAGAAGAGGTAGGCGCGAATGGATGCAGCGACGCTCAAGCGGATCTTCGGTGGCCGAGTGGTGGACAAGGGGCGGACCCGCATCACGAGTCTCGAGGAGTTCCCACGCTACGTCCTCGAGTACCTCATCGGCAACTACTGCGACGAGGAGACGTTCGAAGAGGACCTGCTCCAGGTCACGAAGCGCATCCGCGAGAACTTCGCGCAGGCGAGCGAGGCCGAGGTCATCAAGCACCGCATCAAGCAGCAGGGCCGCTACTCGGTCATCGCGTGCCTGGAAGTGCGCCTTGAGGAGACCGAGAACCGCTACTGGGGCTCCATCACCTCGCTCAACGAGCGCTACCTGAACATCGACGAGCGACTGGTCCGCGACTACGAACCACTGCTTCACGGAGGCATGTGGGGCACGGTCACCATCGGCTACGACGAGAAGATCGTCCACAACAAGAAGATCCGCCCCTTCGTGGTCCTGGAGTTCACACCGTTTCAGGTGGCCAGGGTCCAGCTCGAGGACTACATCGCGCAGCGGTCGGAGTTCACGACCGACGAGTGGATGGACCTGCTCATCAACTCAGTCGGACTGAACCCGACCCCCTACACCCGGCGCGAGAAGCTGCTGCTTCTGTCCCGCCTCGTCCCGCTCGTGGAGACCAACTCCAACTTCATCGAGATGGCGCCCCGCGAGACGGGCAAGACCTACCTGTACCGGAACATCAGCTACTACTCCCACGTCCTCTCGGGCGGCAAGGTGACCCGCGCCGGGCTGTTCATCAACCTGGCCAGCGGCCGCATCGGGCTCATCGGGACGCGGGACGCCGTGGTGTTCGACGAGGTGGCGAAGGTCGAGTTCAGCAACCCCCAGGAGATGGTGGGGGTCCTGCAGGGCTACATGCAGGACGGCAAGTTCGGCATCGGGGTCCGTCAGGAGGTCGCGTTTGCGTCGATGGTGATGGTGGGCAACCTCGACGTGCAGGCTCATCTCCCCCACGAGAAGTACGGCGACCTGTTCGAGATGCTGCCGTCCTTCATGCGCGAGGAGGCCCTGCTGGACCGCATCCACGCCTACATCCCCGGTTGGGAGATCCCCAAGATCACGCCAGGCTCGTACGCGCAGGGGTATGGGTTCGTCAGCGACTACTTCAGTGAGGTACTCCACCTGCTCCGGGGCAAGGAAGTCGTCCCCGCCCTTGTCAGCCGCTTCGAGTTGCGCGACTTGGCGGGGACGCCCGCCGGTATCACCGGGCGTGACGAGCGCGCCATCCACAAGACGCTGTCCGGGCTCGTGAAGGTGCTCTACCCGGACGGCCAGGTGACGGACGAGGAACTTGAGGAGCTGCTCCTGCTCGCCGCTGAGCTACGCCAGCGGGTGCGTACCCAGCTTCACCTCATGGCCCCCGGGGAGTACCAGCCGGTCCGCATCGGGGTCCGCGTGGGCCAGCGAGACGCGGTCTCTCCCCCCCTCCCCGACGCCGAGCGGAAGCAGCGCGTGCTCGTGCTCGACGAGGACCGCATCGGCGAGGTCAACGGTCTGGCTGTGGCCGGCAACAGGGGAGAGATCCTGCGGTTCGAGGTCATCGTCAACACGGGCTCGGGCCGGCTGATTGAGTTGGGCTCGATCCAGCGCGTGATGAAGGAGTCGGTCGAGGCCGCCTACCAGTACATCCGGAGTCAGCAGCAGGTTCTGGGCATCCCCGCGGACTTCCGGCGGGACTACGACATCGTGCTCTTGGCCACCCAGATGGGCATTCCCAAGGAGGGGCCGTCGGCTGGCGTGACGGTGCTCACCGGGCTGGTCTCTGCCCTCATGATGCGCCCGGTCCGGCGGCGAGTAGCCATGACCGGTGAGATCACCATCATGGGGAGAGTGCTGGCCGTCGGGGGCATCGCCGAGAAGCTGCGCGCAGCAGTGGAGAGCGGATGCACCGACGTGTACGTCCCCGCCGAGAACCAGCCGGACATCGACAACCTGCCGGCGGACATCGCGGGCAAGATCGCGGTTCACCCGGTGTCGACGGTGGACGAGATCCTCGATGCGGTCCTGCTCCCGCCGCAGGGGACGCTGAAAGAGAAGGCGTCGGCCTCATCAGGCACTGCCTGAGATCCGATGGCAGGGCGTCGCTTCGTGACTCTGCCACAGGGCGCCGCATGGCCGGGCATGAGGGGTACGCTCACTCGACCAGGCGAGCCGTACTCCGCGCCCCAGGGCTCGGCAGCCTACGGTTGACGCCTCTCAGCACTGCGTCTTCGCCCTCCGCTACGGCGGCGTAGCCGACCAGGGTCTACACGTAGCGTGAGGCCGAGGCATCCCGGCCTTCTGAAGCAGCCAGCATCTGCACGGCCTTAAGCGAGAGGGTTGAGGGGTCGAACGCCTCATTGGGATGCGACGGGCAGATGCCAGCCTGCAGACCGCATGTCCCTTGGCGAGGCATCACCTTGCAGGCAGCGCAGACCTGGCTCTCAAACCCGGCATACCTCACCGAGTCGGCCATGCCCCATACCTGCCTCCTGGTTGTGGAGAACAGCCCGATCGTTGGAACACCAAGGAGGGCCGCCAGATGCATGGTGAAGGTGTCGTTGCTGACCACTAACCGTGTCGTCTCGAGGACCCCCGCGAGGTCGCTGACGGTAGGTGTATCCACCACGAAGACCACACCAGGCCGCCCGACGGCCCTATGCACCTGAGCAGCCAGCCCTCGTTCCTCGCTCGAGAGGCCAGCCAGCAGGAGGATGTCGGCATCCTCCTCGGCGAGTAGCTGCTTCGCGAGATCAACCCACACTGCAGCCGCAACACGCTTGTCCGGACGGCTTCCCCCCAAGCACAAGCCGACCACCGGTCTGTCGCGCCGAGGGCACGGACTCGAGGGAATCAGCTCACGAGCATCGCGGCTGGATGGGGCCATCCCATGCACTGCAAACAGCTCTGCCCACAGGGTGCAGATGTACTGGTCGCGTAGGGGGTCCGGCACGTCGTCGGCGTCCCACACGTCGATGCCTTCGCCGCGCGCTCTGGCGCGTAGAGCCAGATACGACTGGTAGTGAGGTCCCCCGCAGTCTTCGTTGCGGAGGTTGACTATCCGCGTTACCCCCGATGCTCGCAGGAAACGCAAAAACCGATCGAGATACGGCTCAGGGTCGAACACCCACTCAGACGGGAACAGGCCACATGGAACACCCAGGTCAACCCGCAGCTCTCGCATGAACGGGCAGTCGATGTGCCACACCGCGTCGACTTCCTCACCTTGGGCCAATGCGTACAGGAAGGGCATCGCGAGCAGGCCATTGCCAAGACCCCGCTCGTTGATCACCAGGACGACGCAACCGTCGGTGTGCCGGAGTGCCATGGTCGAGAACCCTCCACGCGCGTGCGGAATCGGCTAGCGCATACGCTAGCACCCCCGCGCATCTGCGGATCGCGCGGCCACTGACAGGCAGGGCTGGGCCCCTCGGCTCTGCACTAGCCACACGCATCCCAGGTGAAACTCCTGCGTGCCCACTCGGTGTAGCAGTTGCTGGTGCATGTCATGCACAGGCCCTCAAGGCGCTCCACTAGCACCGGACTATCCCTCCTGCCCAGGACGTCCACAAGTGACTCGTTGCGGACGTTCCCTAGTAAGAGATCGGAGGACCGCCAACAGGGATAAGCGGCTCCCTCTGGCTCTATGAACAGGCCCACCGCGGCCAGCGGGCAGCGTATGCTTCGCCCCCGGCCGTGTAGAAGCCCAACAAGCATCTCACAGTACCTCGGTGACATCGTGTGCGAGCCCTTGGCGCGGCTCCGCAGATCCGTGAGGAACCCGATCACATACTCTATGTCCTCCCCAGTGAGCGCAAACTGGCCCGCGCTATCCGTGTTTGCCATGTACACATCGGTCACCTGGGGAACGGTGTACGTGATCTCCACATCCACCTGCCTCGCTGACCGGTGCACATCCCGGAGATGCCGGGCATTCTGGTGCACAACCGTGCAGTTGTAGAGAAGAGCGCTCGTCGGCCAGGTGCTGAGGATCTGCTTGGCCATGTGCGTTGTCGCCATGGTGCGTCGCCATGCTCCTGGGACTCCACGTACGGCGTCATGTACTTCCTCAGGGCCGTCGAGCGAGATGTTCACATCAAGATGCACCGCGCGTCCGCGATCGCGGAGAGATTGCGTCGCATGCCCAAGCATCGCGGCGACCGCGTCAGGCTCCAGGCCGTTGGTCTGGATGGACAGTACCCTGAGCCTGGGCAGGTGGTCCAGGAGGGCATCGATCACAGGCCCGCACTCGGGGGAGATCGCCGGCTCTCCTCCGGTCACGTTGACGACCTCCACTGACGACATGGTGCTGTCGATCAGGAGGCCAACCAGATCAGTCGCGGTCCACAGGACGCGATGATCGTTGCGCCAGACGTTGCACATCACGCAGCGACCGGTGCACTGGTACGTGATAGGCAGTACGAGAATGCGCACAGCGGATCTGCTCGTGTCATCCATTCATCTGCTCGCAGACGTGAAGGAAGCAGTTGCTCGGGCAATGGCGGCACGTATCCCTGATCGCAGCGGCAACGCACCCCCGATGGTCACTGCTGTGCCAGACACTCCCGAACGATCGCTCGGGGCCGATCGACCCAAGGAACATCCCCTCGCTCACACCGCACACGTATACGCGGCCAGACTGGTCGAGTAGACACCCAAGCCCAGCGGCGAACGGGCAAGGGAGCGCCCGCTCCTGGCCGTGTAGCATCCGCAAGAGGTGGTCCAGGTACTCGGCTGTGAACTGGTCGCCGGCACACAGTCTGTTCGCCAACTGCAGGCGACGCACGAACTGGCACACTGCCTGCCTGTGCGGCTCCTCGAGCCTGAAGTCGCGCCCGGCGGCAACGCTGTTTGTGTACGCGTCGGTGTCCATGACAAGAGCGTAGCGAACCGGGACGCCGGCGGACGCAGCGTACTGCCGTAGCTGGTCCGCGCCGTACGCGCTGAGGGAACACAGGACGGCGTTGATCGATACGAGAGCGCCCGGCACATTGAGCAGCCTCTGACGGAGCACATGCAGCGTTCGGTCGGCCCGCGCGAATGCGCCTTCCACACCGCGCACTCGGTCATGTACCGGCCCTATCCCGTCCAGTGACACGTTTACCGCCAGGCGTATGTGGCGTCCACGGATCTGGGCCAGGACCTGGTCGACGGCAGACAGGGCCGCCTCCTGGTCAAGCCCGTTCGTTGTGAGTGACACCTCGCGTAGCGCCGGCGATCGTCGGATGATCTCCCTGACGCAGCGCTCGAATGCAGGACTGAGCGTCGGTTCGCCCCCGGTTAGGCCGACGTACTGCAGCCCCTGAGCAAGCACCCCATCGGCAAGCGCCGCTGAGAGAAGCTCCACCTGCATGTCGACCTCTGGCTGCTGCCAGATCGAGCACATCATGCACTGCGCGTTGCAGCGCGTGGTGAGGGCTAACAGAAGGACCCTTGGGCTTTGACTCATGGGCGCCTCCGGCTCGTTCGGAGCGAGGAGAGCCACATACCGTCTGTGAGGCCGAGATAGCTGTTGCTTGGACACCCTGGGCAGAACTCGGCCCTGAGTCTCGCTCGAATGGCCTCGCCCGCGCGACCCAGCATCGACGACCCGATGGAGTCCTCCGGATGCTTGCCGTAGGACAGGCCATACGCGGTGCCACACGGGTACACCACTCCGTCACTGTCGATGAAGGCACCTGCAGTCTGGAAGATGCACGGGCGCGAACGGTGTCCACTGCCGAACCACTCCCCAAGCATCCTCAGATACTCACGGTCAGTGCATGACAGGTAGGGGTCCTGCCTCAGGGCCTCCGCCATGCTCTGGAAGCGCTCCACGTCGGAAGCGTCCATCTCGAACTCATGTCGCCAGTGGGTGTTGCCCAGGTAGTGCTTGTTGGCGGCGGCAAGAGTAAGCGAGATCTCCACGCCCCTGCTCCGCGCCAGACTGATGACATCGGTGACGTGCAAGTAGTTGATCTTCGAGATCGTGCAGTTGGCCCGCACCGTGATGCCGTCCGTCTTGTCAGCTAGCAGTCTACATCGGTCGATCGTCTCCATGGCACTGGCGAATGCACCTGGTACGCCACGTACCGTGTCATGCACATCGCCGCAGCCATCGAGAGAGACCGTAACGTGCAGCCGGACCGATGGGTGCAGACAGTCCCGGAGCTGAGCGATGGCACATTCACACAGGCCCGGTTCGGATCCGGCCGTGCTCACATTCACCTCTCTGAGCAGCGGCAGGTGCTCAGTGAGGACGGCGCCAAACCCAGCCAGCTCGGGGTGGAGACATGGCTCTCCTCCGGTCAGGTTCACGTAGCCGGCTCCACCAGATACCACGTCATCGCGGAGCAACGAGGCCAGGAGGGATGGTGACATCGCCTGTCGGTGGGGCCGGCGCCAGATGCCGCACATGACGCATCGGCCATGGCACACGTCCGTGGTATGCACTACTAGCGCTAACGGTGACCCAGGTGCTACTGAGCGCATTGGGTGTCCATCCATGGCTCGTATGGCCGGATCCCCTTGGGGATGGCAAGCCGGTACACTGCATCTTCCCCGTGACGCTCAGCCCGGGCAAAGCCGTAGGTAGCTAGGTATATGGCAGCCAACCGGTTGTGCGCACTCTTCTTGTAGGCTACCTCCAGCCAGTCTGCCCCGCCCCTGAGTGCGTGTTCACCGAGGTAAGTGAAGAAGGCGGCAGGGAGTCCTCGCCTCGATGCGCGGCATGAGAGCCAGAGGCCATCGCACCCTACCGTGCCAGAGCTGTGGCGCAGTAGTGCGGCAGCCACCAGACCGTAGTCACCGTAGCGATCAGAGAGCTCTGCCACGAGCAAGTACCGCTCCGCGTCTATGATGAGGCGCTCGACCTCGTCGCTTGAGAGAGCTCTTCCCGCAGCATTCATCTGGTTGGTCCTAGTCGCCAACTCACTGATGCGCATGGCATCGGATGCCGTGGCTCTGCGACCAGCGAAGCGCAGTGAGCACTGTAGCAGGAACTCCTCAGGCGATGCGCTGCTATCGAGGTCGGCCTGACGGCGTAGGTCCTGCTGCACCATCTGCCGGCGCACACCACTGTAGCGTGACATGGTGGGAGGGGCGAACCGAGGGTCGGATAGCAGCTCCGCGCATAGCGCTGCGTCAATCACAGTGACAAGGGGAAGCCGATAGAGCACCGCATCGCGCTCGAACTCGTCATCATCGACGAAGACCATGTCCTCAAGCCGCAGACTGAGGCGATCGGCAATGCGTTGCAGTGAGGCCGCCTTGCCACCCAGGTTGATCTCCGGAGCCACGAAGAGGTGCTCGATACCTAGGCTCCGAAGGCATTCCCAGGCGTCGTCGTGAATGTTGGCGCTGGCGATGCTGTTCAGGATCCCCCGCGCATCCAGGCCCTCCAGTGTTGCCCTGATGCCCGGCCTGAGTTCGGGCCTATCCCCCTCTGCCAGCACCCCATTCCAGAGCGTGCCGTCCAGATCCCATACGACGCACTTAACCATGCTCGCGCCCCCCTGAGCGTACGCTACGCCCGCTGACAGCTGTCGTCCGGCTTTGCACGTAGTCTGCTCTCGATATAGGCGGCGAGCGAGGCAACCGAGGCGAACAGCTCCTCACTCAGGTCCTCATCCGGGATCGAGATCGCGAAAGTCTCCTCTATCTCACACAGTGCTCCCAACATCGCCACCGACTCCGATACCACCCCCAGTGGTCCGAAGACAGCCTCATGGGGCTCTATGCCGTTCGGGTCGCGGGCTGGGGAGCCCGTGTGAGGGGGGCCCGTAAACCGAGCTAGCACACATGCCAATGCTGTGGTCGCGTCTCCCATGCGTGTGTCCTCCCACTGATACCTGGTTCCTCTGCGTGCGTCCGACTTTGACACCGTGTACAGACCCTGTCAACGAGCCGAACGCACCGGGGACCTGCGGCAGTCGGCCCGGGTACCATACGTCTATCACGCACCGCCCCTGGTCCTGTCTCGACCGCCCTGCTGTCGACCCTGGTAACCCAGACGCGCCGGCGATGCAAGTCAGATCCCGTGCCAGCGCCTCACCAAGGCGCGCCAGTAGTCGCTGTGGAGGACAGGGGTCTCTACGCCAACACTCTCGAACCACTTCTGGGTCGCTTCGGAGACGACTGTGGCCAGGGCGGTTCCCGGAGGAGGCTCCGGGTACAGCAGCGTCATGAGCCGCCGGACCGCAGCAGGCAGGCGGCTCCGAGCCTCCGTCCACACAGGGGAATCTGCGCAGACGAGTACTGGAGCCTCTCTGCCAACCGCTGCTCCCATCGTGTCGAAGACCTCCCCTATGCTGGGCCCCTCCACATACGGCAAGTGCACGACGCGGGGCGCGGTCCGCTCGTCCGCCACCGTGCATAGGGCCTCCGCCAGGTGGTCTGCGGCGATAGGAAAGAGGGGTGTCTCACGAGGGAGCGGGACTACGGCGAGCCGGCCCGTGAGCCAGAGCTTCACCGTGTGGAACAGCCAGTCGGCGTTCAGCGGGTCGTCAGCGCAGCAGCCTGGCAACACGGTGCCGATCCGTGCCGTGGTCGCGGCTAGGCTCCTGGGCAAAGAGCGCAGACGCGGGAAGCTGGTGACCATTACCTCCGCAAGGTGTTTCGTGTAGACGTACGGACTCACGAACTCCTGCCCTGAGTCGAGGGACCCCTCGGAGAACGGGCTCTCGCTGTTCCCACGCACTAGCAGAGTACTCGTGTGGACGAACGTGCGGAGCGCTGGCAGATGCGCGGCCGCCAGAAGGAGCTGCCAGGTCAGTAGGACGTTGGCCGTCATGAACCCCGCCGCTTCCACCTGTGACACCCCGCCGGCACAGTGAATGATGCTGTTGGTCTCAGCAGGAAGGATGATCGGGGAGCCCGCGTCAAGTGGCGCAACATCGACGTCAGCACCTGCGAAGTCACGCAGCCAGCGAGCGCGCTGGTCGAGGTCCTGATCTCGCCGCAGACGAACCAGCGCGAGGACGCGAGCGCGTCCTCGCCGTGTCAGGTGGCGAACCACGTGACGTCCGACCCAACCGGTCGCCCCAGTGACCACATACACGGGCAGCGCTCGCGATCGTCCGTATCCGGCCATGTACTAGTATCCCCTGAACTGCGAGACTCCTGGTCTACCGTCGTAGTCGGCTGACTGGCATTCGCAGCACCGGTGTTCGCGTGTCCACGCTCGGCGTTGGTCCTGGAATGGGTCTGCATTCCAGTAGGCATGGCTGATCGGCAGCGTGCCGAGCACCTGCAGTCGACAGAAGTTGCAGAAAGATAGGTTGCCCGAGGCACTCACGTACACATGGTACCAAGGACACGGGCATACCCGCTCGGCACCCAGGAAGCCATCGGGTGAGCACATGCTGAGTGACATTCCCGCGTCACGGCAAGCGCACTGACACTCCTCATACACATCCCGGTACTCGCTTGTGGACAGGTCAACCAGTTCGTTGGCGCCGAAGTCCCTGATGCCCTCCGTCACTACCAGCCTGCCAGCATAGAATCCCTGGATCCCATGCTCGTGCGCCCATCTCACTAGCCGGGGCAGGTCGTGCAGATTGCGCCGCATGATCACCGCCGACACGCCCAGCCATGGCCGTTGCAGCCCGAGGCTGTCAGCGGCCCGCTGGAGCACCTCGAGGTTGCGCTCAATCGACGCCACGTCTCCCTTGCGCCTCAGCTTGGCGTAGGCTGCAGGGTCAGCGGTATCGATGGAGACTAGCGCCCGCGTCACGGACTTCACCACTGCCCGCGCCTGCCGGGTCGTGACATGCTGTAGGTTGCTGATGATGGACACGGCGCACTGAAGTCCCTGCGCCATGGCACAGGTCTCCTCGAAGCCAGGCGCTATCAGGGGCTCGCCCCAGCAGAACGGCATGAACTCCATGGCGGCGGGGAGCAGCACCTCAAGCGTCTTGCGCCACAGCTCAGCTGGCATGGTGGCACACGACCTGGGGCGCTTCGGTCTGCAGTAGACGCACCCGAGTGTGCAGTGTTCGTCGCGTGAGGCCTGTACGACCACGGGTCGGGAGTAGCAGAATGCTGCCATCGAAGCGGCCTCAAGCTGCGCCAGTCTGCAGTTGTCAGCCTTGTAATCCCTGAGTTCCTCACTGGTCCTTGATGGCCCGCCAACGAACTCGGTACAGCGCTCGCGAAGCAGGGCCTCCTCTTTCGGATCGGGGGGAACTGGTTCGCTGTAGGGCAAACCCCAGTCCTCGTCAGCGCGGACTGTGGCATGCAGGAGGTAGTCGTACCGCAGGCGGTTCGTGGTGGGCCTCCGATCCACACTGGATAGAGATCATCACTCTCGGGACGTGCCAGCACACTGCCTCCCGAGTCCTGAGCTTCCTCGCACCGACTAGCCGATCGGGTTCGAGCGCCCCCAACGCTTGACGAACCGCCTCCCGCTGACCAAGTAGGTCTGCAGCCTCGCGAAACCGCGCGTTCCGGTGGTGACATGACCCCAGTGCCTCAGGCGCGAACGCCGCACCACGCCGCTTTGCAGCCCTAGGCGGTGAGCACGCAAGCAGAAGTCCACGTCTTCGTAGTCCATCGGGTCATACTGCGAGTCGAATCCCCCAAGCCGATCCCACAGGCCTCGGCCTGTTAGGAAGCTAGCGCCCAGACAGAAGTCGCTAGAGACCACCTCGCGGCCACGCAGGTCGGTGCCAATGGCGGTGTTCAGTTGGACTCGCCCATCAGGCCCGACGGTCCCACCGCAGAACAGGCCTCTGTCAGTGTCGTCGGCACCGACGAGAACGCTCCCGACTACACCGTACAGACATCCCTGCCCATATGCATCTACCAGTGCACTCAGCCAGTGTGACTCGAACACCTCCACGTCGTTGTCCAGGAACAACAGCAGAGGGCCACCGGCCAGCGCGGCCCCAGCGTTCCTGCCCGTTGCGATGCCTCGGTTCGTGGCACTGAACGCAGCTCGAAGACGGAGGCGTCTGCCGAGTTCGCTGTCTAGCACACCGCGAATCTGGTCACGTACGGCCTCGTCCGACCCGTTGTCGACGAGTACGGTCTCGAAGGCGATGCCCTCTGTGCGAAGGAGACTGTGGAGCAGGCGCTCCGTGTAGTCCCAGTGTCCACAGGACAGGATAATGAGGCTAACGTCTGCACTCCTCGCGCAGCAGTTCACAGTAGAACCCCTCCATCGTGTCGGCCACTGAGGAGACATCGTATCGCTGCACGTGCTTGCTCCCCGTGTCGGCTAGGGCAGATGCCTCTGCCGGCTCGGCCTCAACGGCCAGAATGGCAGCGGCGAGGCCTACCGTGTCCCTCGGTGCGATCAGCAGGCCAGCGCGCCCGTAGTCCAGCATCTCGTCGAACCCGGAACCTGTGGTTGCGATGACGGGTAGCCCGCAAGCGAGCGCCTCCAGGCACGAGTATGGGCAGTTCTCCCATGTCGAGGGTAGTACCGCGCAGTGCCCCGTCCTGAGCATGTCCACGTAGGCTCGGCCCGTGACGTGTCCACACAGATGCACCCGGTCGCCATGCGGCGCCAGCCTACGCCGTAGCTCGGCGCCCACTGATCCCGACGGGAGTCTCGTGTCTGGGCCGACGAAGACAGCCTCGCAGTTTGGGCGCTCAGCAAACACCCGGACGAGGGCATCAGCGAGATCGAGCACTCCTTTGCGGACCTCCAGCCGCCCGCTGTAGATGATGCGGAAGGGGTCGCCAGGCTTGCGCGTAGGCACGCTTCCCCCGTAGGCCGCAGTCTGGATGGGATTGGCGATCACCCGTATCGCGGAGCGCGTGATGCCCCAACGGCACGTGAACTGATCAGCCATAGCGTGGGAAGGAGATGACAGGTGCCTCGCCGTCCCAAAGTAGAGTGGCTCTGCGCGGTCCACCGCTGCGGCATCCAGCCAACGGGAGAAACCGTTAAGCTCGGTCACCATGGAGTTCGGTGTATGCATCCGCAGCACTGTGCACCACGGACTGGCCGTGCCAAAGCAGGCACCCTCCATACCCCAGTCCGTGACCTCCACGATATCGAAGCTCTGTTTGGGTGGCAGCCCCTCCAAATGGGCGGCCAGCCCGTGGGCGATGTCGAGACGCCGGGTCTCGTGCGAGTACCGTACCGGCACGCTAACGGCCTCGTACAGAGCGTCCTTGGGCGCTCGGATGGACGGGCCTACAGCGGTCACATCATGCCCTCGCGCTACCATCGCGTTCGCCATCGTATGAACGTAGGACCCGATGCCTCCTGCCGTCGCCGATGCCAGCTCAAGCGCCAGGTAGCATATCCTCACACGATCCCCCGATCACCCGAAGGTGCGTGGCCGGGCTGGTCGCCTTCCCTGACATCGTTGCCCTGGAGCCTGCACCCAACACGAGGTCTACCGCGTCGCCATCGGCACTCACCACGACGCCACGCCATCGCGCGGCGTCGTGGGGGCTTACGGGTAGAATCTGAAGACGTTGCCTGTATCGGGCAACGTCCTCTGCAGGCGTTCCCCCACCTCATCGACGGTCGCAGCGACCTCCAGGGACAGATCTCCCTCTATGCCTCCTGCAGCCTGAGCCACCTGGTAGGCGTTTCTGGCCCCGACGAGGGCGGACACAACTCCAGGCCTGGCGATAGTCCACAGGATGGCTAGGTGCCCAAGAGGACGCCCGGTTGGTGCCCAGACATCACGGAGTCTCTGCACCGCGGCAGACACGGCTGGCCACAGCTTGGGGTCGAAGAAGACCGTACCAGGCCTGAAGTCCCCGTCCCCAAACACCGGCAACGTCGAATACTTGCCGGTGAGGATTCCGAACGCCAGCGTGGCGTAGGTAACGACACCGATTCCGTGCTCTATGCAGTACGGCAGTATGTCACGCTCCGCGATACGCCACAGCGGGTTGTAGCACATCTGATGCACATCGATCCGGCCTACCGTCGACACTTGCTCCATCTGCTCCACAGAGAAGTTGCTGACCCCGATCGCGCGGATCGCGCCCGACTCCCGCGCTTGCGTGAGTCCCTCCATGAGGGGGCGGAGATCACGGTTAGCGCGCGGCCAGTGCATGTAGAAGATGTCAATGACCTCGACGCCAAGGCGCCGCCGACTCTCGTCCACCTGCTGCAGCATGTACTCGGCGCTCACCTCAAGAGGGAACGCCTTGGACGCGAGCACCACATCGCCTCGCCTCCCCTGCAACCAGGAGCCGACAACGCGCTCGGACTTGCCACTGCCATAGTGTGCGGCGGTATCTAGGTGGCTGATGCCATGCGCCGAGCATGCCTCCATCGCAGCCACGGACTCCGCGTCGTCTTGCCCGCCCCATCCGTCACCGCCGAACGGGGCACAGCCAAGGCCCAAGGCGCTCAGGGACAAGCCACACGCGGACAGGTGTCTACAGGGTGGGCTCACATGATCACTCCCCGTGTGTGCTGAGCTTCACTCCTCCCGCGGTGCCAGAGAACCAGTGGCAGGTCGTTGCTGGAGGTAGCTGGAAGCTTCTTGCAGGGCAGGCCCGACTCCTGCCAGGTGTAGGGGTCGAGACCGCAGCCCACACTAGGGGCGAGCGACCCGGATGGTCTTCCTGCTTCCCTATGGGCAGCGGAGTCCGGCTCCCCTGATCGTCCGTAGTACGCGCATGGCGGCGTCCTGGGTGGGGCTAGGCTAAGGCCTTCTGAGGTCGTGCCACCGTGCGTCACGGCTGTGCCACGCTGCGATGGAGTGTCCGCCTCCATCTGGATGGCTCGGGTGGGTGGGACTCATGTCCGCATGCACTTCCCTATGTGTACTGAAGAGCAAGCGCTTCCCGGTGTGTTTGGGCAACGTCTCCGATGGCGGTGCGGCGAACGCGTTCCACGTCGTTGGGGGGCTGCTGAGTCGGGGTATCCCCGGCGTGTGCTTCACTCGTCAGGAGATGGGCGAGCGGGCTCACTGCACTCTCGGAAGCCTCACGCTGCATCGCGTTCCCTACGTCCAGCGTGCAGGGGCGCGGGCCATGGAGCGCGACTACCTTGAGGGACTCGACTACATGCAGGGAGTGCTAGCGCACCCCGCGTTTCGCCCCCGGCAGTTCAGGTGCGTACACACCCATCACTGGTCCTCTGGGATCGGCCTAGCACGCCACCTTCCGCCCGAGTGCAGACTCGTACACACGCCCCATCTTCTGGCCAGTGAGAAGGCGCGACACACCGGGGTGCAGTGTCCACGAGAGGTGCTGTCCGCCGAGGCCGAGCTGGTCAGGCGGGCGGATTGCCTCATCGCTCTCTCGAGCGATGAGGCCGTGGCTCTGCGCTCGGACTACGGGGCTGATCCAGGCAGAATAGCCGTCATCCCGAACGGCGTCAGCGAGAGCTTCTTCCATGTCGCCAGTACGCAGAGATGCCGCTCGCATTTCGTCGTGCTCTGTGTTGGCCGCCTGGCCCGCCAGAAGGGCATCGACGTCCTCCTGGACGCAGCGGGCCTGCTCGTAGGCCGCTCGGATCGCCTGTCTGTGCGCGTCGTCGGCCCAAGCTATGGCGAGCCGGACTACGAGGCCCTCCTGCGGGACAGGGCAGCGGCGGCCCTACTTGATGGCCGTGTGCAGTTCGTTGGGCAGGTAGAGGCGCGAGTGCTTCCGCACCTGCTAGGTGAGGCCAGTGTCTACGTCCAGCCGTCGCTCTACGAGAGCCAGGGGATATCCGTTCTGGAGGCGATGGCTGCAGGCCTACCCGTCGTTGCGAGCGATCTGCCAGCCATACGTGAATACGCCGTACACCTCGATAACGCTGTCCTCGTTCGGCCCGGTGACGCGGATGAGTTGGCTGAGGCTGTTTGGCTGCTTCACGGTGACCCCGCGCTCCGCACTGCCATCGCGGAGCGCGGGAGGGCAACTGCTAGCAGGTTTGACTGGGGCAGTACCGTCGAACTCACCGTGCAGACACTACTAGGCGAGTCCATGCCTCAGTAGTCGCGACCATGGCGGTCTGGCAGACACGAGGCTGATAGGCACGGCCTTAGGAGGAGGTCGCGAGGCAGATGCTGGACGCCGCGCTACAGGTCATCGGCGGCTCGACGAGGCCCAT
>JAEAME010000740.1_pt1 | contig 29423 bp, 30 predicted proteins | sample 8958731 | NCBI WGS metagenome assembly JAEAME01 (sample SAMN16933194, study PRJNA681113) | bioreactor sludge metagenome | isolation source: anerobic bioreactor sludge (Control) | place: India:Bengaluru | collected 2018-10-24 | reverse complement strand
GCAGGCCTTCTGCGTCAGTCGGACTGTAGCAGAGCCTTGCGGCAGCGCTTACTGTCTTTTCCGGCTCAGGGCTGTAACTTACGAGCATTACTTTTAACTGCGCTTCCATTTTTTCCTCTTCCTTCTTCCTGGTCCCGCCTTAGCGGCACGGTCGTGCCTCATCCATCAACTCTTTATTTTTAATCCTGCCTTTCTTCGAGTGTCATATCTCGATACCTCTTTTCCTCAGTTCTTCTGTTTTTTTCTTGGAGCATGCTTCACAGCGGAACTCCGGGTGGGCGTCCTTTGTTTTGTCATATTCCTTTGCCTTTATGATCCGGTAGCCCCGTGCCTCTTTGCCGCAGTCAACACACATAACGATGTCTTTTATCTCCCATTGTACCGAAAGACGCTCTGACGTAAAGATAAACATGTCTACCCAGTAAAAGATAAGCCCGCCGATCAGGTTGGCGATGACCGTCGCGGTGATCTTATCCATGGAGGACAGAACATAAAGTACGCCTGCAAGGATGGGAGTTGAGAGCTGCCAGCGGATAAGATACAGACCGTATCGTTTGAAATTTACCTTGGCCATATGTATATCCCCCTGTTTTTTTCGTATGTCCGAAGGAAGATCGCTTCTGCCTCTCGTTCTTTCATCTCGATTCAGCCTTGCTCATAATTTCAAAGAAAGATCTGCATGTATCGGGAATATTGTCAGACATGGTAATAGCAGTAACTACCGCTATACCATTTGCCCCTGCTTCAATAACAGAGCAGCAATTGCCAAGATTGATGCCGCCTATGCCAACAACGGGCAAATGAGTATTTCTACATATTGCAGCTACACCATCGAGTCCAGGACAATATCCGAGATCCTCCTTGGTTTGTGTTGGAAACACACCATTGACTGCGAGGTAGTCCGCCCCATCTTTCTCGGCCTGTTTTGCCTCTTCTACGGTTTTAACAGATATGCCAATAATAAGATTGTTTCCAAGAATCGCCCGTGCTTCCGCAAGGGGCATATCCTCCTGACCAAGATGCAGTCCATCGGCGCCTGTATCCTTGACTACTTCAACGTCATCGTTGATAATGAGAAACGCATGGTGAGACCGCGTAAGTTTCAAGGCCTCAGAGGCGATCTTGCTATATTCCGGAACCGGAAGACTTTTTTCGCGAATCTGGATGATTTTCACTCCACCCTGGAGGGCAAGATCTACCTGCTCAAGAACAGAATAGCCTTTGTGGAGATGGGGATCTGTTACAAAATATAAACGATAGTCATGGAATGATGGTTTTTTCATAATGTAGCATTGAAACACATACTAGTGAAGGGGACGAATTCTTAGTTTTTCCATCATTGTTTCATCGGAAAGGCTATACAGCGCGTCGTATAAGGCCACCTGGAAACTGCCCGGTCCATTGGAGGCCTTTGCAGCTTCTTCACCGGCAAGACCATAATAACCAAGGGCCGCTGCAGTAGCAATAAAAGGATCGGGCTCAACAGCACAGAAACAAGAGATGGCAGTTGTTGCCGCACATCCTGTCCCGGTAACACGGCTAAACATGTGATGGCCGTTATGAATTTCAACTGATGAATCGCCATTGGTGACAAAATCGATCTCCCCGGTGATAGCAATTACCTTCTTCAACTCTGCCGCCATTGTATGGGCGCCATAGCGAACAGCATCAACTGTCTCCAGGGAGTCGACGCCACGAATTTTAATTTTTTCTGCTTTGCTGAAGAGCGACATCACCTCTGATGCATTCCCGCGTATTACCGTAACGGGGATTTCTGCAAGTATTCTTTTGGCAGCCTCAGTTCTGAGTGGCGTTGCTCCTGAACCTACAGGGTCAAGAACAATAGGGATGCCTCTCTGTCCTGCTATCTTCCCGGCCATAATCATGGAATCAACCCAGTAAGGAGTTAGGGTTCCGATATTCAGGTTAAGTACACTGGTAAATGCAGACATGGCATCCATTTCCTCATGGGCATGAGCCATGATGGGAGAGGCGCCGATGGCAAGGGTTACATTCGCCGTGCTGTTCATCACAACAAGGTTTGTTATGTGGTGAACCAAGGGCTGGCGCCTTCTTATCTCTTGGAGTATTTCAACGGTCTTTTTTGAGAATTCACTTTCAGTCATTTTACTATCCCATCCCTAACGAGTATATTATGCCAAATCTTCTCAATCTTTTAGGTATTTGCCTATAGCCCATAGCCTCTAACCGATAGCCTCCGCATTTATTGTGTCTCCGTATCTCGTATCCCACAAACCGAGCCTTCTCCTTTCCAGTATGGCGACATTTCCCTCAATCGTGCAATGATTGGCGGGAGTTTCTCCATGACGAGATCTATTTCTTCCTCGGTGTTATACGTACTTAGACTGAATCTCACAGAACCGTGGGCCATGGTAAAAGGAACGCCCATGGCGCGGAGAACATGGGAAGGCTGTAAGGAGCCTGATGTGCATGCAGACCCTGATGATGCACAAATGTTGAATTGATCCATAAGGAGCAGTATGCCTTCTCCCTCAACAAATTCAAAGCTGATATTTGATGTGTTGGGCAGACGGCTTGTTCTGTCTCCGTTTACTTTGCTGTTTGGAATGTTTTTCAAAAGGCCGTTTTCGAGCTTATCCCGTAAATACTTAACCCGGGTGTTCTCTGTCTCCATGTTGCTCGCAGCTAATTCGCAAGCTTTTCCCAGGGCAACAATGCTTGCAGTATTCTCTGTACCGCCACGTCTGCCTTTCTCCTGGTGGCCGCCAATCATAAAAGGCGAGAACGGTGTCCCTTTTCTGACATATAACACACCGACCCCTTTTGGTCCGTGCAGTTTATGCCCCGAGAGGGAGAGCATATCAATGTTGTTAGTTTTCATGTTGATGGGAATCTTTCCTACTGCCTGCACTGCGTCAGTGTGGAAGAGAATACCTTTCTCACGGGCAATCTGGGCTGCCTTTTCAATGGGAAAAATCACCCCGGTCTCGTTGTTTGCCCACATGATGCTCACAACGGCAGTGTCCTTTGAAAGCGACTTTTCGTAAAGCTCCATGTCGAGCCTCCCATCGCTGGCAACAGGCAGCTCAGTAACGATACAACCTCTTTCCGCTAAATGCTCACATAATACCTTTACTGCAGGATGTTCTACGCGGCTGGTCACGATATGTCTCTTCTCTGGATAGACCGACAGAGCCGAGAGGATGGCAGTGTTGTCGCTTTCTGTGCCGCAACTGGTAAATATGATCTCCTCTGGTTCTGCTCCTATGAGGGCAGCGACTTTCTCCCTGGCTTCCCTGATTGTCCTTGATACCTGTCCCCCAAAAGAATGCATGCTCGATGGGTTTCCATAAAGTTCATGGAAATAGGGGAGCATAACCTCCACCACTTCTGGAGCGACTTGGGTTGTTGCGTTATTGTCAAGGTATATGGTTTTCATTTAGGTTCCTCCTCTACCACGAAATCGGGAGACACGAACTCACGAAGCTTACTTTCGACAAGCCCTTTCAAGGTGAATTGGGAAGCCTTACATGTCGAGCAGGCGCCCCGGGTTGCCACGATAACCCTGTTACCGATAACGTCGATAAGATCAACATCCCCTCCGTCCTGTTTCAGGGATGGCCTGATTTCTCTTTCTATGGTTTCTTCTATCAGTCTTATTTTTTGTATGTTTGTCAGCTTTCTTGGTTTTGGTTCGTTCGAAGCTTCAGATTCTTTGCGCTCGTATACCCTTTCGATTATCCCCTTAATTTTTTCGTGACAATTCGTACACCCGCCACCTGCTTTTGTGTAGTTGGTCACCTCTTCAACGGTGGTCAGTTGGTTTTCACGGACAGCCTTTTCAATTTCTCTATCAGTGACACCGAAACATTCGCAGACAATCTCCTCACCGGGTTCCTTTGCTGGTGCACCCTTGCAGTTTGCTATGGCCTGTTCCAAAGCCTGCTGTCCAAGAACAGAGCAATGCATCTTTTCTTCCGGCAATCCTCCAAGATAATCGGCAATATCCTTATTGGTTACCTTGATTGCCTCTTCGAGGGTCATTCCTTTCACGAGTTCTGTGAGTGCTGAAGCAGATGCTATAGCGCTCGCACAGCCAAAGGTCTTGAACTTTGCTTCTTTGATTTTTTTGTTTTCGTCTAATTTAAAGGTGAATTTCAGAGCATCACCACAAGCAATTGAGCCAACCTCAGCAACACCGTCAGGGTTTTCTATTTCGCCCACGTTCTTGGGATTAAGAAAATGTTCCTTTACTTTGTCTGTGTATTCCCACATGACTCACTCCTTATTGATTATTTTCCAAACAATCGCATGATTTCTATGAAACCACACTTCAGATAGATGTGCTTATTGTATCATATTGTCACAGAATCCGGTAGACGTTCGCGAGACCCAAGGTCAATTTATTGCATAGCCAATACTTTTGCGCCGCGGATCTTGCTGGTCTTGAGCTCCAGGAGCGCCTTGTTTGCATCTTCGAGTCTGAAGGCCTGTACCTCCGGCCTGATAGGTATCGTTGCCGCCAGTTCCAGGAATTCGCTTACATCCTGTCGGGCAACATTAGCGACGCTCTTAATCTCTCTTTCGTGCCAGAGGTGGGTAACGTAGTCAATTTTGAGCAGCTGTTCTTTGTCGATATCTTCCTTGCGGATTGCATTTATGACAAGCCTGCCGCCCGGTGCAAGGTTCTTGAGCGTTTCTACAATAGGCTTCCAGGCAGGTGTTGTATCGATAGCGCAGTTAAGCTTCTCGGGTGGTGTTTCATCGATATCGCCGGCCCAAAACGCACCGAGTTCGCAGGCAAAAACTCTCTCGCCCTCGCTTCGGGCAAAAGCGAATATCTTTGAGTTAGGATATTTATGTCTGGCCATTTGGAGGACGAGGTGGGCGGATGCACCGAACCCTACAAGGCCAAGCGTATCGCCATCTTTCATGTTTGCAAGCCGCAGCGAACGGTAGCCGATTGTCCCGGCACAGAGGAGTGGCGCGGCCTCGAGATCTGTGAAAATATTGGGAATGGGGAATGCATAATCCTCCGAGATAGTCGTGTACTCGGCATATCCACCATGAGCATCGCGACCGCTGGCCTCGAATCTTTCACACAGGTTGTCGTTGCCTTCACGGCAATGGCTGCATGTTCCGCATGCTGCGTGGATCCAGGCAATACCCACCCGTTCGCCGACCTTGAATCTGTTTACCTTAGACCCGATTTCTTCTATATGGCCAACCACCTGGTGACCAAGAACAATAGGGAAAAATGTTGGAGGAGTTCGCCCCTCAATCTCATCCAGCTCAGTGTGGCATACACCGCATGCTGAGACCTTAACGAGCAGATCTTTGCTTCCAGGTAATGGCTTTGGAATATCCGTTAATTCCAGGGGTGAGTCGTTTTCCCGTAGGTTGGTAATCCTGTTGAGTACCATTGCTTTCATGGATTTCCTCCGTTAGGTGTTAAATCAGGCAATAGGCTATGGGCAATATCCTCTCACCTCTCGCCGAACTTCGCGCTCGTTCTTTGAATAAATCGTTGAATAGCCCCAAAATATTCATCGAATCCCACAAACATAATATCGTTATGATCGGCACCTGGTATGATTACCAACCCCTTATCCGTGGTGCCGATATATTTATGAAGGTCTTCTGCCTCTCTCAAGGGAACGAGTGCGTCGTATTCACCGTGGATAATAAGGGTAGGTGTGGTGATTTTCTTAACCAGGGAGATACATTCGTCATACACTGTAAACAAGTCGATTGCACCTGCAGGCAAACCGAGGTGAAAAATGAGCTGAGTGATGCTTGGAAATCCGCTTTCAATGATTAGCCCCTTGATTTGATCAGGAAAGTGATACGCAAGTTCCAGCGCTGAAATACTCCCAAGAGACCGTCCCATGAGCCAAACGTTATCTCCGCGGCCTCGACGTGTGAGATCATCCTTTATATCCCCGAAGAGAACATGAGCGTCCCGGACAAGATGGGTAAGGGTAGGGCTCCCGCTGCTCGCTCCATATCCGCGGTAATCTGTTACAGCAAGATTGATTTCGCGTTTATTATAGAATTGGGCAATGGTATCATAGTCGCTTACCACTTCCCCGTTTCCGTGAAAAAAAACTATCCACGGCCAATGATCGCTGCCCATATAAAAGCGACAGGTGATTACCACATCTGTATCGACAGGAATTATCCTGTCAAAAGCATTAGGAGGTGGCTTGGCGTGAGCGCTGCGGGGGTAAAAGATGTAGTTTAAGGCAGGTGAATTGTCTATATCTCTGTAATCGGGCATGGTTGCCTCCATAGTATACCTATGGTAGACATATTACTGAAAAATGCGGGTGGATTCAAGCTCGTAAACTATCAGTAAAGTTGTTGTAATGCCCTTACCAGTTCTTGTGTGTGGTTCTTAAGGTTAGCCTTAATAACCTCGTAGTCAGAGGTACCGCTTGTCTGAGACGCATTGAGCTGTGAATTGATAATCTGCTCTATTTCATTCTCTGTGAGCTCTTTCGCTGAAGCTATAAAATCTGCAACCATGTGGGGTTCACACTGGCCCTGTGCTTCCTTGGTTTTCATGGCTTGCATGAAACCTTCAATCGCAGCCGTTACAAAGATGCCTCCAGCCCAGGTTGTTTCACCCATCCCTTCCTGTTTATCGAGCCTCATTTTTGTGGCCAATTCAAAGAAAAAATTATGAAGACCCCATAAGGGGTTAACGGTCTCGCAGGCATCCGAAGACCTGAAGGCTTCGTAACCTCTTGCTGTCACTAGTCTCACAGCAACATTTCCCGAATCTGTTTTTACAATAAAATCACCAGCGCCATGGTGCCACGGGGTTATCCGTTCGCAGGATTCCACATCGTAATAAAGGGTGAGAATTCTGGATGCTTCTCTTATGATTGTGAAGGCTTCTTCAGCGGAAGTGTTTTGATTGCCTTTTTCAGTGTTCCACACAACAATCGTATCCTTGCCCTCATCGTCCTTTTCAAAATGCCATTCGTGATAACCCTCAAACCATTCCGCAAGGGATAAAGCAACAGTCTCAACATGACTATCCTTTTCTATGTCGAGAGAGTTTATACAATACATCCGAGGCAGATAGGAAAGTCCAGTTCTTGTATTGATATATGAAATAAGGTTGTATTCGAAAGTGATATTTTCCTGAGCAGCAGGTGTCAGGGCTGCGCTCACAGCAAACTTTGCTTTCTGACCCCCGGATACTATTTCAGCGCTGACTATTTGATAGAGAGTGCCGTATTTTTCATATCGTATGACAACATTGTCGATGTCTTGGAGTCTTACATCCCGTTTCCAGATTCGTGATAGCGATGAAGTGAGGACAGGGCCTGCTCTGTCCAGCAAGAAAAGCCTGACCAAATGGAAAAAATCCCCGAGGGCCATGAAGGGATGGTTTCTCATAGGTTCTACCATAAAGGGACGGGCAAGGGTCTCTGAATCTACGGGTACATCACCATGAGGTGATGAAAAAAAATAGGAAATATTCATCTGGTTTAATCCTTCTATGATTTCATCAAGAACACATCTTGGTTTTTTTGTTTTTGCTATGAGCTATGAGCTTACAGCTATGAGCCTGAATAATTATCCGCCTGCGAGAAAGACCAGCACTGACATTGAATCTCCATCTTTGAGAGGAGTTGAAAGTTCGTTAGGGTAAGCGGTCTTACCATTGACGTAAATCTCCACGTAACCTTTCAGCTGACCTGGTTTTTGGAACAACTTCTTTTCAGCAGCAGGATAGAGCTTCATAATTTCCTTAAACGCCTCTCCCGTATCTTTTACATTGAGATCCAACTCTGTCTCAACGCCGTTTACAAAGGGGTGGAGAATAACTTGAACACCCATGAAAACCTCCGTTCGTACCATAAAGATATTTTTTGTTAACGGTTCATAGAAGATTATAGTGCAAATAACTTTTTATTCTTAACCTGTAACCTTTTGCCGAGAACCCTTAACTTGTTGCAAATATAACCATAAAAAGGGGCACAGGCAAGGGCCTATCTGACCGTTACCTGCACCCCTTTAAAAATCACTAAACTCGAACGTTTAGCCGGTAGCTAAAAGGGTTATAGCCCTTCGTACTGCATGGTTGCGCCGAGCTTTTTTGCTTCTGAAATCTTAAGCGCTGCATCTCTTTTCTTGTTCAGGCTTTCCCGCGAAGGAGTAACAAAATCTACTGCCTTCATGTCGCAGAATCTTACACACTGGGGATCACCGTCGCAAAGATCGCATTTGAAGACCTTCTTCTCCCACGGGTTGAAATTCATGGCGCCGAAAGGACACACTGCTACGCAGGAACGGCATCCGATGCAGAGCTCGTGATCCACGCTGACTATTCCCTGTTCTTCGTCGCGGGAGATTGCCTTTACCGGGCACACGTTTAAGCATGGGGCATCAACACACTGCCGGCATGTCATAGGAATGTAAAGACCTTCCCATTCCCACTTCTCCACTTTTATACGGGATTTTGCCGGGTTGGATACGCCATTGTGATATACGGAGCACACCAGCTCGCATCTTCTGCATCCCGTGCATTTTTCATGATTTACCACTATAGCTTTTGCTTCCATTCATATCCTCCTTATATACCTATCGCCTTAGATGCGAGACGGTTCTTTGTCGAGATTTTCAAGTCCATACTTCTTCAGAGACTCGGCCGTAGGTACACCGTTCTCGTCCAATCCTTTGTACTTATAGAACAATGCCCTCATTTCAAGGAATTTGTCTTTGTCGATATACTTTCCGATAACATCGGGTGCGCCGCGTTTACACGGTTCTGTGAAATACCGCTCCGCAAGAATCTCGCCCTTGTATGGATCATCCTTCTTCATTCCTTCCCTGATGTTGAAGAGCCTCTCAACCATGTTGCCTCTCTCGGCGATATCCCATATATCCTTTGGTGACAACTCAAGACCGGAATTGTAATAGAGTACCTTTGCCCAGTCCTCGAAGTTTGGTAATGTGGCCCCGAGGAACGTTGTGTGGTATTTGCAGGTACCGAGCATGTCAACAGCCATGTAGCAGTTCTCGTGCCACACGACCTGCCACGGTTTTCCCACATACTCTGTATGATCTGAGCTCAACGGTCCGTCATAGGCTACCGGGCTGCTGTAAATAGCCTTCATGACAGGCACAGGCAGATGGTAAAGGTCGATTGCCGGACGGCTTCTCAGGTGGTCTGAACCCCTGGAAGCTAAGGCAAGGTTTAGTGCGAGGGCTGGTGTTGCTCTCTCGTCTGAGTGAAGGTTCTGCATACCCTTCATGTGAATAAGATATTTGAATGAATCTTTTCCGATTTTCTCGGATGCCTTGATGCCTCCCTCGGCCAGTATGTCGCCAAGTTTCGTGTCTCTTTTGCAGATATGATGTACCATTGCAATCACGGCGTCATCATTACCGAATCGCAGGTCAATGCCATCAGTATCTTTACTGGTGAGTATGCCGTTCTCATAAAGCTCCATGGCCCAGGAGATGATGCTGCCGATCTCAAGGTTGTCCACGCCGTACTGGTCTACGAGGTGGTTGCCTATGAGAAGTGTGTCGAGGTGTGTACAACCGGGCTCACCACAGAAGGCTCCCTGGGAGGTATATTCTGGACCTTCGTCGTAGTTTCCAACAACGCCCCATTTTCTTGCCAATGGTGTATCCGGAATTTTATACTTCGCACGGCAGTGGACCTGGCAACCGAAACAACCGGTCATATTATACTCGCTGCCGATACTTTTCTTTGACCACTCATCGATGTTTTCGGGCTCGATCTCATCGCAGTATGTGAGCTGGTTATACTGGAAGTTGTTTGTTCGTACGCCACCCCAGGAGTTTGTAGCGCCCCAGATAAAGGGTGTTCCAAGAGTGCCCATGGTCTGGTTTACTTTTGCGCTGGTAATCTGCTCGATGTATCTTTTGTCAAATTCAAGGGCTTCCATAGGATGGGCAATCTTAATATCCATGGTTCCCCGGGCTGCGATCATTTTCAGGTTCTTAGAACCCATTGTACAACCGCCGCCACCTCTACCGTTTGAGTTTTTGATACCTGACATGACGTTCGCGTACCGTACAAGGTTTTCGCCTGCCGGACCGCACACGGCGCATCTGACATCCGGGTCGCCCAACTCTTCCCTGACAGCCCACTGGGCCTCAGTTACAGACTTACCCCACAGGTTCTTTGCATCTCTAATCTCAACTTCTCCATCGTGGACGAAGATGTACACGGGTTTTGCAGCTTTGCCCTTCACAACAATGTGGTCGAATCCTGCCCACCTGAGTTCCGGTGCGAAGAATCCTCCGAAGTTACCACTTCCGAGAAGTCCGGTAAGGGGGTTTTTGGTCATGACATCTGTTCTTGCACCTGCTGATGCGCACATGCCGCCGAGAATCCCTGCGCTGAAGATAACAGCATTATCAGGGCTCAACGGGTCGCAACCGGGCTTGGAATGTTTGTACAGGAGATATGCAGCAAGCCCTCTGCCGCCAAGGAACTGTTTCCTTACTTCCAGGGGAATAGGCTTAATATCAATCTTACTTGTTGTAAGATCTACAATAGCTACTTTTCGGTCTAAAGACATATTACTTTCCCTCCTTCTTCTTCTGCTCTGTTAGCTTGGTCCACTGTTCATGAGCAAGTTTTTCGCTTGTCTCCCAGACCGGTCCCTTTACACGGGGGAAACCGGGCTTTATCCAGAAAATACGCCACTCGGAACCGCACTTTGGGCATTTTGCTTTCATCTGCCCGGGTGCCGGGGTAATCCTGGCTTCACAGCTCGGATTCATGCATCGAACCTGGCCATACGTCCTTGTGCTTCTTAGGCTTTCCGCTGTTGATTTGTCCTCTGCCATTGCTATCCTCCTTTATTATTGAGAGATCGTTTGTTAAATAAGACAGACATGCCGTCGAAATTCCGTATCATATATGCAGACTTATTCCGCTCCAGAAAGAGTATCTTTGCGCTCGAATCACTTTTTCATGCCACATCACGTGCCTTGTACGCCTTATAGGATTGATTCAGAACCGATAAAGGATGCATAATTTTTGCCCCTGTGCCGGCCTGTACCTGGAGTCCGCAGCCACCACATTCCGTTGCTACTAAATCTACATTTGCTTCCTTGACTTCCTTCCAGACTTTACTTGCAATTTCCTGGGAGCGATCAAAATTTTGTTTCTTCATTCCATAAGATCCACCCATACCGCAGCAGCTCTGGTTTATACCAACAACTTCAACCCCGGGAACCATCTTCATAAGGTCAACCGAGGAGGTGAGGTTTTGAACCCTTAGATGGCATGGGTTATGGTAATAAATACGCATGCGAAGTTCCCCGAAATTCGTGTTCATCTTGCCCTGGTTATGAAGGCGGAGAAGGTATTCACTGGCATCATAAACATTTTTTGCCACAAACCGCGCCTCTTCACTGTCGAAGAACGGCAGGCCTTCTCTTCTGAGCATCATATTGCAGCTTGGGCAGGTGGTGAGGATGTCGTATCCCGGCCTAGCGGCTTTTGCAAGAGTTTTAACATTAAAATCAAAATTCTTCCTGGCTCCGCTGAGATTGCTGTTGGCCATCTGAGGCATGCCGCAACATTTTGTATCCGGGACAATGACTTCAAAGCCATTTTTCTCCATAACCTCAACGAAGGACTTGCCAATGTCCGGTCCATAGTAATCGGCAAAACAACCCGTGAAATACACAACTCTATTCGTCACGGCGTCCTCCCTTCAGCCAATGTCTGAATGTCTTACGATGAAAAGACGGCAAATGAGAATCACGGTGTACCCCGGTGAAAATTTGCATGAGCTGTTTGACCGGTTTCAGGCTTGTCATCCAGGTCGAAAGCGGAGCAAACAATGTCCCCATTTTTGCAAGCAGCTCAGGATCGTCAAGCATGCGCTTTTTCCAGCTCCTTTTGTGATGAGCATAATGTTCAACCTGCGATTTCCAGAGCAGAGTTGGTATCTCAATATCCACAGGACATTCAACTTCACAGCGCCCGCAGTGGAGGCACACCTCAACGGAAGGCAGCCATCCCTGGAGGTAGCCGAGGAGGTAATTTTTTGGACTGTAGACAATTCCTCTCTCATGGATAGCATGTTGTCCGACAGGACATTGACGGGCACATGCCCTGCAGTCGATGCAGAGAAATAAATCTTTGTATCCATTCCTCAGAAGTTCGGATCTGCCGTTATCAAGGATCACAACGTGGGCTTCTCTCTCCTCGTTCCACGTTAGAAGAGGCAAAGCATCAAAATCGAATTTTTCAATATCTTTGGGCATAAGGTCTAAAAGGACGCTCTCAAGGCCAAAGATCCCCATGCTTCTTGTGTGAAAGAGGGCATCCTGCCTTGTTTTGACGACTTTTTCGAGGCTCACAATAAAAACGATCTTTTTCGCCTGGGAAAGATCCTTGGTAATGTTTGACATATGCTGGAGGAAGAATACAGACCCATCCTCGGCGGATATGGCATTGACTCCCAGGATAGCAATATAGTCTCTGGTTTCTGACGAGCTTAGGGAACTTATTTCTTTTCTGGAATCAAAGGATTCAACGAGGTTTCTCCCATGCATACCAGGCAGAGACCAATAGTCTTCCACCTTTTTTTGGAATTTTCCTTCTTCAAAATTTTTGAATTCAGTAAAATATCTGAGGTATGTCTTGAGGCCTGATGCATGCAGTTCTTCCCGTAATTCATTCACGACAACATTTGATTTATTGATTGAAACCAGGGTTGTCTCTCCGGCAACCTTACGAATATACTGCGCAGCCTCTTTAGCATCTTTTGCCTTTGTTGTTTTTATCGCACTGTACTGAGAAAGGGTTTTATCCAACTCGTCAAGCAGCAGGGGATAATTATCCCGAGTATATCTTCTTATTTCCTTAAGATGTTCTCTTACCTCATCAATGTTAAGTTGATGCTCTTTTCGGGCAAAGATGCTGGCAGCCCTATGTTTGCTTTGTTCTGCCGATGGCTCTACTACGTTGATCCTTGGAATGAAGCCCACAGTATGTCCTTTATATTATCAATGTTTGGAATCCATGCCTTCCGATTGAGCTATAAACAGAATGAATCGAGCAGGAATAAAAACAATATCGGGTTTCAATGCAGCGCTTCGATGATAGTCTAAAAAAAGTTGATTATTCATTCCAAATCGTTCATGATTGTAAACTTGTTATACTTTACATAGAATATCCATTAATTGTCAAGGATATATTTATTGACAGAGAAAGATTTATGTGATAAAAATGTTCTCTATAGTGAACTATGTATAATGCACCAATCATAAAAAAGGCCATTGAGATTCTTCGTCTTCTCATAAAAGAATATCAACCATTGGGGGTTACAGAGATAGCCAAAGACCTTTCAATAAGTAAAAGTACGGCCTACGGAATTCTACAGAGCTTTCAAGAGGAAGGATTGGTGAGTAAAGATAGTGTAACAAAAAAATATACTATCGGCAAAGAGATGATGAGACTTTCAAAAATGGTTTTTAAGGGTCAGGACATTGCAACCATCACTCGGCCTTTTCTTGAAAGGCTTGCCGAACTCGTTAATGAAAGCGTTTTTCTTGGAGTTAAAGAGCTTGACACGGTAAAAATTGTGGATGTTGCGGAAGCGAAAAAAGATTTTAAAATATCGTCACCCATTGGTACAAAACTGCCAATTACCGCCGGGGCAATAGGGAAGATCTTTCTCTCCGCAATGAACAATGAAGAAGTGGTTGAGTTTCTCAAGGACAAGGGGTTGCCCGAGTACACTGAAAACAGCATTACCGATATCGATCTTTTTATGAAAGAAATTGAGAAGACACGAGATTTAGGATACAGTCTTGACGTTGGAGAATATCTGAAGGGAATTAGAGCGGCCGCAAGCTTGATCTATCAGGATAGCAGTCCTGTTGCTGCTATATGGTTTGTTGGCTTCTCCAACTCAATGGTCAATGAAAAACTGGAATATATTATAAAGAATCTAAAAAACACCGCACAGGAAATAAGCTCAAGACTTTCTTTTAGCCCCTTTTGAGAGCAGAATTAAGAAAGACTGGATTAAGGGATTAGAGGGGAAGGCCTGGCTGATAGTTGATTGAGTATATTGGGTTTATTGAGTTGATTAGAATCAAGAAACAACTTGAGATCGCAGAGCGGCTATTTCTTTGCATGATTCTGTTAAAAGTAAGCATTTAATAAACCAGTCAACCAGTAAACCAATCAACAGTTATTTCTCCGGGAGATGGGGCAACGCAAGCCCCGGGGAAAAAGCAGCAGAGGGCAAAGAGCATAGGGGAGAGAGAACAAAGATATCAGGCTAAGAAATCAATACCAGGTAACCAGCCCATTCTTGGGCGGGAGGGGGAGTCTCTGCTGGCTCTGCCAGGAGAGGGGCGACGCAAGCCCCGGGGAATAGTTAATTGTACCCCAGTTCTTTTGAGATAGAACGCGATGCAGTAAGAAGTTGTTGGATGGTGTTTTCAATAGTTCCGTCTTTTATTTGAAAAACCGGTTGTGTTGCTCCAAGGGCAGCAACAACATTACCTGAGAAATCTCTGATGGGTACACCGATACCAAGGAGCCCTTCAACAATCTCGTCCCGCTCGATGTAGTATCCACCTTGTCTGGCCTTATCGAGATTCTTCATTATCTGACGAATGTCGGTAATCGTCTTGGAGGTAATTTTCATTGGTGGGTATAACCTTAATAACCTGTGTATTTCCTTGTTATCCATATGAGCGAGAAGTATCATTCCGAGCATGCCGAAGTAAGGGGGTCTTTTAAGCCCTATGTGCGACGTCACACGAATAATGCTATCCATTTCCCTCTTGTCTATATAGAGAAGCTGGTCGTCTTTCATAACGCCAAGGAGAATGGTAGCCTTAAGGATGTTGGAAAGGGAATCCATGTAGGGAGCCGCTGCTTTCCTGATCGAAAGAGATGAATACACGAGACCTCCAAGTTCAAGAAATCGAAGGCCCAGACTATATGTTTCCTGATTGGGATCATACTTAAAAAAACCTGCACTTTCAAATGTCTTGAGTATTCTAAATATGGTAGTTTTTGGAAGGCCGGTTTTCTTCTTTATTTCAGACAGGGTGAAAGATTCGTCCCCATAAGAAAAGATATCGAAAATCTTAATGCTCTTCTCGAGAACTCTAACAGAATATTTTTTTTGATCCTCTTTCATATCCAACAATTAGAAGCACAAAAAATAAACTATACCAACAAAAGGACGGGATAAAACCCTGCCTATTCACGAAAGCTTGTTTTTTTAAAACTCATGGCCATGACCGTGAGTTTCCAGTACGTTGAAAAGGCCGTTCCTCAAAAAACGGGAACGGCCTGGACCAAAGGGGAGGGATGGGGGCGACCTCCCCATAGTTTACTGCAATCGAAATTCTAAATAAGCTTCAACACCGGTAAACTCTGACTTTTAACGCTCAGTCTGTCGCTGGGGTTATGAATTTAAGTATATAGAGGAAGGTCAGAATTATCTCGGCGTTTTTCCGTATGGCGTTGTTGTCCTTCGCGAGAGCTTTTAACTTTTCGGCACTTTTTTCTATGTTCATTATTTCATTTCTGATCTCGTCCATTAGTGTTTACCTCTCATATCTTTAAATCTTTTTGCCTTAAGGTCATAGCGTGGCAATGTTCCTGCAGGTTCTACAACAACCTTACATGAAAGATTTGTTTTGATCTTGTGTCTCTCGCCAAGCCTCTTCGCAACTTCTGCGGCCTCATCCTTGCCGAGTTTCGGATCAGCCTCCATTCTCAGGGTTATCTTGTCCATGATGTCTTCACGGGTGACTACTAGTTCGTACTCAACTACCTCAGGGAATTCGGACCTGATAAGTTGTTCGACGGTCTTCGGAGAGAAAAGTACGCCACGAATCTTGCTGATGTCATCTACCCTGCCCACGATCTCCATGAGCTTGATGGATGTTCTACCACACGCACAGGTTGAAGGCCCCTTTATAGCAACATCGTTCGTGTTGAAACGGATTACAGGGAACGATCTTCTTCCGAGAGGGGTAATGACTATTACGCCAAGCTCACCCTCGGACACTTCTTTTGACAAAGTATCTTTGTCCAGTAGCTCTATAAGAAAAAATGGTTCTACAATGTGAAGGCCCTCCTGAGCCTCGCACATGCCGGCAAAGCCACAGGTTTCGGTGCTGCCGATGTGATCAAACATCTTGCAATTATAGGTAGCCTCAATCCTCTTGCGTGTTGCCTCCGGAAGCGGCTCTCCTGCACCAAGTGCACGCTCTATACCAAGAGACTTGGGATCGATGCCCATCGATACAGCCTCCTGGGCGATATTGAGGAGGTAAGTGGGTGTGCCACACATAGCGTTGGCTTTGAGCTCCATTATTTTGTTGACTCGTCCTTTTGTATCGAGTGCGCCGCCAGGCACTACCTCACAGCCTATTTTTTCCGCTGCATAGTGCGCTTCCCAGAATGCCACATACACATTGTATCCGAAGGGGAGAAAAACTCTATGTCGTGGTCTGAATCCAGCCATGTAAAGAATGTGACACCATGATTCGATTCTCCACTGCCAGCTTTCGTAAGATTCGGGGACATAGACGGGTTTTCCGGTAGTACCGCTTGTCTGCCTGAAAGTCGAAACGTTGGTAATATCAATGCCAAGAAGGCCACCATAAGGAAAGGGGTCTACGTCCTCCTGCCATTTCCTTAGTTCCTCTTTGTAAGTGAAAGGGATTTTCTTGATATCATCAAAAGTTTTTATGTCCTCGATGTTGATCCCCTTCAGTTTGTCCTTGTAAAGCCGGGAATTGACTTTGGCGTATGCGAGAAGGTTTTTAAAATAGGAGAACTCTATTTTCTGCAGCTTCTCTCTCGGCAAAGTTTCTGTGTAAGGATTCCAAAATTCCATAACCACTCCTTTCGTTTCAAATCATGAAACAGCGTTTCTAAATAACTTCGATACATGATAAGAGATACCGAATCTTCTGTCAAGTAAATTCAGAAAAAACGTAAAAATAAAATGATCTCTTTATTTAAGTCGGTTCTTTATGTCTTCCCTGAGAGCCTTCTTATCTACCTTGCCGACTTTTGTCGCAGGTAGTGAGCCAATGAACTCTATTCTTTCCGGCAGCTGTTGCACAGACGCTCCGTTTGCCTTCAGAAAGGTTATGATTTCTTCAAACGTAGCTTTTGCTCCGGGACGGAGTACAACGTATGCACAAATCCGTTCGCCAAGGACCTGGTCAGGCATGCCGACAACCGCGGTTTCCTGGATTTGAGGATGGGCGCTCAGACGATGCTCAATCTCAAGAGCGCTAATCTTCTCGCCGCCCCTGTTGATTATGTCTTTAATCCTGCCCGTTATTGTTATGTTTCCAAACTCATCCTTTCGGGCCTTATCACCGGTCTTAAAGAAACCGTCCTCTGTGAAGGTTTCCTTGTTTTCCTCCTGGGACTTGAAGTATCCGGTGAAGACTCCGGGACCCTTGGATACGAGTTCTCCTTCAACTCCGGGGGGCACCTCGTTCCCCTTATCATCTATGATCTTGATTGTGTCATATGGACAGGCTTTCCTCCCCACGCTGTTGCAGATAATGTCCATGCTGTCGCCTGGCCTTGTTGCTGTGTTCGTACCCTCTGATGAGCCGAATCCATTGATGACAATACAGTTAAGTTTTTCGTAGGCGCCGCGCAGCAGTTCAGGAGTGCTTGGCGCTCCGCCGACGCATATTTTCGAAAGAGAGGTGAGATCATATTTTTGAAGATCTTCCATATTGATGACTCTGGCAATGAGTGCGGGAACGGAGGGGATAGTGGTGACCTTCTCTTTTTGAATCCATTCGCAGATATCCTCAGGTTGAGTTGAGTCAAGAAGAACCAGTTTTGAAAAATTGAGAAAGGCTGCACCGATTCCCCAGTGCATTGCCATGCTGTGACCCACAGGGGTGACCACCATAACTGTGTCGTTACTTGTTATTTCCCAAACCCGCGAATGATATTCCACGTTGCATATATAACAGTTATGGGTTCTCACGCTTGCCTTTGGTAAGCCGGTTGTCCCTCCCGTTGGCATTATGTGGGACACCTCGTCAGGGTCAGGGCGCCTCTCTGCAAGGGCCTTGAGGTTTTCAGGGGTCAGTTCTGCTTCCTCGATCAGTTCATCAAAAGTAGGGTATTTCCCCCCCCTGTTGGTTCTCACCTGAATTATGTTTTCAATTTGCGGGTTTTCCTTCAATACATCAGCAATGATGGGCTCATAGTCGATCTTGCCAAACTGTTTCGGTACCATCCATGCTACCGGTTTCGTCAATGCACAGAGATGATTGATCTCTGACTGGTTGTGTCGCGGGATAAGCAGAAGCGTCAGGGCGCCTATCTTCTGCATGGCAAAGAAAGAAACGATATATTCATACCAGTTGGGAAACTGAAGTAATACCCAGTCTTTTGGCTTGATGCCGCGCTTCATAAGGCTTATTGCCAGACGATCTACCTTCTCACGAAGCTCCCCGTAGGTCCACCTGCCAGTGCCGTCAACCAGGCCAATCTTATCCGGATAGATATCGGTAGCTTTGTCAAAGAGGTCTCCCCATGTAAGCCCGAGCCACCATCTTAACCTGTTGTACTTTTCACGATCTTCCTTTGCGTATTCTGTAAAGCCTTCAATTGCCATAAGCACCCCCAGATATTATGTATTTATTCACCAAAAACATCAGAAACGTAGGTACATGTTTATACGGTAATCACATTGCTTTAATAAGCAGTAAAAGCTCTGATGATATGTCTTAAATCGATGAGACAAAAAAATCACTCGAAATTTCTTATTATTGAATTGACGGGGGAAAAAAATAATTTCATCTAGTGAAAGCATTGTGCATTTGATGGTATGATTACATACACATAACACTTTGTCAAGAAAAATTTCATTTTCTGCTTGACAAACCTATTTGTGTCTTGTTATTTCTATGAAAAGGCATTTCACTCAGTGAACTCAATTGAAAAAGAAAAAGGAAAGACTTTTTTCAATCGATCTTTGGAGCGGGCCTTAAGAATACTCAATGTTTTAAGCAGCGAAGGACCAACGCTTTCATTGGCAAAGCTTTCTGAAACGCTTAACCTTCCGCGAGCAACTGTATTAAGACTTTGTTTGACATTGATAAATTTTGGGTATCTTCGACAGGATCCACTGTCTAAGCACTACGCTCTTGGGATGCGGATTTTAGAACTTGCCAAAAGTGTCTCTGATTCATTCTCGCTCAGGAAAATTGCTTCTCCTCATCTGAATGTGCTTCAAACAAAAATTGGTAAGACAATATTCCTGGCAGTCCTTGATAATGATGAAGTGTTTTATATAGATAAGATCGATGATCCGGGAAACCCGATAAGCTTTACCTCAACGGTGGGCACGCGGCGGCCCCCGTACTGGGGAATGTTGGGATTTGTTCTTATGGCATATCTCCCCGATAATGAAATCAAAAGAATCCTTCACAAGCAGCCTTTGAAAGCATTTACTTCGAAATCGATTACAAAAAAGGAGGAGTTCATAAAGTGGCTTGGTAAAGTTCGGTCACAGGGTTATGTTGTCGATACGGAGATGGCTTTTGACGGAATAACAGGAATTGGCACTCCAATTTTCGATCATACCGGAAAGATTGTCGCTGCTGTTGGGGTTGGTTTCATAACATCATCAGTTAAGGAGAAGGAGTTGGATAGGATTATTAAAGAGGCTGTAAAGACATCCAGACGTATCTCAGAGGAACTGGGTTATAGCGAAGAAGGCAAATAAAGCTTTCAGGTAAATAGAGTTTTTCACACATTAAAATGCTGTTTCAAAGATTTTTTTACATGCTCTGAAGAGATTTTGAAAGTGGGAAAGAAAATTGGAGAACAAATTGCTTGACAACAGGTTTTTTTGTTATTTATGTTTTCCCGTACAAAATAACAAACAACTGTTCAAAATACAGAACATTTAAACAGAGTTTCAGAACAAAAAAATCAATGGTGTCTTGATGCAAGACTATTGAGACATGGAGGTACTATGGAAAACAAATTTGATATTTTTTTGAAGGGTGTAAACAAGATCCTCACAGTAATTGGCGGAACAGCACTGACTATAATGATGCTCCTGACAGTATCAGATGTGATCCTGCGTGCCTTTGGGCACCCGATTCTTGGGGCATATGAACTGGTGGCTCTGCTGCTTGCAATTGTTATCGGTTTTACTATCCCAAAGGTTTCATTAGATAAAGGACATGTTATCATGGAATTTCTTCTGGAGAAGCTTTCCTCAAACGGTAAAGCCATAATGATTACCTTTACGAGGCTCTTATGCATAGGGCTTTTCGCTATAGTCAGTTATAACCTTTTTCTCATTGCAAAAGAATTCAACTTATCAGGAGAGGTTTCATCCACACTCAAAATACCTTTTTACCCCATAGCTTACTGCGTGGGTGTATGTTGCTTCATTGAGTGTCTCGTATTAGTCTCTGATATAGTAATGGTTTGGAGGGCACGACATGAGTGAAGTCACGACAGGAATAGTTTTTCTCATTATTTTGTTGCTTCTTTTTGGAACAGGCATTGAGCTGGGCTTTGGAATGGCTCTTATTGGAATGGTTGGTTTTGCCTATCTCAATGGTTGGACTGCTGCTATGCAGCTTGCGGGCAGGGATATTTATGATGTTATCACGAATTATGGTTACACGGTTTTCCCGCTTTTTATTTTAATGGGCCAAATCGGATTCAACGCTGGTATAGCCGTAAGGTTGTATGATGCCGCGCATAAATTTATCGGACACATACCCGGCGGACTTGCCATGGCTACCGTCTGTGGGGCAACGGGATTCAAGGCGATTTGCGGTTCATCGGCAGCTACCTCAGCCACATTCGCAAGTGTTGCTATCCCGGAGATGGACCGTTTTGGTTACGATAAGAGGCTTTCGACCGGTATTGTTGCAACAGTAGGAACTCTTGGGTGTATTATACCGCCAAGCGTTGTCCTCATTATATTTGGTGTTATCACCGAACAGTCGATCGGAAAGCTCTTTATGGCAGGCATTATCCCAGGATTGCTGATTGCCCTGTTTTTTTTGGGTGTTATTTATGGCTGGGCCAAGATTAACCCGAAGCTTGCCCCGCAATCGCAAAAGTTTCCCTGGAAAGCCAGAGTGCGCTCATTGCCGGAAATTTTCTGGGTACTGATGGTTTTTTGTGTTGTCGTCGGAGGAATTATGACAGGTTTTTTTACACCCACAGAAGCAGGGGCGGTGGGTACCTTCGCTATACTTGTTCTGGCGCTCGCTAAGAGAGATCTTAAGTTTAAAGGATACGTAAAATCTGTTACCGAGTCGCTTGGCACTGCCGGCATGATTCTTATGCTTATAGCCGGATCGGTAATACTCGGCCATTTTATAGCGGTTACCAACATCCCCCAGCAGACTGCAGAATGGCTGGTTGAATTGCCAATCCACCGATACTTCGTCATGTTGCTTATCTGCATTATATATTTGTTCGGTGGTTCTTTTATTGATGACCTTGCATTTATGATCCTGGCAACGCCGATCTTTTACCCGGCAGTAGAGAAACTGGGTTTTGATCCGATATGGTTTGGCGTTGTAATTGCCATAACGGTTGCAGTAGGGGTTGTTATCCCACCGGTTGCGGTCTGTGTGTTCGTCGTAAAAAACATCACAAAGGTACCGATGGGTGAGATATATAAGGGTGTGATGCCATTTTTAATCTCACTTATAGTGGTCGGCGGGCTCTTGTTTGCATTTCCCCAGCTTGCACTTTGGCTTCCATCGGTGTTTTTCAAATGATATCGCATAATGAAAGGATAGGTATCAGCATGAATTGAACACCAACGAAGAGAGAGTGATTGTATTAAATGGGCATAATCAAGACACGTCAAGTGTATTGATGGATTGCGACAAATAAATTGAGGAGGTAGTAGAATGGGAAGAAGGGTAGCATTTTTTGTGTTGGCGGCTTTGTTTGCTTTTTCAACGTATTGTGGGGCAGATGTGATCAAGCTTAAACTGGCAAACTATTTTCCGCCAACCCATATGAATTCTGTGATGATGGGGAAATACTGTGAAGAACTGAACAAGAAGCTTGCCGGTAAAGTTGAGGTAACCCAGTATACAGGCAGCACGCTTCTCTCTGCGGAAAAGGTGGCGGCCGGTGTTCAGACCGGTATTGCCGACATGGGACTGTCAAATCTCTCCTATACGAGAGGACGCTTCCCCATTATGGAAATCATGGAATTGCCCCTTGGTTTTCCGAGCCCATGGATTGCCGGTCACGTTGCAATTGATTTTTACAACAAGTTTAAACCAAAAGATTTTGACAATTACCATGTGCTTATGCTCAGCACATCTCCAGTCAATGTTGTCCAGACCCTCAGCAAACCGGTAAAGACTCTGGATGATATCAAAGGCTTAAAGCTGAGAGGAACCGGGCGACTTGGCGACATCGTAAAAGCCCTTGGGGCCGTACCAATCCCTGTGTCAACCCCGGAGATGTATGATTCGATGAAAAGAGGCGTCATTGAAGGCGCCTTACTGCCCATGGAGACGATGAAGGGGTTCAAGACGGGTGAGCTCATAAAATATACCACTGCATCATGGAAAATAGGAAGCGCATATTGCTTTTATGTAATCATGAACAAAAACAAGTGGAATAGTCTGCCTGCTGATGTTAAGAAGACAATGACTGAGTTTTCGGAGGAGTTCAACCAGAGGTGGTTGGCAGAGTGGAACAAGATTGAAATCGAAGGTAAAGACTATTTTGCCAAGCAGGGTGGCCATATTGTTCCTGTGGCTGATGCCGAGGCGGCCAAATGGATTAAAGCGGTAGAACCTGTTGTTGCAGATTACAAGAAAGACGTTGTTTCCAAGGGTTCTAAGGCGGCAGATGTCGACACCTGGATAGCTTTTGTGAGAGAGCGCATCGAGTACTGGAAGGGCCAGGAAAAGGCACAGAAGGTGCCAACAGTATATCAGTACTAAATTTTAGAAGCAAATTTCATGGGTTCGATGGTTTCGGGAACCTGGTCATATTCCCTGTAAATCATCGAACCCTTTTTTTATTTTCATTAAAAAAACTATTTGGTCTGCTTTTTCAATTTACCTGCACACCCAATCACGAAGTTTAACAGTGCGAATTACTTTTGGAAAAGAAGATTTTGATGCCTCTTCCACGTCCTAACATGCCCCGGTTGGCGTGATCTAACCAAAACTTGCTTGACAGTAATTTCTAAGTTTTTGTATTTTTTTCTTGCAGAATTGGAAATATAGTTTTACATTGTTTTCAAACAAAACCAAACTGAGAGCGTGGGGGGTACAGAAAATCGGGTATAATCAAAAATACATTATAACAAGGAGGTGTGATCAGAGAACAGGTTAGACAAGTCCTCAAAGGTAATTAAATTAACAAAAAAAGGAGCACAAAAAATGAAAAAAACAATTGTTTTCATGGCTTTGGTTCTTTTCTCTTTCATTCCTTTCTTTTCACATACTGCAGTTTCAGCACCAATCGAATTGAAATGGGCTAACTACTTTCCAGTCCCTTCAATGCAGTCAAAGATCTGTGAGCAGTTTATAAAGGAACTCGAGCCCAAGTTGCAGGGCAAGGTGAAGTTTTCCTATTTCACTGCGGGAACGCTTCTGACTGCACCAAAGATTTACGACGGGGTTGTGCAGGGAATTGCGGATATCGGATTTTCTAATATCTCTTATACATATGGACGCTTTAAAGTTTCGGAACTCCTTGACCTCCCTCTCGGTTTCCCGAATGCATGGGTTGCAAACCATGTGGCAAACGATTTTTTCAAGAAATTCAAGCCGAAGGAATGGGATAAGATCCACATGATTTCGATGCATACGTCCCCGGTGAATGTTATGATGACGGCTTCAAAGCCTGTACGGAAGATGGAAGATTTGAAGGGTATGACTGTACGGGGCCAGGGTTATATTGCTGAGGTTGCAGCAGCCTTGGGGGCAACACCAAGGGTTATCGCAACGCCCGAGGTATACGACGCGGTTCTTAAAAAGGTTGTAGATGGTATTTATATACCCATGGAGACAATGAGGGCCTTCAGGTTTGGTGAGGTTGTAAAGTATGTTACGGAATGCTGGCCTATCGGTCAGGTTTATACCTTCTATCTCGTAATGAACAAGGATACCTGGAATAAACTGCCGGACGATGTGAAGAAGGTTTTCAACGAGTATCCTTTTGAGGATAAACTTGCTGACACGTGGAATGCGATCGATATAGACGGGAAAAACCTGGGTATTGAAAAGAAGATAGAGTTTATCCAGCTCTCACCTGACGAGTCAAAGAAATGGATAAAGGCTGCCGAAGCCGTTGTTGATAAATATGTGAAATCAATGACAGGCCAGGGTTTCAAGGAGGCTGAAGTTAGGGGCTGGATAAAATACGCAAAGGAACGGATCGATTACTGGACGAAGAAACAGCGGGAACTCAAGGTCAAATCTTCGACAGGGCCTGATGACGTAAGGATCAAGTAGTGGAAAAGTTCGAACGCTTTACAAAGGGTTTGAGCAGAGGTTTTGAGTGGCTTGGGGTTATCGGCATGCTTGCCATGTTTGTTGCAAATCTGGTCGATGTTATCGGGGCAAAGGTCTTCAAATGGCCTTTGCCCGGGGCCATCGAGATATTAAGCTTTGCGCTGGTTGTTGCTATAGCCCCTGCCATAGCTTATGGCCTTTTTTTAGGAACCCATCTGAGGATAGATTTTATTGTAGACAAGTTTCCGAGAATACTCAGGGTCGCATTGAGACCCGTTGTATCTTTAATGTGTACAATTCTTTTTATTCTCATCTCCTGGAAAGGCTTTGAGTATGCATATTCTCTGCAAATCTCAGGGGAGAAGGGGGGGTCATCTCATATCCCCTTCTACCCTTTTGCCTATATTCTTGCATTAAGCTGTATACCCGTGATTTTGTTTTTTATTCTTGAAACACTAAAATCTCTAAAGGCGAAAAGATGAGCTCAACTACCATCGGTATATTAGGTATTGTTGTCGTTATAGTCTTTTTTATAATCAGGATGCCCATTGCCTTTTCAATGGCCTTTGTTGGCTTTCTGGGTTTTTCATTTGTTTCATCCTTTAAAACAGGTTTGTCCGTTCTTCCCCGTGAGATTTTCGAACAGTTAACGTCGTATTCCATAAGTGCAATTCCCATGTTTATTCTTATGGGATTCTACGCATTTTCCGCAGGACTTGGTACAAGGCTCTATGAAGCAGCGTATAAGATTCTTGGCCCCATACGAGGCGGACTTGCCATAGCCTCGATTTTTGCGTGTGCAGCATTTGGCGCCATCTGTGGTTCCTCAACGGCAACTGCGGCAACAATGGGGAAGCTTGCCATTCCTGCCATGAAAAAATACGGATATGACGATACCCTGTCAACGGGCTGTATTGCTTCTGCAGGGACGCTTGGCATTCTTATCCCTCCAAGTGTTATCTTTCTTATCTACGGTTTTATGACGGAACAGTCTATAGGAAAATTATTTATTTCTGGCATTGTTCCGGGAATTATCCTGGCATTTTTTATGAGCGCCGCTGTTTATCTCATGTGTCTCAAAAATCCATCCTATGGACCCAAGGGGCCAAAGTCCTCTTTAAAAGAAATGGTGTGGGCACTTGTTAAAGTAGTTGATGTGCTTTTACTTTTTATTGTTGTCATTGGAGGGCTTCTTTACGGCTTCTTCACGCCGACGCAGGCAGGCGGAGCTGGCGCTGCAGGCGCCCTCATAATAGGCCTCGTGCGGAGAGAGCTATCGTGGAAAATATTTATTGACAATACTATAGAGGCTTTACGGACATCCTGTATGATCCTTACCATCATAGCCTGTGCTTCAGTCTTTGGTAAATTTATGACCATGGCGAGAATCCCCTCTGCCCTTTCCAGTTGGGTTGGCGGTTTAGAAATACCCCACTTTTTGACTATGTTCATCATTATAGCGATTTACCTCGTAGGCGGGGCGTTTATCGACGCCATACCCTTAATCATCCTCACTATCCCCATTCTTTATCCCATTGTTGTCTCTATGGGGTACGATCCTATCTGGTTTGGAGTTATAATTGTTCTGGTTACCTGCATGGGTGTTATAACACCGCCGGTAGGAGTAAACGTTTATGTGATAAAAGGCATAGCAACGGATGTTCCTTTGGAGAAGATCTTCAAAGGCATATTTCCTTTTCTCCTTGCCATAATTATTACAACCATACTTATGATCTTTGTGCCATCGTTGACCCTCATCCTGCCCAATCTTGTAATGTAGAAGGGATGCTTCCGGTCTTCAACCCTTCGCTTATTTCGGGCGCAATTTTTTTCATAGCGTAACAAAGACGTTCGATAATATGACCAGTATCCCAAACATTGATATCCCGAACTTGAAACTTACGTTATCCCCTGAGTGGCCTAGCATCTATGGTGTAACTCCCCACGCGATAATTACTCAAAATTAAAAAATAAATACCGCAGGGAAAAAGCCATAAATCAAACTTGCGTTCACTCCAGCGGCAAACAAGGGAAAGCCTGCCTTGCGAATATCCCGGTAGATATGATATGACATGGCCAGGAGAAAATGCTCATAATCACGCACCATACCGGCGAAGCGCACGCTATACTTGGCGCCCAGATTGCTGCCACCTATATAAACCAACGTCTCGGCATGTCTTCTATCGTTGTTGGAGTCATAAGAGATTTTGACCAGGAGAAATTCCTTGAATTTATTCGTGAGCATTATGTTAATAAGGAACGGATCATCTGTTTTTCCCATCTTTGCGGAAGAAAAGATCTCATTGGCCTCATAAAGATTCTTAAAGATGAGGGCTTCAGGACTATTCTCGGAGGCCCACACGCAGTTCAGGATTACACGGGAGAGGCAGATACGGACAAATATCCTCTTCGATTTAAAGGGTTGAAGGATGTGGTGGACCTCGCCTTTAGTGGGCCTGTCGATTATTTTACCCTTGGCCATTTGAAGAATCAGGTCGGTGCGGTTCGTTTTCCCTGGCAAAATAAGATTTTTCTTGAAGTTGATTGGGACAATCTTCATGTGTTTTCAAATAAAATTGAAAAACTGCATATAAATACTGTGCAGGTTCTCCAAGGAATTGGGTGCCCCCATGCACGAAAACAATGCGTAATCACATTAGATAGGCCTGAATTCATTGATGACAAAACTTTTTCATCCGAGATTGAGACGTTCGGATGCACATTTTGCGATGTTGCACGGGATAAGGGTTTCCAGGGATTGGTCAGTGATGAAACGTTACTTAGTCAGGTTAGAAAACTGCCCGAGCATAAGGGGAGGAAGGTTACTTTTGAAATGATTGATGAGTATCCCATAATGTCTTTGCCAAGAATACTTGATGATGTGAAGAGAGAAGGAATAATGCTTTCCCAGATAAACCTTGTGTGCAGAGTAAACGACATAACTGCACATGAAAATGTATTAAAAGAAGCCCTTTTAAAGGCACAAAAAGATAATGTAACGATAATGTTTTCATCGATTGGGTTTGAGTCGTTCAGCGAGAAAATTCTCCGCAACTTCAACAAGGGTATAACTGTGGACGAAATTGTGAAATGTGTTCATATCCTGAGAAGAATGAAGGAAAGGTTCGGAGATACCATTCTGTACAAACGAGATGAGGGTGCTATTCATGGTTTTATTCACCCAACACCGTGGGATGACTTCGAGACAATGCCTGAGATGAATCAGAACATTGCAATATACGGATTTTTTCAGGACATACTTCCGGAACACAGCATACCCCTTATTATTCACCATGCTTCATATTTAGGTGACTGGATACGCGATATAGAGACAAGAACAGACGTCCGTTTCACAAGAGATGGCACATGGATTGAGTGGTGGGCGCCGATAACGGGCGAGAAAAGCGAGACGGGCGGGAAAGGAAGTAAGAAGTAAAAAGTGAGAAGCAGAAACGGGAAGAGCGAGGCTGAATGGCTTGCAAGCTAACAAACTTACACGTGCAGCAAACTCGTAACACATAATTTTTCTTAACAATTCCTAAGTTAATTTATATTGATTTGCCAAAGGTAACATCATATACAGGTTAAGTAGCCTTGTCGGCATACTAACAAAAATTGAATTCTGAGGGGGGGTATAGCAATGCCAACTGTGTTGTTATTAAGCAGCGTGGATACAAGAAAAAAAGAAATTATTTTTTTGAAGGGGCTAATTGAAGACCAGGGATGCAAAGTGATTATAATGGATCTTTCCATGGCCGCATATAAAGAAGGGGTTGCAGACCATACTTGTATTGAGGTTGCCCGGAAGGCAGGCGTCGAGTTCAAGGACATAGCGGCAAGCAAGGATACAAACAAAAACATGGAAATTATGGTGAAAGGCGCCACGGTAATAGCAAAGGATTTGTTTCAAAAAGGAGTGATCGACACGATAGCGGGTTTTGGCGGGGTCAGTAATGCTACTACCATATCGCTCATTATGAAAGAGCTTCCTTTTGGATTTCCGAAACTGATGCTGACGACAGCGGCAGCTATTCCCGCATACGCCGCAAAATTTTTCGCTGAGACAGATATCGCAATGTTTCATTCCTGTGTAGATGTGAATTCTCTCAATGACTTCGTAAAATCGCTTTTGTATAGATTTGCTGGGATGGTAGCTGGTGTTGCAAAAATGGAAAAAGTTAATCTTTCCGGTCAAACCAATTCGGTGGCACTGACGGAATTCAAATTTTCTGAGAAATGCACAAAAAGAATCCGTGGACTTTTAAAGAAAAGAGGCTTTGAGATAGTACCTTTCTCTGCTACAGGAACAAGTGACCGCGTTATGGAACAGATGGCGTCCAAGGGCCTATTCAAAGGTATCATCGATGCCGTTCCTGCAGGCCTTTCCGAAGCCCTGCTTGGCGGGAACAGATCGGCTGGCATGGACAGACTGGACAAAGAATTGCAGGTAGAGGTTCCCATTGTTTTTACTCCCTGTGGATTTGACATGCTCAGTTGTGGCCCTTATGACAGAAAAGATACTGACCACTTTTGGAAACAAAAAAGGTTGGCACAGAGAAAACTTTTTGTTCCTGACAAGTTTCGGGTGCAAGCAAGGACTTCCCGTAAGGAGATTATTATGGTTGCCCAGGCATTTGCGGAAAAGCTTAACAAGGCAAAGGGTAGGGTATTCGTATTTATTCCTCTCCTTGGTTTTTCGTCTTTAAGCAAACCAGGCGGTCCATTGTTTGACCCGCAGACAGATAAAGCCTTTGTTATGACTTTTAAAAAATGCATTAAGGAAGATAAGGTTGAGGTCATTGAGTTTAATAACACTATCGACGACCCGGAGTTTGCAGATGCAATTGTTGAGAAGTTTGTACAAGCATTATAAGCTTTTTTAGCTCGTCCCTACCCGTTTCGTTATCTCATCCGTAAGCTTGCGTAAGCTGGTG
>JAEAME010000738.1_pt1 | contig 29440 bp, 42 predicted proteins | sample 8958731 | NCBI WGS metagenome assembly JAEAME01 (sample SAMN16933194, study PRJNA681113) | bioreactor sludge metagenome | isolation source: anerobic bioreactor sludge (Control) | place: India:Bengaluru | collected 2018-10-24 | reverse complement strand
GCTTGCGGTTTGCGATTCGCGAAGGCGGACGCACCGTCGGCGCCGGAACTATTTCTGACATCATCGAATAAGCAGGGCAATCATGTTGAACGAAAAAATAAGAATCAGGCTGAAAGCTTACGACTACAGGGTGTTGGACCAGTCCACTTCTGAGATCGTCGAAATTGCCAAACGCACAGGATCCCGAGTGTCAGGCCCGATCCCCCTGCCGACGGTCAAAAACAAGTTCTGCGTCCTCCGCTCGCCTCACGTGGACAAAAAGTCGCGGGAGCAGTTCGAGATCCGGACGCATAAGCGGCTTGTGGACATCCTGGAGCCTACGCCTCAGACTGTGGATGCTCTGATGAAACTGGACTTGCCCGCGGCGATCGACGTCGAAATCAAGGCTTTCGGTACGGAACATAAATAAGGAGTTTCCAGTTCAGAGTTCCCAGTTCAGAGTTGAAAATTCTTGCTGAGGAACTGGGAACTGGGAACTGGGAACCGGGAACTGATTATGGTGGATGGATTGATTGGAATTAAAGTGGGGATGACCCAGGTCTTCGATGAAAACGGAACCGTAGTCCCGGTCACTGTAATCAAGGCCGGTCCCTGCGTCGTTGTTCAGAAGAAGATGAAGGATTCGGATGGATACGAAGCCGTCCAGCTGGGGCTCGTCGAGTTTGTGCGCCCTTCCAGGGTGAACAAACCCAGGACTGGTCACTTCAAAAAGGCAGGCGTTCCCCCCTGTCGAATTTTGCGGGAATTCCGAGAGGCGGCGGGCGAAACGCCGCTGAAGGTCGGAGACCAGGTTTTGGTCAAACAGGTGTTCCAGCCCAAAGACAAGGTGGACGTGCTCGGAACCAGCAAGGGAAAAGGCTTTGCGGGACTGATCAAGCGACACCACTTTGGAGGCGGAGCCGCGACACACGGGTCGATGTTCCACCGCGCCCCGGGATCGATCGGGGCTTCGGCGTATCCGAGCCGCGTCCTGCCCGGTATGCGCGCTGCGGGGCACATGGGCAGCGAGCATGTCACCGTCCAGAACCTCAGTGTGGTTCGCGTACAGGAACAGGAAAACCTCCTTCTGGTGAGGGGGGCCGTCCCCGGCGCCAACGGAAAATATGTGGTGATAAAGAAGGCGTAAACTAACGTGATTCGAGATTCGAAATTCGAGATTCGAAATCAATAAGTCTCAAATTTCGAATCCCGAATCTCGAATCTGGAATCAGACAGAGGTTATGATGGCGGAGATTGAGGTAAAAAACCTTGCCAATGAGGTGGTCGGCAAGCTGGAGCTTTCCGATGAGGTGTTCAAAGCGGAATTCAACCAACCCCTCATCTGGGAGGCCGTGAAGCACTACAACGACTCTCTTCGGGCCGGAACGGCCTCAACCAAAGTCCGCGGCGATGTCCGCGGAAGCGGCAAAAAATTGTGGCGCCAGAAGGGCACCGGCCGGGCGCGCGTTGGCAGCATCCGGAGCCCTCTGTGGAGGCATGGCGGCACGGTGCACGGCCCGCAGCCGAGGGATTATTCTTACCGGTTCCCCCGCAAAAAGCTGCGGGGCGCGATGTGTTCGGCGCTGTCTGCCAGACTGACCGACAACTCGATCACGGTGGTTGAATCGTTTCCGCTGGAAAGCCGCAAAACCAAGGATTTTCAGAAGATACTCAAGGGATTTGGCTTCACGGGCAAAGTGCTCGTTGTGGATTCCGGCGCGAACGCCAATCTCTCGCTTTCATCGCGGAACCTGCCGAAGGTCAAACTGGTACCGGGAATGGGAGTCACCATCTTTGATGTTGTAAACAGCAATACGCTGCTTTTTACAAAGGATTCCATCCTCCAGATGCAGGAGGTATTAAGCCGATGAACCGAAGAGAATATGTTTTAAAACTCCCTGTCATCACGGAAAAGAGCACGCTCGTCAAAGAGAATCTCCGTACCGTTGCTTTCAAGGTTTTGCGTGATGCCAACAAAATAGAGATCAAGGACGCCGTCGAGAAGATTTTCAAGGTGAAGGTCCAGAGCGTGCGGACCGCGAACTTCCACGGGAAGAAGCGGCGCCAGGGCCGGTATGTCGGCCGCAGGCCGGATTGGAAGAAGGCCTATGTCACGCTCAAAGAAGGCGAAAAAATGATCGAATTCTCTGAGTCCGTATAAAAGCAGGAGCTGGGCGAAATCATGTCCTCCATTAAGACTTATAATCCCACGACACCGGCGATGCGGTTCCGGACTTCCCTTGACAACAAGGATCTGTCCAAGGACCGGCCGCTCAAGCGCCTTACCAGGGCAAAACAAAGGATTTCGGGGCGCAACAACAAGGGGCGCCTCACGATCCGGCATCGAGGCGGCGGGCACAAGAAATTGTACCGCATCATCGATTTCCGGCGCGACAAGAGGGATATCACGGCAAAGGTCGCTTCCCTGGAATACGATCCGAACCGTTCTGCTCGCATTGCGTTGCTGGCGTATGCCGATGGCGAAAAGCGATATATCCTCGCCCCGGATGGGCTGAAGGTCGGAGCCACGGTGGTGGCCGGCGATAATGCGGATATCCTGGTGGGAAATTCGCTGCCGCTGAAGAACATTCCCCTCGGCACGATGATCCATAACATCGAGCTGAAAAAAGGAAAGGGCGGACAGATGGCCCGGTCCGCCGGGACGGCGGCACAGTTGTTGGCGAAAGAAGCCGGCTATGCGCAGATCAAGATGCCTTCCGGCGAAACCCGCATGGTTCACCTGGACTGCTATGCCACGATAGGACAGGTGGGGAATCTCAATTACGAAAACGTCGCGATCGGTAAGGCCGGACGCACGCGATGGCTCGGCATAAGGCCCACCGTTCGCGGAGTGGTAATGAACCCGATCGACCATCCGCATGGCGGCGGAGAAGGAAAGACGTCGGGCGGCCGACATCCCGTGAGCCCATGGGGATTGCCGACCAAGGGTTACAAGACCCGGAACAACAAACGTACGCAGCGCTTCATCATAAAGCGGCGCGGTAAATAGGGAGCAGCATGACCAGATCAGTCAAAAAAGGCCCATTTTTAGACGAGCATTTGCTTCGCAAGATAAACGCCGCATCCGGCGCCGGCAGCCGTACTGTAATCAAGACATGGTCCCGGCGCTCGACGATTATTCCGGAAATGGTGGGATTGACGGTCGCCGTGCACAACGGCAAGAAGTTCATCCCCATTTACATATCCGAAAACATGGTCAGCCACAAACTGGGAGAGTTTGCGCCGACGCGGATATTCAAGGGGCATACAACCAAGGTAGCGGAAAAAGCAACAGCGGTTAAACCGCCTGCAGCGTAAGAAAGGAGAATTTCGGTGACAGTCACCGAAATTCTTGAGAAGGGGATATGGAAGCTATAGCAAAAGGCAAATACTTGAGAGGATCGCCCCAGAAGGCCCGCCTGGTCATAGATCTGATTCGCGGCAAGAATGTGCAGGAGGCCTTGGCCATCCTGCGGTTCACAAACAAGCGTGCTACAAAGCCGGTCGAAAAGGTTTTGCTCTCTGCGGTAGCCAATGCGAAAGAAAAAAACGCCGCGGCCGATGTCGACCAGTTTGTCGTGGAGCGCGCAGTGGTGGATTCGGGACCGACGAAATACCGCCGGAGAGTCCGGCCTGCTCCCATGGGGCGGGCATACCGCCAGCAGCGCCGCTACAAACACGTAAGCATTGTTATTAAAGGCAAGGATATAGAGGAAGAGTAGGGAGGTAATCCGTGGGTCAGAAAGTTCATCCTTACGGTTTCAGGCTTGGCATTAACAGAACCTGGCGTTCCCGTTGGTTCGCCCGGAAAGACTACGGGGCTCTGCTTCATGAAGACCTTCGCCTCAAGACCATGCTCAAAAAGAAATTCGCACATGCGGGCATTTCCCGGATCGAGGTGGAGCGCGCGGCGAACAAGCTGACGATCATCATCTTTACGTCGCGCCCGGGCATCATCGTGGGGAAAAAGGGAACAGAGATCGAGAAGCTCAAGAAAGACCTGCAGCTGCTCACCGGAAGAGACGTGAACCTGAAAATTCAGGAAGTCAACAAGCCCGAGCTGGATTCTCAACTGGTATCCGAGGGAATCGCGCAGCAGCTGGAAAAACGAATCGCTTTCCGGCGCGCGATGCGGCGCGCCGTCGACGGCACCCTCCGCTTCGGAGCCAAGGGGATCAAAGTCCGCTGCTCGGGGCGATTGAACGGCGCCGAAATAGCGCGGACGGAATGGTATTTGAGCGGCCAGCTGCCGCTGCACACCATACGGGCGGACATAGATTACGGTTTCGCTGAAGCAAATACCACCTACGGAAAAATTGGCATAAAAGTCTGGATTTACAAGGGCGAGGTCTTTGAAATGCAAAGACCTGAAAAGACCGCTCGGTAGCCTCGAGGAGTTCTTCAATCATGTTGATGCCGAAAAAAGTGAAGTATCGAAAACAGCAGAAGGGAAAACGCCGCGGCAAAGCATGGCGGGGTTGTGAGGTAACCTTCGGCGAATATGGCCTGAAGGCGATGGAAGTCGGCTGGGTTACCGACCGCCAGATCGAGGCCGGCCGCGTGGCGATCACGCGCTTCGTGAAAAGGGGCGGAAAGATCTGGATCCGTGTGTTCCCGGACAAGCCGATTACCAAGAAACCGGCGGAAACCCGCATGGGAAAAGGCAAAGGAGCCCCCGAGGGCTGGGTCGCCGTCGTCCGCCCGGGCAAGATTCTTTACGAAATGGAAGGCATTCCCGAAGATCAAGCCCAGGAAGCGATGCGCCTGGCCGGACATAAACTGAGCGTTAAATCGAAGTTCGTCAAGCGATTCGGAAAGGAGGAGGCATGAAGGCTTCCAAGATGAGGGATATGTCCAAAGAGGACTTGATCCTGGAAGAATCCGAACTGCGCAAACAGCTCCTCAAACTCCGCTTCCAGACCGCCGCGGGCCAACTGGAGAGCGGTCCGAAGATGAAGGGTGTTCGCCGGGATATCGCCCGTATCGTTACGGTGCTGAAGGAAATGGAACGCAAGTAAGGATTCGAGTTTCGAATCTCGAATTTCGAATCTCGAATTTCGAATCATAAATAGGGGTAAAGATGGGCACTGAACAGAAGAGAGGACTCCGCAAGAATCAGGTGGGGACGGTGACCAGTGCGGCGATGCAGAAAACGGTCACCGTTGCGGTGGATCGGCTGGTTCAACACAAACTGTACAAGAAGATTCAACGGCGGACCTCCAAGTTTCTGGCGCACGACGAGAATGGAATATGCAAAGTCGGCGATCGCGTGCGCATTGTCGAGACGCGTCCCTTGAGCGCGCGGAAGAGATGGCGGGTGGAAAAGGTGCTGACCAGCGCCGCTACAGTGGATTAGCCGGTCTTCGCTAAAGCTACGGCCGGCAAGCCGGCCGGAACTTCTCACGGCCGGCAGGTCAGTCGGAGCATCAGTTGCGGCTGACAAGTCGAGGAATCCTTTGTTGGACTACGGCTTGCCTGCCGAAGCCTTGGCGAAGGCTGGAATTTGAGGGTCATCATGATACAGATGAGGACGATTTTGGATGTTGCGGACAATTCAGGGGCTCGCAAGATCTCCTGCATTCACGCATTGGGGAACCAGGTAGGACGCGTGGCGACCCTCGGAGATATCATTACGGCCAACGTTAAGGAAGCCGCCCCGGACGGCACCGTTAAAAAGGGACAGGTGGTCAAGGCCGTGATAGTGCGGACGCGCAAGGAGTTCCGGCGCAAAGACGGCACGTATATCCGGTTTGACGACAACGCCGCCGTGCTGATCAATGACCAGAAAGAGCCGATCGGAACGCGCGTTTTCGGCCCGGTCAGCCGCGAACTGAGGGAAAGGAACTTTTTAAAGATCGTTTCGCTGGCGCCAGAAGTGCTCTAGCGATGTGATTCCGGATTCGAGATTCGAGATTCGAGATCAGGGGAGTTCCAATCTCGAATCTCGAATCTCGAATTTCGAATCGTGAAGAGGATGGAATCCGATGCCGAGAGTGCATATCAAGAAAAACGACATGGTATACGTGCTGTCCGGGAAAGACCGGGGCAAGAGCGGCAAGGTGCTCAAGGTTTTCCTGGATAAGGACAGGGCGGTTGTTGAAGGACTGAACTATATCCAGAAACACACGCGGCCCAATCCGCAGAAAAATGTGAAGGGCGGCATCCTGCCAAAGGAATCGCCCATTCACATTTCCAACCTGATGGTTGTCTGCAAACGCTGCAGCAAACATTCGCGCGTGGGTTTCAGCGTCATGCAGGACGGCCGCAAGGTCCGAATCTGCAAAAGCTGCAACGAGCTTTTGGATGAGTAAGGGCATGACGAGGTTTGAAAGGTCAGATCATGAGTAGACTTCGGGAGTTATATAAAACGGAAGCGATACCTGCCCTGGTAAAGCATTTTGGATACAAGAATGTCATGGCGGCGCCCAGGCTGGTGAAAATCAATGTGAACATGGGCCTGGGAGAAGCCATTTCCAACGCCAAAATACTCGATGTCGCGGGCGAGGAGCTTTCCGCCATCACCGGCCAGCATCCAGTGGTGACCAAGGCGAAGAAATCCATCGCGGCTTTCAAGCTGCGCCAGGGAATGCCTATCGGGGTCGCTGTCACGCTGCGGGGTGACCGCATGTACGAGTTTCTCGATCGTCTGGTGAATATCGCACTCCCGCGCGTGCGGGATTTCCGCGGCGTCTCCGCGAAGTCCTTCGACGGGAGGGGCAACTACACTCTGGGGCTGCGGGACCAGTTGATTTTCCCGGAAATAGATTTTGCCAAAGCGGATAAAGCCCGGGGCATGAACATCACCATCGTCACCACGGCCAGGACGGATGACGAGGCCTATGAGCTTTTGCGGATTTTGGGAATGCCCTTCGCCAAAAAGGGGCAGCAATAAACCGATTCCAGATTCCAAATTCCAGATTTCAAATGTGATGCCAATCTGGAATCTGAAATCTGGAATCTGAAATTTTGAAACTGACGGGAGTTATTGTGGCAAGAACTTGCATGAAGGCAAAGGCCAGAAAAACGCCGAAGTTCAAGGCGCGGTTGCACAACCGGTGCCTGCGCTGCGGACGTTCGCGTGGTTATTTACGGAAATTCCAGCTGTGCCGCCTCTGTTTCAGGAATCTGGCGCTGGCGGGCGAGATACCGGGAGTGACAAAATCGAGCTGGTAGGGTCTATTGACGGTTTTCGGTTGACGATTGCTTTCTTACCGGACGTCAATCGAAAATTGAAGAGAGTTGGGAGCAAATTATGACTATGACCGATCCCGTGTCCGATCTCCTGACGCGGATTCGAAATGCCAGTGAAGCAAGGCATGAAACTGTGGACGTTCCGTCGTCGCAACTCAAGCAGGAAATTGTCCGTATCCTCAAGGAGGAGGGGTATATTTCCAATTTCAGCCTCGTTCAGGACAGCAAGCAGGGAATCATACGCATTCACCTCCGCTATGCCGCGGGGAAAAGCCCTGCCATTTCTTCTCTTGAACGGGTAAGCCGCCCCGGCTGCAGAGTCTATGCGCGGAAGGACAAAGTCCCTTCGGTTCTCGGGGGATTGGGTGTCTGCATCCTGTCCACGTCGCAGGGGGTGTTTACCGGGAAACAGGCACAGGAGAAGGGATTGGGCGGCGAGGTGCTCTGTACCATCAGCTAATCAATAATTCCAGATTCCCGATTCCAAATTCCAGATTTTCCGCTCTGGAGCCCGGAATCTGAAATCTGGAATCTGAAATCTGGAATTAAAAAAAAGGTGCATTATGTCTCGAATAGGAAAAAAGCCAATCAAAGTTCCGAGCGGCGTCAAGGTGACGATCGGCGAAAGAGAACTGGAGATCGAAGGCAAGAAGACGAAATTGTCGGCTCCGATACCGCCGGGTATTCGCTTTGAATTGAGCGGGGACACGCTGACGGCCTCCAGGACTTCGGATGAGAAGCCGTACCCGGCGTACCACGGATTGGCAAGGGCGCTGGCCGCAAACTGCATCCGCGGGATTTCGGAAGGTTTTTCAAAAGACCTGGACCTGGTCGGGATCGGCTACAAGGTGGACGCAAAACCCAAGGCCATAACATTGACGCTGGGATATTCTCACCCTATTGAGTTCCCAATCCCTCCGGGGATCACTGTGAAAGTGGAGAAGCAGACCAAGAGTATTCAGAACTACGTAAGCACGATTACGATTTCCGGTCCGGACAAGCAGTTGGTCGGGCAATTCGCGGCGGATTTGAGATCTCTAAGAAGGCCGGATGCATACAAGGGGAAGGGCCTCCGGTATGCCTCCGAAGTGGTTCGACTCAAAGTCGGGAAGAAAGGTGCCTAATGTATAAACCAATTGATCGTGCCGACGAGCGCCGCAGAATCCACAGGCGAATCCGGGAGAAGATTTCCGGCAAACCGAATCGTCCACGGCTTTGCGTTTTTCGAAGTTTGAAGCATACGTATGTCCAGATCATCGACGACATGCAGGGGAAGACCCTGGTGGCCGCATCCACGGCAGAGAAGTCCGTGCGGGGTGACCTGAAGCAGGGAGGTAATATCTCCGCTTCGAAGCTCGTCGGCAAAGTCATTGCGGAACGCGCCAAAGCCAAGGGAATCGATACGGTGGTCTTCGATCGGGGCGGTTATCTATATCATGGCCGCATAAAGGCTATTGCCGAGGCGGCGCGGGAGTCCGGGCTCAAATTTTAGTCGGCGGCCAGTGACGACTGCCGGCTGCAAACTGCCGGCTGAATATGGAGGAAGGCTTGGAAAAGATCGATCCAAATGCGCAGGAATTCAAAGACCAGGTTGTTTCCATCAATCGTGTGACCAAGGTGGTCAAAGGCGGGAAGAATCTGAGTTTCAGCGCTCTCGTGGTTGTTGGCGACCAGAACGGGCTTGTCGGGTACGGAATGGGAAAGGCAAAGGAAGTCCCCCAGGCCATCCGCAAGGGTGTCGAGCAGGCTCGCAAAAACATGATCCGCGTCCCGCTGAAGGGGCGCACGATTCCTCATGTGATCCTGGGCCGGTATGGCGCCGGACGCGTCATATTAAAGCCGGCTTCGGAAGGGACGGGCGTTATCGCCGGCGGACCGGTCCGTGCCGTCGTCCAGTCCGCGGGCATTTCCAATATCCTCACGAAATCACTCGGAAGCACCAATCCCCATAATGTGGTCAAGGCGACCTTCGAAGGTTTGAGAAGGCTGAAAGAGCCGAATCAGGTGGCCAAAATGCGCGGCAAACAGGCAGAGGAATTGTAAGCGATGGTATCCAAAAAGAAAGATGCGGTCGGAACCGGAACGATGCTGAAAATTCAGTATTACCGCAGCGCGATCGGGACGCCCGACAAACACAGACTGGTCATTAAGAGCCTGGGATTCAAACGCCTCAATCAGATCGTAAGCCGCGCGGACACTCCTGCCGTTCGTGGGATGGTTGCGCAAGCGCCTCATCTGGTTCGGATATTGGAACAGTAAGCAGTTGGCAGTTGGCAGTGGGCAGTGTTTTTTACTGCCAACTGGCGACTGCAGACTGCCGACTTCGAGATAGGGTATATATGATGTTGAGCATAAATACTTTGAAACCGGCCCAGGGCGCAAACCGCAAGAACAAGCGGGTGGGAAGAGGAATGGGCTCAGGCCACGGAAAGACATCGGCCCGCGGATACAAGGGACAGCTGTCCCGCGCCGGGGCCAGCATGCGTCCCGGATTTGAGGGCGGCCAGATGCCGCTGCACCGCAGGCTGCCCAAGCGGGGATTCAACAACATTTTTCGCAGAGAATACGTCGCGGTTAACCTGGAGAGGCTGGGCTGCTTCGAGGCCGGAGCCAGGGTGGATCCCGAAGCCCTGAAAAGCAAGGGCATCGTCAAGAACCTCCGTGACGGACTGAAAATTTTGGGTGTCGGAGAACTGCCGCACGCGATCCACGTTCGGGCGCACAAATTCAGCAAGAGCGCGGTGGAGAAGATCGAGAAGGCGGGCGGAACCGTTGAGGTTATTGCATAAGCGAATCCAGGGAAAGGCCCCTGAATTCCGAAGGACAGTGAGTTCTGAAGATTCAGCAGCGCGACTCCAAGAGGCCCTGAAAAGACGATGCCGGAAGAAAGAAGCCCAATATTAAGCTCGATACAAAATATCTTCAGTATCCCTGATTTGCGCAAGCGCGTCCTGTTCATGCTGGCTCTGCTTGCCGTCTATCGCGTGGGATCCTTTATCCAGTGCCCGGGCATCAACCACGAAGCACTGGAGCAGCTGTTCGAGGCTCAATCCGGCACGATCTTCGGTTTCCTGGACATATTTACCGGAGGCGCCCTGCGGCGCTTCAGCATCTTTGCCCTGGGGATCATGCCGTATATCACGGCCTCGATCATCCTGCAGCTGGCCACCGTCGTGGTCCCTTACCTGGAAAAACTCTCCAAGGAAGGCGAACTGGGACGCAAGAAGATCACGCAATACACGCGCTACCTGACGGTAGCCCTGACTCTCTTTCAGGGATTCATGACCGCCATCGCGCTGGAGCGTTCCGGCGGCGGAGGCGGACCGCAGATCGTGACGGATCCGGGATGGGGCTTCCGGTTCATGGTGATGATCACGCTCACCACGGGCACTGCGTTCATCATGTGGATCGGCGAACAGATCAGCGAGCGCGGCATCGGAAACGGCATCAGCCTCATCATCTTCGCGGGCATTGTCGTCGGCTTGCCGCAGGCGATTCAAAACATTATCCAGAACCTGCGATCGAGAGAATGGTCGCCTTTCACCGTGATTATCCTGATAGTGGTTATGGTGCTGGTGGTCGCCGCTGTGGTTTTCGTGGAGCGGGGACAGAGAAAGATCCCGGTGCAGTACGCCAAGCGCGTCGTGGGACGGAAGGTCTATGGAGGCCAAGCAACGCACCTGCCGCTGCGCGTAAATTCGGGCGGAGTTATCCCGGTCATCTTCGCGGCATCCATCGTCTCCATACCATCCACTCTGGGAATGGTGATGCCGTACAATTTCATGAAGAGCCTGTCCGCCCAACTGGCCCAGGGGATGCCGCTTTACAACCTCCTGTATATCGTCGGGATCATTTTTTTCTGTTTCTTTTATGTCAGCATCATATTTAATCCGATGGAAGTCGCGGACAACATCCGCAAGTACGGGGGCTATATACCGGGAATCCGTCCGGGCCATAGAACCGCCGAATATATCGACGCAATTCTGAGCCGCCTGACGCTGGCAGGATCTGTCTATCTTGTATTGATCTGCCTTCTGCCGGAGTTCCTGATCACCGGCTTTAAGGTCCAGCCGATTCCTTGGATCGGTCCCAAGCTGGATGACATGCTGAGTTCCTTGAATTTGAGCTGGCTCACTACGGGATTGGGTGTTACGTTTTATTTCGGAGGCACGTCCCTGTTGATCGTCGTCGGTGTTGCGATGGACACGATTCAGCAGATCGAATCACAGTTGATCATGCGTCATTACGACGGATTTCTCAAAAAGGGCAGGATTCGCGGAAGAAGAGGATAATGCACTGACGGTTTGCGCCTGGTGATGGCACGGCATGCCGGCTTTTCAATTGGCAATCGCAAATCTTCAATCGCAAATTGGTTGCAATGGAAAATGGCAGGCTGGCCCTCATAATCCTGGGCCCTCCGGGCGCCGGCACAGGGACGCAGGCGCGCATGGCAGCGGAAGCACTGAATATCCCCCATATATCGACGGGGGACATGCTTCGGGAGGCGCTCAGAAACGACACGGAACTGGGAAGGAAGGCCAAGGCCTTCATGGAATGCGGAGCCCTGGTTCCCGATGAACTGGTGGAGGCGAGTGTCGCGGAGCGTCTGGTTCAAGAGGATTGCGGCCGCGGATTTATCCTGGACGGGTACCCGCGCACGATACCGCAGGCGCGATTTCTCGAGTCCCTCCTGGAGAATAGCGATACGAGGTTTTTGTGCGTCGGGGTGAGTGTCGGCAACGACGTTCTGATCCAGCGGCTTTCATCGCGCTGGACCTGCCCGGCTTGCGGCAAAATATTCAACGCGGCTTTGAATCCGGCGAAAGCCGGGGGACGTTGTGACGAATGCGGCGCGAATCTGATGCAACGAAAGGACGATACGGCAGAGGTGATAGCCGAACGTCTTCATGTGTATCACAAGGCGACGGAACCACTGATCCTGTACTATCAGGAGCGGGATTCGTTCGTTGAGATAAATGGCGATAAACCGGTTGAAGAGGTTTTTGATTCCATTATCGGTGTCATAAAAGGTCGGACCGATTGACCATCTACGATTGAAGACGCGCTGTTCGGTTTTGGGGGTCGTCAATCGGGAACCGGAAATAGCGGATATGCCCAAAGAGGATGCGATAGAGGTTGTTGGAACGGTGGTAGAAACGCTGCCGAATGCCATGTTCCGGGTCGAACTGGAAGGCAAACACATGGTCCTTGCGCACGTTTCGGGCAAGATGCGCAAAAATTTTATCCGGATTCTGCCGGGGGACAAGATACTCGTTGAGTTATCTCCCTATGATCTGTCGCGCGGCCGGATAGTTTATCGATACAAGTAGGCAACCATATGAAAGTACGGGCATCAGTCAAGAAAATATGCACCAAGTGCAAGATCGTGCGCCGCAAGGGAGTGGTTCAGGTTCGGTGCTCCAATCCCAAGCACAAGCAGCGTCAGGGTTAAGAGGGAGGTAAGAATTGGCTAGAATAGCAGGAGTGGATCTGCCTCTGAACAAAAGGGTCCAGATCGGTCTGACATATATATACGGAATCGGGAAAAGCAGATCGACCAAGATCCTTCAGGAAGCAAACATCGAGGTCAATACAAAGGTTAAGGACCTGACCGAAGACGAAACTGTGCGCATCCGGAACATAATCCAGAGGGACGGCATGGTGGAAGGAGACCTTCGCAAGGCCGTTTCCCTGGATATCAAGAGGCTTATGGAAATCGGCTCGTATCGCGGCTTGCGCCACCGGCGCGGGTTGCCGGTCCGGGGGCAGAGGACGCATACGAATGCGCGGACGCGCAAGGGGCCGCGGAGAATAGTCGGCAAAAAGTAGAACACTTGCTGGAGTTATGAATGGCAGAAAAACAGGTAAAGAAAACCGCCAAGAGGAAGACCGGCAAAAAGCGGGAAAAGGTGAATATCCCTGCGGGGATCGCGCACATTCTCGCAACGTTTAACAACACGATCATCAGCATCACGGACCTGGAGGGCAATCTCCTGACTACGTCGAGCGCCGGTGCGGTGGGCTTCAAGGGTTCGCGCAAGGGCACCCCCTATGCGGCGCAGCAGGCGGCATCGATCGCGGCGAACAATGTGAAAGAGTACGGCATGCGGACTCTGCAGGTCCACCTTAAGGGACCCGGAGCCGGCCGCGAGTCCGCGATCCGCGCGCTGCAGGCGGCCGGACTGGAAGTAAAGGCGATCCGCGACATCACGCCCATTCCGCACAACGGATGCCGTCCGTCCAAGAAACGCCGGGTTTAAAAGGAATTTCGGGGATTTTGGACTGACGATGGGAAACTGCGTTTTTTCAGTCGCCGGTCAAAAATGGCCAATGGTCGATTTAAATGATTTGCATACAAGAAGGAGATTAGGAATTGGCTAGATACCGCGAAGCAAAATGTCGGCTTTGCCGGCGGGAAGGCATGAAGCTCTTCCTTAAGGGAGACCGCTGCTTCAGGGATACGTGCGCCGTCGAGAAGCGCAATTTTCCTCCAGGACAGCACGGCCGGGATCATCGTCCCAAGACAGTCGGATACGGTATCCAACTGCGCGAAAAGCAGAAGGTGAAACGCATCTATCGGGTTCTGGAGAACCAATTCGCCAACTATTTCGAAAAGGCGGACAGGAAAAAGGGAATTACCGGGGAGACTCTGCTCTTGAGTCTCGAACGCCGCCTCGACAACGTCGCCTGCCGTCTCGGCTTCGCGCCTTCGCGCGATCAAGCCCGGCAATTGGTGACTCACGGGCACATCCTGGTGAACGGCAAAAAGGTGAATATTCCCTCCGCCGAGGTGAAGGCGGGTGATGTGATCACGCTGCGCGAGAAGACAAGGAAGAACCAGCAGGTGCTCGATTCCGTCGGTTCTGTCGGCGGCCGTGGCGGGATTCCGGCGTGGCTGGAACTGGACGCCGAAGGCTTGAAGGGCACGGTTGTGTCACTGCCTAAACGTGAAGACATCCAGATGCCTATTGATGAACAGCTTATCGTCGAACTCTATTCGAAGTAAGGGAGAGAAGAGGTAAGGGGAAAACTATGATACGAGCTTTTCAGAAGCCAAAGAGGCTGATTTGCGATCTTGAGACTCTAAGTCCGACCTACGGCCACTTTTTTGCCCAGCCCTTCGAGAGAGGCTTCGGCACGACCATCGGAAACGCGCTGCGCCGGGTCCTGTTGTCCTCCATCGAGGGAGCGGCCATAACCGCCGTGAAGATCGAGGGCGTTCTTCACGAGTTCACGCCGATCCCCAACGTGACGGAGGACGCGACCAACATCATCATGAATCTGAAGCAGGTTCCGATGCGGCTCAACGTGGATCACGCCAAGACGATCTACCTGGAGTCGAATGAGCCGGGCGAAGTAACGTCAGGCAACATCACCGCGGACCCGGATGTCGACATTCTCGATCCGAACGTTCACATCGCGACGGTTGGTGAGGGGGGGAAACTCAAGATAGAAATGCGCGTCAAGAAAGGACGCGGATATATCCAGGCGGATGAGAATTTCGAGGAGGACCTGCCGATCGGCTACATACCTCTCGACAGCGTTCACTCCCCGATCAAACGAGTCAATTATTCGGTGGAAGCCGCGCGCTTGGGACAGACCACAGATTATGACAAGCTCGTTCTCGATGTGTGGACCAACGGGTGCATCCCTCCCCAGGATGCCGTAGCCCAGGCGGCCAAGATCGTTAAGGACCACATGTTCATCTTCATCAACTTCGAGGAAGCGCCGGAGCCCGAAGAAGAGGAAGTGGATCGCGATGCGGAACGGATGTACGAGAATCTGAAACGATCCGTCGAGGAACTGGAGCTGTCCGTGCGGTCCTATAACTGCCTGAAGAACGCCGATATCAAGACGATAGGCGAACTCGTCCAGAAAACCGAAGCGGAAATGCTGAAGACCAAGAACTTCGGCCGGAAATCCTTGAACGAAATTAAAGAGATTCTTTCCGAAATGGGCCTGTCTTTCGGCATGAAGCTCGATCCGGAGGGCAGACCGGTTCCTGCTCCCAAGGCAGATTAGCAGGAAGAACGTAGCAGATCGGAGATTGGATTCATGAGACATCGAGTTGCTGGAAAGAAGCTGGGAAGGAAAACCGCCCATCGCGTGATGATGTTTCGCAACATGGTCACGTCGCTCTTCGATAAGGAACGCATCCGGACGACCCTGGACCGCGCCAAGGCGGTTCGCCCCATCGCGGAACACATGATCACCCTTGGAAAACGCGAATCGCTCCATGCCCGGCGACAGGCCCTGGCTTATGTCAACGACCCGGCGGTCGTTTCCAAACTGTTCGATACCATAGCTCCGCGTTTCTCTCAGAGAGCCGGCGGATATACGCGCATCATCCGTCTCGGATTCCGGGACGGCGACGGCGCACAGATGGCCTGCCTGGAATTGATCGGGAGCGAATTCAAGCCGGCGAAAAAGGAAGAAGGCAAAAAAGGGCGCAAAAAGGTATCGAAAGAAGCTGCCGCCGATAGTGAAAAGAAGGAAAAGTGACGAAAGCAACAAAAAAGATCCGGACACAGCCGAGCAATTCCGCGCCTGCAGTTAAATTTGCCAAGATCCCCCGCGCCAAGCTTCCCACCCGGTTGGGAGATTTCACCATTTGCGGATTCCGCGACCTGAATTCCGGCGAGGAGGCCGTCGCGCTCGTTGCGGGGAATCCCAGTCCGGAGAAACCCACGCTCGTTCGGATCCATTCGCAGTGCCTGACCGGAGACGTGTTCTCCTCAAAGCGCTGCGATTGCGGCGATCAGATCGAGGCTGCCATGATGCTGATCGCAAAGGCCGAAGCCGGTGTCCTCGTGTATCAGCAACAGGAAGGCCGGGGCATCGGGCTGATCAACAAAATCCGCGCATACGAACTGCAGGATCAGGGATTGGACACCGTGGCCGCCAACCTCGAACTCGGTTTTGATGCCGATCTGAGAGACTATAGGATGCCGGCCGAAATCCTGAAATATCTCAGGGCCACGCGAATTCACCTGCTTTCCAACAATCCCGAAAAGGTTCAGGGACTGCAAAAGGAAGGCATCCTGGTGGAAAAACGCATTCCTCTCGAAATTACACCCAGTTCTCAGACCAGACGCTATCTGAAAGTGAAAAAAGAGAAGCTCGGTCACATCCTCAGCAACGTGTAAAAGCGGCCGGTAATCGCCGGCCATTTGTCGGCAGTATCTGCGTTGATTCCAGATTCCCGATTCCAGATTCCCGATTCCAGATTTCAGATTTCAGATTATACACAGCGGCATATATTCATGCGCACTGATCGTTTCTTGGTCATTGGTTAATGGTGATTTGCTAATTAAAAAATTACAAATCACCAATGATAAATGGCAAATTCTTTCTTTGTGGCGTCGGGCACTATGCGCAATTATTTATGACGCCGTGCATAAAAATCGAATCTGGAATCTGGAATTTGAAGTCTGGAATCAGCGCGTGACGGCAAGTCGTATGTCGTCCGGGGTGTCGAATATGCCGTCGGCGCCTGCCGATCGAAGCAGGATCGTATTGGCGTCCTGGCGCACGGCCGCGAGCGGTTTTCGCCAGGAGTCAAGGCGGATCAGAGGCGTCATGTATTTCGGCGAAAGGATATCGGACAACGCGACATAATCCTTGAAATCGGGAAGCTTGCCATGATCCTCCCCGTATTTGCGGATCCCGGCCGCGATCTGGTCCAGCATACTGCGGGTTTCCATGGTCCGTACCGTTTCGAGCGCTGCGGCAAAATTGTTCACTTTTTCCCATTCGCCGTGTCCGATGCGCACCTCGCGCACAACCCACTTGTTCTTGGCTTTTTCCAGCCGGAAAGCCGTCTTGAGCTGAGTTTCCGCGACCGCCTCCGATCCGCTGATTTGACTGACTTTTACAACTTCCACATCCTCTTTTTGAAGCGCGGCTTGAGGGAGTTCCAGAATCACGTCTCTTGCGTGGCTATTGCCGATCGAGCGTCCGGCGCACCCCGCTGTCAGGAGGATGCAAAGCAGAGGAAACATTATTCGCATGCAGGCAAGATACAGCATGAGGGATGCGGCCTCAAGCGAATGTTGCCGTTCCGGCAAGTTTCCCCGGTGCCTGCTAAAAGCCGATTCCGATACCGATTCCGACCCCGACCCCGAAAAGATTTTGCCATCCGATGAAAAGTTTACAGAGGCATGCCGGAACGGCTTAGCCTTTAATCCGCATTATTCAGGAGCTTCTGCTGTTGCAGCGGATCCAGGCATGTCTGCTTCCTATGGAGTTTTTTATTGCCCGGTCTGCGAAGCTTGCCTAAACGATCCGTTGATTCTCGAGTTACTGAAAGCCCGGTAATCGACCACGCCTCGAGGGCGTGGCGGCGGCGTGGAAATCGGGGTCGCTATCGGAATCGGGATCGGTTTTTTATTTCTTGAAACACGGCCCAACCGATTACCAAAGCCGATACCGATTCCGGCAAAGCAGAGGAAACATTATTCGCATGCAGGCAAGATACAGCATGAGGGATGCGGCCTCAAGCGAATGTTGCCGTTCCGGCAAGTTTCCCGCGGCGATACCGATTCCGACGAGGTACCAACAATCTGTTGAGGTGAAGAGGGAGCTTCCTGTATCCTGCTTCTTGAAGCCTTATGCAAACCGCAAAGTCAGCAAAGCAGCGCAGTATGGATGATGCCCTGCAATTCCTTAAGGGAATCGGGCCGCGGCGTTCCGAGATGCTCGCCTCGCACGGTATTCGCCGGATTGGCGACCTGCTCGGCTGCCTGCCTTTTCGCTATGAAGACCGTACGCTGTTTCGTGCCATTCAGTCGCTGCGCGATGGCGAATGGGTCCTGGTGCGGGGCCAGGTGTGCAGCGTCGGCGGCTTTGATACGCGCCGTAGGGGATTTTCTATTTTCGAAATGCTTGTAAGGGACGCCGGCGGCACCGTACGAGTGAAGTTTTTCAATCAGCCGTATCTCCGCCGGGTGTATTCGATCGGCTGCAGCCTTGTTCTCTACGGGCAGGTTAGAAAAGATTTGTACGCGCATCAATCGCTGGTGCTGACGAATCCAGAATGCGAAATCCTTGAAGAGGATCAATCCGGGCTCTCAATGCATTCCGGACGAGTGGTCCCGATCTATCGAAGATTGGGCGACATGCGCGCGCGAACCCTGCGCCAGGTTCTGTTTTCGCTCATTTCGGACCTTCCTTCGGATATTCCGGATGCGATTCCCGCCTATCTTGCCCGCCAATTGCGCCTTCCTCCAAAGGCAAAAGCAATACAGCAAATTCATTTTCCGAAGCTTCGGAGCATTTCCCAGACTGATCGCGCCAAAGAGATGGATCTTCTGAACGCCGGGATCTCGCCCGCGCACAAACGCTTCATTTTCGAAGAGCTGTTTCAACTCCAGGTCGCCGTCCGAATGGCGCGCGCGCAGCGGGTGCGTCAAGTTAAAAACCGCAGATTTCAGCTGGGCGGCAATGTCCGCGAAGCCATCAAAAAGATTCTGCCCTTCCATCCCACTGAAGCCCAAAAGCAGACACTGAAGGAAATCGCGGAGGATATATGCTCGCCCCATCCGATGAGCCGCCTTTTGCAGGGCGATGTCGGATCCGGGAAAACGATTGTGGCAGCACAGGCTGCCGTGATTACCGTCGAAAACGGTGCCCAGGTTGCCATTATGGCTCCCACGGAAATTCTGGCGGAACAGCACTTTTTTTATTTCCGGCGCCTTCTTGCCCCGGTTGGATACAGGATCGACCTGCTCAAAGGCAGCCTGACGCCAAAAGAGAAAAAACAGGTCCATGATCGTATCCGAAGCGGTGAAACGCAGATCGCCATCGGCACGCACGCGCTGGTCCAGGAAGGCGTGGAGTTCAAGGATCTGGCCCTGGTCGTCGTGGACGAACAGCACCGTTTCGGCGTTGCCCAACGAAACATCCTGAAGGAAAAAGGGAGCCATCCGGACATGCTCGTCATGACCGCTACGCCGATTCCGCGTTCGCTGGCGCTCACCCTGTATGGAGATTTGGATGTATCGGTCATTCATCAGCTTCCTCCCGGCCGCAAGCCTGTCGAGACGCGGTGGCACGAGGAGAAAGACCGTGGAGAAGCTTTTAATGCCATCCGCAAAACGGTCGACTCGGGGCACCAGGCGTATATTGTGTATCCGCTCGTTGAAGAATCCGAAAAATCGGACCTGCGAGCTGCCACCGAAATGGCAGAGCATCTGAAGAACGACGTGTTCCCGGATATGAAGGTCGGATTGCTTCACGGGCGCATGAAGAGCGCCGAAAAAGAAGAAACCATGCTGCGCTTCGCGACTGGTGAAATCCAGGTCCTGGTTTCCACTACGGTGATTGAAGTGGGAGTCGATGTGCCGAACGCAACGCTCATGATCATCGAGCACGCAGAGCGCTTCGGCCTTGCTCAGCTGCACCAGTTGCGGGGGAGGGTGGGGCGCGGTGCGACTCAATCACTGTGCCTCCTGCTTGGCGATGTGCACGGCAGCCCCGAGGCGCGCCGCAGGCTGGAGATCATGTGTGAAACAAACGACGGATTCAGGATTTCGGAGGTCGATCTGGAGCTGCGCGGTCCCGGCGAAATGATCGGGACTCGCCAGTCGGGTCTTCCGGCATTCAGATTCGCCAATCTTATTCGCGATAGACGTGCTCTCGAGGTCGCACGTACGGAAGCGGACCGATTTTTGCAGCTTTTGCGCACCCGCCCGGATGATGATTGCCGCAAAATAGCCTTGTACATTCGCAGACAATGGGAGGAATATTTTGGTTTAGCCTTAACCGGCTGATCGGTTTCGCCGGATGCGAATTGGCAATAGCTGATTGAAGCACCAGTCGTTAGCCATTCGGAATTTGTGCATATATGAGAGTCATAGCTGGAAAATATCGCCGGCGCGGATTATCCGGGCCCTCGGCACTCGAACTGCGTCCCACCGGGGACCGTCTGAAGGAAACGCTCTTTAACGTCCTGGGAGCGGCGGTGAACGGTGCGGTGGTACTGGATGTTTTCGGGGGATCGGGGGCAATCGGAATCGAGGCGCTAAGCCGCGGGGCGCGTCAGGCTGTTTTTGTTGAGAACGCCGAGAGCGCTTGCCGCCTCATCCGGCGCAACGCCGACCTTTGCGGCATAAGCAGCGGATACCGCGTTGTCAGGCAGGATGCGTTCAGGGCTCTTCGCGCTCTCGCCCGTGAAGGTTTTAGGGCGGACATTGTCTTCTTCGATCCTCCATACGACTTCAAACCCTATGGCGACCTTCTGGATATCGCCTTCAATCGCGGGCTCGTCCGGGAATCCGCAACGGTTGTTGTTGAACACCACCGTAAGGCGGAACTACCGGAATCCGGTAATGGATACCAACGCTCTCGCCTCCTTCGCCAGGGAGACCATTGCCTCAGCTTCTACCTTGGTTCCTCCCTGAAATCATTCTGATCCCTGAGTTTTTGAGCCCTTCTCCCCTGATTCCACTCTTAAGCAACCGCCGGAGGCTTCGCAATCCCTGCCTGCTCCGGTGGCGCAGCGTCGAATAGGGGATTCCGTTGTTCATTCCCGCGTCCCGGATGGACATTTCTCCGCTTTCCAGAATTGTGAGGCGCAGTGCTTCCTGTTGTTTCGAGGGGAGGTATTCCAGAGCCCGATGCACAAGCCGGATCATCCGTTCTTTTTCCTCCACCCTTTCCTTGTGTTCCAGCGATTCGTATGGACTGAAGCTCTTAGCCGGCGCAAGCACCTGCTCATCCACCGGAATTTGCCGGAGCCGCTCGCGTTTCATGTCGTTGTAGCGCTCAAAGGCGACGTTCCCGATTGTCCGTCCCAAGTACATCCGCGCCTGTTCCTCGGATCGGAAAGGCTTGTCGCGCAATAACAGGCGGCGCACCGCGTCGTGCATGACATCTTCGGCATCCGCATCGTTTTTGAGGATAGCGGCGATGAACCTGTGCCATCGGCTTCGGTTCTGATCCAGGATCGCCCCGAGGATTTCCCTCAGGTCCTGGGAAATTTCCGGTTCCGGTGTTTGCATATTTTTTGGCTCAATGACCTTCACGGCAGTTAATAAGAAGGACACTACGGACACCTCTATTGTTTCGTCCGGCGATTTTTCATTTCACGGAATTTGCGGAAACCTGTGACTCAGGAACGGGCAACAGAAAAAATCCACGAAAAGCTTCTCTTCGCGCTCGAGTCGGCACGGATGCGGTTTTCGGTCGCCATCGCCATGGAAGCCAAGTCCACGCCACGGAAACGCTGGGAGTATTATCTCGAGACGACAAACTACATGGGCAGGTTCATAAAGAGACTGCGCAACGCCGATTGTCATGTGCAAATGGATTCGCGGTGCTGGGGCCCGGCGCTTGAGAAACTCCGCATGCTGCCCGATCAGGGAAAAGCGTCGCGCCTCTGCGAGTTGTTGCGAAATATAGTGGCGGAGCTCGAGTAATGTCGAGCAGGCTTGAAATTCCTGTTCGCTTGAACCTATAATCCGATGTGCTTTTTTGAAGAGAACGCAGATTGCCTATGGATGTTCGAGCGGTATATCCCGGATCTTTCGATCCTGTCACGAATGGTCACATCGATCTCATTCAGAGGAGTTCCACCCTCTTTGACCATGTAATCGTTGCTATCCTGAGAAATACGGAAAAGGTCCCCTTATTCAGCGTCGAGGAGCGCACGGAGATGCTTGAAGAAGCGATCCGCGGACTCAAAAACGTCTCCGTCACGTCTTTTGCGGGATTGCTCGTCGACTACGTCGAACAGGAAAAAGCTTCCGTGATTATCCGCGGCATCCGCGCCGTTTCCGACTATGAATACGAGCTGCAAATGGCCTTGATGAACCGCCGTCTCTCCAACAAAGTCGAGACTGTTTTCATGCTGCCTGCTGAATCTTACTCATTCCTGAGTTCCAAGCTGGTCAAGGAGATTGCCGGACTGGGGGGCTCAATTCGCGGTTTTGTCCCTGCGGATGTCGAAGCACGGCTCCAAAGGAAATTTCAAATGAAATAGGGTTCTGGCGCTCGCGCGCATATCCCTTGTCGTGTCCGCATAGAGGTGAACTGATTGACAAATAGTCCACTTTCCAGTGCGTCGGAGAAGCGCCGGTTTCCAGCCCGAATTGGGAATGCCTTTCGGCAAACGGTGAGACAGCATCGGCGCAGAATTGCGCTGTCCGCGTGCGTGTTTTTTGCACTTCTGACGGCGGCTGTATATCTGCATCGGAACCATGCGCACCGCGGTTCGGTAGCGCGGCCATCGGCCGGCGGTGCTTCCGAACCCGGTCCGGCTCCCGCTCCCGAATTCACGGAGGTCGTAGGCAGCTTCCGGCGAAACCAGACGATTACGCAGGTCCTGCTCGAACAGGGAATCCCTGTCGATATGGTTCACCAGATCGTTGAAGAGGCGCGCCCCGTATACGACCTGGCAAAAGTCAAAGCAGAGCAGCTTTACTACCTGTGCTTTACCCGTGACGGCAACTTCCGAAATTTCCGCTACCCGGTCGACGAAGAACGGTACCTGACCGTCTATCATGACAGCGCGGAGAACCGCATGGTTCCCGTCATGAAGAATTTCCGGTACGAAACCCGGGTGGAACAGGTCTCGGCGGAAATCGATTCATCTCTTTTCGCTTCAGTAGTGGGCATAGGCGAAAAAGATCAACTGGCCCTGGATCTGGCTGAAATATTCGGCTCCGATATAGACTTTTACACGGACCTGCAAAAAGGGGATTCGTTCCGGGCGCTGATAGAAAAGAAATACCTCGACGGACAGTTCTCCAAATACGGCGCAATCCTGGCCGCCGATTTTGCGAACCAGCAGAAGGTGTTCTCGGGAATCCTGTTTGAAGACGAAAACGGCAAACCCGCTTACTATGCCCCGGACGGCAAAGCGCTGAAAAAGTCGTTTTTGAAGTCCCCGCTCAAATTCGGACGCATCACGTCGAAATTTTCCCTTGCCAGAAAGCACCCGATACTCAAAATTGTGCGGCCGCATCTTGGAGTGGATTACGCGGCCCCGACAGGGACTCCGGTCCAGGCCGTCGCCGCCGGAGTGGTGACCGGCGCCGGCCGAAGCGGCGGGAGCGGGAAAATGGTCAAGATCAGGCATTCCGGCGGGTATGAGACCATGTACATGCACCTGTCGCGAATTTCCGTAAAAGCGGGTTCGCGCGTCTCACAGGGGGATGTCATCGGCAATGTGGGGTCCACCGGGCTCTCCACCGGGCCGCATCTTGATTTCCGAATCCGGCATCGCGGCAAAGCGGTCAATCCGGCCAAGGTCATATTCCCGCCGGGAGCCCCTGTCCCGGCCGCTCAATTCGCCCGCTTTGCCGCGCTGAGAGACAAGCTGATTGGCGATTTGCGAAAGACCGCGGATGATTCCAGGCAGGCTGCCGATCGCTGATGCGTCGGGAAGTGCCACGGCTCTGCCGGTGAGGATGCTAACCCGTTAACCGAAAATTCAAGGGGGCCGTAATGAAAATAGGAAATGCAACATGGATTGCCCTGGTCTTCGTGACTGCGTTTGTGTTTGCCCTGCCGCTGCAGGCTGGAGACCTGACCTTCTTTGTGGGCGGAGTGAATCCGGGTTCCGTCACCTACAAAGACGTGAAGACCTCCCTGGACGGAAGCCCCATCTTCGGTGCCAGGCTGGGTATGAACTTTGTTCCTTTCTTCGGCATGGAACACACTCTGGGTTTCAGTTCCGATTACCTCTTTCCGCGGAACGTTGAAGACGTCAAAGAAGCCAAGGGATTTGTCTATAACAGCAATCTTATTTTCAGCGTGCCTGTGGGAAGGATCGTACCCTATTTTACCGTCGGAGCGGGTTTGATTCACCAATACGGCGACAGTGATTTGCCCGTGGGAACCGAGTTTGCCTTCAATTACGGCGGAGGATTGAAGTTCCCCCGTCTGATGGGGCCGCTCGGATTGAGATTCGACATCCGCGGCTATCGCGCCGGCGCCATATCGGACAAGATGAATTTGCTCGAGGTTTCCGGCGGGGTGCTGTTTTCATTCGGGAAATAGCGTGTGATTCGAGATTCGAAACTGAATGCGCCGATACGCCGAATCTCGAATCTCGAATTTCGAATCATTCATGAAAATAGCCATCATAGCAAACCCGGTCGCCGGCAGGGGGCGAGCCTACAGGTCCCTTCAATGCTATATCCGCGAGTGGCCTCACAGCGATTGGCAGGTCGAAGTCCTGACGACGCATGGGCCCAACGAAGCCGGATTTCTTGCAAGGGATCTCGCCGGGAATCCGCCGGATGTGCTTGCCGTTTGCGGCGGGGACGGCACCATGAACGAGATCGCCACCGTGGTCCCCGATCCTCCGTTTCCGGTAGCGCTGATTCCTGCGGGTACGGCCAACGTGCTGGCCAGAGAGTTGGGTTTGCCTCTGGACCCTGTCCGCGCGCTGCAGGTCGCTCTGCAAGGGCGTGCGCGCAAAATTGACTTGGGCTTGCTGGGCCCGGGATCCCGCCGGAAGTTCCTTTTCGTCGCCGGGATCGGATTCGACGCCTATGCGGTTTTTCGGGCGCGCCCGAAACTCAAATCGAGAATCGGCATCGTCGCCTACGTCTTCGCCGTCCTGGAATGTCTTCTGCGGTATTCTTTTCCCGAATTCAGCGTCACTGCAGACGGCCGGACATATACGGCGACCAGTTGCCTTGCCTGCAATGCAAAGAAGTACGGCGGAGGGCTCCTCTTTTGTCCTGAAGCCGATATGTACGACGGCCGTCTCGACCTGCTCGTTCTGGAGGGCCGGCGCCGAACGGCCCTGGCGGCCTTTCTCCTGTTGGCGTGGTTGCAGCGGCCCGGGCGCGGCGACTGGATTCATCGGTTGCGCGCAGGCGCCGTCAGAATTGAAGCCGCCGAGGGCGTGCATGTTCAGGTTGACGGAGAACTCGCCGGCGGCCTTCCGCTGGATATCGGCGTCGCACCTGCGGCCTTTCCCCTGATAATTCCATTCCGGTAAACCACCGCCTCCGGCGGGGCGAAAAACTCTTTACCGTTGCGCGCCGCCTTGCTCCCGTCCCGGGGATTTGAATTCGGGCACGCCGCGGAAGTCCCATCAGTAAAGCGCATTGATCCGCGTATCCTGCGGAATTTCCACGGGATCGCGCCCATTTTATCTGCACCCGTCCGGACCGCCTCGCTGCGAAATCCCGTGAGAAAAGCGGGTTGGGAATGATATGCTGTGCCCATGGATACATTGCGTGATTTTCTTACTACCCAGGCTCGCCTGTTCGCGCGGAATGCGTTCCTGAAGCACGGCGAGCAACAATATTCCTATGTGGATCTGGATGACAGGACCGATCGCGTCGCCACGGGATTGAATCGAATGGGACTGCGTCCGGCGGACAGGGTCGCGCTGCTCTTATCCAATCGACCCGAATTCGTATTTTTCCTGTTGGGAGCTCCCAAGCTCGGATTCGTCCCGGTACCGCTCAATCCGGAGGATTCGTTCGACGACCTGGCATTTCTCCTGCATCATTGCACTGCGGCCGCTGTAATTACCGAGAAGCGTTTCGGCGGTTTGAGGCCGAAACTCCCGAAGGAGACCTGCTGGATCGAGATAGACGACGAATCCTTCGGCCGGGCTCCCTTTCACAATCTGTCCTCCGGGCCGGTCCTCAGCTTCTGGCCCGATCTGCGGGCAGAGAATCCGGCATTGATTTCGTACGGGCGAGACGCCTCGGGAAACTGGAGGGCCGTTGTCCTGACACACTCCAATTTGCTGAACAACGGTTCTCAGATGCTGCTGCCCTTCCGGCTCGACGAAACGGACCGATTCCTCTGCGCGGCGCCGCTGCATACGCTCGAAGCCGAAATTCTTGCGATATTCGCTCCCCTTGTAGCCGGAGGATGCTGTATTCTCGCGCAGAGCGGACCGGCGGGCATCGTCGGCGAGATATATGAGAGCGGGACCACTATCCTGGCCGGCACGCCGGCCTTCCTGAACGCGGTTTCCGGATCTCCGTCTTTCTCTCTTACCGACCTTTCATCGCTGCGGCTTGCAATATGCCATTCGGGGCCTGCCGGCACGGATACGCTCGTGGCTTTTCAGGACCGGCACGATGCCCTGGTGGCCGAGGTTTATAACAAGGCAGAGGCCACATGCCTGATTTGCGCGAATCCGTACACCGGAATGCGCAGACCCGGCTCGCTCGGATTTCCGCTTCCGGGACAGGAATGCGCGATTGTGGATGAACAGGACAAGGAACTGCCGCCGGAAACGCCAGGAAGAATTGTCGTGCGCGGCCCGAATGTCATGAAGGAGTATTATAAAGATCCGGAAGCTACCGCGCGGGTGCTCCGGGATGGGTGGCTGTATACCGGAGATTCCGGTTACATAGACGCGGACGGATACTATTGGAGAATTCCCGATTCGAGATTCGAAATTCGAAATTAATCTCGAATCCCGAATCTCGAATTTCGAATCAATCATGTTTCAAGTCGCAATTGTTGGAAGGCCGAACGTCGGAAAATCAACGCTGTTCAACCGGCTGTGCGGCGTCCGGAAATCGATCGTGGGCGACGAGTCGGGAATCACGCGGGATCGAATCTACGGATCGGTCGAATGGAATAACAAATCCATTTCTTTCCTGGATACCGGCGGTTTGATGCCCGATACCCGCGAGGTCATCCCGGAACAGATTCTGGCCCAGGCCGGAGCGGCGCTGTCGGAATCGCGGCTGGTGCTCCTCGTTGTCGACGGGCGGGCCGGGATCACCCCGCTCGACGAGCAGCTGTTGCCGATACTCCGCAAGAGCGGCAAGCCCGTATGGACGATCGTGAACAAGATCGATATACCGGAACTCGAGATGCATGCGGCCGCCTTTTACAGGTTCGGCACAGAAAAGGTCTTTGCCGTTTCGGCCGAGCACGGCATCGGAACCGCCGACCTGCTCGACGCGATCGCCGAGAGAGTTGCGGAAGCGCCGCTCGAGAAGGAAACGGCGGAGACGGATGAGATCGCCGTCGCTGTTGTCGGGAGACCGAATGTCGGCAAATCGTCGCTGGTGAACCGGCTGCTCGGATTCGAGCGTTCCATCGTGACCGATGTGCCCGGCACGACGCGGGACGCCGTCGACACGGTGGTGTCGCACGACGGCGTGCATTACCGCATAATCGACACGGCCGGGATCCGGCGCAAAGGCAGGACCGAGGGATTCGCCGAGAAGATCAGCGTCGTGATGGCCCAAAAGAGCCTTGCAAAAGCCGGCGTCGCCCTGTTGCTTTTGGATGCGGAAGAAGGCGTCACCAAGCAGGACGCGGGAATCGGCGGCTATGCTTCGGAGTCGGGCTGTTCCGTCATCGTCGTCTTGAACAAATGGGACCTTGTGGAAAAGGATGCGCACACTCTGCAGACGTTCAGCGAGTCGATTCATCGCCGGATGAAGTACCTGGCGTATGCCCCGATTCTCAGCGTTTCGGCCCTGACGGGGCAGCGGGTGTCGAAGCTGTTCGACATGATCCGGATGGCGCACAAGGCGCGCCATCTGAGGATTCCGACCGGAACTCTAAACAACATGTTCGTTCCCGACCTGGAAAAAGACTTTGCGGCAAGAGATCCGAACCTGAAACTGGGGATCCGCTATATAACACAGGCGCGCACCGGTCCGCCGACATTCGTGGTTTTTGTCGCGGGCCGCGAGCGGCTGCATTTTTCAACCGAACGATATCTCGTGAACCGGCTGCGTGAACAGTTCGGCTTCTTCGCGACGCCGATTCGAATTCAGCAGCGGCTGAAACCACCCAAAACCAAAAGCTCGAAGATCCGGAAAAATGAATAAAAACGATATCAGCAGAAAAGTGTATGAAACTCATGGCGGAATGTCCTACGCCGATGCCCAGAAGATCGTGGATTTGATTCTCGAAATCATAAAGAAACGGCTCGCCGGTGGAGAGAAAGTTTTGATCACCGGTTTCGGCTGTTTCAGCGTCATGAAGCGAAGAGACAAAAAAGGCGTGAATCCGCAGACAGGAGAGCCGATTATCATTCCCGGCAGAAATGCGGTAAAATTCAAACCGTCCAAATATCTGGAAACAATTTGATCGCCATGTCGTTCGTTCCGAACAAGCTGTATTACAAGATCAGGGAAGTATGCGAAATCGTGGGCGTGGAAGCCCATGTCCTGCGCTTCTGGGAATCGGAATTCCCGGCGCTGGCGCCGCCCAAAAGCAGGACGGGACAGAGAACCTATCGCCCGAAAGACATTGAGCTGCTCCTGCGCATAAAAAAGCTCCTGTATGAAGAAGGATTTACGATTGCCGGGGCACGCAAGCGGCTCGGCGCGGGGGAGGAGGATTCGGAGGAAGCCGGATCCACTCCTTCGGATCGCGAACCGGATAAAGGCAATACGATTGACTCGCACCGCTTGCGGGCGGTCCGGCTGGAACTTGAGAAGATATTGACTTTGCTGGACCGCGAATGATACTGTTCGATTCTGCGGTCGGGACGTAGCGCAGCCTGGTAGCGCACACGCTTGGGGTGCGTGTGGTCGGTGGTTCAAATCCACTCGTCCCGACCATTTCCTTTTCATGCCGTGACTGTAATTCTTCTGACCAATGATGATGGTATAGAGGCCGAAGGGCTGATGACCCTGGAGCGGAGCCTGCGGGATCTGGCGCGCATCGTGGTCGTGGCCCCGGACCGCGAACGCAGCGCCGTAAGCCACGGGCTGACGATCCACTCCCCCATCGATGTGCGGGTGTGCGGGGAAGACCGGTACGCGCTCAACGGAACCCCCGCGGACTGCATCATCTACGCGCTCGAGCATCTTTTCAGCGTATTCCCGGACCTCGTGCTGTCGGGCATCAATCACGGCGCCAATCTCGGCGACGACATCATGTATTCCGGGACCGTGGCGGCCGCGCGGGAGGCTTCCCGCCACGGCATCCCCTCCATGGCCGTGTCGCAGGCCTACGACGACAGGCCGATCCGGTTCAAGGACGCGGGGGATTTCACCCGGGACCTGGTCGCCTCGATGCTCGAGAACGGGCTCGGCGGAGAGCTGTGCCTCAACGTGAATTTCCCCGTGCGGAAGATCCGCGGGATGAAGATCACGCGCCAGGGCTGCGCCCGGAACATCCCGCATTTCAACTCCCTGGACGACGACGCGGGGTTCAACGCGCTACCGGAAAGCCCGGGAACAGCCCAGGAACCCGATCTGTGGTCCGACCGCAAGGCCATCATCAACCAGTACGTGTCGGTCACCCCCCTCAAGCGCGACCAGACCGAGTATGCCGCCGTTCGCCTGCTTGCCGGCGAGGCGCTCGCCCTGCTTTC